>Ga0080006_1178247_pt1 | contig 76260 bp, 70 predicted proteins | sample RS3BMetagenome_FD_69209 | JGI IMG/M metagenome (GOLD analysis project Ga0080006, IMG submission 69209) | Ferric oxide microbial mat and aquatic microbial communities from Rainbow Spring, Yellowstone National Park, USA - RS3B (SPADES... ... | reverse complement strand
GCTCCCCCCATCCCGGCCCTATCGATCACTAAGCGCCTTCATTGTCAACACGCTAGCGGCTTTGGCGTCTTTGTAGGCTTTTGTGGGCTCAAACGGACCACTGCCTACCATGCCAGTCGTCTGCGGATCAAGCCCCGCGGCTAGACCAGACAAATCGCCGAGGCGAGCCCGCGGGGGGATCCTTCCCGGCAGCGAATTCGTCGAATGGGTCTGAGTTGTCAGAAACACAATGCGCCCGCGCGATATTTTCAGCTTCGGCAACAGCTCCCGACATAGAAGCAAATGGCTCAGATGGCAAATCTGCATGGTTCCCTCGATTCCGTCCACCGTGAAACGCGGTTTCTTGTCCCGCGGATGCCAGATTGCGGCATTGCAGATCAGGGTATCTAGGTGATCGATGCGCGCCACACTCGATAGCTCTCTCACAAACTTTAGTACAAAGGCAAAATCAGCCGGACTACAATGCAGCACGGTATAGGCGTCCTTTAGAAGGTTCACGCTGTTTGCTGCGCGTTCCGCCCGGTCGATGTCACGACATGCGATGACGACGTGCAAGTTGCCCTTGTTGATCAGAGCGCGAGCTGCATACAGACCGACCCCAGAGGACGCGCCAGTGATCACGGCGATCTGCGACTGTTTCGGGCCCATATGAAGATGCAGCATACGATGCCGGCGCGCTACAGGCGAACGCTGCACCACAAAGGGCAGCGGATGCTGACAATGTTGACAATGTCCAGCTGCGAAGCACCCATCACGTGCAGTACGCAGCGGGAACGGTGCTCGAATTGCAGCGCGCGCGCGAACAATGTGTCTTTCCTGGTACAACGGGACAGACACGAAAAGAGCATGCATTTTCTCGGTTAGATTTTCTCCGGTGCAAAGCTGTCGATCACGTCACCGGCTAGAGTCTTTCGCGTAGGTGTGCATATCCAGTCGAAAACATCTTTTGCGTTGCTGCACGTGTGATCGCCCGTCCATTGGTGCTGATGCCGACCTCAATCTCCCCTGGACTGTCCAACTTTGAGCACAACCCGCACAAGCGCTGAAAGTATTTCTCAGAAACTAGGCAAAACTCGCTGTTTTCCGAGCAACAATCTCGTCAGTACTGGTCGGTCAGCGCTCCGCGATGCTGAGTTCAGAGATCACAATTATCGTGAAGACACGTCGCAGCAGCTCACTGAAGAATAACGTAGAGGAGGTGTAAAGGAATTTCCTCCGGCGCTACGTTATTTTGGAAGCGTCTGCACGTCAGTTGGACACGTCATGTCTGGGGCGGGTCACTCGCCACTACTCTGCACGGCCGGCGAAAAAGTTTTTCTTTTCAAAGGCATTTGTTGTTGGCTATGTCGCTTCCGGGCTCGATGTACGGGTTAGGCTCTTGAAACCAATCTTATAGAGTAGATCAGAACACAATATGTGCTATTGGCGGATGCCTCGATCGTGCCAGGCGAGATGCAAGGCTCAAACGTCGTGGCAGATATGGACGCCACATATGTGGTATGCCTCTGCCGAGACCACCGGATCCGGGGGACGTAGCGGGCATCATAACTTGGACAGCGACGATAGCATGGAAATGACTTGAACTATCATCGGTTCTAGCCCATGACGCGGGATAGAAGCAAAATTCAGGTCAGGTCCTTATTCCAGCGTCCGTGCGGCATGCATAACAAGCATAGGAATTAAACGTATGTCCGTGTTCAGGAATCCTACCGTGCCTTGTTTGTTTACGATCAATAAAACTAACGAAACTCTTCAAGGCTAGAGTGATGCGTACCTTATCCAGACAAGCGTAAGCCGCAGAGAACGCTACGCTTTTGATCGAAGCGTCGAGGGGTATCGTGCCAGGCCCCTACATCTCCATGTATGTCAAGGCGGTACTGCGATGGGCAGTAGCTTCGGCACCAGCGACAGACCCTATAGCAAGAGATTACTCTACGTGAGTTTCCAATCTACGATACTTTACTTCAGCTGCAGCGCGATACAAACACGCATATGACAAGGCGGGGTGTCGGACACGTGTCCTTCATCGATCGATGAGGCGTCTCGCGCAGCGCATGCATCGCGCTCGATGAGCGTACCTGAGAGTTGGGGCAGATATGAGACACGACGCGCGTGCCGCCGTTGAAGGGAAACGTGATCTTGATCTTTAGCGTCTAGCTCTCGTGTAAAAGTTGTATTTTCGTTAACTTCATAGGCAAGTATAGTTTTTAGTTCAATTGTGTTTCAACCCTCAAGTGAAAATATTCGATTGATTTTTCGCAGTGTATAAGAGAAGCGTTCACAGAGGGTTCATTTAAAAAAACTAAAAAAGAAAAGTTATGAAAAAGCAAGTCGACGATCCTGGAGGCCCAGGGTCGCAGGCTGCCAGAAAAAACAAAAAACAGTGCCGAGTCCAGAAGAAAAGGAAGAGAAGAAGAACCGGAAGGGGGAGGTCCTACGTCGAAGGCGGCAGGAAAGACGACTGTACAACGAGATGGTGGTGAATACCTCTCTTCTTGGACATATCAAGGATCCGTACGAGCAAAATTTGCGAGACGCTATCAGAAACCGTGTCGATTCGGACTCCAGGAGTATTATAGAGGCGTCGCCAGGACTGATGCATTTAGCGAGGGAGGTGTATCGCGACGTGACGCACATGGAAACGGTCGAGATTCCGGACGAGCTCTTCGACCAGACTTTTATTCGTCACCTAATGCTTGGCACAGGGGAAGCGCGGAGGGGAAATGAGCGGGTGCAAGTCCTCCACGAAAACTTCGCAGAATTCCGCTTCGAGGGTAACCGATACAGGGGTGACGGGGATATTTACATACGCGGCGCCATGAAGTACCTCACGAATCTGAAGAACCATTTAACAGTGAACCTCGAACGTTTCATGATACGCACCGAGTTTGCACTTTACCCGGGCATCTCTCGCAAGGGGATATCGGCGATGATCAATGGAATCACGAACGATCGCCAGCGTGAAGATGAGATCGAGTTCGTTGACAAGAAGCCGTCACACAGGAGCATGAATGAAGTGTCTGTAATCCGTGCGGCTATACAAGAGCACCGTGCAGTCTTGGGGCTGGCGAATCCAACAGACAAGATATCAGAGTTGAAAAATGATAAGGAATGATGTTATCCCCTCATCCTACGCTACTTCGTGCTTCTGGAACGAGAGCTCGAACGCAAGGCGGAGATGAAGCTGGGTGAGGAAAAATGAAGTGTCGGAGAGACGAAAGGCTGCGCTTCTGACGAACCGCTTCAGTGTCGTTCCAATGTGCAACATCAAGTCACATTTCGTGAGTATCGATTCCGGCGTCCTTTGCGGCATTATGAGGCAGATCTGTCCGGAGTCCAATGTGAGCAGGGAGGAGTTCTCCGGTGAAAACCGGGAGACGTACTGGAAGAATATCTTCGATTTCAAGCGTCTCAAAGTGAGCAAGCAAAAGGTATTCACGGGAATGATCGGGACCGATGGAGTCGCCATGTGAGTACACCATCGGCGGTTGAAGACAGATCGTCCGTTCCGTCCTCGACTTCGCCCTCGGCGAAGCATGGAGAAAAGAAGGAGGCGGATCCTGCGATGCTGGAGGTGGAGGATAACGACTTTGTGGTAGGCGTGAACCCCGGGAACACGAATATCGCAACCATCACAGCACCTAAGCTTGCGGAAGATGGCACTGATGGTAACCTGCGTCAGAATGATATGCGTCTTTTGAGATTCTCGAGAGCGAGATACTATCGAGAATCCGGTATAATGAATGCAACGAAGAAAATCGAGACGAGGAACACAGGAATGAGTGATATCCTGGAAGCTATGAGCGAGGTGACGAGCCGCGGAGCGGAATTTCAAGCTTTTCGGGAGTTTATGGAAGTTCGCATTGCTTATTGGGATCCGCTGTGGGAAGAATATTCAAAGCCCCGGTGGGCTCGTCTGTGTATGAACGTGCACTGTGGTAAGCAGCGTGCATTCGCGAACTTTTTCAATCACTTGAGCGCCCACAAAGAAGATGAAAGTCAGAGGCTGTTAGTAGCATGCCGGGCAGGGCGCTGGAAGACCCAAAAATGGACTACGCCAGCTCCAACTACAAGAACGTTCAAGGAGTGCGCATGGCGTTTTCTTCCGATACCTGTAAATGAGTTCCGAATATCCTATACACACCATGAACTGGGATGCACACTTCAGAGGGTCGAATTGGAAACGTGCCAGCGGAGCTATGAGGATATAAAAAAGTACGAAGCGCTGACAGAAGCGCTAATGAAAAGGAGGGCGAAAGTTCGTGGACTACTTGCGCTGGTGAGCGCAACCAATGATGGAAAAAACGTATGGAGTTGGTGAACCGAGTCTTTAACGCAGCTATCAATATAAGGAAATGTGCGGTGCTGGAGAATAGACCTCCAGAGTGGACAAGAGAGAATCATACGGGGCAACCTCTCAAAGTGGAACGATATGAGAAAACGTTGGAAGCAGTAGTGGGTGGCCGGTCCAAAAAGACGGCGAGACGTCTGTACGTCAGTTGGAGACGTCTTGTCTAGGGCGCGTTCGCCGCCACTACTGTACTCGGTCGGCGTCCTTCGCCTTTAGGACGGAGTTCGTTGGTGCTTTTTGATGTTCGGCAGCAGCCGACGCGCAACGGTGAGGAAGAGCTTGTCTATTATCGAAGAGGATGAAGACGAGGCAGTCAGTGAATGCGACAGTCCTGCGGAGCTCCGGCACCGGATCACTGACGGACCGAGGAAGTTTGACGCTGTCGGAGTGACCGGTCACGGCGTGGAGAGCGACGAGTCCAGTGCTGGTAACGAAACGTTGTTCTCGAGAGCACACAAGGTGCCACTCGGCCCGGTGGAGCAATCACGTCTGGGAACGAGTGCGCGCTCGAGACGCCAAGAGCAGCGCGGGCAAAACACTGACCAGATTCGTGAATTCCAAGTACGGTTACAGGAAACCCAAGATGCGCTGAGAAAAACTCAGGCCGAGGTAAGTATGCTCCGAGCTCACGTCTCGGCCCTGGAGATGGCACTGGAAGAGCGGAACATTGAAGTGCGGCGGCTACGTGAGCAGCTTGCATCCAGCGCACCAGGCGCTAGTGGGACTTTAAATGTACAACAGGGGAAAGTGGCTTCGGCCGTAGGTCGAGACCTGCTCGGACTCTTAAGAAGTAGCCATGCGTCCGCAGCTGATTCGCCGATATCGATTTCCACTGTCTCTGAGGGCGCACTGAAACCGTCGCTGCCATCACGACTTGTCGAGCTGCGCGCCAATACTTCTCCAACAGCGAGCTCATCTGCGTCGAATATCTTGCTAGGTACTCCAGATACTGGAAAATCTTCGATGGGCAAACGTTGACGCCGGTGCCTCTAGGCCGGCGAGAGCACGCCAGATAAGTCTTCTGTAGTTGATGAGGTACCGTGGCGCTGCTCCTTGTACACTGACAGGCATTGGTGTGGTCTGCGACCGCCCTTGCCGCCCGAAACGGAGCGGATTTTCGTTGCGCTGGGAAGTGCCCGCTGCAGAGGTCGCTCTCTGGGATGTACTCGAGCCCTAGATATTGTATTAGAAGCGGATTATCCCGTATGAAGACTATCGAAAACGCTTTCACGAGACTGTCCATGGATTATGGGAAGTTGCACTGGGGAATCACTGTCTTGCAGGTTTCTTTTGTTGCATCATCGGAATCGTAAGCTGGCACTCTTGTATCTCTCTGCGACGACCTGAAAAAGAGCGTTTCGTCTGCGAAATCTTACGAAATCATGGACCACAGGGTGTGGTCGAGCGCAGAGAAGCGTTGCCGGCTTGCATTCGGTCCCGTATGTTCGTACTGTCTTTTCTAAATGTCGCCTCATTGCTCCAGCTCTATGTCGCCAGTCATGCGTGCAAAGATTCAAATGTGCAGGCAGGTCTATGTCCAGTTCCAAGTCCGCGACGCATGAAAGCAGGTAAGGCAGCAGGCATGGATGCATGTGTACGCGTTTGTTCGCATCCACGCGGGCAGGTAGGCAGGTAGACACGCTGGTACACAGGAGCTGGATTCTGCATCTGCGCTCTGCGAAGGCTATCCAGCAAAAAGATCGGGATACGTGCTGGGTCCCAGTGCTAAAGATCAGAGCGCGTACCAAATACAATGTGCAAGGAGTTGATCAATGGCATGCAAAGGCGACCGCCACGCCCTCAGGTCATGTTGTTCACGGCATTTTGCGACAATTGCATCGAGGTACTCGTTCGCATCCGTTCCATCTATTCCAGCTTCTGGAAATCTAGCTTGAAAGGTATCATATTAGGAAGGGAGCAAGCATTGATGATGCCTTGCACCTGACAGCTCTTCAAATCCTCGATCGCAAAAAGTACGCATTGGAGGTTTAGACGAGGCCAACCTTGATGTGTCGAGTTTTAGGGAATAACGTGGGCGTTTACCAGCAAATCATAACAAGCTAGTTCTTTGCGCTGGGGATGGGGGGTATCGCATTGCGGCTGCTGCGATCAATTAGGCGAAAAACTCGTGCCATGCTTGGTCGGCATTTTTCATCTTCTAGGATCGAAGAGAAGAAACAGGGACAACATGGGTGCGGCATTGTTGTTGGTTTCCAGGGACCTGACCACCAGGCCGATCTAAAACCACAACTTCCACGAAACACGAACCAGACCTCGCAAGGTGGGTGCAACGATGCTGACCGTTGTAAAGGGCCGGTACGTTGACTTTTTTTTGGTTCAGAGCAGTGGCTCGGGAACACCTGTACCAGAAAGATCCTGTTGTGTGCGTATGTGTCTCTCGCAGGCGTACAACACAGGGATTGGTTGGTGTCGATCGGGGATAGGTCGCAGAAAAGTTTTATGACAGTCTGTGTCAGCTGGCGGAAAACAGAATTCATTGTACAAGTCAGTTATTCTACTGACAGCAAGTGGATGAGCGGTATTTCTCGTCGTCCGTGCTCTGAACGTTGTGCACCTGGAAATGAACTCCTAGAACGTTGTCTAAAGATCGGGTCCTTGTCAATCCTCGCCAGTCAAGACGTTTTCAAAGAAATACGTCTAAAGAAGCCGCAGAATCTCAGGCCCGCATACCAACGATCCGAACGCTGACAACGAGACGCGAACAGACAAAGGAGAACGCACGCTCGAACCGGAGACCGCTGCACGGTGAATACCCCACTGTTGCATGGGCACTTCCTCGCGGACGCATACCATATGATAGAAAGGGGGCGCGGGGGATCGTCTAACGCCTTCAGCGTCTGTTCGGGAGGACCCGCACTCCTGCACGAGATGTGCGTCGTCCAGGAGTGGCAAACGCCTGGCTTCAGCGCAGAAACAAGCGAGTATCGTATCAACATGAGCCCCAGCAGCGAGTCAGTCGTGAGGTCGCCTACAACTCGCCAAGCGGGCCCTGTCGTTCAATGCCTCATGCCTCGTCGTCGGGGCTTTCCTCGAGGAGTCTGCTCCCCGTATTCACATGTCCTGATGTTGCATAAAGTCGCCTACCATCACTCACCAGGTGTCGAGGAGGACGCACCAGCGGTTGACGTTGAGCTGCCCGTGACGCCAGCCAGCGCTCCTTACTTCGGTCCGGTCGACAGTGTCTTCTCTGCCGTCGAACGCCAGGGTTACGCTCCGGGATGAAGAGGCGAGTCGTTCGCATCCGTGACACCCCAGTTCGTCGACAAGTTGCTTTCGGCCTTCATCAGCCGCCAACTGCTGCGCTCCCTCTCTGCTCGTGTGCGGGAGGAAGCGGTCAGACGCGCTGCAGTCGCCAGACGCCCTGGCAATAGACCTGGTGACGGAGCGGCACCTAAGGAATAATAGAATCGTACAAGTAAAAGACGAGCTTCAGTTTTGCTGCCCACCAGGTCCGTCCGAACTCCAAGGGCATACGAGGATGGCAGAGCGTCCCAAGCATATCCTTGCGAGCCGTCGCAGTCAACGAAAACGAGACGAAACCACCAGGCCAGCGAGAGAAAGACTCCTCTCCAAAAGAGGACGGGCAGCGACTGAAACGATCGAGAGTCGGATCGGAAAGGGCGGTCTGTATTGGTTATCAAGGCTTCGCTACAAGAGCACGCGAACGCGGAGAACCTGCCAGAAAGCGACATGCAGGACGCTATCAGGGGAACCATAGCTCCCTAAACGAAGGGGCTTCGTCAAGCCTCCCTCGCCTTGGTGGACATCGAGGAGCCGGTGTTCCTACCCGTTCCAGATGCAGGGCAGCCAGCTGTCCATATTCCTACGGAGTCTTTCGATGAAACCTTCGTGCGACAACACATCTGAGACTCGGCACCGGAGACGCAAGCCAGTCTCATCGTAGGATCAGAGGTTCGTACACATGTTTCTGACCGCTGCTTGACGCTTTGCGACACGAACCCGGTGACCTGAACATCTACACCACAGATGCCGATAACGATGGAACAACCCTCAAAAACTCCAACCGCATGCAGGTCATTCTCTAGCGCTGCATGAGGCGCTCCCTGGAGGCGCTGCAGCCTCACGCTGCCGGGACCAAACGAGTCCGGAGAGATGCAGTGCTTCCTCTCGATGTCGCTGGCGGCAAATGACAAGCTGGTACTACCGATACCATTCGAAATGGAGGCGACTTTTTGCAAGCACAGTCTAGACGAGAGGCAGCGTCGGCTCATCTCGTGCAAGCTGATGGTGCTGCTCTGGAACTCGGACCGGCAGATGTCGTATCGAAAGGATGCTTGAGACACGATACCTGCCGTGCTTGCATCTCGCGTGACGATGGAGTCATGAGCAGAGCCCTCCATAGCACGTCAGCGTGACTCCAGTTGTGCGAGCGTTGCATCTTGTTCTCGCGGGGCATGCGATACGGTCCCGGTAACTCGCCTCGAGGCCGCTTGCATTTCCCGGAGACACTTGTTTCGTGGCTTGTAGAGCGAGTTCAGTGAGCTCCGGTTGCACTGCGTACGCCAGGATGATACGTTGGAACAACTTCGCCCAGATCATTCGAGGCGCTCGTTCAACGCTTTCCCTCATTCGGATCGATGAACGGAAAGGGTGGTTACAGAGGCGATGGCGACGGATGGCATGCGAATGTGCATTCGCTTTATGAATCCTAATCGTGAGTCGAGCGACGAGACTCGTTTTCATGCGTTCAACGCAGAGGAAGATAATGCCGTCGTGGAGGGCGCGAGTCCCCTTCCTGAAAATACCCTAGCCATCGCCGTACCTCCGAATCAAGAGAACGGAGCCGACGACCTCATGGGGAAAGCCGATGACGCTTCTTAGCTTTTCCAGAGTTCCGCTTGATCGAGATTCGGGCATCTTCGACACCGGCAGGGACACCCAGATGAGAAGAGTCGGCGTCTGGACCCATGTCGATGCTCGTTGCAACGTATCGAGCATATAGCGATGCTTTATTCGCTTCATGGAGATTGGCCGTGAGCACCCGTATGGCTCAGGGCCACGACCTCTGGCAGGGGGATATGGGATCGTACTGGGTCGCCAACGCTATCGGTTGTATGGGGGCAAGTAGTGTGCATTCACTTCCCTCTTCAATGAGTTATGAGAGGAAATCACGCGGAAGGCGCGTCATTTGGTGGTATCCTATGGCGCTGGATGTGCTGCGGCATGCAATGCTTGCACTCCTGCTCCCCCGCTGACGAGAGAATACAACGACTGCAGGGATCGATTCTGTACGATTTTTATGGATGCATTCTTGTCGACATACACGCATCACGAGCAGTGCTGCACCACGAAAACTATGAGGGAGGAATCGAGCGACACAGTATCCGAAGCGCGAGATGACTGGCGGGCTAAGCTGACCGAACGATAGATAGCGAGCGAATCAAAGATGATAGGCTTGCTATGGTGTATTGTCACCAGTAAGAGAACGCGCAAGCATTTCCTCTACCAATACCGCAACGTTGCGATCAGCAAACGGAGTAATCTCGTGCGTTCGGAGCGTTTAGCGGCACGGCGTCGAACGAACTTCTAGGGAATCGTTTCGTACTCCGCATGGGCAGTGTGCTTGGACACGGACGACGTCCCGTGACGGAACCTGTTGTCAAATGCGAGGGTATTGGATTCTGGGCGGAGCTACGTACGGGCGTGGTAGGAGTCAGCACCCGAATAAGGCTGGAACTCCGTATTTAGGTACATACAATGGGAACGAGTTTTCAGGGCAATTCATGAACGTTCGTATTTGCCCATGATGCGACGTTTCTGTTGATGAGCAAGCAAATGTGAGTATCATTAGGGAGCTCACTTCTGGACAGCATGATGCTTTGACTCTACGCATAGACCTACGCTTCTCGCAGGCAGCCGCTTTATGACACGGGGCGATAAAATCAACGTCGATACCCGCCAGCATCCAAAATACTATTCGGATTGTGGTGCCTCGTATCGTTCAAGCGTTCCGAAGGGTGCGTTGCTTCCAAAGCGTTCCAGGTATTCTGCGTTACTTTCGCAGATGCAGCATGCTGTCTCGCTGGGTGCAGAGCGATCACGGGCAATTCGGCTTAAGGCGCATGATGGAAGCTTCCGATCTTGCAGTTAAGTCGAGTGCCGATCTTCATGGCCAGTGCACGTGGAAACGTTGTCTTTGAAAAGTTTCGTGAGAGCGATCGCACGGAACTCGACGGGTTTTCGGAGACACTTCAACGCAAGCACCTTGCCACGGATGTGATCGATCTAGATGCGGCTGGGGCATAGCATCGTGCATCGATTCGAAGCATTGCTCCACAATAAGCAGCAAATGAGCAACGCAGCTGTGGATATCGGGGCGAGGTTCGCGATCGACACGCCTCTTCGCGCAAAGAGCGCTCCATCGCGTCGACATTCACAGGGGTCATCGTGCCGGTAGACTCGCCTTGGAACACTAGCAATGCATTGTCTCGATGGATACGTATTCGTCACGAGGATGGATACCTTGGCTTTGAAGCAGCAGTCTCTTCATGAGACAGCTGCTTCAAACCAGTGCCGCCTCGACCAGCAATGTCAGCAGCGTATCGATGCGCTGACCCATAAACCATCCACACATGCACCACTGTCGGTGAAACGCTTACTCACGTTCCCTAGCTTCCACCGAAACAAAAACTTTCATTTAATTGGCGTATTTAGAACTAGATAGTCACTCAGCTCAGAAACGATATAGAATCATTCCGTCGTCCTGAGCAAGGGGTAGTTTGGATCCAGTGCATCTCTGGCCTTGTGCGACGCTCGCGTTCCCCTGATCGGCTTGCTTACGAGGCAATTGTTACTCAAGAGTCACGGTCCACAAGTGAAAAGCAACGGTCGCTGGTACAGAGCCGAAAATCCCCACCGATTCGAGTGCAACAGTTGCTTGAGCGCACCGAACCCGAAGCAGTCAAAGCCAATCATCACTTGAAGACTGCACCTCTTGCCACGCTGCTTGACCCTTATCAGCGACATAGACCTTGACTGGAATCTGTCGTCAAGAGTTACCTAGTGCTCGATCGTGCCCACCCGAGTCAGCGGCCAGTAACGAAATACGGCACGTCCGATGACGTTACGCTCGGGGAGGAAACCCCAAACATGCGAATCCAGCGAGTTGCTCCGATTATCGCCCAATACGACCAGATAGCCGTCAGGGACCTGGACGGGACCCCATTGATAATCCGGACTTTCGGCAATGTAGGTCTCGATCTGCGCCTCTCCGTTGACATAGAGTCGCCCGTCGCGAATCTCGACAACATCACCACCCAGAGCAACCACACGTTTAATCATCGCATCTCTAGCACCATACTGGTGCGCACCTGTCTCTCCCGCAGCGTTCAGTGCTTTTGCGGTCTCTTTGCTGGCCTCAATGAGTGCCGGCGGCGGGTAAAAGACCACAACGTCGCCTCGTTGGATATGACGACCGAGTTTCAAGGTGACCTTGTCCACAAGCAGCTGATCGCCCACATCAAACGTCGGATACATGGAGAGCGATGGAATGTAGCGTGGCTCTACGACGAAAGCGCGAATGAACACAGCTGCTAAAAACGAGGCCGTAAACACGCGCACGTCCGCAAACTTGTCGTCGCGCCACAAGCGCTGCCACCAGACTTGCCACTGCTGCACAACAGGGATTTTTTGTGTCGCTGACGTCGCTGCTGGCGCTGGAGACGTATCGTCCGACTCCTCACTAGTCGACCATCGTTCACGGACTTTCTCAACGAGCTCCTCAGTCGCTTGCTCGGTGAGCATGCGCTGCTCTATCGAGCTTGTCCCCCAGGCGACGTCAGGTAGGCTCTCTGGCTTCCCGTTCACTTCACCAGGCACCGCTGCAGTGTTCTGCCGCTCATCGTTGCGCGAGATGCGGGCCAAGCAAGGTCGGGAACGCGACCCAGCCCGAGACGCTCGCCAGCGAAGTGATAAACACTTTGAAACGCTCCGCGCTGCCCGGGGCCGCAGCACGAACGCCCCCGAGCAAGTGCTGAACGCACAAAGTTGTCGTGAATTGTACCTGTCCATACACGTATTTGGCTGGCAAGCACCCGTTTTCCCTCAAGCTCAACTGACCACGTACGCTTCACAAAGCGCTTGTGCAACGTTTGACACAAACACAAACGCAAGCTAAAGAACGTTGTGAGCGTGTAGTGTGTGTGTGTATGTGTGGAGATCGTTGCATCACGCGCCTGTCAGGGCGCGCCGGCGTGATAGTCGCCGGCGCGCTTCTCCAGCGCACACCAGGGTGCCGTGCGATATACCTGCAGGTGCTCCTGCTGTGTTTGCTGCGTTCATGGTATCGTGCGAGGTCCCGTAGGTACGCGACTGCATTGAATGCAGGTTTAGGCTTCTGCTCCTGCAGCGTTTGCTGCGTTCATGGTATCGTGCGAGGTCCCGTAGGTACGCGACTGCGTTGAAAGCAGGTTTATGCTTCTGCTCCTGCAGTGTTTGCTGCGTTCATGGTATTGTGTGAGGTCCCGTAGGTACGCGACTGCGTTGAAGGCAGGTTTAAGCTTCCGTCGCGGAGCATCATCTGCTTGCTCTATTCATATCATTCGATTTTTTAGATCATTTTTGTAAAAGGAATCCATTCGGACTTGAGGGCAAGTCATGAGCGCTTCAGGGTTCGCGGATCGTTTCAGGAATCCGGTCGTATTTTGGGGCTGTCTCAACCTAGGGTTTCGTACAGCATTTTAGATCACGGGGTTGTAAAATCACCTCGTTCACGATCCTACGCTGACGCGCGAATGCTTACGCTTCTCTATTCCTACGTGTCGCGCGCTCAGATCAGACTTGCCTCAAGTGCTCATTCTTTATGTTTGAGGATTACGGTTCAGTGCAGCCATTCGCACCAATGGACTGACGAAGGACACATCTCGATATGGTGCCTAGGCGACTTGCACAGAAGCTCATGTCGAAAAGCTCACCGTTCTTGTCACTACCAATAATCGATTCCGTTCGAATGTCAAGGATTCATCTCCTGATGGCCTTCGGCGAGACTGCAGTTCAAAGACGCACGATGCCTTTCACGAAGTAGGCATCCAGAGGCTCCCGAATACTATGTTTGTATGGAAACTGAGCTTGGACTCTGAGTCGAGTTATGGTAGCGCTCACTTCCGATGGAGCATGCGTCACAGCTTTACATCAAGGGATCCTAGACAGATCGAATTTTCTCGCCTTGTTTCGCAGGTTGGATTTTCCGTCCAGTACTTGTCCCATGATAAACAAATTCGCAATTCGCAACACCTCTGTATCGAATGGAACAGCGTGCGCTCGCTCGTGCAATGGAAAAGGACTCGCCAGGGGATCATTCATCGCAGGCCTCTGATGGATGGGTACGCCTCCCGTCGCAAAAAGAACGAGAGCACTCAAGTGAGCCCTCTGTACCCGTAACGCTCATTTAACGAGCAGGGAAGCGAACAATTACGCATAACTTGGTAGCCTTGAGTAGCGGAGGTTTCTTGGACATGCATGAACACCTGAATACATTCAAATCTCAGCGGAACTATGGGCTCACTGAGGCTGTCTTCAAAGAGGGTGAAATTGACAAGCGAATCGTCGATTTCAACACACCCCTGTGAATCATATGCGTCGACAAGAATCGGAGGCATCTAAATCGTGAAGTCAACGTCTATCAAACATCCTTCGACCGCTAACAACGGAGCTCGAGAGGCTAGAGACGCAGACGCTTTTAATCCATGAGATGAGCTCGGAGAAAAGGTGTCAATTGGAAGGAAATCGCCCGCAAAAAGCTCGTGCTCATGACAGCGGCAAGAGCCCCAAACTTTACTGTGCATACTCATGGCAAAGGGGCATCTTCCATTTTATTCCGACAATGGTGGAAGGTCGATCGCCATGCGTCTAACGCGCGCTGCCGCCGTTTCCAGCGCTGCGTAACACAGCACTAGGATCCTGTAAGACAAGGGCGAGGAATTCCCCATAAAAACTTATCTGTTCCATGACATGCGGACATTTCGTCGTACATTATGGATTCGCGGATGCTCCGAAGCTCCATGCTTCTGCAACGAACTCCTGTACAACACATCTCCAGGTTCGGCGCTGGATAGGATACCCATGCATGTCGCGTATGCGATGCTCAGTCACAGATGACGTCCTTGGCTTGCACTTTTGCATCCGCTTTCGTGCTCGCCCACTGTTCATCGCAGCGTAGAAATAGACGATCAAGCGCAGTCGAGTGCAAAGCTACAGTGGGATGCGTTGGAGCGTCAGGCTCCCCGTTGCCGCGGCGAGCACGCGTTCAAAACCAGCGCGCATCGCCCAACGCTGCCTGTTGCAGCACATCTTTCCTATACCTCAAATACGTTAACATTCGTGAACAGCGAGTATCACCTCATGATTCCTGGGGCACGCATATCTTCCCTCTATCCCAGGTGAATAGACGTTTTCGCAGCTTCCTCTGCATACCTGGTGACATCAGCGGAGCCAGGGCTACGGCACCACGCTTGGCGGTGCTCGAGGATCCGGAAGTGCGAGGCGTGCCGACGACCAGAATTGTCTAGGCGCGACATCCATACAATACGAAGAATCCAGCGTTGCATCGCCTCATCCGCACGAACACCACAGGCGTCCGTCAAGAATCAACGCGAGAGTTCGGGATCACTTCTGCCCGACTTCTTCGAAGTGAAACTATCTTCGAGGCTTCTCAGAGCATCTCATGCTCGATCAGACACTACGAAATGCATCTCAAGGGGAGACCGTCTTCATCTGTCCTCTTCATGCTATGCGATGGAGGACGTAAACGGAGAAAACACCCCGCAGGGAGGTGCGTTCGCCCCGCGCCTGCGCAAAAGCGCCTGCGCTTCCCCGTTGGGTTAACGGACGCCGGCAGCTCGCGGCACTTATCCGGAGACTCTGTGTGAGCCTTTTACGACTGCCTACTTTTCAGGTATGCTACCAGTTCAAAGCTTTCCAATTCAACGCTTGGGATTCGTGCTGCCGTCACCCTGTCAGTTGCAGTCGCGTGGAGTTTCGCACTTGCCTCGCCGCCAAGCTGGTGCAGCGGGGTCTCGGAGCGCTCGCACAGCGCGTAGGTGCGTACCTCCAGCCAAGTTACGAATGAGCACAGCGGAGCGCGACAACCCTGGATGGACCGGGCAAGACGCACTGGATCCCGACACAGCGCTGGCTGCTGAGATATTGCGGCAACTCGTGGAGCGTTCAGCGGGAACGGAAGAACGCAATCAGAACGAGGCGCTGCCGCGGGAGACACTGCGGGAACTCGGAAGCCGCGGAGCGCAGTCGCTCGGTCGTATTTGGCAACAAACCGATGCAGACGCTAACCTATCCGAGTTCACGCTGGCCCAACAGCTGACAGAGAACACCAGGGCGGCGCTGAGGGAACTCATCGAACGTCGAAGCGCTGCGGCTACGAGTGCGTGGCTAAGGATGGAGCGCGAGCTCAGCCGCTTCGAGACCGAGAAAGAGCACGTTCGTGCGCTCATCCAGGAGCAGAATCATCCCCTTGCACTGTTACGAGCAGTTCCGCGTTTCATCCTGAACTCTGCACACCTAAGAAATCTCTGTCTCGCAACAGCTTTCACTGCGATAGCCTTGGTTTACGTCACCCTGGGAACCATTCAAGGTGCACCATACCAGAACGCAACAATTGTTTGCACAGTGGTAGCCGCTGGCAGCATGCTCTATGCGAGCCAACGACGAGAATATTGAAGTTTAGGCACTGCCGTCGTCAGAGACACAAACGTCTCCCCATGGCGTTGTGTCTGAACCCGGGGGATTCACGACGTCCATGAGAGCAGTCAGCGGCTGGACGCATCCGTACTCGACATGCGTTAGCCGTTTGTTGAATGCAGCAATCACACATTTCACGTGGCAGCTGGACCAGGTGCGTCGCCCTCTTTCTCCCCGGAGAGGAACACCAGCGCGGCAAACCGCTCACACACCGGCTGGTTTCGAGCAACGTGCTGATAGTTTTCATCTACAAAGACTTGGCGGCTCGTAGCGGCGCATTTGGGTAGCCACTGAAGCAACGCCAGCGACGGGTTAGGGTCGCGCGAAGCCCGCGTCTGCTCGAGGTCGGCAAGCATTTGCCGCCAAACTGCATCAAAGATGGCCTCTGCAAATTCAGCGAAATCCATACTATCGATGACATCCAGGGTCTCGTCCAGAAGAGCGTTGAGCTGCAGCGCTGCCTGCTGCGCCGCCGTACCCCGAAGCGTATGCTGTGTTCTGGGGCCGGCACCATGCGCCTCGACGTCGCCGCGCGGGGGCCCCGTCAACAGCTGATCAGCGTGCAACTGCTCGAACAGGCTCTGACGCGTCGCCTGAATCAAATGTTCGAGTACGGACGCCATCCAGAGTCCATTCGGTGAAACATAGGTTTCCAAGTGGTAACTCATGGACGCATGGCTCGCTGACCCCGAAGCTTTTTCCGCATGCGCTTCCCCGTCTGTTCCCGGATGCAAGGGCGCTTGGGAGTCGGCCTCGCGTCTGCATAAACACCGATGAGCGCTCTCCCATAGGCTAGCCAAATCGTGGATCTGCAGCGGCGTCTGTAGATCCCAGCGCCGCTCCTCCAGTTCATGCTGCACCCTGCGCATGATGTTCTCTGTGATGAGCGTTTCGAGAAACTCCACGTCGCCGAGTTTGCGTGCGAGGCGCAGGTACGCCCTCTGTACCTGCCGCATTGGCTGTTCTAGGTTCGCTCCAGGTAAAGCCAGGAGTTCTGTGAGTAGCTCCTTCTCGGTAGGAAGTGAGTGCTGAACACTGGAACGGCGTTCGCGGCGTTCGTAGCGTTCGCTGTTCGCCAGCGCCGCCGCCAAACTCAGATACCGCCCAAGTAAGTTGACTTGCACGCACACAAGGGCCTGTAAAAGGCAGTAAACATAAGCAGAAGCCAGAACACGGGTAAGCGAGAGCACCGTGAGTTGCTTCCAAAGCAGCTGCGTCGAATGCCCCGTTGTCGGATCCTCGGAAGGCCGGTCGTTGCAACTCGTATCCTCGGTATGAGCACGGAGCTTGCGAATGATACCTGCGGTATCAAAGAAACGTTCCAAACGCTGTTGTAGTAATCCGCCTAAGGATACAATAGTCGCTGTCATGGTCCGTTTGTTTGTCTCATACTGCTGGCGGAACACTTGGAACGCAGAAACGACAGCGGATGATGCTTCTTCGTCGCTTGTTGCGGTTCCGCTGGGGTCTCCCGCGGCACCGCTCTGCACAATCGTACCCAGTGAGTGCGTCTGCGGAGACGTCACACCGCTCCAAGCCGACCAGAGCTTCCACTCCGCCTCCTTCTTCGTGAGCCAGCGGCGTAACGGCCGCCATGCGAGATACCCTAGACCGGCAACGGCCACCGCTCCCGTGAGGTAGTAGGTCCAACGACGCGCTCGTCGCATAGAAGTAGCTACCCAGTAGGAAAGAGGAAGCTCTACGTCTCTGAAACTACTTGGTTGCGCAGCGAACGAGCTTTCAGGGGGCAACCCCTGAAGAAAAAAAGCTGCCTGGGTTGGCGTGTACCCGTTGTGACGTGCTGGTCTTCGGGTGTCTCGCGACTGAAAAGCGCAGACAGCTCGAAACGCTCTACTGCGACGCTTATTACGTTTTTGCCAGCGACCTGCAAGAAAAGCTGCTGCTGCTGCTGCTCGAACTAGTCTAAGGACCGCGTCTTCTGTGTCCAGCGGTGAGCCGCAACCCTTTCCGCAGAATAGCGCCCAAGTCTTTGGAACTGGAGCTCGAATCACCAGTTCCGCTTCTGGAAGTTGTTACCCAAGTACCTCGACCGGCTACAACCTGATACGTACCCCCGTTTCCACTGCGTTCGTTGTGCGTACAGCGTCGATCCCGCGAGCCCTGGGCAGCTCACGAACAGCTGCAGACGGCTGGTCCCAGACGCCTCACAGGTCCTCGGCCTTTCTAGGCGCAGTGCGAAGCCAGAGCGGTCCCAGTAGGGTAACGGGCTTCAAAAAGCAGCCCCGAACACTCTTGGTCGACACTACAAGCACGTGTCTGGGATTTCAATGGACTGCAGTCAACAAGAAGCAAACACACACACACACAGAGAGAGAGAGCGAGGGCAAGAGAACGTCAAGTCGTTTTCCCTGGAAAAGTCGCATCGAGGCGTTGTTGAGCAGGGCGTCCAAGCGCGGCAGCTGCTGCGGAGGGAGTCGTCACACCACCGGGACGTTTGCTTTGGTGTCTTTCCATAACAGCTACTTGCAGTTCATCTTGTCGAATGGAAAGCACGCTCTAGCCAACAAGCAACTTTATAGGTCTGTGTGAAGAACTTGCAGTCCCTACCGGCGGAGCGGAGGCAGCCAACGCTACCTGTTTCGCTCGGAGCAGAAACGGAGCACTGAACAGCAACGAACGCCGCCCTGTACATCACTGCTACAACTACTATTTCTCCGCTACTACTACTACTACGCTATCACTGCTGCTTCACTGCCGCTCTGGGGGTGCCTTGTGTTTCACGCGCTACCTTTGCGACACAGCAGCTTTCCATAGAGACCGCCACCGTCTTTACGGGAAACGAGCGCGCTGCGTGTCCCCACTGGATATATCTCAAACTCTTTGGGCCCGAGCAGCGCTTTTCAAATCGAGACTTTGTAACTGTGCGACTGGAAGCACTCACTGGCGACCACTTTCCTGCCAACAACGCGCTGTATGCCCTGGACCAGCTTCAAAGCATCTGCGTCTCGTATCACAACGCTCACCGGCACGCTATCTGCACAGCACCATTGTCGCTATGGAGCACTCCAGGCCACTACTTGCCTTTACCTGTCGTGCGTGGGTCACTATATTCCTTCTGGGCAAGAGTGTGGATGTGTTGACCCGTCGTCGATTCTCCCGATGGTTGAGCCAACACCACATAACCTGGGCGCTAGGCGTGTTCATATACCAACACCCTTTCGCCGCTCCCAATCCAAATAGAGCAATACTGCAGCCTGCAATCGAGAGGAACCAGAGAAATGCTCCGAGGCAACGACCAGCTCGTTTTCGCCGACGAGTCGAACGGATGTTGCGATGGAGCTTCGAAATTGGTGCGTATCTGACCTTGCTGATCGGCTTGGTGTGGATCGTCTGGGTCCTATCCCAGTTGTTGCAACAGGTGCACCTGCGCTCTGCGTGCCTGGTATCGCGTAGTGTGAATCGCGCCTATGCGCCTCTAGACGACAGAAAAGCCGTGGCAATCAAAATGTCTACGTCGCTCGAGGAAGCGAGCCCGAATCCGAGAACTCCCCGCGCTCCTTCGAGGATGCATCCCGGAGATGCCGCTCCCGGTAAAATGCGTGAGCGTGGTGGTGTGAAGGTTCATTTTGGTACCGCGAAAGCTGTCGCACTGTCTCCATTTGCCAATAGCAAGCCAGTCGAGGATTCCGGAGCGGAGCATTTCGCAGAGGCTCCGCTTGCGTTACCCGCAGCACGGCCCGGTGAGCGTGCGTATCGCGGGGGATCCACAGCACCGGCAGGCCACCCATCGAACAAGTACTGGTACACGAACGGTGCTGGACAACTGCTGGATATGGGCTTGCTAATTCTGGCGATTGGACTGGCAGTAATCGCCCATGAACTGGGTCACGCGGTTGCTGCTTCCCTGGAGGATGTGGCGCTCACACACCTGGGTCTATTTGTTATAGCCTGTTTCCCTGGTGCGTATATCCGGTTGGAGTCGCGCACGCTTCACCGTCTGAGTCTGCGTCAGCAGCTGCGCATCTACGCTGCTGGTTGTGTGCAGAGTCTGCTGGTAGCCATGATATCGCTCGGCATGCTGAACGTGTTGCCGCTCGTGGGGCGCTTCAGCGGTTACGTGGCCTCCGATCGTCACGAAGGTGCTGTTGCGGCCTGGATTCATCCGGATTCTCCCTGGAGAGCAATCACTGAGCCCGAGAGTCTCTTGATTGCCATCGATGGTGAACCGGAGGCTCCCGCTGGTTACATTTGCTTGCGACATGTATCCGCACCAGTTGTGACGCGTTGTGAAGATACCTCTGGTCGATGCGCTTGCGTTATCGAAAGCGACAAACTGCCGGAGACGCGTATCCATGACTCGGTAACTGCCGCTGGCAAGCAATGGCATTGTATGGTCTTTGAAGCGCCCCGCCGACGGCTTAGTGAAAGCACAGCAAGCTCGCTGCTCACTGGCGGTCAAGTTGCGCGGCTCATGTCGATGGACACGTTACCAGCAGCAGCGTCCCGTTTGATGTGGTTTGATGAGACCCCCGAGCGTATTACGCAAGAGATGCGCTTCAGCGACGACGTCCAGCAGTCACCACGGCCGTTTATGGGTCACAGTTTGCTGCATACCGCGGAAACGTTGCTAGCGTATTTGTTTCTTGTCTCGCTTGGACTAGGCCTGCTGAATATTATACCGGCTTTGGGGCTCGATGGTGCGCATCTGCTGCGACTCGTGGTGGAGGCATGGATTCGAAAACTCAGTCCGGAGCGGGTGCGGCTCATTCGCACGCTGCGGCTATTTACCCGAGTGGTGCTAGTCGGTCACACGCTGCTGCTGGTGGCGCTCGGACTTGTGGCAGTGCTCACGCAGCACTTGCCTATTGGCGCAGGTTAAGTGCTTGTTTCCGTGGATACGCTTTGATGTTCACAGGAGACAGAACTTGTCTTTTCACTTAGAGACGGATGACGTATGCTGGTACCGCCAGAGGCAGTGTGCGTTTCCCTAGGAAGGCGTAGGTTTTTTGAATCTGGACGCATCCTTGTTCTCCGGTAGACATCGATCTTTCGTTCGAGAGTCTAGACGCAACTTATTTCGTTCCTCTCCGTTCCTGGGTGCTGCATAGGCTCTACTAGAACAGCGCGCAGTCCGCGCATGTTGACATCTCCATTACTGGTACCGAGAAACCAGAAGATGACCGCTGAGCGGCGAACGTGCATCTACAAGTCTAGACAATGACGACGACGACGACGACGACGACGAAGGCCTCCGGTTAGGCATCCAGTTCGTGATCCAAGTACTGGCGATGCAGGTGTCGCTTGCAGGCGAATAGCTATGCAAGCGACGCCGACCAAGCGTCGCTAGAGACATTTTGTCTATGCGCTGATCACAAGGTGCACCGCTTGCGTATCGAATAAAGACCTTTGCTTTGGTAATTATGCGGATGCGAGAATGCGTCGTGAGATGCGTCCTTCGATTTTCACAGGATCCTCTAACAACCTCTTTGCTAAACGTTGGACGTGCATGCTTTTTTTTGCTTTACGACTGCGTTTCCTCGCATAAGGTCACGCAATGTGCGACTTTGGTAGCCTGCAACAGTTGCATGTGAACCGGTCGGCACGTACGTCATTTGCAGGGTTCTGTTCATGCTGCCAGCATGGACGTAATGGAGACTCGTTTTCGTCATCGACACCACGCCTACGATGTACGCTTATCGCTTTGAGCAAGCACTTCAACCTGGCTTCGTATTCAGGGGACCGGTCGCTTCCAACCCGCATACGCGTCAATGTATTCGGGCTGCACCTGAATAGCGCGCTTCTCGGCGTTGGTGTATGACGCCTCGAAAAGCGTGCTTCCTCATGCGCCTGCATATGATGCCTTGTTCACGCAGCCGTTCAAAGTGCACCCTCAGAGGCATTCAGTTCGCATCCAGCAGAACAGCATGCACGAGTGTGCCTGCGGGTAGCGGCTCAGTTCCCGGTGGCACATACACCAACACATCGGCGTGAACAACGCTCTGTAGTCGAGTACTTGATTGATTTCCGGTTATGGAGAACAGTGGCAGATAGGACTCGGCCTGTTTCGAATCCAAGGCGGACGTCAGAGATACCTCCGTCATTCGTGCAAAGCAGCTGAAGGATTCGCTTGTTGCGCTGCTCCGACAAAAGCTCCCCAGACACGTCGGTGCAAGCAGGTGCGCTCGTTGAAACTCGGGGCGCTCCGCATCAGGTACCACGACATGCGCTAGACGACCGATGATGCAGCGCGGATAGGCTCGTTCTATGGAGACACCTTTCAGCAGTTGAATTGCTGGGACGACAAGAAGTGCGAAACAGACGCTGCTACTCACTGGGTTACCGGGGAGCGCGAACGCGAGCCAGGGCCGCTTCGTTGAACAAAGATTACTTGCAAAGGTCATCGGTTTGCCCGGTTTCATCCGCAATCGACCAAAATGAATGCGTCCATGCTGAGCCAGGAGCGGTTTCACGACATCACTGAGGCCCATGCTCACACCGCCGCTGATAATGAGTACATCCTGCTGTGCATTCGTCAAAAGTGCCGCGAGATTGTCAGCGACTTCTTCGTCAGAAGCGATACCGGCATCAATGATATGCGATGGTGGTAAGTAGCGCCGTAATAGACCCAGTAGCAACGGACGATTCGAGTCGTAGACGCTTCCAGCGGTGAGCGAGGATGGTGACGCCGACGGGTCGCAAAGTTCGCTGCCAGTAGAGAGCACGGCAACTCGCGGAACTCGTTGCAGCGGTATCGATCGTTGAACGCCAAAGCTACAGAGAACACTGCGTTCAACAGCACCCAGTTGTTGACCTCGTTCTAGCACGACTTGACCGAAAGCGACGTCGTCGCCTTGGTGGCGCACCTCGGAGCCGGCTGGAACGCTGTAACCGGATGCAACCAGAATATGGAAAGACTCAAACGGTTCTTCTGAGCTTTTCGGGGCGCTTCCTGATGTCTCGTTCTCAAGCACCTGCACCTGCTCGACAGGAACGACAGCGTCTGCCCCTGGTGGTAGCGGAGCTCCCGTGGTGATGTACCTGCAGGTGCCCGCAGCGAGGCCATCGACCTTTGGTGTTACCTGTCCAGCAACCTGACAACCTATACAGCGCAGTGTTCGGCTCGAGAGCAAGTCTTGACTACGGACAGCGTATCCGTCCTTTAGTGCCATATCGAAGCGTGGTACCGGCCAGGGAGCGGTGATAGCGTCCGCCAAAACTGCCGTTCCCGACTGCAGTGCGGCATCATCCCAGTTTGCGAGAACGGGTCCAGCTTGCTGCAGTCGTTCCGCCAAGGCAAGTGCCACTTCTTGGACAGTTCTCCAGGCCTCCTCCATCGATACCATGGGGTACGGTGACTGACCCTGCCGTCGATCTTGCATCTGGAAGAGGCGTTGCATACAAGTCCAAGAAAATGCCGTGGGCACGTGCTGTGCGGTTGCAGGTCGCCGGCGACGCCTCACAGGTGTCGCGTGAAAACGGAACACTGAACGAACTACCCTAAGTGTGCCTTGTGATGTCGAGGGAATTTTCTCATGCGTACCGTCTTGACATTCGACGTGGAGGAGTCAAGAATTATTGTGGATGCGTACGTCGTTTTAGGATTCTGGATTGTCTTTTGGGAGCTGCTGTTTAGACTCTTGGATACTGACATTCGTACAATCAACGGTATCAAGACAGTTCGTGAAGCGCTCGAACAAGGATTCCTAACGTGCATGGAATCGCTGTCCAATGCATAGGGGCAGGCTTCTATGCTTCTCGCCTCCTTACGTATGGAACGTTCAAATCCCGGATTCTTCAAACTTCGATCGTTCTGGTGCAAGGCAACGCCTGGGTACAGTGTTTGGTGCTACTGAAATGCCGAGGAGAAATACTCGACAGCATCCTTCGGCGACTTGATGGCAAGCTCTTGCGAAACGCTTCCCGTACTTTGCACGCCAAAAAATGAGTTTCGTAACCAAGCCAAATCACCATATCTTTGTAGGCGGAAACAGAACAAGACTCGACAGCTGCATGGTACCGCGTTAGAGGTTCGCTACCAGAGACTCCGACTCTTCGGTTTGCGTAGACGGAGGTCCTAGATTTGGACCTGAATCCTAGCAGCAAGCTCTTTCAGCGCAAAGGTTGTGACTGCTTTGCGTGAAGGGATCGTGAACGGATCGAAGTTTCTCGACTTGCTCTCCAGCATGGATTTTGCTTCCAGTACTCGTCTCGTCATGGACAGCATCGCATTCGATATATCTTCAATAGCCTAGAAGTGCGGATATCTGCGTGTTCGGCAGCCAATGTACTCACCGTGGACTTTGCCCCGCAGAAGCCCGCGATTCCTGTGCACGGCACTGGACCATGAAACGGTGGAGGGCATTCACGATAGCCCGGTGAACCGATCGAGTAGATGAACCGAGCGATACACCAAGCGTTTATGCTCCAGGAGCGGTCTTCAGACGAGGAAAAATAGGTAGTCATGGTGCGTTATGGTGCACTCCTAAGGAGATACCGCACCATAGCAAATAGTCGGCGCTATCAAGGGCGCTCCGATGCTGTAAACAAAGAGAATGAACATGGCAAGAAAAGTCGAGAATGCATTCGCTCATAGCCCTCCTGATCATGCTATGCGCGGACAACAGCCAGAGGCGACGACATGGTGTCATGAAGCCTGCCATCAACGTCCTCCAAGTGATGCAAACCGAACTGAAGAGACAGGAGACACCCACGAGATTCAAGCCGGAGGTACGAGAGCTCCGAAGAAAGCAGTCGCAGAAAAAAGATCGCAAAGGCTACCACGAGCACCAGCTGGTAAAAGCTGCAAACTTCACTATGTACACTCGAGTTCGCTAGGTGTGCGCCCGTCCCACTTTTATTCTACAAGTGTCATAAGCGCGCTTGGACTCAAGTATCCCGGAGAATACAGGACGCAAGATATGAACCGAGTTCTATGGATTCCATCGAATCAGGAAAACTCCAGGTCTGTTCAGGGTCAACGATCTACCGGCACAGCGGACACTATAGCTTAACTCCTTTCCGCCGATCCAAAAGCGTGCAGGAGACAACAACAACAACAACAACAACTAGAGCAACAACTCTACCCGACTTTCTATCCCTGGTGCCGTACGCTGCACTGCAGCGCTTTGAGCGGCGTTCCGTTCAGTGACGTTACCAAGCGCGTTTCGCACCTGCTTTCTTTCCGCTATCGTACTTGTCGGGTACGCTCATACCATTGACTAGGTGCACATTGAACATACTCGGGTTCCCGCGGAACCCTTCGAAAGGCTTCGCTGTGAAGACAGCGTGCAAGCGAGCCGCAGCTCGAAGAACAGGATCCATAGCTGCTCGAAGCGAGCACACCTAGTCCGCTATTCCGCTTAGGCTTGGATAGCTATCGAGTCGTCGTTCGCGTTCGAGTGGAGTCTGTGGGACCAGGAGACCTCCGGCGCTAGTTTAGGTCTGGTCTCGAACAGGTACTGTGGATATATTTTTCTTGGAGTCCGAATAAGCCGGTGTGTCGTACGACTTTAGAAACTCCGAGACCTACCATTGTTGACGGGTGGGTGTACGGCGGCTGGTGCCTAGTTGTGCTTAGGAATCGTCAACAGACGCATCGGAGGTCAAGTTTCTTGCACGCTGTCACAAGACTCGCTGCCCAGGGGTCTCTTCACGGCACACGGCGGCTCGAAGGAGCGTTTCGTGAACCAGAGAGAACGCGGCTTCTGTGGCTGCGTTTTTAGAGACGCCTGCTCGCCGACTCTATTCCAAGTGACCCCGAGAGCACCGCTATGGAGCCCGTTGAACACACAAACAGCAGCGAGGTATCCGCTGCCGCTAGAGCGACCCAAGATCACAACGACGAACGAGAGGGAGCACCAGTGAGCGGGGCGGTGGTTCCTGCGGAAGCTGATCCGCTATCCCATCTAGTGCAGGAACAGAGTGCCCTACAAGCGCTGCACAAACGGGCGCCCCGAATCATGGACGACCCGGATTTCGAAGGGGAATCTCGTGACCCAGTGCTCCAGGTTGACAAAGATGACGAAGGTCCACGACCAGCAGCCGCTGAGCCTACAACGCTCCAGCGTGTCGCAACCACGTCGGACGAAAGCATACCGGGAAACGCTTCACCGGCCAGCGAGCGCGGACTTGTTTCAGACACATTGCCACATACAACAGATGCAGACGTGACCGATGAATGGGCTCGTCGCCGCAAACGTACGCGTTCGAGTCCAGAACTCGCCGAGGGTGATATCGAACTCCTGCGTGAAGCCGGTGTTGTGATTCCAGAGCGACAGTTGCATCCAGGAGGTCGTCGGTCTCGCCGGCGTCGACGACTTCGCCAGGCCGCAGACCTGGAGATGACCTCTGAGAACGACGATGACGAAAACGACAAGATCGAGGCTTCCCCTGATACGACCTCCGTAGCACCGTTTGGCATGATTGGCGACAGAGACGAAGCCGATAGAGCTGCAGGCGCTGTGGACGCTCAAAAGTTCACGTCTGTCGGAGAAAAGCAAGCATCGTTGCCTGCTAGTCCTCATCAAGCAGCGAATGCCACGGTGGGTGCTTCAGGCCTGGGTGCCGGCATCGGCGGCACCGATGATCAGAATCTCGCAGATGAGGCGTCGATCGACCGAAACTCTGAAATAGAGGAAGAAGAAATCGGCAGCGACGATGATGAGGATGATTTAGCCGACTTCATTGACTATGGTGATGGGGCAGCTGGGCAACGTCGCCGCCGCCTCGCCCGTGAACGAGCGAGAGCTGCTTTGCAAGCCTCACTCCGAGGCGGGCGCCTGTCCAGCGAACTGGATCCTTACGCTGCAGCACTGCTGCGAGAGCTCTTCGGTGATGCCGATTCACTTGAGAACTACCGCGGAGAGCCGCTTCTCTATCACGATGATCCCGAGCAGATTCGCAAATGGCTCCAGAGAATCGGCGTCAATGATCCACGCGATATTGAGAACGTCTTGTCGCTGGAGTCGTGGGCAGTACCAGAGCCGTCGTCAGCGGAGGAGGATGCATCGACGGGTGCGGAAGCCTCCAAGAGCGCCGGACACGAGAGCCTCTCCGTCGAGCAGACAGAGCTGCTCGCGGAAATGTATGCAACGCCTCAGGATGATGCGATTCGTGCACTGGATGTGCCGGAGTACACCCAACTCTATCACTGCGGGCGGGATCAAGCGGGGAATCCACTCCCTCGCGAGCTCATGGACGAGAGCGATATTCGTTACGAGGCAGAGTGGATCGTCACCAACGGACTCGTGGACCTGCTTCGGTCGAGTAGACAGGCGGCTCCAGAGTCATCGCTCGTGGATCAGGTGGCGAATTTGCTGCGCTTCCTGCATCTGGAGCACCTGGACATCGCCTTTATCGCCATGTATCGACGAGATTACCTGGAACCCGATCTTTTGCCTCCGCTCGAGCGAGGCACTGGCGAGCAACAAGCTCCAGTGCTGGAGAGTCCGACACATTTCGTGGGCGACTGGACACGCCTCTGGCGAGTCCTCGACTGGGACCGATACTATTTCCAGTTCCTTCAGCAGAAGCGCCGCCTTATGGACGTTTATGAGGAACAGGGTGAAGAGGAGCTTTTGCAGCTGGCTACGGCAGCATTCCGCCGTGAGATGCTCCAGGATGTGGAAAAATACGCGCGACTGCGTCGGGAGCTAGCTCACGGGGACAAGAATGGATCGGCATCAGCGTCAGCAGGTCGTGAAGAGGCTGCAAGTCCCGAGTCGCTGCGTCAGGTGGCAGCAGAAACTCTGCTGGCGCCCAGCACCGACGCCTACCAGCGACAGGAGCACCGCACCGCAGCTGCAGCTGCGGCGGAAGCTGCAAACGGCAGCATCCACCCTGAAGTCGGCCTTGATTCCGAAGCTGCTGGTACCGTGTCCGACGACGCAATGGATCAGTTGCAGCAAGCAACCGCTGCAGCTGCTTTGCGACACGCGTCAGACGACGAAGAGCACCGGGATGCGGCACCTGTGCACTCGACCGAGACCCTAACGCCAACAATTGGGAATGCCGAGGCCATGCAGCCGCGAGCACGCGCGAAGAACAGCAACAGCAGTAGCAGCAACAGTCGTAGCGATTTGCAGCGTACCAACGCTGAGATAGCGACTTCAGCGGAACAACCGGGAACACTGCAGCCTCGACAGGTGCACCCGCAAGCCCCTGGTCGTCGCAGGGCTGGTCGCACTCCGTCGCGTCGTGATGCGCTTCATGTGGCGATATCCTGGGTTGTTACGCACCAGCTCGATGTAGAGGCGCTCTATGGCATCAAGGCTGCCGATTTGGCCTCCAACGTGCTCTCGGGTGGCAGTCTCATCACCGAACCTGCTGATCATCCTAACAAGCCGTCGCTCGAAGAACTGCTTCGATCTACTGATGTTACCGAGAGCACTGCTGCCGTCGGTATCGAACGGTATCTGCGCTACGTTCGTCAGGTAGCTGGGGCGCTTTATGCGGCACACCCGCGCCTTCGGCACTTTACCCGGACGCGTCTGCGCGAAAAGGCGCACCTCACCGTGAAACCGAGTGCGCGTGCCCTCCAAGACCTCGATATACTGGATCCTTTGCGTCCGTACTGTTCAGTGGAAGCGCTACCGGTTGCGGCCCTCGACCCAGCAGAAATGGCTCGTTTCATTTACGCTGAACGCCTTGGCCTGGTGGAGCACATGGAATGCTCGCTAGCGGCGCCTGATGAAGCGGAGCTCGAGTCCATCCTGGAACGCGCGCTCCTCAGCGACAAGTTGTACGAGTCGGCACAAGTCTGGAATGCTGCTCGACGGCAGATGCTCACCGAGCAACTGCTGCGGGTATGGTTGCTACCGCCGCTGCTCGCGGAACTGCTCGAGTGTCTACGCGAGGAAGCGCGAGGTGCTTGTGCGCTCGCGGCAGTCAGCGCCCTGGAACAGCAACTCGTCATCGGTGGCGCGAGTCCCAGCAGTGCATCGACAAACGCACATGAACCTGGTGCGTTCGGTGTCCTCTCTGGTACCGCTGCTGGTGGTGTGCTCGCGTTTGTAGTCTCCGACGAGTCCGAGTACCCGACGACACGCTCTCGTTGGATCTTTGGTGTTGCCCTCGATGCCTACGGCCAAGTGCTGGACACGCTGCGTCTGGGTTGCCATGGCTGGCTGCCCGGCGACGAGCGGCTCTTAGGGCAACTGGTTGCAGCGCAACAGGCAAAAAGTGGTGGCGCTGCTGCTGCTGCTGCTGCCGCGGGCGCTTCAGCGTTGGAGATGCCGCCGCAGGTGCGCTCGCGACTGGAACGCTTCCTCCAGCGTCATCCGCACCGGCAATGTGTCGCTATTGGGGTCGCTTCTGGGAGTCCTATTGGCGTGAATGCGGCAAGTCTCTGGCTCTACGAGTGGATACGCGGAATAGAGCAGCGTCTCGGTAGCAGGCGTGAGCAGGCGGTTGGGCGTCAGCCGCATGTGCTGCGTATCGACGATGATGCTGCTCGCCTGTACGCGAAAACGAAGACTCTGAGCGCTTCACTCGGAGGCATGGTGCCTCCCGAGTGCGACGGTCTGCCCTTGCGACGGGCTGTTGGTGTAGCGCGACTTTGTCAGGAACCGCTGGCGGTGTATGCAGCGATTGCAACAGAGGCATCCCTGGGTGCATTGCTGCGCCTCACTGTGCGCTGTCGTCCGCAACACCAACAACAACAACAACAACAACAACAGATGCTGGATTCTACCCGCCGTACGGATGAAACTGGTGATACCACGGCTACGGCGGACGCTGCAGGCCATGACGCTACAAGCTGGCAGCAAGTCACGGACCCGAGTCTGCATATACAACTGGACCTTGGCCTCGATGGCATGGTGACCTCGCCCAGTGATCGTCTGCTGGTCGTGGAACGAGCACTGCGTCATGCGGTCGCCTCACTGGGCCTCGACCTGAACCTCTTGTTGCGCTATCGTCATCTGCAACCTCTGATGGCGTTTGCGCCCGGCCTTGGGGTTCGCAAAGCATCCCTTTTCATCCAGACGCTGCGAAACCAGTTTTCCAGGGGCGCCACACGACCCCCAAGCGTCCCGTCACGTCAGGCAGTATTGCGCAGCAAGGCAGCGACTCGGCGGGTGCTCGACTCGCTCATAGCGTATCTGAGGGTTTCGAGCGGGATCCACGGGACGACTAGCGGCGGTCCAGGCGCCACAGGCGAAGCGTCGACGACACTTCAGGGTGCTTCGGCGGCAGCGTATGCACGTGAACGACTTGCCCAGTGGAGACGACGTGCTTCCAGCGTCGATGTGTCGACCTGGCGACCACTAGACGAGACCCGCATCCACCCGGTAGACGAACCGCTGGCGATGAAGATCGTTGTGGAGTCGTTGCGGGAGCACGATCCACGGTACTGGAATGCAGAGCGTTTAGCGTCGACGCCTGCAGCGGTGTTGGTGTTGCATTTGTTGGAGCATCCCGAAGCGATCGAGGAGCTCGACTTGCCCGGCTACGCAGCGCACCTGGAACAGGCTGGACACGGTCGTAAGCGGCACATTCTATTCCTGATTGCGAATGAGTTTTACCGACCATTTGCGGATTGGCGTCTGACGCGCTCCTCGTTACAAGGCAAAGCGCTCTTCTATGCCTGCACCGACCTGGATGAGTGCCTGTTTGGCTATGGAACGCGGGTGCACGCCTTTGACGGACGTCCTGTAGAGCGCGGTAGCGCTTGGCGTTGTCGTGTGGTTCCCGCAACCGCCTCGGTTGCCAGCGACTGGCTTCCTGGTCGTCTGGAGGCAGCACAAGTGCCGGCAGTCTGGCGACAAGTACGCCAGGCAGCGACATGGGGCAGCATGTGGCCTGCTTCTGTGCATGCGCGGGCGGAGGAGCGCTCCTTCGGAACGCCCTCGGTTGCTGCCCTGGGGCAAGTGCCGCTCTTACCGCTTCGCGTTAAGGCTGTGGACGGAGAGGCGCTCCAGGTGCAGCTCATGGCGCTGGAGCCGTTACCAGCCGAGCTTGCGTGGTTGGCGGAGCGAATGGCGCACCTGCCGGGTCGAGTGCCGCTGGAGTCGGTGTCGCGAAGCGCGCCTCCTGGTACCACCGCAGGCACTGCAGGTGTTGACGCTTTTAACACATCGAGTGCTGCTGCTGCTGCTGCTGCTGCTACGAGTCATTTGTCCTCTTCGACGCTGCTATCCCAAAGAGCATCACGTGTGCTTCCCACGGGCCTGTTGCGCCATCCTGCGTACCGTGCGCTTAGTGGGCGTCAGGTGGTGCAGGAGCTTGCCCAAGCGCCGCCTGGCACCGTCTATTATCGTCCCTGTTCCCGCGATGCCCAAGCGGTATGTGCTTCGTTCAAAATCCACGACGAGGCGCCCATTGTGCACTTGGACTTGTTGGTGGTGGAGTCTGCGGGGTCCGGTTCCGGTGCGGTTGCCGGAAACGCCACTGGTGCTAGTGCTGGTGCTGCTCCTGCTGCTGCTGGTAGTGGCGAGCACGTCACACAGCAGTGGCAGCTGCGTCTGGATGCGGAGCTCTTCGACGACTTGGACGAGGTTTTTGCACGCTATATTGAACCGATTGTTCAGCTCGCCTGGAGAGCGACGCAACATCCCAAGTTTATGCTTGTTGGTGAACACGACAACGCTGCGGCGGCTACCACGGCACTGGAAGCCTTACTACGGCAAGAGAAGGCCAAAGCTCCCAGCACCATCCCCTATCGACTCGCGTTTTGTCGACATCGTCCAGCGCATTTGGTGTTTGCGTATCTACCGGGTCGAGCGACTGTGCTGTACGAGCCCATTACCCTCACCCCAACAGGTTACCGACTTCGTGATCAGGTGTTCTCGTCAGTTGATGACTTGGTCAGCTGGTTCAAACGCAACTGGCAGCGTTTGTTGCGTTCGCAAACCGGACCACCGCGACAACAAGCGACAGAGGCTGATTCAGATGCGGTGCTGGCGTCACTGGGAGCAGGAGCAGTTGCCGTGGGTGCATCGGCTGGAAACCGTTACCAGAGCGAGGCCTCTGCTGCGTACGGGGCGCAAGTTGGTGTCGACCAACGGGTACCTGTTGTGGGTTCTTTGGTGCAACTCGCGCAGCGAGCCCTTGAGCGTTCCGGAGCGGGCACTGGTCGGCATGCACCGCGTTAAGGAGTGTGGAAAAGCGGGTTCCAGGGCTCGGCGTAGGCGGTTACCCCGGTGCTTATCCAAAGCGTACAGTGAGATAGGTTTTTATTCTAGCTGCGATGCGAGCATCGATTCCATAGCACAATAGCATTGCGTGGAAGCACGGGGCGAACTGTATCCATGGGAGCCTCTCGAACCGGAACCTGGTGTACTATGCTATGGATGCTAGCCTTGGATTCGTCTAGCTTTCAACGCATATCTCAACGCGCATGGCATTGGTACATTCCAGGCCGATGGTATGGATCCTGGCCTTGGATGTGTGTATCGCTTTTACCATAGGAATAGAAACTTTTTGCGCAAGTACTTGCAGTCCGACGTTCTCGTGCATGAGCGACACCCGTTTCAGATTCAAATGGAGCACTGAACTGTTCGGTGTGTTCCAGTATTTCGATAATTTGCCAGTTATCTTCCGAGGTACAATCGCGACGCAGCAAGTGCATCAATATCGGGGACCAACGGCTTCATATGTCGTTTTTGGCAATCCAGGCGCCATTTCGGAGTGACTCATTCGACGCTCTGTCACTGGAATTTATTGCTTCTCCGGAATCAAGCGAAATAGCGACGCCATGGAGAAAAGGTTCGTAAAGTAACAGGTATCATGATCCAATGAATAGGGGCCTGGCTTCCACGCTTCCCCTTGTGTGCACAATGCCGAAAGTATGTATGCTTCAACTTTCCGATCTTTGTATTCAATGACAACGGGGATGCATGGCAACACAGATTGCCGAATAAGCGACACGTAAGCCTCGACGTCGTGCCTTGGCGACTTCCGCAAAAATTCATACGGATCATTCACCGAACATGTCACTTAAAATCATGGATTCCGTTTGACTGACACATGCTCCTTTCATGTACGAAACGCCAATTCATTGCGGCAGGGTACCTCACACACGAGGTGTGCGCTCAGAGGACCGAGCGCCATCCATGTGCATCGCAAGGTATCTTGGACTCCGACTCTAGTCATCGTAGCGATCGCTTCGAGTGGAGGTTGGATCGACGCCTGGCAGGACGGCTGCGTCGACGCATCCTCTTTGCTTGCACGGGACGCCTCCTGGGATATTCCCTCGGGCACTTGATTCATCATGGACGACTTCACGGCGTTCTGCAAATTCTCTGTCGAATACGACACTGTGCGCTTGTACAAGCAGCGCACAGTGTACGCTCCGAGCGGATCACCTAGAAGAGGCCCGTCATCATCGAGTACAACACGCCGTGCGGAAACAGAGGCGAGCATCGACGAGGAGCCCTCTTTACCCGTCATGGGCGTGTACCGAGCAATAAAGCAAGAGCTCACGTGCAAAGTGACGGCGCTCAGCGTAGAACGTGTGGTGCAAATAGCTGAACAATGAATCGCAGTCACGTATAATACCGCTGTGAGGAGCGCATCGAGGCTGTCGACAAACAACATGAAAATGACATGCAAAGCATACATCGCTACCTGCGCCTCTTCATGGAATGCATCGACAGGAGCCGAACGTACCAGAAACCAGTATGGAACGCCATCATCCATATCCTCCTTCGACCGCTGTCAACAGACCTATCAGGCCAAAAGACACGCGCTTCGTTCAAACCGAAGATATGGAAAGAGAGGGCGCGCTCGAACGAACGCTGTCACACGAGTATCCCACCAAACCTATTATCGATGACATTGGAATCAGACCCAAACTTTAAACCCTTGTTGGCGTACCTGAGTTGCATTCTATGCTATTTCACGGGGCTCGATCCCCGCCAGGCCACGCAGTTGATGTGTTCCGTGGGTGCTCCACGATGCGAACTTGCGCACCAACCGCTGCACTCGGGATTGCGCGCTGTTCTCTGTGTGGAGCACGTTCTCGGCATGTCGTCTTCGTGTCGAGAGCTTTTCGAGGAAATGGTTCGGTGTCTTTCGGACTCGGAGTGTGTGCGTTCGCATCCTGACCCAACGCGAGCACTGAGCGACTGTGCTCGACGCGACGCCGCTGGAGTACCGGACACGTGTCGAGGGACGATTGAGGCCTACGCAACCTGTCGAAGAGCCCAGATCGATCCTGCTCGTCGAATCATGGGTAATCCAGCAGCTCGTGTCAAGCACGAATAGCATACGGGAATACGCACACAGGTCAGGGCGAAAGAGGCTGCCGGACGTGGCCCCGGTTAGAGCGCAGGCCGTTCAGAGGAACGCTCGCGTCCTCCGAGCTAGTCCCCGAACCAACGGGATCGCGTTTAGCGATGACTACGCGTACCAAGGCTCATCTTGCCCGCAAAGAGGTGATGCGGTTTGCGCGTACCGATGAAACGATCAGACTCGCCTTGGCGGTGCTCTCGTCCGCTAAACGCGCGACGCAGCGTCCGCTGAACGAGTTTCTGGGCGTGGCGAGCCTGCACAACATCACGCAGACCAGCAGGAACCAGGGACTGATCGCTTACAGCTCGAGTTCGATAGACAACTGGTGCAGACTGAGCTGCTTTTCTGGTCTGCTGCTTGGTGGTGCTTGGGTCGACAGCGCGCCCCCATGGTCGCTTTGCAACCGCCTGCGACGTCTTGCGTACCTTGAGAAGCGCTTTGCGCGATAGCTTAGGTCGTTGGGTGCGGTCTCGGGCAGCTTGCTGCTGACGAAGCCGTCGCTGGTTGCGAGCTTTCTCCCGAATCAGCGCGACATCGGTGTCTGACGGTTGATCAACCGGGACGTCTGCACGCGGCTCGTCACCGACGGCGTCTGAAAGCATACTCTTACGCATCGTTTCCTCTTGCTCAAGGGCAAGCAGCCTCTGATGAATCTCCGGATCAACATAGTCCGCTATGTTCTTGCCGTCTACGATCTCCGGAATGTAGTCATAGCGCCATGCTGGGTCCGTTAGGTCGTAGTGCTTGCGCCAGTCCATGCTGTAGACGCCTGCACCTCCGTGGTCGCGTTCCAGTTCACGCTCCGTCTTCCGGCCTGCTCGGCTTGTCGATAAGGTGCAGGCCAGTTCAGGTGCGGTGTTTTGGTTAAGTGCATCGTCCGCATCGCGCAGAGCCTGGCGGCGTTCGAGGACTGAAGCGGGAATCTGCGGTGTGCGAACGAGCTTCGGCTCCGCGACGTGCAGCCGGTTCAGTACAGAGTCCGTTTGTCTGCCGCTAACTTTGAGAGAGACACGCAGCGCTAAAAGTCGTTCACAAGCGCGATTACGAACCGCGAACACCGATGCATATCCGTCGTCGCCCATCGTGGATGCCGTCATCAGCTCTGCGCCCACTTGTTCGGCGGTTTCCCGTATCGCCGTCCACGTTGTCGGATCGAGTTGCTGTTCCCAGCCAAGATCCGTCTTATTGCATACCACGAAAAGAGGCTTGTCAGCGAACAGCGGTTGAAGGGAACGAAGCAAGGCCAGTTGCTGGGCTATGGCGTAGCCACAGGTCTCTGACGGGTCCACGAAGAACAGAATCGCCGCCTGGAGATGTGCCAGCGCTGTAATCGACTGCATCTCGATGGTGTTGCGCTCATCGAGGGCGTGATCCAAAAGACCAGGTGTGTCGATGACCTGCCAACGCAGGTACTGGTAATCCATATGACCGACAAACAGGGACTTTGTGGTGAACGCATACGGTTGGACGTCGACTTTGGCGTTGGTGACGCAGTTCAAGAACGATGACTTGCCAACGTTCGGATAGCCCGCAATCAGCAGCGTTCGCGTCATAGGGTCGATACTAGGTAAGCGCGCCATATGTTGGCGCACTTGCTCCAGATACGCTAACGCTGGGCGAAGGTGTTTCACCATTGTGCACATTCGACCCAGAGCGGCTCGTTTGAGGCACTTGGCACGGTAGAGAGAGTCTGCGTATTTGAGTTGGCGCACGTAGTCGCGTGCAAAGCTGTCCACAAGGCTGCGTATCCGACTTACTTGACCAAGGGCCAGTTTGTAGTGATCTCGGTCATACAGCACATTCAAAATATCCGCATAAAAGGGATGTAGTTCCTCTAAAATCGGAAAGTCGCTGAGGATCTTTGTCAGGCGCTCATGAAAACATGACTGAGCATAGCGCACCTTGCGTATGTAGAACGTCCGAATCCGAGTGATCGCATACCCTGGGTGCACAACGGTGGGGGTTTTGCGCTGTGTCTGAGAGAGTACGATATCGATGAGGTCCAGTGCCTCCGGCACCACCTGGATGTGCTTTAGACCCCCTACAGTCATGGTGTCGTCGTAAGCAAATACCAATTGGAAGCGAGCTCTTCGTGTGAAGTGAGGGCAATGGTACCCGGGGAGTACTGGCTGCTCTCGAACGCCGCGTAGTGTAGGTACGCTGTGAACGGGTACGATAGACGTGTCCCCTGGAGCCGCCTCGTTGTGCACTCACGAGGAAACAGGTGACTCGATCGCTTCGCTCGATATCGGTATTTGTATGCAGTGGAGGTCCCTTGTTCAAAAAATTCGACACCACACCGTCCCTGGTGCACTGCTTTTGTCAGGTACGTTTCCTGAACTCGGCCGGCGACATCGGTATATCCGCAGCCGACGGAGCGTGCGCTGCGGACGGCGGCGGCTGCTGCTGCTGCGGGCGGCGCGCCCCAGACGTGAAAGCGGGGCAGGTGCCTGGAGGCACTGATCCTCGACACGGGAACTCGAAGCGAAGCACGGGGCACCTATTTTCCGTATTGTGGAAAGATCACCTTGTAGGCAGGTGCCTGGAGGCACTGATCCTCGACAGGGGAACTCGAAGCGAAGCACGGGGAAACTGTTTTCCGTATTGTGGAAAGATCACCTTGTAGGCAGGTGCCTGGAGGCACTGATCCTCGACACGGGAACTCGAAGCGAAGCACGGGGAAACTGTTTTCCGTATTGTGGAAAGATCACCTTGTAGGCAGGTGCCTGGAGGCACTGATCCTCGACACGGGAACTCGAAGCGAAGCACGGGGGAACTGTTTTCCGTATTGTGGAAAGATCACCTTGTAGGCAGGTGCCTGGAGGCACTGATCCTCGACACGGGAACTCGAAGCGAAGCACGAACGTGCAACAAGGTCGTTCTATCCTTATGGTAAGCGTTGCACGGGGGAACTGTTTTCCGTATTGTGGAAAGATCACCTTGTAGGCAGACTGGAGGCAATGATCCTCGGCACGGGAACTCGAAGCGAGGCACGAACTTACAACAATTTTGTTTTCATCCTTATGGTAAGCGAAGCACAGGGAACTATTTTCCGTATTGTGGAAAGATCACCTGGTAGGCAGAAGGTTTCGTGAGCTAGACGAGTCTGCTAGGCTGGTGCTTCACTCTCTAGACAGTGGCAGGTGCTGTGGCGAGCTCTGAGCAGCTCGTCTGCAACGCAATTCATTCTGGGACTAGGTGCAGTTAGGCTGAGTCTGGGCTTCGCACTGGTCGTGGTTGACTCCTAGCTTATCGATTCGTGCTGTCGCAGGCAGTCGGTCTGCCTGTACACTTTACATGCTCCCAGAATAGCTATGTACTCCGACTCCTTGTCGAATGGAGCAGGCATCGAGCCGAAACCCCGCCCCCCCACCAGTGGTGTGGCAAAGCCGTTCTGGCCCCGTGCTACGTACGCACTACCAGCACAGGCGCTACTGCGGGTGCTCATGGCAAGTACTCGGCGCACGATAGACCGTACGAAACAACCAGTATATTCGAGAGGAACTAGGGGTCATGGAACCTGGAGGCCGGATGCTGCATGACGAACTTTTTTTCGAATGCTAATATCCATCCCACAGCCTAGGAACCATGGCGAATGTAAATGCTTTTTTCAGAGAGAAACACGCGCCCAATGGAGCGATCATTACGTTTCAAAATAGAAAACAATTCTTTCATGGGATTCAACCACGGAGCGTACGGAGGAATAAAAAGCAGCTCTGCCCTTGATAGATTCGGCAAAAGCTCGAACGCGAGTCGAATGGTGAAATACCACGTTGTCCTATAGAGGGATGTCGCCAGACGCCAGCGGAAAAGTCTTCAATGATTCGGCAAAGTCGTTGGTGCCATCGTATGAATCCTCTGTACCAGCGAAACCGCGGCCGGCAAATGAATCCACTACCGCTAGGACAGATGATGTCGTCAGAGTTCTCTTCGAGATCCATCGCGCACACAACGGGCTTCCTGCTCTGCGAGTAGTCACATGCGCTCCAAAGGTTTCACTTAACGGAGTTCTCATCGACTGAAAAAACCACCCCAAGTCCCAGTGCTTCATACCGATCGCTGAGTTCCAGGAATTCTGTTGTTGCGATTTCAGTGGAAGATGACCGTGCATAAACTAGGACTTGTTTCTGCGACTTTATGCCAGTGTTTCAGGATCACACGAATAAGACGTTGAGAAGTATAGACGCACATGACGAATGATATCTTTGCTTTTGCTTTCCGTTAAGTGATCAAAGATTCGCCTTTGACGATGGACCGCAAGCACGCCTTGAGACGATCGGGTTTTCGCGCGGGGCATATAGTCGTGTTTCTTTCAGGGTTCCGCAGCCATCAGAGTATTGTGTTATGACTGACCTGATTCAGAAATGCAGTCCTTGTTGCGCTCTTCAGTAAAGCATATATCCTGCAGGCAATTCGACTACGATCTGTCCGGCACGTTGCATCGTGCTTTCGATCAGCTGCTATACCCCGCAGCGGAGGTTGCACCAACATTGAGTTGAGAGCCCATAAGCGAGCGCTGCGATACCCGGTGATTCATTGATGTGCGTCGGTGTAATTTTTTATCAAAAAGTGTTTGCCATGAAACCAGGTCATCTATGGGTGCGCGGGCATAGCTTCTGGCCTATCGCAACGCGCCGCTAGTCTTGGTGATGCACTGTTATGTGTTGCGATGTCCTTTCATTAGTCAGCATGCTTCGTGGAAACCAGGATGGCTGTGAAGAACTTCACCGTGTGCACGCCCTGATGTCTGGTATGTAGTGTAGCGGGTCGTTTGGCGCAGCCACGTATGCACACGGAAACATCAGAACGCAGCTCCATACGATTACAGCTCCCGCTTTTTAGAATCAGCGTCGTGTCTGGCGATGCTGCACAGCGCTATGTGCACAAGGCGGGGCAGACGCACAGTAACATCGAAAGGTTTGCCTTGTGCCTTGAAGGACTCCGCACGTTGTGTTGCGCTGTTGTAATGCGCGAGACTGGGGTCCGCGTGCGTCTGTTCTCGACGGATTCAAGACAACGCGCAAGCATGAGCGCAAGGCGTCTTCCGCGTCTTCTGCGTGCTTCTGGGAGACTGCGCGCGCTCGCCTCTTCGTATGGACGAGGCGGATCATAGACCAAGCCGAACAGCAATGGCAGGTTTTTTCAGAGCTCTCCCGTACTCGGAATCGTGCGCCCTTCGCGTCTCAGAGGCGTATCTTGTCGATACGCAGCGCCTGCTAAACGGTATAAAACTCGAGTTCGAATCCGTCCATGATTATCGGATGCAGCGCACGCTGCACATCAGTGGCGTTTCGCGGAGCCCAGAAGAGCGCCTAGCTGCGTTGCGCCGGGCGAACGATGCTAGATATTTGCCGCCCAGCGCGTTATTGCCTAATCTGGGCATCGTTGACCGCAAAAGGGTCATTCACCGGGGATACCTGCTACCTCGTGATATCTGTGATGACTTTTAGCAGATGCCCAGCGGAGCCAACATCTCGATATAGCGATCTGGGTATTACAAATCACAAAAGCCTAAAGTTCGGCATGCAGCAGACAACCCACCGGGTCGATTAAGATAGCGAGCTCTCATACGAACGGGTTGTAAGGCTGGATCAACTCGGGTTTCTCCAGATGAGCAAAACAGACTAGAGCGAAATGGCATGGGATCTGAGAGACATCCACTTGCATTCAAAGAGGGCACTTGTCTCGCATGATGGGCCGAGCCCTCGAATCATGCTTCCAAACCAAAAACGATATCTACTGAACGGCATCCAAATTTCGCAAGAGAGCTCGTTTCGCTACGAAAAGTAGAGCAAAACACCTCTGTGGTCGGTGAAAAACGCCACCAGCTCGATATGGCTGTAAACTGATGCAATCCATGGCCTGCTGGAGAGACACCGCCCCGCTTCAATTCATCTGCCCGATACTGACTCGGAACGAGTGTTACGGAAGAAAATTCGATCAAGCCGAAGAAGCAACACCTCAAACAATCGACAAAGAAGCTCCAGTGCGATCATTGGCGATGGAACAATGAAGATAAGAACATGACTGAGGCTCGCTAGTATCCTGTACCAACTTACACCACTTTTCTGGTGCAAAGAGATCGATGCATCATGCTTGAGACGCAGCTACTGCTACCTACCATAGCTGCTGCCGCAGCGAGCACTGCACCCTCTTATGGGACCGCACCTAGTTCGACTCGAGCGCGATTCACTGAGCTACAGTGCCGCTCGCATAGAGTCACCCACAGGTATTATCAAGTCTCTGCGCGTTCCGTTGATTAACTCGAAAACAACGCCACCTCAGCGGTCCCATTCACCAGGCTCCACTCGCAGCGGTTTATCCGAGTGTCGGCGCCAGCTCGCTGTACGCTGAAAGATCCTCGACGCGCACATACCGCCTACGACCGTTGCTGTCGCTCTATCATAGCCTTGCTAACAACTCCCATGGACTCAATGTACCTATCGACACACTTGGCTAAACAGGTCTGCTCCCCGGAGGTCAGCGTAGCGCTTGGTTTGGTCACGCACTTCTCAAAGCACTTTTCCGTCACTCGTTGTACGAGATCCTGAAACGCCTGCCGCAGCATCTCATTTCGAACACGATCTTCAAGCTCCGCCCGCTGTGATGGCGTCAGTTGATCTATTTTATCCATAGGTAACGGTGGTAAACGTCCAGTGAAGCCGGAATGCGGCGGTTACCTCGTTGTGTGCAACTGCAGGCACCCAAGGCGACGTAAAGCTATTGAAGTGCATCGGCGGCGCCTGTGGTGCCGGCGCCCGGTGCGACGGCACCATGGATGCGCTGTCGGAGGTTTGTTTGCTCGGGGTCACGGGGGATGCCCTGCTCTTTTCTCCAAAAGTATTGTGGATCGAGTAAAATGCCGGTGACTGGCCCGCAGCACGTATGCAGCGCTTATACGACTGCCAGGATAGAACTGCAACGAGTTCACTGACTCAACGAGGGCGAACACGCGCAAGTTTGCGTTATTTCATATCGTCAACTGCACCAGAACTTGGGGGTTGGTTTTTCGGTCTCCTGTGTCGCGTCTCCAACTTTAAATACGCTGGTCTCTCGTTTCGCTCCGATTTCGTGAGCATCAGTCAGAGGATCGTGATAACAGGGCCAAATTCTCGTTCATAGGATTTCCGGTTGGCATAGACACGTGATAGGCGCAGGCGAAAGTTTCGATCGAATCTTCATTGGCCATGCTCACCTATTTGTTTGCGGCATCGGCGTACGCTTTGCAGCGATCACACCCGACTATGGTCAGATGCTGCCTTGTCTCCAGCGTGCTTCCTCGTACGAGTGCTGCCCTCTGGCGCTTGAACTGTTGCTGCATCGCTCTGTACACGCACTAGACGAGTACAGAAGACTCCCCGTCGATGCCCTCGACCGTTTTCGCGTCTGGTGCCGTACCCGAAGGTCACGAGCTTCGTCAGTGGCGATGCCCCCGACGAGTACTCTGTATGCCTCATATGCAAGTGCGCACTGTTCCATGCCATTGAAGATTTGTGGATTGCGGTGTTCGCCATGATGGTAGGGATTTGGAAGGAAAATCCAGGTTGGAGAACTTGCCGAGAACTATCGATCCGGTTGCGTTCTCTTTATGGAAACCTGTGAAGCTTTCCCCATTGGAAGCCGTCTCCGCTATATGTAGAGTACGAATCCATGAACACTTTTCATGCAAACAGAAGACAGGGTAGCCTCTCTGGGAGCATATCCCCTGAATTGTATCGTGCTGCGGTTGAATCCGCCGATTCATCGACGGGCACACAGAGAGAAGCACCTGTCTTCCGACCCGCGTCGAGTATTTGACATGCGCTTGGGAAGAAGTCGTCAAGGAAGGTCGTCGAGATTCTCTCCTCATCGAAGCAGGGACGCGCATAGCTGTGCTCCTCAGTTACCTTGAAACAGCAAGATCGAGCTCTAGGAAACTGTATGAATTGAGCACGCTATATTTACGGAACGGAGAAGAGTCAAGGCTTGTTGTTCTGCATTGCGTTAAAATATCGGTTATTATAAGAGCCCTTGTACGAATCTGTCGCATGTCACTGTGATGATGGTGAGGTGACGAATTCTACTGGGACTTTGTCGAAGGGGCCGTCCCGGAGAAAACAACCTCCGAGAATCGTAAACCAAGGTATGCATCCAAGAGCGCCAATTCCCGCACTTCGAAATTAGAGGCGCAATATCAACACAAGTTCGCAGAGAAAATCGACAGATAGAAACAGAACGAGCAGTTCAGTTCGCGATGGTAGTCCGACACCATTGTGGAGCGCAGCAGCGTATCGCGCTCGTTCGACTGTACCTGGACGAGTTCGGATAATGTGCAGTCGGGCACACGAACCAGCCCGGGCAGAACTTGGTCCAGGCTCACCTGGGATGCTGGAGTGTCCTGAGGCGCAACTGGGCTTGCCCGTTTGCCGAAACGATTCATTGTCGTTCGTTGGCACTCGTTTAGAGAGACACCCAGCTGCTAGACATGTGTGCACCTTGCGTCCTTGGTGCGTGCGAGCGACGAATATCCCAATGTCGTCGGATCCCGTGGATGACAACCACGCAGCATCGACTCGTTACTCGTTCGACGCACTAGTTGATGCCGCGGGCGTGCCGCCATCGCGTGCTATAGCGCGTCCTGCGCCAAAGGCGAATACCGCACCACGTGACTTGTCGGTCATGTTCTTTGCCACTTCATTGATGAAGCCCGCAAATCTATGCATCTTGCCTCCGTGCAACCGATACCGTTGGCGGCCCCAGCGAGGTCTCTCGGAACGCTGTCGAAAATCGTTCGCACGAGCCATGTGGACGCTTCTGCTCTGTCCAGTGCTGGGCGCTACGGAATCGATGTTGGCACTGTCACGCCATTTGTTGGTATATACGCTGGCGTCCATAATGCTCGACTACCCATAAACGCGAACAATGGAGAAATCAAGCCATATTACATATTCTGTCTGAGCATCAATTACCCTGTCATATGAAGGTTCTATCGAAAATTTCGAGAGGCATCTGCGCAGCTGGTAGCCCTGCGTCCGGATCGGCTACAGCAAGTCGTTTGACGAGGTGCATCGGGGCGAGAGCGGTGCCTCGCGAGACTTTGTCGCGTAAGGAGCTACGCGATATCTGTTGGCGTCCTGAATCTATCGATTAGCCGGAGACGAACTTGTTGGCTAGTGATCTATGCGCGTAAAAACCGCGTTTGCCGATAGTGACAATGCCGTACACTGGATAGAAGCTGGGAGCATGGGCTGGTACGAAGACCAGGTCCAGCCAAATTCCAGCTGTATGCTCCCTGTTTCTTGTTCAGTCATGGAACGCGACATTGCTAACGAGCAGGACAGACGAATTTGGTAAGGAGGAGCTTGGCAGAGAGACTCGATGAATGACGCGTCGTCGAGCAATCCTAACCGTTCGGCGATTTGGGGCCGGCCTCACGCTTGACTCCCCGCTGGGCCTTAAGTCGTTGTCGCACGTGCTTGACTCCTCTTTACGGCCGGAGGTCTGCCCCTACTTCATCAACGATGCACAGACCTGCCAGTCTTCCCGAATCAAGACCCATCGAATGAGACGAACACCATCCAAACCTGTACTGACAAAAATTCGCTTCTCAGTACGAAATCAATCGTGTCTTGTGCAACGCATGGCGCTCTCCCATACAGGCGTGCTTTGCCTCAACGTCCGCCCGTGTCCCTTCGTCACCGTTCGTATCGAGGGCATAGAGACGTCTCATTCGACGGCATCGTTAACATTGTCTCTTACACATCATATTCAGTAGAATACCTTTCGAAGGAGATCGTCGTCCATTTCGTCACAGTTTGACCGGTTCTCCTCTAGGATGCGTGACGTTCAGAGCCAGCGTCGACGACGAGCAGCGTCATTCGACGTTGCTATGCCCGTTGAAATGCCGACAAGTAACGCCATTCTATATATGACAGCGATGACACCTTAGAGCCTAACCAGGACCTCTGTCCAGACATCATCGCCACCACCATCATCAGATATTCTGTTCATAGAATACCTACAAGAAAAAAAACAGCGTGCTCCCGCAGGTATTCCAGCATGGACCGCTCCCGCCCTGTAACGGACTCGCGGAGGGCGGCAGCGCGCGCACTTTGCGCGCCCCCGATGTGCTGTCCGTTTCGCCGCATCCGCCGGTGCCAGGCGCAGAGAAAAACGTTTCGCCTAGCGGAACTCGTACGTAGAAGCAGCGGAAGCGCGGCCCAGCGGCGAGCGTCATGCTGCATAACGATAATAGTGTCAAGGCGAACAACAACAACAACAACAACGAAGCAGGATCGTCTCGTGGTGGTGTTTACTGGCACGAGGGAAGCGTCTCGCGAGGTGAACGGGCGTCTCTGCTCGGTCAGACAGGCTGCACGGTGTGGCTCAGCGGGCTCTCCGGGGCGGGCAAGTCGACGATCGCTTGCGCTTTGGAACAAGCGCTTCTGCATCGTGGATACTTCGCCTACCGTCTAGATGGCGACAACGTGCGTCACGGGCTGAATAAAGATCTCGGTTTTAGTGCCGACGACCGGGCAGAGAACATTCGCCGCACTGGCGAAGTCGCCCGTTTGTTTGCCGACGCGGGCTGTATCTGCGTTACGGCCTTTATTTCACCGTATGCTGCCGATCGACGTGGCGCTCGAGCGCTGCACGAGGCCAGTAGTCTCCCTTTTGTTGAGGTTTACGTGCGCTGTCCATTGGCCGTTGCGGAGCAGCGCGACCCAAAGGGTCTCTACAAAAAGGCGCGTGCCGGTCTGATTCACGGGTTCACTGGCATTGACGACCCGTACGAGGAGCCCGAAAGACCAGATGTTATCCTGGATACGGATAAGCTCTCAGTTGGTGAGTGTGTTGAGCGCCTGCTATGCACGCTGCGCGACCTGGGTGTCATCGAGACGCCAACGACTCGGGTGTGCGCGACGTGCGTGAATGCGCGCAAAGAGCGTCTCCAGCATATGAACTGAGCTTCGCATATGGTATATCAGATGGCGATGATGCAGAGGACGCATCGAAATCCTGAATAGATTTCGTTAACGACGGTTGTCTGGGTGCCCTGATTCCGAGGAAAGGCGCTCAAAGGGGATTTTATCGAAGCATGTTGACACTCTGGAGCCAGTTACGAGAGCCAGCGCACCAGTGACATTCAGAATGGCAGCCTAGTACCTGTTCATGGACGCACAGTGCCGTGCGTCCAAAAACAAGTGTCACGTGAGCGTCGACATCGATGCCGAAAGCAGACGCTTATCCTTCGAGTCGTTGATGCCCTGTGCCGGCTGCAGCGATCGTCGTAGCGCTGCGGATGTGTTGCGAGGCGAGCCCAGTACCCTGGTTGCGCATATGCTCCAGTGCATCAGGTATGATGCTGGCAGGCGGTACATGCTCGCTGCAGATACACAGGTTGGTGAGTGCGCGACGGACCGACGCTCTGACAATCACTTTCGCGTACGTATTGCTTTCGAAGCAGTCCGCTGCGCGACATCGATGGTCCCGGTGTCGTGGATGCTGATAGCGCCCACTGGGAAGACGCTGCATTTCTCGAACCGCAATGCGCCGAGAGAAAGTTCTTGAAAGCGGAGATACGGGCGCATAAGAGACGGCGTGGTCTGCTTGGATAAGCATACATGGATGCTGGCCGGGGTGCCACCTGCTGAACACCAGGATGGTAGAGCTCTTTTCTGACGATGCCTCTGCTGCTCCTGCTTCTGCTGGAAAAGAGAGCATAGGCCGCCTGATCGTCTACTGCACGACCTGTTGCATACGTTCGCGATTTGCCTAGCGCCAGCACAGGTCGTGTAAAGTTCCATAACGGGCGGATAGCCTCCCATTCGGTTGCCGGCCTGTTTGGATGTTATGGATGGCGGCATGCGATCGGCTTGTGGGAGCTCGCAGCACTTGGCTTTTGGCTCGTCCAACGCAAGGCTCAACATACAATCCACCTAGAGCTGTGGATCGTCCAAAAAAGCTACGAGTCAGGGAGGCGGTGACTTGTCGCCTATGTTTGCAGAAGAAGGTCGATCTGCGGTGCGCGTAGCAAAGCACTCGATATGAAACTTTGTGCTTTTATCCGTTCCCGCTCCGTTTGGATACGGAGCGCGCACGATGCAGAGCTCTTTGCGAGCACGCCGAGCCGCTTCATGCGCTTCAAATAGTTTCCACGAAACGGGTCGTTCACACGAGCCGTCTATGACGGCAAAGAACGCATGTCCACTGCTACTACCTAAGTAAGCATACCTGGTTCTGAAATAATCTCCGTGAAAGCACACGAGAACGTCTTGGTGGTTTTGATACCCGGAAATACGTCTCAGCGATCGCCGATGTCCACACAGCATCGGCTGCGTCTCTTCCGGAACGTGCCTGGAGAGTCGGTATGAGCCCAGGAGATGTAGCTTTTGTGGCGGTGCGGCAACAGAGTACATAAATATACACCCACCCGCAGCAACCTCACAGCATTTTTCGACCCGCAGCCTGTTACTGGTTTCAGCCTGTCCGAGTACACTTCTAGCCTGAGAGAGGCTGCGTTACAAAGATAGATTGCCTCGGCTCCTCGGGTCTTGTTTCAGCACCGCTCATCTTCTGATATTCATGGCGGCGTTGAAGTCTCAGTTCACAAACTCGATGCGTTTCTTACCTCTGGTTGAACTCACCAATGCAAGGAGTCCTATAGCTCGTGCCATGTGTGCCCCTACAGCCTCGTCAGCGCCTCGCCGCGTAAACCCATTGCTCGCTTATCTCCTGTCTTGTTCTTCTTCTTCTTCGTCGCTTGCGCTTCATCGCGTGACAGTCAGAGAGAAGGGGATTTTGTTCGTTCCTCCCGGGCAGCCGGCGATGGCGGCCCTCGAGGCTCCTCGGCTTCCTTGTCCACCAGTTTCGTTTTTAGTTTTGAAAACGAACGCATTTTAAACGCATCTGCTATAAATCGCGAAGGAGTACTTGAATACACGAATCTGAAGGCCGGAACGCATTTGGGATCAAACATCATATTTTGCTCCGACTTCAACGCAAATACGACTTGCACGGTAGAGCAGCGGGCTTGATGACGCCATGCTTTGCGCTTGTCGTGCATTGAGCACGTCACCGGCAACAGTGCACATTCCGAATGCAACATCGCTAGTTTTCTGGCAAGTCAACGAGTAATCAGGATCGCGTTTCCCTTCAACAGCAACATGCGCGTCGTGTCTCATGCCCGACAGCTATGGAGGTACGGATCTCGGCCGCGCTATAGAAAAAAGAACAGAAACGATCCGCTCCGTGGCAACTAGATCAAAAGTTCTTTCGCCTCTACTATAAGCGTTGAAACGGGAACAGCTTTCCGTATTTTGCAAAGTTCACCTTCTCGGCGGAAAGTCCTGCAGGTCGGACAAGACTACTAGGCTAATACGCTGCACTCTACGGAGCGAAGGGTACTGAAGTGAGATCTGGGCAGCCCGTCTGCAACCCAGTTTATTCTGGGAATAGGGTCTGGTATGCTTCGTCTGGGCATCGTTTTGGTCGTAGTGCTCTTCTTGCATATCGCTTCGCGTTGTCGCGGGCAGCAAGTCTGTCTGCACAGCTTGCAAGCTCCCGGAATTACACTGAATCCCGATTCTGTGACTAGTGCACCACACCTCGCGCAGACGCCATCAGTGGTATAGCAAAGCCGTTCTGTCTCCGTGCAGCATCCGCACAGGCGGTATAAGCGCTATTGTGAGTGCTCAGATCACGTTAGGTGCACAGCGGAACGTGCAAAATAACCAGTATATCCGAGCGGAAGTACGAATAATGGAACTTGGACTTGTTGGGCAGCCTGCTTGACACTTTTTCGAACGCCAGCATCCATCCCGCTACGCTGGATCCATGGTCCATGGAAACGTTTTGGCAAGGAAAGAAATTCGCCCACCGGCGGCAGTTGCCGTAGCTGGAGCAGTGCTGGAGCGCTGGGTCGGTGACCACTGCTTGACAAAGTGTCAACGTGCTTCCTTGTTATCTTTATTACTCGCCTGAAATCCAAAGTGTCTACGTGCGTACGTGCTAGCTGGTTGCGCGGTCGCTAGTTTCATGCTGCGCTTGGACAGAGGCTCAGGATAAATAATCGAGGCGTTCATAGAAATGTTCCAGGGCCACTTGAGAGCCTTGTTGCGATCAGTAGCGAAACCCAGATTGCTTGGAGAACTTGCGTCGAAATCAACTGCATCACGAGCACTTGGTCGACAGAGCACGTTTCGGAGTGCGTTCGGTTGCGTCGGCGCAAGCACCTGGCAGCGCGCAGCTCCTGCCTCCACAACAGCAGCGGCGTCGGCTTCGGCTGATGCCACTGGCGGTGACCGAGAAGCTCGTGCCTGGGACTGGAAACCGAAGGCAGTACCACCAGCGATCGGGGAGGAGATGGTCAAGTTGCACCGACAAGCCCCGGATAAGTGGCGTGCGGCGGCGCTCGCGAAGAAGTACGGATATGATGAGCAGTTTGTGCAGGCCACTTTAGAGTTGGCCGAACTGGAAGCAAGCGTTCGGGCGCAAGTCAGTGAAAAGGAATGGAACGACGTCTTTGAGCCATTAGCTCGCGTTGCGCAGGAGTTCGAGGCCGCTGCAGCCGAACGTGCTGGACCAGACTGCCTCGTGCTCGGCATACCAGCACCATGGGAAGTCTTTCCGAAAAAGGCTGTGCGAAGTCGGGCATCGCGAATGATCTTCTACCGCGTTCGACGCGACGAAAATGTTGAGCAGGCACAAGCTCGTGCCGTTCGAGCCCATCTTGGTGCACCGGACGAAAGCGGCATCGCTGATAAGGCGCTGCCCGCTCCACACGCGAAGGATGCCGTCGCTGCCTCTGAGGCCTCGGACGCCGGTGGCCGCAGCACGTCATGGCCATCGCAGCCGTCAGTGCGATACGAAGCGAGCGCTGGGGCAGCGACTGTCCCGAAACCGCGGGTTCCTTTCATTTTCGTGGAGCGCGCGACAAGTCCTGTGTCTCCCAAGACCGGAAAGTTGCAATCCCAGTTGCGTGTTGTGGTGCGTGATACCGATGGTACCGTGCGCGAACCTCGTCCCGAAGAGAGAAACTTTGCGTTAGCGGCGTTCGGGTATGGAGCATCGGCGGATGACGATCCTCGGACGCCGTTGCACCCACGGCATCCTGGTGCGCCGAAGACGCCGCCTCCGCCCCCGCAGTCAACTGTAAGCCAGGAGTCGAATGCCGCATGATGTGCACGCTATGTATGATGAAAAAGGCAAGTGCTATTCGCCGAGACAGTGCGCACCCGTGGAGGATGCGGGCGGCGGCGTCCACGACGCTCAAGCAACTGCGGAACACGCTTTCTCGACTACATTGTGTTTTGTAAAATGTCTTTTTAGAAAAAATTCGCGAGATTCGCGCGGCCGATGAAGCGAGGATAGTCGCGTGCTGACAAAAAGCTGGGATACGAGTGCTGCGCTACTACCACTGAGCTACGAAGGCCCGGCGCTGCGTCTTTGGCAGCTGCTGGGTGAGCCTCCGGCGTGGATCGAACACGCGACCTCAGCATGGCGCGTCTCACCAGCACATATGCATCAAACTATGAAAAATTTCATATATAAAGACGCGGTGCGATCAAAATCGCCGCGCGCAGTACGTCCATTGGTCGTTCTATATACTATACAATTCAGAACATAAAGGACAAGAAAGCCGCGCGCGCCGTACGGTGTCGTTCCCCGAGGCCGATTTCCAGGCGTTTCTCTGGCACGGGAGGTCGCTGCGCAGACCAAGATTTCCCCGGTTGGACGCGCGATATCCGCATCCATCGAAGCGAAAGGGTCGTAGCAGTGCTCCCACTGAGGCAACTGTGCGTGCGTGAGTATGCCCTTCCAGACTGGTGCCAATAATTAGATTACGCCGTCTTACACCTGCGTTTCGTGCCGAGACGCAAGGCGTTCTCCGTATAGCGCCCACACAACTGGTGGACGCTGGCCCTTGCGAGCGTTCGGCAGCAGCCTGTACGAGCCGTTCGCATCTGTCGCTCTATGGCAAGGCCTTGATTTCCAGCCGCCCGGGGCAAGTCCGGCGTTTGTCATTTGTCATCGATTAACCACAGCATACCAGTCTCCAGCGGGAACTTTTCCATCAAGAAGAGCGAATCACCGATTTACTTCACACTCGTCGTTGTCGGTATGCCCGTTCTATGAGTTCGTGCTCTTTCCAGGGCTTGCTGCACTGCCCCGAACCGGCCCATATAACCGACGCGCGTTCCCCGCGAACGACATTGAAATGGTAGGCGGATCGACGGCACGCTTTCAGGTGCATCTCGCCACATAGTCCTGGTCATTCAGTTGTTGCTCCAGAGTCCACTCAAAGAATCGCTGTAAATGTGAGCCAATCCAGGAATCGCCGCGCACAGTGGCCATACCTGAGAAAAATCCGCAATGTCCACCATAACTGGTATACGCGAGGCATACCATTGGGTTCCGGATCTCTTCCGGGATCGGCAATGAGCTCGGTGCCATGAACGGGTCGTCACGTGCATTAATGATCAAAAGCGGGGTCCGTACACCCCCGAGAAACTGTCCGCAACTGCACTTTCGATAGTAATCGAAGCGATCCTTGAATCCGTATGTCGGTGCGATGTACGCGTCATCTATCTCGCCGATGGTTTCCGCCCGCAGCACTCTTTCGAGATCATAGGGCACCTTAGTTGAAAGGCGGCGATTTTTCAGCTTATTCTGAATGCTTCGGACGAATCGACGACTATAGACGTACCGTCTGATGAGACCGGAGTCCAACACTGGCTGACTAGCGAGTGCATCGAATGGAACGCAGTACACAGCAGCCGCTGTGACGCCGAATAGACGAGCGTGCTCCACAAACTCGCCCAAGTACTTGCAGATCACGTTTCCGCCAAGTGAGAAACCCGACAAGAGCAGCGGCTGCGCGCGCTCGTCAGAGGCGACTGGAGCTACTCGCGAACGAAGCTCCTCGATGAGGAGTTTTAGATCGCTTGTCTCCCCGAGGTGGTACGATTTTGGAGTGGCATTCGGTTCACCCGAACAGCCGCGAAAGTTCATCGCATATACATTCGCACCCAGACCATTATAGAGCATGTTCGCTAGCTGCAGGGTTTGGATGCCTCTGGAGCATGACTCCAGACCGTGCAGAACAACTGCCAGCGGACGCGCTGCTCTGGTAGCCGGCAAGCTGTCCTGCACCTCTCCAGGTTCAACGCGTTCGTCGTGGGCGCCATGCACAGCGCAGTCGACCTCGAACCAGTCACCATCCGGGGTATGCAACCGGACCCGGTGGGTATAGTGAAAGCCTTTGGGCGCACGTGTAAGCAGAGCCCCTGCGATGGTCTGGAAGTGCGCGTTCCGGGCCCAGAGCGGAGGAATTAAATCAGGAACCTTGAAAGTATTCACAGCGAATGCGGCACTCATAACTGCGACGCAACCCGTGAACGAGCGTGCGATGTTCTTTCGCCGGTCCTTTGACCACAGTCCCGAAAGCGAAGATCGAGACAACTACGAAAGGCGCACAGGTGATTCGGCGTGAACTATTCTAAGTGCAACGCCTTGGAACCTCGTATGCCAACGTATGAACGATTCAGAGCTTTCCCATAGCTGGAGTCATTTCAGAGAACATGAAAGCGCAGGACTTGCTCTTTTCGCGGCAGTCTATGTCGCTGCGTTGCACACTCGAGCCGTTCCAGAACGAAGACGCTGCAGCGTGTCTCGAACCTGCCTCATCGCCAGTGTCACTGACGATTTGCTTTCCGATGCATTGCGCTGGAGCGCTCCTGCGGCATGGTGAATGCTGTCCCCGTTGTGCCGAGATTGTGCAACTGCGCATCATGCCTGGAACCTGCGACAGGTGCTTCGTTGCTTCCCGCGATGCCATTTTCCTTTACGCTTCTGGAGATTGCCGGTTCGATGCATCAAAATCCTCAGCGGTCTCAAAAATCACCGCATGTCATGAGCGAGCGTACCGGGTACGCGCAGCGCACACGCGCCTGTCGGGGCGACTCTTCGCAGCATTTGACAGGGAGACGCAGTGCATCTGTTCCGGTTTTGGTGCTGCTGCTTTCTATTACATTTGCAAATAAAAAAATGACGGAGGACGTCTCTCATTCTTGATTGGCCCCAAAAACAGCCTTTCGGGTTTCTTTGAGGCCGAGAGCGCGCACCGAGCGGCAGGGGTCCAGGGCTGTATACCGTACTTGGGAGACCTCCTCCAGCGCAACGCGTTTCGCTTCCGCCATTCATTGGTCCATGTGTTACTGCGTATGCCTATATCTCTTGGATGCACCGTGGCGGGCGAGTAACGCTTTTCCTTGTTGGTGCCTGCGCAGTCCACAGATGCCACGGATGTCTAGGGTGTCCGTGGCATCGCCCGGTTCATCAGCCTGTGCTGCTGGCATCTATAGCCATGACGCCCTTTCTCAATGCGTGTCGGACCTTGATGGCATGTTCCAAAGCGCGAAAGGCCTGATGCATACTCTTGGCTGGGTCGTGATGTCGTCACTGGCGGCAGCTCGCGTCAATTGTAGCACCTGACGCGCTCTCCATTTTTCATTGCGGCACGTTCGACGCATTGGACCAGCATATCCCGAATGTGCCACTGTCATAGGCTGTGACGCTAGCCACCGTCGTGCCTCCTGGGGCACTTTACGGTGCACGGGTCTCGGACCAGTCGACCCGTCGGAACTGCAGCTTGATGGATCCAGTTCTCTTGCGGGTGCCGGGCGTGCTCTAAAGGCTCACTGCGACGCTGGATGCATCGCTGCAATGCTCGACATGCGAGAACAGCACTGATTTGCGTCGGGTTTACAGGTGTTACATGACAGCGAGTTACTCGTCTATTCAGTGGATGTGCACATAGCGGGCGTCGATGCCCGTTGCCGGTCTGCGGACCGCAGTGCCCTCAGTACGATCGTTCATGCGACACGCTTTCCCTGGAGGGCCAGACATAAATCTCGAACAGACGTACCCTGCCCCCTACTCTGAGAGGAAGAGGATTCACCTGCATCTGAGGTCGCTCTTGCCTGAGACACGCAGTCCAAGCATTCGCGATGAGTACCCGAACATCGATGATCGAGCGAAGCCCCGGCATCGACACAACGAGCCGCAATCGCTCGAATTCGTGACTGGTACGCGCTTTTCGGTAGACCCAGGCCGATGTGCAACTATCCGACTATGCGTCCTTGCTTTCACATCAATTGATCGCCCTCGCATCTCTGTGGCATCTGGACGCGACTTTTACTTGTTATATATGCTCGTATCTGGGTGCGTTTCCCCGAGAATCGGGACTGCAACTCTTCCAAGATCTATGCGCAGCATGCCACACATCCGTAGCATTCGCTACATGCATAAGCATATAGTGATATGAATATGTACTTATGTGTATACTTATGGACGCGTGGGTATGCAGCCCCGAGCGCTCGCGCGATCCCCCGCGTCCGTTGGCTGTGCGTGTCGTGGCGCTCGTCGCCCTCCTGAATCTACACCCCGCCGCCGTGCTGCGTCATCCTCGCACAAGAACGCGTTCAGATGCGCTCCAGTCGTTGCACGACAATCGAAACACATGCTTCATGGCATGCCGAAGCTCCAGCGTCGATGCATCTCGCCGCCGCCGCCGCCGCCGCCGCCGCCGCCGCCTCCCTCCAGTACCAGGCCGTACGAGATCTGCGTGCGCCTTTCGCCTGCGCTGCAGCGCCTCGCGATGCTTCCGAGTGCGTGCGTGCGCGCGTGCGTTGCCCGCCACCGTCCACCACCAGGAGCCGCAGAAACGGCAGCGGCAGCTCTGGAAAAAGCGCGTCCGTCACGAGGCGTACTGCATCTCGCGCTGAACGCGTGCGCAATTTGCAGCGCAGGCAGCCGATACGTATTAGGAGTACCCGAAGCCTTGAAACCTGTACTTTTACGGGATGTTCGTCGTTTCAAATAGCTTTACAGGTTCATTCCAAAGAACGAGCAGGGCGAGAGCGTCACGAATCTGCAGCTCGACACGGAGCACGAGTGAGTGCCAGGGGTTGCGCGTTCTGCAGAGTACCCTCCTGAACGGGGATCGCAAGCACGAGCCCAAAGAGACCAAGGAGCTGGGTTCAGGTGACAAGTTTCCCGCGTGTCGTTGTTGGCGGAGCAAAAAGTTTCCTATGTGCGACGGATCCCACGCAGCTTACAACAAAGAAACAGGGGATAACGTCGGTCCACTCGTGGTGTCTGTCAAGTCCGGCGGTGCGAGTTCGTAACGCGCGTACACTCAGTGTGCAGCGCAGGGTCCGCAGCGAGTTTGTCTGCTGGTGAGCAATTCATCGAGGCAGCAACGCCAGGAGCTGGAGTTTGTTCGTGTTTCGTAGTATAGCGGCTCTGCTGCATTGCAATTCAAGAGTGAAAAGCGCCATGGAAAGGCAGTAGAGGGTCAGTGACTCGGTCCGAGGAAAGGCTTCTATACAAAAGTTGCACGTCTGAAGGAGTGAACCCGCACGCTTGCTTTTAAACCTAAACATATTTGATAGGTCAGCATCTTGATTGCCCAGGGTTGATAGGAAACCCGACCTACCTCTTGCTGGGGCTGGTCGCGGCTTCCGTGCGCAACCGATGGCCCGCAACGAGCCGACATCAACGCGTAGACGGAAGCTAGCCGGTCTCCAGACCCTCGCACGCTTGTCGAATCGTCACGGGCATTCTATCATTCGTCGCAAGCTGCCACAGTCATGCTATTCGTCGAAAAGTCTTCATTTTTACGAATGAACCCGGGTGCGTCCCTTCCGCAGGTGTGCCTCCTCGTCGCACAGGCGGGGTCGATTGACCAAATCAGACCCGTGTCGACGCAAGAGACGATGAGCAGTCAACAGAAATACCAAACTTGCCACCGTCATTTGCCGTTTTGATTCGAGCAGCGCATAGATAAGAGCACAGATGCTCGCGAGCTCAATCCAGAGCAGCAGCAGGTACCAGCTGTGCGAGCGCTTCTCCAACAAGCGATGCTGCAGTGCGGTCACGCTCCGATTGAAATTCTGCAGCAAGACATCCACTGCGTCCTGCCGAAGCCCATCATACGCGTTATTGATGATATAGCGAAGCGCCGCGCTATAGCCGTCTCGGAACACGCCGCTCATCGTTCGACGGCCCGTGCGTGTAAAGTCGGTCTTCAGAGCCGCACTGCCCGCGTAGTAGTAAGCCATCGCGTCTGCATGGTCAGCCCACAGGCCATTGAAACGCCGTGCAAACTCGGCGCCCTCATCCAAATCAATGAATCCCAGCGCGCGGATTTGATCTCTAATCATTCGTTGCGCGATCGCGCTCTGGACAACATTGGTTCGGTCTAAACAGTCGATACAGTTCGTTCGAATGACGCCGCGTTGGCGTTGAATGATGCAACGGCGCAGCACGTCTGCAGTGAAGACACCCTGGAGGGCAAAAACGCCTTCGAGCTGCGCTACAAGCTCATGAACGCGTTCGTAGCGCATGCCCCGGCATTCCCGGTGAAAATCCCATGCGATATACGGAATGTGGAATCGGGACGCCTCCATCTCATAGCGACTCTGGAGGGTGTGTTCACTCCCGTGCTGATTGACGAGATCCACAACCACAACAGGCTCACCGTACCGCGCAGAAAGCCGCTCGAAATGTCGACCAAAGGCTAGTCCCGTCGCCGCGTCATCATGACCAACGCGGATCCGCGGCTTGTACTGTAAATTGGGGGTCTGTACCCAGGGTAAAGGTATGCTACCCCGGATCTGTACATAAGAAGTTAGATAATCGCCGCTACATACGACAGATTCTATTTCGACAAAGTTCGCGACATAGCCGTCACGATCTGCACCCCGCCGAAAGTACCGCACGCCGGCACGCACGCGACTGCAGCGGGATATCAGTGCGTATTGGGCCTGGTGAACGGAACCGTCCGGCTTGCGGCATCGCACGGGAATCATCTCCACAAAGCCGAACAACAGTGGACGTACGAGCGCTTGCACTTGGGTCTTCGTGATGCCTGCAACTCGAGTGTCATCGAGCAGATTTCGCAGCAAGGAAGCGTTCCACGTGAAGGCGTTCCCCGGGGCACTCGACTCACGCAGGTCTGTAGGTCGATGCATGGACCGGTGCGGTTTGTCCCATTTGAAACAGGTCTCCTGTAGACGCTGGGTGATATCCCATTGTAGCGAATAATAAAAGTTTTCGAGTCTGAGCGCTCGATCGAGCAGCCTCCGCAAAGAATCTTCGATGCACCGGGCGACTGGCGTTATAAGTTCTCGCGACTTGGACAAGTTCCGTATCGGTAACACGCTGAACTTGCGCACGCGTTGCACGCAAATCGGACAGAGCGACATCGTGGCTCGCTCACCAAACAGCTTCCCGACGCTGACGCTTTCCGCGACGAATACCAGGTACTCGTTCACGCAGAGTTTCGCCACGCCAACAAGGCACTCAGCCCATACGTCAAATAGCACTTTCGCGTACTCCGCATCTTGTGGTGCTGTTTGGAGAAGCCTCTGACCTAAAGCAGGATGGCTCGTTCCGGTGTTAACGCCGTCAGCAGCTCGGTTCGGCCCCAGCAGGTGCCCCTGGAGTCGATCCCATACGAGCAAGCACTCGACTACGGCCGGTGTAGCTGCATCAACCAGCCCAAGGGCGATCCAGTCTTCGGTGGCCACACACCGCAGACGGCGCTCCGACCGGGACACATTCATGGAGCTCGGAGTCGTTAACAATCCAACGCTGGAACCCAACTCGAGCAACGCTCCGTCAACGCGTGTGCCAACGGGTTCAGACGCAGCTGCTGACCCCAGTACGGCATTGCAGATGCGCACGCGCGCACGAACCGCTGCGCCTTGCTGGAAATGCGCTCATCGGACGGGCGATTCGGGGCTCGGGCGCGCTTATCACCTGCGGATCTTGCAGTTTCTTCGGATTCATGTATTGAACCCGAGTTCCTCGGATACGTGAAGGATCTCGGCTGGTAGAGAAGCCTCCACTGTTCATACTCACATGAGCCTGCTGCCTGTCGGTCTTAGAGCCGTGTTCCTGTAGGGAACAGAAGCTGGATGGGATCCAGCGACCCCGAAAGCACCAATGAAGGGCGCGTGCAGCATTGCTGAATATTTCGTGATACAGTATCAGCGAATCGTGTGATGTTTTCCTGCATACCCAAATGACGTATTTGAGCAAGGAAGAGAATTCAATGCCTCTATATACGTTTCTGCGTAAATCACAGTCCAGATCAGTCTTCCTATCACGAATCTACGCTGTAATGGCCAAGAAATCTTGGGCAGGGTAACCAGCACACCGCAAACAATCGCTGCAACGCTGATTGCGGAGCTGCTGCTGCTGCTGCTGCCGTTGTGGACAATCATTCGCGACTGAACAGTTCTGCGCTGCCTGTATGCGCGTCGACTCGAGGCCGCCGCCGCCGCCGCCGCCGCCGCGAACGCTCGTGCATCGTGGGCGAACGCGCAAAGCCGTTCGTGAACGGTGAATCATAAACTGGGCTTTCGTGTCACATGTTTTCGTATAAGTCAGCCAGACACTCATGTCATGCAATACGCGGAAGAGCGCTACTATCCTAACTCGAGCGTACGCTGCACAGTTTGGGTCTGCTCCCACTATCATCGATGCCGGTGTTTGCGGGCTGTTTCAGCGACGGCTTTCTCTTCTTCCCTCATATACTGGGCGTTACGTACGTCGGTTTCTCCGGTACCTCCAGTTCCACTTTCATCAGTCTTGGGATATTTATGGTTGTGTTCAAGTCCCGATTCCAATGCTTCTGTCTGTTGTCCATGACTTGCATACACAGGCGCAACTCGCGTTGGACGCTTCGTTTGCCAATTTCATGGACTCTGTATACAGTTTCGGTGAGCCCTCGGCTGCGCGGACACGTTGCCATGGTCAGATATTCCCATATGTCCACCAGGCCTCCTCATCTGAAGGTCGATCTGTGAAGCGTGACCGGCTGCTTCATCGCTTGCAACATGCCCTTGACGAGTACAGAAAGCGAGCCTCGGTACCGCCCTCTGTATCCGCGCCATGAGCTGGGCGCTATGCTCGCGAGCGTCCCCTTAACGATTCCTCGGCGAGTACGCTGTCCGCTGCACACGCTGTTCCATTCCATAGCATACTTGTCGGATGCGATGTCGTCCATGGTGAAACGGGTACTGAAAGGAAGATCCTGGCCGGAGAACAAGTCGTGAAATTTCGTACCGTCTGCACTCTTGTAGTACGAAGTGGAGGCGCACGTTGCGCCGGAACCGACCGCTGCGATGACTCTAGTTCGTGTCTACGACGTTTTCCTAGCTTACATAAGATACAAGATCTTCTCTAGGCATATCACTTGCTAGTTATAATGCTGTTGCCGAATGCGTTCGTCGATTGCCACAAATAGAGGATAATTTGAATTCCGAAGGGATTCAATTATGCGACATGATAAGTTCAGTGACCTTTTCGCATGAGCTTTTGAACAAATCGCCAACGGACAATGCCGCGTATCGCTTTCCTCGGTAGCCCGGCAGCGCGGATAACTGCGCCCTCGAGTCGCCATGAAACGGAAAGATCATCCGTTTGAAGCAGGCATGATTTGAGTCTGCTATACGTAAGGAAATCAGAATCGTGATGCGTTTTACGTATGGGTTGGGTAATGATATCGGTTCGGTTACGAAACCTTATCTCAGGACGTCACGGAACGTCTTTGTTCCTGTATCGTAACAAAGTCGACGGACGATGCGCCGAAATAGTCTCTACCGAACGACGACCATGCATCCTAAATTGACGATATCATCCGTACGCCCATATCATTGTACTTGGCCTATAGAAACTATGCATCTCGATAAAAGTCTGCATCCCAATCGCGAGACAGGAGCAGAGCATGCGCTTTGTACGCCCGTATCATTGTACTTGGCCTATAGAAACTATGCATCTCGATAAAAGTCTGCATCCCAATCGCGAGACAGGAGCAGAGCATGCGCTTTGTACGCCCGTATCATTGTACTTGGCCTATAGAAACTATGCATCTCGATAAAAGTCTGCATCCCAATCGCGAGACAGGAGCAGAGCAAACACTTCTGTGCTCCGTCGGCTTCTGATCTGCTTCGAGTCGATGTCCTGCGTACGCCTGGCAAGCAGCAAGGGTGCACTTGCGCAGCACTGACCTGCACCCGGCAGGAGCCGGTGAAGCTCCATCGCAACACCACCGCGCCGTCGCCGATTACGCACGCCGGCCGCAGCGCGCATCGCACCGGCGGTGTGCGATGCGGACGCGACATCGACGCGCCTACAGCTGTGGGACGTTGCTGCTTCGCAGTGTGAAACGTGAGGCAGGCTCATATCACGCTGCTAACGCTTTTCGTAAGGTGCCTGCATAGATCAATTATTTTTTCTGAAAGTCTAGTATTCTGAATCATGCAAGAGGGGAGTGTTACGCAAACGCTGGAGAACAAAAAAGCAATAGACGGAACGGCAAGCACGCTGAATCCTGTTGTGGCTTCCGGTGACTACCGCATCGCGGACCTGAAGTTAGCCTCCTGGGGTCGAGCCGACATCTCGCTCTCTGAATATGAAATGCCTGGGTTAATGGAACTTCGGCGTGAGTACGCTCCGCAGCAACCACTGCGGGGCTTGCGCGTGGCCGGCTCCCTACACATGACAGTACAGACGGCTGTGTTGATCGAGACGTTACGCGCGCTGGGTGCGGAACTCCGTTGGTGTTCCTGCAACATTTTTAGTACTCAAGATCATGCTGCTGCAGCTGTTGTGGCGGCAGGTACTGCGCACGTCTTCGCTTGGAAAGGGGAATCCTTAGACGAGTACTGGGAGTGCACGGATCGAGCGCTCACGTGGGCCGACCAAGAGGGTCCCGATCTCATCGTTGACGACGGTGGCGATATGACGCTGCTTATTCACGAGGGTTTCAAGGCAGAGAAGGAGTACTCGAGCACTGGAAAGTTGCCGGATCCGGAATCCACGACGAATGCAGAGTTCAAGTGCGTTTTGCGTACTATTCGCGAATCAATCCAGCGTGATCCGACGCGTTTCCAGCGAATCGCGAATCGAGTCATTGGTGTCTCTGAGGAGACGACAACCGGTGTGAAACGTCTCGTGCGAATGGCACAAGAAGGCACGCTCCTTTTCCCAGCGATCAATGTGAACGACTCAGTCACCAAATCCAAGTTCGATAACATCTACGGCTGTCGCCACTCGCTCATAGATGGCATCGCCCGTGCAACGGACGTCATGCTTGCAGGCAAAGTATGCGTCGTCTGCGGGTTCGGCGACGTAGGCAAGGGCTGTGCAGAGGCACTGCGCGGCGCCGGAGCGCGGGTATTCATCACAGAAGTCGATCCGATCTGCGCCTTGCAGGCATGTATGCAAGGGTACACGGTGACAACCCTGGAAGATGTTCTCGACATTGCAGATGTGGTGGTAACTGCCACCGGCAACCGTGACATCGTGATGAAGCACCACATGGAGCGGATGGCGTATGCTCGGCGACCAGGAGGCGACCAGCCGCCGTCGGTGCCGATCATCTGCAACATCGGGCATTTCGATAACGAAATCGACTGGTCTGGACTCGTGTCGGATCCGAGCATTGAACGAGTCACCATCAAACCGCAGGTCGACCGTTTCATCTGGCCGCATGGTGGCTCTGTCATCATCCTCGCGGAGGCTCGACTCGTGAACCTGGGCTGCGCCACAGGCCATCCATCGTTCGTGATGTCGTGCTCGTTTGCGAACCAGACAATGGCCCAGATTGAACTTGCTGCGAATCGGAACACGGGCAAGTACCAGAACTCGGTGTACGTACTACCGAAACATCTGGACGAGAAGGTTGCTCGGCTCCATTTGGCAAAACTTGGGGCGAAGCTTACCAAGCTCACACCAGAGCAGGCTGAGTATATTGGCGTGGATAGCGACGGGCCGTACAAATCAGCGGCATATCGCTACTGAGCGGAAAGCGAAAGCCCTGCGAGACGTCGCTGCCTCTACGTACATGCGGCACGCTCTCGACGGCTTGGCGTGCCTGTGCTGTGCAAAGCAATGGACGCACGTTTAGAGACATAAATAGCGCCTGCTGCATGGATCTGCCCGGTGTCCGCTCTGTGCATCCTTGAAAGCTTTTGCGAGGAGGTATGTCCACATCTATTGCTCCAGTAACCCAGTTTTGGACAGCTGTGAGCGCCACTTGCGCAACGCATATGGCAACGGCTGCCGATACCACCAGTGTCCTGACTGCATGTACGAAGGCCTGGGGCGTGCGCCTAACATTGCAACCGCTGCCGTGCGACAGAGCAAGCGGCATCGCGGTGGCATTTCGGTGTATGGCCAGGGATTGTGCTTAAGCACGTGACCGCCAAGTACATGTTCATCGTCAGAAATTCATGCAATGGACAATGCGAGCTCTACCTCGACGATAGGGTACCGATCGCATGCGGCCTGTAATGACGATTGTAGCGTATGCGCTAGTCTATTGCCGCTCACCAATGGACGCGTTTCGTTCGCCAACATGGGGTAGTGTTTGGCGCCTTTTCGCGTAACGATGATGAGCATTGTCCTGCGACCCGTTGCTCCGGCCGTGCGGCAAGGCCGCATTTCTTTTCGATCGTCTAGGATCGGTGCATCGAACCAGGGATTCTCCCGGTATGTGCGCGGGCGAATGCCCTGAGCGTCGCTGCATGGCTACGTTTGGATTGTTCTACAAAATCTATAAATATACAATTTTCAAATGCGTGGGGTACACACGAAGCGTCGCTGCATCGCAATGACCGCCTCGTCCTCTAGAATACGTAAATGAATGAGAATTCGATGGCGTCGATGGCGAGGCTCTTCCAAGCCGCTGAGGGCACCGATTGCGCGAGGCATCCAGCTTCTGCTCTTGTGCGTCCAGCTTGCGTCATTGGCGCTGCAGCGAGAATAGTCCATGATGTCTATGGACATGAGGAAACAGGCAGTGGACTGTTCAGCGCTGAGCACCGACGAGCACGTTCGCTGTCGCCATGACAATGTCCGTTCTGGCACACGAGGCAGCTTGAGGATCTGCGCGAGTGCTGTAACATCCGAGTCAAAATAGAATGGAGCATTGGACTATGCGACCGGTAACTGTAGCTCGATTCTCTCAGAACTTTTCTCGGATGTTCAACCTCGATATTCGAAGAGCAGCAATAAAGGCTTGCGGATTCACACGCATTTTTTTGGATTCGAGGTTGCTTCTTTGGAATAGCTCATACGAATATCTGATGCTGAATTTGGTCACGTCACCGGAATCAGGATGATTCCCAACGCCCCCGGAATGAAACTTTCGCAAAATAGCCGAAATCAACTTCGATTTCAAATGTACAAGCCTCCAATCTTCTCCGTTCCGGACGTGACGCATGTCTCAAGTCCTCGATCATTCTGTTTCGGGATACATCATGGGTAAAGCACTTGCCGCCGTTGGATTGTCGTGGGAAACATACACGGTATTGACTCTTCAGGAGTCGTCCACAAGGCCATGCTGAGCGCTCACTGCACTTTTCTCGCCGAAAAATCGATTTCGTTAGAGGCACAAATCCGCCACTTTTTGTGGTCAGCGACGAAATGGCATTCGACAGAAGCATGATGCCCGTCACTTGATATGCTCCTAGAGGCTCCAGTCTCTTCCATTTGCACGGAGCAGGGTCTTGGATTCGGACTCGAGTCATCGCAGCGATCGCCTGCAATAGATAGTTTGTCATCAATGCGTGCGAAAGGCGCATACACAGATCGGAATTTCTCGACTTGATCTCCATCCTGGATTCTCCTGCCGGTGCTTGGTTCATCATAAACAATATCACGTTCCAGAGATCCCCTATCGAATGGAAAAATGTGCACTGGCGCGTCCAGGGGACGCGGTGCTCGCCGAGGGCATCGCCGGGAGGAGAGAGTGATCTTCAGGTGCGGCACACGGCGCAGAAAAGAGAAAGGGTATCAGGAGGAGCCCTCTGAACTCGCCAAGGGCATGTACTGAACGACGAAGCGAATGTCTACTCGCCACAGAGAGTCGTTTAGAGGAGCAGCAATGGTATACATATGGGGACCTTTGAGCACTGCCAAGTCCTAGCGCCGCGAGGCTCGCACCAAGCCACCATACAAATACGATGAAAATAGCAAGCGAAGCGTAGATTGCGACTTTCGCCAGTGCAAGAAAAGCGTTGACAATAGCCAGAAGTGTCTACATCGGGACTTGCGCGTTCGTCTGCATCGTTCCGCTGCTGATAACAGTGCTTGGGGGTACAAGAGATCCCTGAGTTTTTAAAGCCGGCGGAAACAGAAAGGAACCGGAACCAGTCGCAGAGACAGCACGCCAACGCCGGTTTCCATCACAGCAGGAAAGGCTCGAGCTCGAAGGTCTACGTCCGAGTGAGCAAAACCTACTCGTACCATTTTTGTCCGAGAAGGGTGTAGTGGTACCCGCAGGCGCGTCCCTCGCAGCGCCAGGAAAATCCCCATGCTGCTGCGGCGGCCGAGTCGTCCGTAGAGTCATGATATTGACGTCCGAGTCATGCTCCAGCGTCTCTAATGCAGGGTCATATACTGGATGAAGGGTGTCAAAATTAGAGCTGCAGCGGGTATCGAGATGCGTAAATGCGCCCTTCTTCGTGATAAGGCAGATAAACGCGGCAACACGGAATGTTTATCCCGAGGGTCGCATCTTGCGCCTGTCGGCGCACCCGAGTAAACGGAAGCACACACAAGCATTGCTATGGAGAGTAAGCGGCCGCTAGCGACATTTAGAACCGGGAAGACACAACAGGACGGTGAGCCTTGCGGCGGCGGTGGCGGTGGCGGCGGTAGCAACAGAAACTGCAGCGATCTGTTGCTTCCAAGTTTAATTTCGTTCAGAAAGCTTCGCAAGAGGTATAAAGTGACTTCCTTCTCAGGACAGATAGGACGAGTCGGGCTTCACGAACTAAGATCCACGCAAACTAGCGCCAGAGAACGCGAGTCGACCACGTGGCGGTCAGCCGTTTTGGAGCCCGAGGACTCCGCTTAAAGCGAACGTTGAACATAGCTGGGAACAGAAGCAGTACTGCACTTTGAGGCGCCCTAGGTTCAGCTGCATCGAGTCAGGCAAGTATTTCTTGGTTATACACGCTGGGCGGTCGCAAGTGTTTCTGGTGCACGCCGGGTGCCCGCTGTAGCTCCAGCGGACCGAACAGGGCAAGCGGTTGTACCTGTGGGGGAAACGAGCGGCCTCCAGTGCCGCGCTGTACGTTCTTTTCTGAACCGGACGGCGCTCGGGGTACCGGCTCCGAGAGCTACTGTGGAAGCTCTGCTGTACGTTTCCGTTGGGTTCGGCTTTGCGTCTCAACGGGGAACGATCGCTCTCCGCGCTAGGGTCTCGCTTTGCATGGAGGCGGAACAGAAACCAACAAAGGATGTCACCACTGGTCGCACCGACGGAAGCGCATCCACTGAAGAAAGCGCAACAGCGTCTGTAGCCGGCTCAGCTGAGCGAAACACGAGTGCATCACGCGCTGCAACTTGTTGTGGAGCGGACGCTTTACCCAGTAGCCGGGCTGTCCTAGCACGGAACGTCTCCGAGAGTCCTGACCAGTCGGCGGAAACCTTGGTTGCTCGTCTCGCCGCTACCAAAGCCGAGCTCGAACGAACGCGATCAGAGTATGCGGCATACAGAGAAAGCGTTCAGCGAACGTTGGCGCTCATCCTACCAGAAAAGCCCTTTGTGATTGCGTTTGAGGCCCTTCGTCGAGGCTACACCACGGTCAGGGACACCCAGATCGTCCGTGATATGTGCCAACGAGTGAATGGACCTCAATGGGATGCCATTTTCGAATCGTTCTACCAAGCTGTGCTGTATTACCGCGAGTTACGACCGTCTTCACTTGTCCAACGCGATGCCGACCTGCCGCAGGACTGGTTTCGCGAGCCTTGGTACTGCCTCTACCCACAGTTCATGGGCACGGAGCAGGATGATGTCCTAGCCAAAGTGCACAGCTTTCGTGACCTGATCGATCTTTTACCTTACTGGGAGGCACTCGGGATACGGAATTTGTCGCTGCTTCCTCATTACGACAGCGACTGGGCTGACGGGGGTTACGACGTTCGTGCGTATCGGCCTCATCCGGCGCTTGGTGGTCTCGAGGCGTTCCAGGAGTTCGTCTCGGCGGCAACGCAACGCGGGTTTCGCCTCATGACGGAGGCTATATTCAGTCATACGGCAACCGATCACGAGTGGTTTCAACGCGCACTTCGCGGCGAGTCGCGATACCTTCGCTACTATCTCCGGCGCGATGGAAGGGAGAAAATTGGGGAATACGAGCGCAACGGGGAAGTCATCTGTCGGTATCGAGACCCTGACGGCACCATCACCGAACGCATATGTTTGTTCCCTGATATTGACCGTACGCATGGACTTTGGGTGCAGGTTAAGAGACAAAACGGGTCCGTTGCGTCGGAGAAGAACGAAACCAGCACGGAGACGGTTCAGTTCTATCGCACTTTTCTTCCATTTCAGGTCGATCTGAATCTCCAAAATCCAGATGTTTTGCAGGAATTTTTCCACCTCCTCGGTGAAGAGTTACAGTTGGGAATTCTCGGCAAGCGTATAGACGCAGTGGCGCACTGGGTCAAGCGTCCCGGAACCCCCGGCGATGGACTCCCTGAAACCCACACTCTTCTGGCGCTCTTCAAGTCATTCATTCATCACCTGTGCCCACGCGCAGTGCTGATGCCCGAGGCCGTACGACCCAACCATATCGCCAGCCAATACGCTGGTATCGGAACGGAGCTTTGCGGAAATACGCGCAGCTCTGAGGGCGATCTTGTCCTCTGCTTTGAGCTGCAGGCAGCGCTTCGTGAGATGCTCTGGTTCCGTCGAACGGCGCCCTGGTGGCGTGTTGTACTGCAACTTCCCAAACTACCGGCAGGCGCGGATTGGTGCGTTCCGTTTGCGCACCACGACGATATTTATCTGGGGTTCTTTGAGCCATCGGTGCGTGCTGACGCAGTCCAGTGGATACGCACATGTGGCGGGCTCGTCTACCGCGGCGGCATCTCGGCGGCGTGTAGTGAGTACGACCTGCTGGCGAGGGATCCGCGGCGCCTGGGCCTGGCGTTTTTCATCTTGCTCGTGGGTGTCGGCACGCCGTTCCTCTACCAGGTTCTGGAGCTTGGAATGAGTAGTTCCTTTGATTATGCGCGGTTGCAGATGCAAAGACGCTACGAGCGACTGAAGAAATGCGGCGTGCTGGTAGCAGAGGGCGCCTGTATGGATCCTCGCGACCTTCATCGTGGTCCGATCCCGCGGGCTCTTCTCTGGGAAGCTCTGGAGCAGAGCGAGGCCCAGGGCTATCAAGTACCGACCAGGCTGGGGTTCGGTGTGGCGATTCTTCGACAACTGAATGCGCTGCGCTCGGCGCGGCCCAGTTTGCGTTCGGGAAGCATTCAACCGATTGATACCGGTCGTGCGGAGATTATCGCGTTTATTCGGAATCATGGCTCACGGGACGGTCCATTGTTGTGTGTAGCGAATCTTAGTGATAGCGAGGTCGAGATGGTTACACCGTCGTGGCAACTAGGGGCTTATTTAGGGACCAACACTGCAACGGACTTGGTCTGCAGCGATCTCCTGCGAGATGCTGGCACTTTTGCGGTTCCAGACGGTGAGCGGGAAGCGTCGGGCGCCCAGAAGAGGTTGCGTTTACAGGGCACCGGTTACGTGCTTCGTCTTGAGCCGCTTGCGATGCAGATTCTAGAGCCGAGCAAGCCCACGCGTCAGAAGTAGCGTGTGTACTACTGTTAGGGAAACGTGTGCAGAATTTCACAGCGGCTAGCGAAGGTATCTAAACAATGAATAGAGAAACCAGCTTCGAGGATGCTATGCGCTAATAACTGGGGCGCATTCCGAAGAGCTGCCTATGCACGAGCGCGTTGTCTTCTCTGGTGAAGCACCCGGCTGCGCTGCAGTGCTGTGCAGCGCGGTGTTGTGCATCCGCTTGGGTACGGTTCCCGACGTAGCGCAGTACAGAAGCGCAATCACAATCTGCTTTTCATGCAGGTGAGCGCTGGTTGATGCTACGACTTGATCAGGATCTGTGGGCCGTTTCATGAGAAACGAATGACAGGCTCATGGAATTTGCGGTTCCGTCGGTGGTAGCGATGCAACTCGTGAACCACTTACCTCGTAATATGGTGACTCTGAGCGACGCTGCCAAATGGTTCGTGAGCATGAACGTCCTCGTCACACGGATGCAGTCGTTCGGAACAGCGGCTTTATGGGACCTGTCCTCGACGATGGTGTCGATCCTGTGCTTGCAGTGCTTGCACACAAGGAGCGTAGAGATGGGATCTGCACAGTCCATGGAGCCTCACAGTGATTCCGCGCTGGTCTTCTCCGCAGAGGTACGCCCAGTGCTTATGCTCATTCACGCTAGCGTCTCTTGGTTCGAACTTGGTTTGAGCGATTGAACGCGGCTGCACGATTCAAACGCCGAACAGGGGCGGATTCCACTTGGCGATGGCAGCAGCCGGGGGCACGACGCTCGACGACGCCATCATTCTCCACTGGAACGATGTTTGGAGCTAATCAAGTGCTGTTCCTATCGAGCGCGCCAGTTCGATGAGACTGACGACGCCCAACAAGTTCATGCGAGTCGTGGAACCTGAGATGCGGAGCTTGCGCTCGCGGTGGCGCTTATTACAACTGCTTAGCACCAGTCGCTGTGACGAGCCCGCAGCAGCAGCAGCAGCAGCGCCCGACAGGACTCGGGGCGGATCAGTTACCACCCGTGCTGTCTACCGCGGTCAGATATTCCCAAATGTCCGCCAAATTTAGTTTTCCTCCGAGCGCTACCCTGTCGCGCGTGAACGCTCGCCTCATCGCTCGATACACTCTACTGAAACCTACAGAAAGCTTCGCACCATGCCCTCTTTCGTTTCGTTGCCCGGTTTCGTAGCCCGGAATTACGGGCTCCGTCTGGGAAATCCGATCGGAAAGTACTCTGTCTACCGCTCATTCAAGAGCACACTGATTCACGCTACGGAGGATTTGTTGAACGAGATGTTTCTTCCCGATGAAATATCTACCGCAAGGAGGATCCAAGATGGAAAAACTCTATCCATCTAGGCTCCGTTCATGCAAAGTGATGTCGAATTCTCCACGGTAGGGGATCGTTGCAATGACTCTGGTCAACGTTCAAGACCCGCTTCTCATGCATAAAGAAAAGACGGTACCGTCTAGGAACATAATCAGCAGCGCATACCACGCTGCTGTCGAATGGCGTTTCGTGGATGATCACGTTGACGGGAGGATTTATCTTTCGAGCGGAATCGATCGGTTGATTTTACAACTTCGTTGAACCGCTCGACGTGATCGTAAGAGCATGTCGTCGACGGACGACGTCCTGTACTGTTCCTCAACATTCCAGTGACGCGAATCGCTCCGCCCACGAGTTGCCTGGATTCGAAAAGATAAAGAACTTGAAGAAAACCTATTGTCAGCATACCAGGTGTACCAAACCAAAAGATGGACGTGTTGTGCATATAAAATTCGTTATGATATCGGTTACTTGATGCGAATCTGAGTGCGAAGGCGTTGCGCGTCCTCTTGAATCCAGTGGCATAACGAGATCCAGCGGCAAAGCATCAAAGAAAATACTCCAACAAGACAACCAAGAATCCCAATTTTTGCTATGAATCCATAAGGGCTTATTACAGCACCTCGTATTCAGAGCCTGTACATCAAAAGCAAGTTTCGAAATACATCGCCAGGCAGCAACAGAGCACGCTCATCATTTTTCCATGTCAAAATCAGTCGAGTCTAGAAGAGGGTGCTGCCTGAAACATCCACGTACAATAAGGACAAACGCTCCATGGGTCCATGGACATGCATGCACCCACCTCTTCGTCTAATTCCTGAGCGCAGGCATCGTGAACATGTGTGCGCAAGTTACCTGAATAGACCAGCTGGGCGCAGCACTCCCAGTAGCGCGCACGCAGCCTCAGGCCGCCAACTCCTCAGGACGTCCCAAACCCTTGACATTACCTACGAAACAGATTCAGACGACTCCAACCTGACAAATACTCATATTGTCCAAATCTCGCGTCTCCAACAACAAGTTAGAGCAAGCTGACTTACACCAAGAATAGAACGTCCCCGCATACGCTGTGTCTGCTCGAAGCTGCTTCTACGCGCGATCGTGCACCGCGTGGTTGCGCGCCGCCGCCAGATGATGCAGCGATTCGATCTGGCGCTACGAAGAAGCATTCGTGCGCTCTATGGCAAAGGCGGCCAAAAAGCACCAACGGCATCTTAACGATGATCATGATCATCATTAATGTTGACGATATCACCATCAACATCAACAACATCGCTAACAGCATAGGATCCAAGACCTCCAGTACTCGTAGCAGTCGTAGCATCCTCGCTTATAGCGCACGATCGCTAGAGGCCTTTGCGCATCATCGCCGCCGCCGCCGCAGCTGCTGCCGCCGCCGCCGCCGCCTTGGAATCTCCCGACGGGTTGATCCAGAGCGGCTCGGTACCGTAGGGAGGCAGGCACGAGGTTTAGGTTTCGCCTGGAGCGCGCTTTGGGGCAGCCTTTTCAGGGCTGTTCTCGAACACTCTTGCTCTATTTGCAAAAGTCTTAGTTCACTGTGGTTGCGTGCACGAGTTGTGTTGGCGCTCTGCTCTGGTGCAGTGGACTTGGTGACAACGTTCACTGGAACGGAAGCGTCACGAGGCGTGAGCAGCGCTGCGCGTGTCGCGAGGCAGAGCGAACCTTCTGGCTTGCTTGGTCCTGAATGAAGCAGACTGAGCCCATGGAAACTGAGACGCAGTCAGAAACGCCTACAGCACCAAGTTCACGTGAGTCCGTTTCTGAGCAGAGCGGGGCGGTGTCGGCCGAGTCACGGAAGGTGTTGCCTCGGATCGCAAGTGCGGGCAGTGAGCTCTATCGCGCAGCGGCGCCTGGTGTGCCATCCGCGGTGACTGCTTCGTATTCTGACTTTATTGCACAACAGCAGCATTATCAGCAGCAACAGAGAAGTTTAAGCGGCAGTGGTGGCAGCGGTCTTCGTCATAGCTTTTCGTGGGGTTCGTTCGTAGCGGCACCACCGTTCGCCGTCGGGTATGGAAGCGGTATCGGAGGCAGCGTCCCTAACCTGAGCTCTGGGGCTGCCCCGTTGGGTGCCGCAGAGATTCTCGCACAAAACGCATACCTCCACTCGGAACTAAACCGGGCGCAGTCGGAAATACAGGCACTACGGAATCGTATTTACGAGCTGGAGATGCACCTGGGGGTTGCCAGCTGTGGCGTCCGTTCCCCGACTGAAAGAGCATCAACACCTCCAGCTCCGGCGAGCGCTGGTCAGGGCAAGGCGCCAGGCAGCAGCACTGCGGTCGCTTTGGGCTCTGGGCCAGTGCTGACTGCGCCGCCGCCCTTGCACGTAGCAACTGCAGTTCCGTTTGGAGGATCAGCTGCGATACCGGCTTCTGGTGTTGGCGCGCTGTACTCTAACAATCGAGTGATGCCCTGCATGTCAATGCCGCATAGCTCGAGTCCACTGAATTTGCCAGCCTGGCGACCAGATCGGTTTTCGCCGTCTCCACCACCCGCCCAGTTTGGCAGCGGCCTCAGCACCAGCGCTACTACTGCATCTGGGCGCGCGGCATCTGTGCCAAACCAACCGTTTTCCTCTGCTGGACCTGGTAGTAGTCATGCGCGGCCGGGGCTCGCCGCAAAGAGCATGCTCGCCCGACACGATTCTCTAGGTTCCATCAGCAAAGACAGCCATAACAGCCACGCGGATGAATACGGAACTGGGGGTTACAGCAGCAGCAGTGGAAGCAGTCTTCGTATTGGAGAACGTAGACGATCTCAATCATCCTCGAAACGACGTGGAAGAGCCTCATCAGTGGGGTCGGCACCGGAGACCGGAACCCCGCAGCCACGGTACTGGACTCAGGAGGAACACCAACGTTTCCTGGAAGCTCTGGAAAAATTCGGAACCCGGAACGTGAGAGCGATCAGCGAGTATGTTGGTACTCGAAACGCAACGCAGGTTCGCACCCATGCACAGAAGTACTTCTTGCGGCTCACTAGAGAGGCAGAGAGGAAAAGCTCGCGACCATGACACCACCGCCTTTCGAAAGTCGAACGACGTCGCCGACGGTATAGCGTAGTGACGGCAAACGCGCCTTAGACAAATCGTCTCCAACTGATGTGCAGACGCCTCCCCGTTTTTTTCGACCGGCCACGCACTACTGGTTCCCACTTTTTCTCATATAGTTCGATTTTGAGGGGTTGTCCAACAAAGGACCTTGTTGTCTACTCTGGAGGTCTTTTCTCCAGCACCGCACATCTCCTTATATTGATAGCGGCGTTAAAGTCTCTGTTAACAAATTCCATACGTTTCTTGCCATCATTGGTTGTACTTACTAGTGCAAGTAGTCCTCGAACTTTTGCCATCCTTTCCATTTGCTCGTCTGTCAGCGGTCCGTACTTTGCGATTTCCTCAGGGCTCCACTGGCACTTTTCCATCTCGACCCTCTGAAGTCTACACCCCAGTTCATGGTGCGTATACGATGTTCGGAACTCATCTACGGATATTGTAACGAAACGTCGTGCACACTCTTTGTACACCCTCGTCGTTGGAGCTGACGTATTCTCTTTCTTGGGCGCCCAGCGCCCTGCCCCATACGCTACTACGAGCCTCTGACTCTCATCCTCCTTCAAGGCGACCAACTGATTGAAAAAGTTGGCAAACGCCCGCTGTTTCCTGCCGTATAGATTCATTCGCAAACGAGCCCACCGGGGCTTGGTATCCTCCTCCCACAGCGCATCCCAATGGGCAACACGATCTTCCATGAATTTCCGAAAAGCTTCGAAGTCCGCTCCTCGGCTCGTCACCTCGCTCAAAGCTCCCGGGTGATCCTTCATTCCTGAATTCCAAGTCTCGATTTTCTTCCTCGCATTCATCATTCCCGATTCTCGATAGTATCTCGCTCTCGAGAACCCCAAAAGACGCATGTCTTTCTGACGCAAGTTACCGTCAATGCCATCTTCCGCACGCTTTGGTGCTGCGATTGTTATGATATTCGTATTCCCAGGGTCCGCGCCAACGACAAAGTCGTTATCCTGCACTTTCTGTGTCCGAGGGCCCGCCTTCTTGTTTTCTACATGCTTCGCCGCGCCAACCATAAAGGCGTTATCCTACACCTCCTGCATCACAGGATCCGCCTCCTTCTCGTGTTCACCCTTGGTCACGTTAACGACAAAGTCGTTATCCTGCACTATCTGCTTCTCAGAACGCGCCTTGTTGTTTTCTTCATGCTCAGACAGGCCAGCGACAAGGTTGTCATCCTCCACCTCCTGCATCGCAGGACCAGCCTCCTCCTTTTCTTCATCCTTCGTCACGTCAACGACAAGGTCGTTATCCGCACCTCCTGCGTCGCAGGATCCTCCTCTTTGTTTTCTTCATCCTTCGCCACGTCAAGGACGAGGTCATTATCCTCCACTTCCTATGTCGCAGGACCAGCCTCCTCCTTTTCTTCATCCTTTGTCACGGGCGCAGCCGAGGGCGCAACTGGCCGATCTCCCTTCAACGGCCGATAGTGTATACACAAGGCTACTCCATCGGTTTCAATCATCCCGCTGAACAACTTCTGCTTGCTCACTCTCAGAGGTTTGAAATCGAAGATGCTCTTCCTGTACGTCTCCCGGTTTTTACCAGAGAATTCCTCTGTGCTAACATTGGACTCTGGACTGATCTCCTTCATGATGCCATGAAGGACGCCGGAGTTGATAGTCACAAAATGTGACTCGATCTTGCACATTGGAACCACGTTGAAGCGCTTACCCATTAGGACAGACTTCCGTCTCTCCCACTCTTCATTTGTCTCTTCACTCAGCTTCATCTCCGCGTCGCGTTCGAGTTCACGGTCCAAAAACACAAGATACCGCAGGGAGAGGCGATAGTATTTTTCCTTATCTATTTTCAACTCTGATACCTTTTCTGTTGGATTCACCAGCCCCAAGACTGCACGGTGCTCTTGTATAGCCGCACGGGTTACAGAAGCTTCATTCGTGCTCCCTTTTGACGTCTACTTGTCGACAAATTCGACCTCACCTTGATGCTTGCGATCTCTCGTGATGCCATTGATCATCGCCCATATTCCTTTGCGAGAGATACCTGGGTAGAGTGCAACCACGGCGCGTACTATGAAACGTTCGAGGATCACTGTCAAATGGTTCTTCAGATTCGTGAGGTACTTCATCGCTCCGTATGTGTAAATACCCTGGCCACCCTTGTATCGATTACCCTCGAAGCGGAATTCCGCGAAGTTTTCGTGGAGGCCGTCCACTAGCACATTTTCCTTCCGCGCTTCCGCTGTACCAAAGATGAGGTAACGAAAAAAGGTCTTTTCGAAAAACTCGTCCGGAATCTCGACCGTTTCCATGTGCGTCACGTCGCGATACATCTCCCTCGCTAAATGCATCAGTCCTGACGACGCCTCTATAATACTCTTGGAGTCCGAATCGACACGGTTTCTGATAGCGTCTCGCAAATTTTCTCTGCAGGGATCCTTGACATGTCCAAGAAGAGAGGTATTCACAACCATCTCGTTGTACAGTCGTCTTTCTTGCAGCCTTCGACGCAGGACCTTCCCCTTTTGGGTCTTCTTCTCTTCCTTTTCTCCTGGACTCGGCACTGTTTTTTGTTTTTTCTGGCAGCCTGCGACCCTGGGCCTCCAGGATCGTCGACTTGCTTTTTCATAACTTTTCTTTTTTAGTTTTTTTAAATGAACCCTCTGTGAACGCTTCTCTTATACACTGCGAAAAATCAATCGAATATTTTCACTTGAGGGTTGAAACACAATTGAACTAAAAACTATACTTGCCTATGAAGTTAACGAAAATACAACTTTTACACGAGAGCTAGACGCTAAAGATCAAGATCACGTTTCCCTTCAACGGCGGCACGCGCGTCGTGTCTCATATCTGCCCCAACTCTCAGGTACGCTCATCGAGCGCGATGCATGCGCTGCGCGAGACGCCTCATCGATCGATGAAGGACACGTGTCCGACACCCCGCCTTGTCATATGCGTGTTTGTATCGCGCTGCAGCTGAAGTAAAGTATCGTAGATTGGAAACTCACGTAGAGTAATCTCTTGCTATAGGGTCTGTCGCTGGTGCCGAAGCTACTGCCCATCGCAGTACCGCCTTGACATACATGGAGATGTAGGGGCCTGGCACGATACCCCTCGACGCTTCGATCAAAAGCGTAGCGTTCTCTGCGGCTTACGCTTGTCTGGATAAGGTACGCATCACTCTAGCCTTGAAGAGTTTCGTTAGTTTTATTGATCGTAAACAAACAAGGCACGGTAGGATTCCTGAACACGGACATACGTTTAATTCCTATGCTTGTTATGCATGCCGCACGGACGCTGGAATAAGGACCTGACCTGAATTTTGCTTCTATCCCGCGTCATGGGCTAGAACCGATGATAGTTCAAGTCATTTCCATGCTATCGTCGCTGTCCAAGTTATGATGCCCGCTACGTCCCCCGGATCCGGTGGTCTCGGCAGAGGCATACCACATATGTGGCGTCCATATCTGCCACGACGTTTGAGCCTTGCATCTCGCCTGGCACGATCGAGGCATCCGCCAATAGCACATATTGTGTTCTGATCTACTCTATAAGATTGGTTTCAAGAGCCTAACCCGTACATCGAGCCCGGAAGCGACATAGCCAACAACAAATGCCTTTGAAAAGAAAAACTTTTTCGCCGGCCGTGCAGAGTAGTGGCGAGTGACCCGCCCCAGACATGACGTGTCCAACTGACGTGCAGACGCTTCCAAAATAACGTAGCGCCGGAGGAAATTCCTTTACACCTCCTCTACGTTATTCTTCAGTGAGCTGCTGCGACGTGTCTTCACGATAATTGTGATCTCTGAACTCAGCATCGCGGAGCGCTGACCGACCAGTACTGACGAGATTGTTGCTCGGAAAACAGCGAGTTTTGCCTAGTTTCTGAGAAATACTTTCAGCGCTTGTGCGGGTTGTGCTCAAAGTTGGACAGTCCAGGGGAGATTGAGGTCGGCATCAGCACCAATGGACGGGCGATCACACGTGCAGCAACGCAAAAGATGTTTTCGACTGGATATGCACACCTACGCGAAAGACTCTAGCCGGTGACGTGATCGACAGCTTTGCACCGGAGAAAATCTAACCGAGAAAATGCATGCTCTTTTCGTGTCTGTCCCGTTGTACCAGGAAAGACACATTGTTCGCGCGCGCGCTGCAATTCGAGCACCGTTCCCGCTGCGTACTGCACGTGATGGGTGCTTCGCAGCTGGACATTGTCAACATTGTCAGCATCCGCTGCCCTTTGTGGTGCAGCGTTCGCCTGTAGCGCGCCGGCATCGTATGCTGCATCTTCATATGGGCCCGAAACAGTCGCAGATCGCCGTGATCACTGGCGCGTCCTCTGGGGTCGGTCTGTATGCAGCTCGCGCTCTGATCAACAAGGGCAACTTGCACGTCGTCATCGCATGTCGTGACATCGACCGGGCGGAACGCGCAGCAAACAGCGTGAACCTTCTAAAGGACGCCTATACCGTGCTGCATTGTAGTCCGGCTGATTTTGCCTTTGTACTAAAGTTTGTGAGAGAGCTATCGAGTGTGGCGCGCATCGATCACCTAGATACCCTGATCTGCAATGCCGCAATCTGGCATCCGCGGGACAAGAAACCGCGTTTCACGGTGGACGGAATCGAGGGAACCATGCAGATTTGCCATCTGAGCCATTTGCTTCTATGTCGGGAGCTGTTGCCGAAGCTGAAAATATCGCGCGGGCGCATTGTGTTTCTGACAACTCAGACCCATTCGACGAATTCGCTGCCGGGAAGGATCCCCCCGCGGGCTCGCCTCGGCGATTTGTCTGGTCTAGCCGCGGGGCTTGATCCGCAGACGACTGGCATGGTAGGCAGTGGTCCGTTTGAGCCCACAAAAGCCTACAAAGACGCCAAAGCCGCTAGCGTGTTGACAATGAAGGCGCTTAGTGATCGATAGGGCCGGGATGGGGGGAGC
>Ga0080006_1143533_pt1 | contig 76280 bp, 76 predicted proteins | sample RS3BMetagenome_FD_69209 | JGI IMG/M metagenome (GOLD analysis project Ga0080006, IMG submission 69209) | Ferric oxide microbial mat and aquatic microbial communities from Rainbow Spring, Yellowstone National Park, USA - RS3B (SPADES... ... | reverse complement strand
GATGAGATGGAGAAACTCCTCTCAAAAGAGTTCGTCTGTTATGGTTATAAGAAGACGGCAAAACATCTGAACAGGCTTGGTTATATTATTAACAGGAAGAAGGTCAGGAGACTCATGACAGGAAATGCAGACATTGTTCTCGCAGGAGGCTTCGAGCATATGACACATATCCCACGTCTATCCAACAGGCTCTGCGAAAGGTTGCTGGACGCAGATTACAGCGAATATGACATGGAGACAGGCTACAAGATGGGTCTGACAGCTGAGAAACTTGCTGAGATAGAGGGAATAGAAAGGGAGGAGATGGACAGATATGCGGCTAGGAGCCACAGGCTTGCTTCCATGGCTTCTGAAAGCGGATATCTGGCTGGAGAGATACTTCCAATATCATATGAGACAGAGCATGGGACAGTTGTGGTGAAAAAGGACCAGAGTTTGAGGCCTGATACCACATTTGAAAAGATTTCAGCACTTAAACCCGCCTTCAAGGAAGGGGGAAGGATTACAGCCGGTAATTCTTCTCCTCTCAACGCAGGAGCTTCTCTTGTGCTGCTCATGTCTGATGAAAAGCTGAAAGAGTACGGGATGCAGGCACTTGCATACATAAGATCCTTGGGATGGGCTGCAGTTCATCCTTCAATAATGGGGGAGGGCGTTGTACCCTCTTCGGCGAGGGCACTGAAGTCCGCAGGCCTCTCTGCAGAGGACATAGATCTCTGGGAAATCAATGAAGCTTTTGCAGTGGTCGTACTCAACGCGATTAGAAAATTGAAATTGAAGGAAGGAAGGGTCAACACTGAAGGTGGTGCAATAGCAATAGGACATCCACTTGGCGCGAGCGGAGCGAGGATCGTCGGCACGCTCGCACGCCGCATTGCAATGGGAAGGGCGAACACAGGTTGTGCCTCGATATGTGTTGGCGGAGGGCAAGGATATTCGATTGTGCTTGAACGCGCTTCCTGAAACTGCACCAGTGTATCTGCAGCGAAGGAACTGTGCAGAAGCGGACTGGTAGTTCATGCCTCAATTTCGCCTGCGGAGTGTTATCAGCGCCACAGCTACAACTATTGCAGCTGCAAGAGCCACGAGGCCATAAAGAAGGGCATTGCTGCTCCTTGCAGGTACAGTCAGGATCCTAGTAAAGGATATTGTGACGATGACACTTGTATTGTTCACTGTCACAGTTGAAGATACTACCGAAGGCCTAAAGCCGCTTACATTGCTTATATTGAAGGAATATGCACCGTCTGGAACCATAACCGTGATGGAAGGTGCACTCACTGTCATCTTTGTTCCATTGAAATAGAGTGACCATTCCTTTCCGGATGGAAGGCCGCTCTCCACGAAGGTAACTAAAAACATGTTTACCGAATAATGAGCCACTATGATCCTTGGGGTGCCGTTGAGGATAAATGTGCCTGACGATGGTCCCACCACATGGTATGTGCTGGCATTTGTGAATTCATATGAATAAGTACCATTCGGGAGCAGCAGGTTCAGCGTCTGTGAGCTGGTGCTGTATATTGAACCGTCGACTATAACGCTCCATCTGATCAGAGATGGCAGCCCGAATTCCTGGAATGAGACCGGTATCGTAACTTCATAAAATTGAATCTGGAAGTAATAGCTTGTGTTGTTTATGACAAACAAACCATGAGTGATGTCCGGACGGTAGAGCGGGCTGGAATCTGCAACAGTGAAGGTATAGCTGCCATTTGGGAGATACGCGGTGTATGAGTCGGTCGAAATGGAACCGGATGGGGCGCCGGATATATTCACGAACCAGGAAAGACCTTCCGGTAGGAAGGAGACATTGAATGTTGCACTGTACTTCACAGGGGAGTAAGTCACATTGATGCTTAAATTCAGACCATCCACCGCAAAGGTGCCAGATGAAATCCGCAAATAGTAGCCTGGCACCTTCGAAACAGTGTATGTGTATGTGCCGTTCTGGAGTAAAAAGGAGACGTCTCCAGACCCCGTCACCTGCGATGATGTCATTATGTCGACAGTTCCGGGGATTTCAAGAGGATTCTGAATTGAGACAGTCACATTTGTCCCTGCCGCAACTCCGCTTACCGAAAAGGTCACTCTGTGCATACCCCATGTCAGTGGGACTCCATCCGCACCAGATTGTATCATGCCAGTGTTATTGTATGTTCCATTTCCAAAATAATTGGACCAGTAATTTCCACCTTGGTAGCCAACAGGAATAATACTGCCTGAAAGGACGAAGTCATTGACCACTCGAGCATAGGATGATGAAGTTCTGGATATATTCCAGCTGTCCGTGTAGTTTACCTGCTTCAGCACTTCATAGTAATTTATCTGTATTGGATTATACACGTCACTGGGTGAAAATGCGGGATCTGTCGTTGCGAAATAATTGTTGTAAATCAGGTTCCCGCTGCTGTACACATCAATTCCCTGAGGGTCTGATGCCTGATCCACCAAGCTGAGATAGGGACTGGTCTCATTTGTCTTTGAAGAAATCACCAGAAGGTTGTAGTCAAGATAGAAATAGTTTCCCCAGACAGTATCATTCATCCTGGTTGCATTGCTGCTTGAATACAGAAGCAGAGAAATTCCTGAACTGTAGAAATCATTTGATGCGATTAACACATTCCTGCTGTCATAAATGTTCATGTTCGCAAGAACAGGATAATAGACAGTGAGCAGGCCCTCAACCCTGTTCAGATGCGCAAGCGTGAGATTGCTTGAATAATACACGTTGTACATCAGGTTATTGTAGGACGGAAGGCCGAAGTACTGTGACAGCGAAAAACCGAATTCAGTGTAATAGGAGGCATAACTAACATTGAAGGACGGAAGATTGTCAAAAACTGCATACTGACTCGTATTGTAAATGAAGAGACCGTAGAACACAGGCCAGATGTAATCATTGAAATCACTGAATCTCTGCAGCATGTGTGCCTTTGGAACGAAATATGTCTTGCCTCCGAAGGACACCAGCGTATCGGAATATCCTGGAACCATGTAAGGATTGGAATAGGAGCCATTGCCTGAAAGGGCAAGGGAAGCAAGCTGCTGATTGCTGAGTGCATAGAAAGGTGTATAAATTCCCTCAGAGAGATTGAATTTCAGATTGATCACAAGTCCGGAAACGTTGCCAACGATATTTTCCGAAAAAGGTGTATAATAGCTCAGCACCGCACTCATTTCATAATCCGCGGGCATCAGTTCATAGCTGAAGATACCGGAAAGTGGAAGAGGTGCCCATGACAGGGTAGAGGCCATTCCTTCCTTCTGGAAAAATATAAAGGCAGCTGTTTCATTGATTCTTCCGGACACAGTGATAAAGCCAGAATTTTTCACTCCACCAGAGGTATTCCATAATGGCTCTATGATGGAAGGACCTGATGTGAGATAAACCGTTCCAGGCGTTGTGTAATATTCGCTGACTCCTGAAAGTGTCTCGCCCGTCTCTGACCCAGCAGAAAAGGCATCAGGGACGTATTCGGATCTGTTGACCGTCATATTGTAGTAATAGAGGCTCATCTTACCGCTTATGGAAGTGACGTCTGTAGTACTTCCCCCGCCAGGACCGCCAACTATGAGTTCCGCATCTGATGACTGATCTATCTTGTAAAGAGAAACGGGAGCCCTGTATCCCGAAGGCATGCCATAGGTGGAGTTGAAGTCTATGTAGTCAAACTCTCCTCCATTGTGATTCCATTCCCCGGTTGAGGAATTGACATAGGCTATAGAATAGTTCATGGAAAGATTGTCATTTCCATGGTAAGAGAGATAAGAATTCATGCTCAGGGATATATTGAATGGAACAGAAACATTGGTCAGATACTCCAGGTAACCAAAATAGTAGGAAGAGGTTAGCTGGCCCAGATCAGGCCCATGCTTGTAAACCCAGTTGTTTGTTGGAAGTTTGGAAGTTGAGAAATCATCTATGAAATCAATGAGTATCAGTGTCTTTGTGTTCTTGTAATAATAAATGACATTCTGTGTCCAGAATCTATACTTGCTCTGTCCAAGCAAAGTGACATTATTCAGAAAGGCATTGAGCTGGACACTGAAGCCCTGTGAACCATATGGGTCGAGGTAGAGAACATTCATCTGAGTTAAATTGACATAACCAGATAATCCATCAGTATAGAGTATATTCTGCTCCGGGATACCCGAAGTGTTCTGAAATCCATAATCCGCAATTCCCATGGGAGCGGGTGTGTGGGTGTATCCAGGTCCCGTGAGAGGGGGATGCATCAGCGAATATGGTTCCCCCACCTGCGGGTCTAGGCTTGGAAGTGTCCAGTACCTCATGGGTATATTGTGCTTCTTGAAGGAATTTATGAGTGATGAAACAAGCTTCTGTTTGCCAGCGGGAGAAAATAGAGAAAGATTGGGCAAAATGCTGGAGCTTGCGGATGCTGCAGATGCATGGGCATCTCCATTACCTGTGCTGCGGGATAGCGGATGATGCACCGAGTAGGAGCCGGATATGGAAAATGATATACATATAAGTATGACTAGCACAAATACTGCAGATTTCAATTGCATGGACGTAGGTATACTGCTGGAACATATTTGAATTTAACTGGTTAGGTCCCCTAATTGGAGACATTATTGTCTTATAAGATTTCAAGCTTTCTGAATCTTTTCCATACATTTTTTATTCATCTCCCTTGGTGTAATATATCCTATGCCACTGTGCAGCCTCCCATCTGTGATTTCAGCTTCGCGTTCAAGAATCATTGTTTTTGCAATTTCCGCGACGGAACAGCCTGCAGCAATTGTAACAGAAATTGAGTCCCTCAAGCCCCTATGTGTCAAAACCAATTATCATGGTTTCATATCTTTACCCCCATACAAACGTCCTGACTTCACCAATTCACTTCTTGTTGACATTTTTGTGTCACACGTACACTCATGTATGCGTTGCCTATGACTCCAGATAGCTAATCAAGGCTCATCATATCCTGCACTGATAATCAAAAAATTCTTAAATCAGATTTAAACGCCACCCATAGCTGAATTGAAAAAAACTGTGACAGGCTTCATCCTACTTGTTTTCATTGGACTTACTATCGTCAAGCTTGTGTAATTTAATGATCCAATAAAAACTAACTTCTTCCTTCAGTTTCTTTCAGTTTCAAGACCTGCCTTATTTCAACCGAGTTACATGGCTGCCGTAGTCGTGATCATAATTTTCTGGATACTTGCCCATTTAACTGAAAGGGAGTGAAGTGCTATGGTGTATTTTTGCACTATAGGCTCGATGTTCACAGAGGCATTAATAATTGAAATAAAACCCCCCGATCCTCTAGAACCATCCAATAAATCCCCACATCATCATTACCCATTTCACCTTCAGAACAGTCTTATTAAGAGACGCCGGTATTATCGCACATTTTGGAAGGATTACTAGCGTGTTCGGCAGCATTCGGAATATGGTGAAATGGACTGCAGGTTGGAATAAATGAAGAATACTGTAATAGCAAAAAGGGGATTATTGCATTTAGATAAAAAAAATTCGATGGATTGAATTCGGAATAACAATATCTAAATGTCAAAATAGCAGTAGAGGTAGCAAATAAAATTTTAAGACCTATCGGTATACAGCATGTCATCAATTTTTTTGTATAATAGAATCATTCGAATTAAAATTAGTAAGGAATGTCAGATTCAATAGAATCTTTTGCATAATTCAGCGTAGCAGTTTTTATCACTTTTTATAGGTAATAAGTAAAATCAGTACTGTCGGTGGCTGGCAAATCTGTGGCCAGGATTGTTTTGATTTCTACCAATATAATGCACTATAAGTAAAAGATCAATATAGGTTACGGTGATAATATTAATCGCATAAATATTCTAATAAAATACGTTGGTAACCTAGAACTATGAGTCAGACAAAATTGCTTCTGAAAATAATGAATCCTATGCTGAAGGTTTCAGAGAAAGGCATCTGCCTGCAAAGCCCAGCAGGAAAGTCGCAGTACTGGCATGTATGGATGCGAGACTCGATGTCTATATGATACTTGGGCTAAACGAAGGCGAGGCACATGTGATTAGGAATGCAGGGGGAGCAGTTACAGAGGATGCAATTCGTTCGCTTATTATCTCTCAACGTCTACTCGGGACAGAATAAATAATTTTGATTGATCACACTGATTGCGGTATGCTCACCTTTACAGATGAAGATTTGAAGGAGAAGATAGAGAAGGAAATAGGAATTAGACCTCCATTTGCCTTCGAAACTTTTTCAGATCTTGATGAGGACGTGCTTCAAAGCATTCGCAGGATCAAGGCAAGTCCTTTCATCCCTCAAAAGAACAGTATTCGCGGCTCTATATATGACGTAAAGACAGGTCATCTAAGGGAGGTGACATAACAATCCCTTGTAAATAGGAGCTTCAGATCAGCACGGAGATCAAAATTTATTTTTGACACATTTGTTCTATCTCCATCGAGTAATTTTGATGCGCATCTTTCACCGTTATCAGCTGGAATTCTCTTTTCAAATCAATTGCTTCCGAATGGTGCTTTCAATATAGCATATATCTTCATACAATCTACAGCGCAGATTGGAGCCTTGCAATTTGTCATCATTTCAAAATTGCCAAACATCCTTCTGACAATCTTGGCATCCATAAAGTTTGCTACGCAATCGTGCATGTCAACATCTTACTGTATTTCGACACGATACCATCGAAAAATCGCCCATAAAGACGACCGTTGATGGGGCTTAGCGAATGTCTGAGATGCCTTACAAGAGTTCTGAGGACCGGAACCCGTGAACGAGGTCCATTTTTAATTTTGGAGTTTAGCTGGATGGTTTTTCTTAGACAACTGCGAAGATGAGGTTCATATCTCTAAATCCGTTCGATGTCTCTTCCGGAGAAACTTCCAGAACTATGAGGCGAAAGCGTCATGATAGACTTTTTTGCAATCCAAATAAACATACGACTTAGCTCATTACGTATGTTGCAATGCTTTACGACCGTTTGTACCAGACGCCTGAAGCGTACTTTGTCTCAATAATGTTCCTTGACTGCTTTGAATCTTCTATAGAGCAGCAAATCATAAACTATCTTAATGCTTCCTCCCGCGATGAAAGGAATAGAACTGGCACCGAGCGAAATGAGATAAGAAGAAATATAGGGGGTAGAAGCCTGAGAAACACTCCTGCTAGCATTTGAACTTCCGACTACATAACTCCTGTCTTCACTCGCAACTATACTGTTTATGTAGGACTGTCTGGTCGGAACGTCCATCTGACTCAGACATTGCCGAAGTAGAAGCAATGTAATCGCCGCGTATAAATTCGGAATAAGCGGTATCATCATCAGAAGGACATTGGAGGGGAGGTGTGTAAATACCATTGTCCTGAGGAGTCCTATCCTTCTGGATATCATCGGGGTTATCAGCACGCTGAAAGCCGTTATAACATCAACTGCGACGAATAGATAACCTAGCTGGGCGAGATCTAAGCCGTATCTCACCTTGAACCAGTATGATAAGAGACTCTGAAGGACAAATCCACCACCAATTGCGTCAAGTGAAAAAAGCAAACTTACATCTCTTGCTACGATCCTGCTGCTCTGCTTTACGTTTCTCTTTGTTTGATTTAGACCACTCCTTCCCACCGGGATGAAGAGATAAGTAATAAGCATAAGAAACGATAGAAAGAAAGATGCAATTATTGAAAACGAAGCTCCGATTACAAGACTTGCCGCGCCCACGGAAGAGGAGGAATAACCAGCGAATGTGTAAAATGAAAATAGTTTATTTCTTGAATGCTGATTCTCGGTAATTCCTGAGATTATAGGCTGTTCGTAGGAAGAGAAGAGAGTATTGTCCGATGGATTCGCTCCAAGAGATCCGACAATTGCGGAAACCGCTTTGAGTATTCCTAGGTTCGAAAAGTAGATGCCGCCTATACCCGCTGTAAGGAGGGCCGAGAAGAGTAACAGTAACTGTTTTGCGCGCTCATGCCCATATCTTCTCGCAATTGTGAAGGTCAGAAATGAGTTCAGGAGAATGGATACAGTGACCACGAGGCCCGCATACAATGGTTCAAGACCGCTGTTTATTAGAAGCAGAAGGAGTATTACCGAAAAGACACCGTATGCAAAGCCCCTGAAGGTCCTAGTTGCAAGGAGGAGGTATCTTCTCTCCATTTCCGTAGTGACAATATGTGGTTATTATAAATTCATGCTTTGCCGGCGGTGCACTTCCATACCGCTGGAATATGAAAAGCAAATCTTTCGAATGGATGCGAAATAGGAATAACTGAAATTGAGCTGCCTTTTATGTAATGACAAAATATACTTCATAGATTAGGTTGTTCCCTCTTAATAATAAATGTTAGTGTGGCCTACCTAACAGACCCTCTGCTGTTTCCAATTTGAAACGAAGCAGTGAGCAGGCCATCTGAAAAATATTTTCTGCCGTTGGAAGAAAATGCCTGAAACCCAGGAATCCGTGTATCATGCCCTGAACCCTTATTCCTGATGCACGGATGCCAGCCTCCTGCAACCTGGCAACAAGTGCTTCGCCCCCATCTCTTAGAGGGTCAAATTCAGCTGTAACTATCATGGTTTCAGGAAGTCCTGATATATTTTCTGCAAGTAAGGGTGAAAAATAAGGATGAAATACATCCTCCTTTGTTCTAAGGACCTGCTTTGAAAAAAATTCAATGGCTTCCTTTGTTAAAAAATATCCTTTTGAATAAAATCTTGAGGATTCGGACGAAAAATCCGGTGATACAGCAGGGTAAAAGGATAGAATAAACCTGGGTTGTGGAACATGTCTATCGTTTGCCATCAGACATGTGGATATTGCGAGTGTTCCGCCAGAGCTCTCTCCTGTGAGCGCAATCCTCGAGTTATCTATACCCAGCTTTGCTGCGTGTTCAACCGCGTAGAGATAGCAGCTGTAAGCGTCTTCCTGTGGCACTGGGAACTTGTATTCAGGAGCAAGTCTGTATCCTAGAGATAAAACGCGGTTGCTGGTTAAACCTGCCATCCGCCTACATATATCTTCACCGCTTTCTATGCTGCCAAGGACGTAACCACCTCCGTGAAAATATATGATAAGACCGTTTCCAGGGTTTTCAGGCGTATACATCCTCAAGGGCACTTTTTCCTCATCGCGTGGCAGATAACAATCCTCAATTCTGACACCAGGTACCTGGGTTGCTGGCGTTGAGAGCGGCTCAAACTGCCTCAATTCCTCGACACTGATGGTACTGAAATCTATCTTCCTTCTGTTTATGATCTCAAGTAGTGACCTAAGACGTGGGTCCATATGCACATCTTTGTATATGACTGAATCATATAACAATATTATACATTAGCAGCAAATTCGCACTGGTCGATTGACGAATATGGAATGAAATCAATGATTCATAAGAAATATTATAGTTTTTATCCGATGTGTTTATTGACATTATCTATTCGACAGGATATTATTGGAGGGTAAACCGAATTGATTAGGTGTGTGGGCATCGGAAAGACATATCCTAATGGGAAAAGTGCGCTCCATGACATAAATCTGGAGACGGGGAATGGACGTATCTTTGTTCTGATTGGTAGAAACGGCTCAGGAAAAACAACACTTGTAAGAATACTTTCCACAGAGCTGAAGCCTACAGCAGGTAGTGCTTATGTGGATGGTATTGACGTTGTAGCTGAGCCTGAGAAGGTAAGGGAAAAGATAGCAATAGTTCCACAGGAAGCAAGAACGCTTAACTGGACAACGCCGCGGCAAACTGTGTTCTCCTACCTCCTCTGGAGAGGATTCACACAGAAAGAGGCAAGAAAGAGGACAAAAGAAGCTCTTGATATGCTCGGCATTACAGAGTACGCAGATAATCTGAATAGAAATTTGTCAGGCGGAATGAAGAGGAAAGTCCTCGTTGCCACTGTACTCGCCTCAGAGGCCGAAATAATATTCCTGGATGAGCCTACGACTGGTCTTGATCCTGTATCCAGAAGGGAGTTCTGGGACATACTGCGCCGAACTTCCAGAGATAGGTTTGTGTTCCTGACAACACATTATCTGGAAGAGGCCGAAGAGCTGGCAAATGGCATAGGCATACTTGAGAATGGCAGGCTTGTCAGGACTGGAACACTTGATGAATTAAGAAGAAGCATAGATTATAATTTCAGCGTTAAAATAATGAAAGACGGCAGGAGCATACCTCTGGATGGAATGAGAGCACAGAAATATGAGGACGATGAAAGCGTAAGAGTTTTGCTTGACGAGGATGATGCGTATGAACTATCGAGAAAACTCGCAAGGGAAGGTTTCAGATTCACAATAAACCCACTTTCGCTGGAAGATATTTTCTTCTATCTGGTAAAAAATGGAAAGGTGTTTTGAAATGCATGCTGTAACAATCAGGAGAAGTAGGCTGAGTCAGTTTATCGCGTCTATTTACATAAATGCACTTTATGAAATGAAAAATTACCCAGTTGTGCTCATCAATACAATGATGTCCCCTGTTTCATTTCTCATCTTAATCGTCTTTGTGAGCAGAGGGAGACTCATAGGTGAAGCGATTGAAGGGGGATTAATAATGTCAATGTTCAGCGCAGGCACATCTCTGCTTACAGACCTATCCCATCTCAAGAACGACTTCAAGCTTCAGGATATGGTTGTGAGCTCGCCAACTTCGTGGCAAATCTATGTCTCCGGCATGGCGTTTTCTGAGATAGTCTATTCACTTCCCGCACTTGTTCTGCTCGGCATACTTGCCTTTTATTTCATCCATCTCTCAATCGAGGGACTGTTAACAGTTATTGCAGTGCTGATCATAATGTTTATTACCTCAATAGCAATAGGCTATACATTCGCCACATTCTCAAGTGACATTGTTCAGAGCTTCGCCTTCTCAAGGCTTATTTCGACACTCTTTTCCACTCTTCCACCGGTCTATTATCCAATATATTACATACCTCTGCCATTCAGATATCTGGCCTATATCTCTCCTACAACATACGCAGCAGAGCTTGCACAGGGAGCTGCTGGATTCATAACGTTGAGTGTGGATGGGGCGATAGCGGCATGGGCCATAATGATAATCGTTGCGTCAGCACTATTTCTGATTGCCTGGTACAAGGGGAGATGGCGAGAAATATGAGCAACATTTCATAGTTTCAAATGGCTGATACTAACAAAATAATGCTACTAGATACAATAATAAATTCAAGATATTCTTACTTAGTACATGGAGATGAGTAATGCCATTTTGCATTAAAATCCAGGGCAACAAACGAAACAATCAAAGACAAGATGCATGCTGTTGAAGTTGAAGAGATTGAATGAAAGGGCGAATATCCATTTAAATATGGGCGCTGACTAGAGATTTGAGGTTTCAGCATATGGAACCTGTAGAAATCACTGTCGAAGTGGAACGGACTGATTGTGTAACCACAAATATAGTGCTATCACAAATTGCTAGTGCTAAAATCTCAAGGCTTGTCATTGGAATGGAAACGAGCCTTCACAGGGTAGAAAACAAAGATCTTGAATCGGTTATAACTGAACTCAGGAGATCTGCAGCCAGAATCGTGCAGATATCCAGAACAGAGGCCTGGGTTGAATCACAGAGCTGCTCAGCATGCAGATATTTTGCGCAGTTGAAGCTGCCAATCCTCTGGACAAGATCTGTGGATAAGGACCATGTGATTTACAGATTGATCGCACCTTCTTCAAAGGCGGCAGAGAAGCTGGTGGCAGAAATGAAAGCCATAGGATTAAAGCCAAAGGTGAAGGAGGAAAAGCAGGCTGAAAAGGTATTCCTGACAGATAGGGAAAAGGATGTGCTGCTTATGGCCTTCAATCTTGGCTATTTCGAGCCTGATAGAGAGATATCGCTCACTGAGCTTGCTGAGAAGCTCAATGTTTCAGTTTCGAGCGTATCAGAAGTGCTTAGAAGGGCTCTCAAAAAGGCAGTTATGGAGTATTTGAAGGTTAGCCTATGAAACATTATGCATCTGAAACTTTCCGTCCGTTATTTTATAGAATAGCTTAAAATATTTTCTCATATTTGAAGAATCGAGAGCTGAAGGCTATTGAGCATCGCAGCCATTATCATAGGATTTACGCTTTCGGTAATAAAGACAATAGGGTATCCTGGCATCTTTTTGCTTATGGTTCTTGAAGGGATGCTGCTTCCAATACCTTCGGAGGTCGTTATGCTCTTTGGTGGATACCTTTCCGTTGACGGCGGACTCACTGCTTATGCAGGGATACCTCCAATTGTCTGGGTACTGATTTCAGGGACAACAGGGAATGTGCTGGGTGCCACGCTTGCTTATTACATAGGAAAGTTTGGAGGCATTGCATTCATAATGAGATATGGTCGTTATCTCCTCATTGATGAGAAATCTGTTTCGAGGGCACAAACATTCTTCACAAAGTATGGGGGAAGATCTGTATTTACCACCAGATTGCTTCCGATATTCAGGACATTCATTTCAATACCCGCTGGAATTGCAAGCATGAATATGGGCAGCTTCCTGCTTTACACCGCCTCGGGCACATTGTTATGGAACATTGTATTGACTTACCTTGGAGTAGTGCTTAAGAGCAACTGGGAGGCAATATTGCCTTATTTCGATTATCTGACTTATGTGGCCCTCGCAGCAATTGCCATACTGATTCTTTTATGGGCCATAACGGCAGTGAGGAAATACAGGAAAACTCATCCGAAAAAATTGCCTTCGGATTAGTCGTTTGCAAGCCCCTTGCCGCCATCGACAAGAAGGCACTGGCCTGTGATAAATGAGGAAAGCGGAGAAAGCAGGAAAAGGACTGGACCAGCTATATCCTCAGGTTCTCCCCATCTTTTCAGAGGCGTCTTTTTCCTTACGTATGCAAAGAAGTCCTCATCAGACCAGCCATCCCTGTTCATATCTGTTCTTATGAATCCCGGTGCAACTGAATTGACCCTTACATCAGGCGCCAGTTCCATTGCCAGTGCACGGGTCATATGTATGAGGGCTGACTTACTGCTCTGATATGCATAGGCACCTGCAGAAGACACAAGACCCATTATGGAGGAGATGTTAACCACAGCACCATGTCTGCTGGAAAGCTTCTGGCTCAATCCCCTTATTATAAAAAAGGGGGCGCGCAGATTCACGTTTATTGTTTTTTCCCATATTTCAGGTGTGGTCTCTGAAAGGCTGTGGCCCTGATACACGCCGGCATTGTTCACTACGCCGTCTATCTCCAGCGCTGCGACCTGGTGCAGAAGGGATTCCACCCCTTCCATGTTATCCAGATTGGCGCTTACATCACGCACCCTACCTCCGTACTTCCTGATGCCCTGAGGAAGTTCGCTGGATGTGCTGTGATGTGCAACTACAGATGCACCATTATCAAGCAGTGCTGCAGCAATTGCGAGACCTATTCCCCTGCTCGCACCTGTGACAAGGTAACACTTTCCTTCAAGTTCAGAAAATATGCTCATTTCTGGTGTGCTCCTTCAATGAAAGGTGGATACCTTTTGCAGAATGAATTATAATTTTGTTTATAGGTGGTCCAGAGTGAAATATATTCATCACTCACACTCCCTATTACCTTTGCAGGTACACCTGCTGCTATGGCCTTTGATGGGATCGATACCCTATTTGGCACGACTGCACCTTCTGCAACAACAGCCCAGACGCCCACTTCTGCAAAATCTGAAACCACTGCCTTCATACCAATGATCGCCCAGTCCTGTATTGTGGATGTGTGAATAACGCAACCATGGCCGAGTGTAACATGCTTTCCAATTGTCGTTTTCTCCCCCGGTCTTGCGTGCACGACACAATTATCTTCGACTGCACTGAAATCATCAATTACTATTGTCCCATAGTCGCCCCTCAGCACTGCACCTGGCCCCACCCAGACTTGCTCTCCAATCGTTACATCCCCAATGACAGTGGCTGTGGGAAAAATGTAGGAGGAACTGTGTATGCGCGGCACCCTGCCTTCGAAATTGTGTATTCCCATGAAACAATGGAAAGAAAAACTGCACTTAACACTAACGCTTATCCTGCTTCCCTGGACCGCTTATAATCTCCATTGTCCCCTTCCTTACTGTAACGCCGTCTTCAAATGTGATTGACTCAGCATCGCTACGAACAATACGGCCGTGATTGACACCACACTTGCTGTCCTTCTCCTGTATCATATTTGCAGCAATATAACAGGCAATATATTTGCCTTTTAGCTTCCAATCGGCTGGGAATGCTTTTGTTGGACATTATTGAAAAATACGCAAAACAACGAGAATTATATGAGCATATCTTCCTATCCAACATAAAGAGGTAGTTATAATCGGATGAGAAAATGGCAGAGAAAGCAGGTTGAACTCCTGCGTAAACTGAACATAGCAGACGAGAGAATAAAATTGGAACTGTGGTCAGTTATATTTGGCTCCCTTATAATTGATCTTCTAATCATATATGCTGGCAATCTCTTCTGGCTATTCCTTTCTGGCGCAATATTCGGTTCGATGTCCAGAAGGCTCTTCGACGATTTCCTGATGTGCGGATCTGTAGCAATAATTGCGACAGGCATCTCCATATTCTTCTTCCATCTGAATCTCCTTTCAGTGTATTCCTTTCCGCTTCAGCTCCAGCATTTTGGAGCTGCTGGTGCAGTAATTCTAATGTTGCTTACATTCCTGCTAAGTGCGTCAGGTGCGTATGCCGGCTCTTATTCCATAGTAAGATATGTGAGAAAGAAATACGGAAGAGACCTGAAGCTAAAGGTTTGAAATGTTTTCCTCAATCCTGTGAAGCAATTCCTCCGAGACCTCTGGATTAAGAAGAAGCTGTGCATCGAGCAGAACAAACACTCCAGTCTCTCCTTCCACATCCTTTGAGCTGTTGATTATGTATTGGGCAGCATCCATATTTGACAGATTTTCAGCATGAATGAGCTTTAGTTCAGGCAAAGGTTTTCCAGCGCGAGAGTAGCATTTGACACATTCATTGATTTTCAGAAATATTCTTTCGGGTATGTCAGGCATTGAGCTTTTCTGGGAACCGTCAATGAAGAGACCTTCAAAGCGTTGACCGAGAAACTCCCTTGCTGCTTCTATCTCATCATTGCTTGGCCCGCTACCTGTCACATGTAGCAGAACCCTGCAACCCTGAGGAGATGCAGTTAAACCACTGGAGATGCCTCGCACAGATATCTCGAGAAGCTCGAGCCTTCTATTGTATTCTCTTACCTTTGAAGACATGCCATCCATTGCAAGATACGGGAGATTTTCAATCATCTCATCTGAAAGAATTGAAGCCCGTTTGAGAAGTCTGTCAACAAACTGTGCTTCCTTAAGGAGAATAAAGGTCCCCGAAGGCACTATGAGAATGAATCTATCCAGAACAGGCCTTCCTTCCACAAGCGAAGGAATATAGACTGTGAGCATCCCATCTAAAAGCTGTAGACTGTGATGCACGCCTTGAGTGGAGATTACAGCGACATAGCAATACAACCACCTCACCTTGAAAAGATACTCCTCACAAGCTCCTCAAAAGAGCTAAAGTGTCTGCTATTACCATCCTTATCGTAGTATGTAGCGCCGAGAAGCTCATCTCTTTCGATGACAACACCATGCTGATATTTTCCCTTTGAAAGTTCAAGAAGGAACTCGTCCCTGCTCCTTATCTGACCGTCTCCAACGAGCATTGGATTGAATATGGTGAACTCCATGTTTGCCTTACTGAAAAGTGGTTCAATCACAAGCGCAATGGGATCGCTCTGAGTGTCAATAAGCCATCTTCCCTCCTTTCTTGATTTCATTATGCCAAGAAGATAATCAACATAATCGTCAATGGCGTTAGTGTATTGCATCAGTGACCCTATATCCGTGATTGAGGCGCCTGTATCGCGAATCTCTTTCATCAGTTCTCTTATGCGCACCGCTCCTTCAGCACTCAGATTTCTTCCGTTGCTGTCATATACATGAACCTGCACCTGTCTGTTGAAATAAGAGATATATACAGCGCCGTCCAGCTTCTGAGTGTTGATGCCGTGCCTGACGACCTGGCTGGGGACAAGTCTGAAATCCAGTACCTGCGCTCCCCTGGATACAAGACCGCTCACAATACAGCGTCTGCAAAACCTTGAGACAGCCTGGCCATCCCTGCCAGTTGCAAGAGTTGCCTGGCCACCAAAAAATTCAGCGATCGCAACACCAAGCATTGTCATCTCCAGTGGTTCGTATCTTTCCCAGAAATAGACGCGCATGTTCTCACGTGTGAAGCATCTTTGTGCCTGCTCCAATCCTGGAATGATGCCATATCTTAATATTATGCCCTATACGACTCTCACTCCCTATGCGTGTCCAGTCACCAATGACGACACCCTCATCAAGCACAACACCCTTTCCGAGCTGTACACCCTCCCCCACTATTGACTGTGAAATTACACAGCCATCAGCTATCTGAGTGTTTGAATAAATAATGGAGTGAGAAATCCTTACATTTTTTCCAAGGGTGACATTATTACCCAGCACAGCGAACCCATCTATGGTTACGGAGGCATCTATAGTGCAGTTGTCGCCTGTTATCAGTCTTCCGTGAGGAACTTCATCTATTTCCGCCTGCACTATAGGTTCTCCATAGACCCTTCCCTCCACCATGTCCCTTGTGGCATCCAGATAAGTGCTGGGTAAACCCACATCGTTCCAGTAGTTCTGAAACGGAAAGCCTTGGATTGGAAGACCTTTCTTCAGCATGAGTGGAAACAAATCCCTTGAAAAATCGAAAGGTCTATCCTCCGGAATTAGGGGGAGTATATTCGGGTCGCAGACATACATGCCTGCGTTCACCAGATTACTAAAAGCCTCCTCCTTCTTTGGTTTCTCCTGGAATCTGACGATATGATTCCTCTCATCTGTGACTGCTACACCGTACTGTGTCGGATCACTGACAGTAGAAAGGGCCATTGTTATACCTGCCTCCCCGTTTTCGTGAGCCTTGATAAATTCCCTTAAATCTATTGTAGTGAGCACATCTGCAGAAACAACAAGAAATGGTTCCTTCTCATTTCTGGTCGCATAGCGCACAGCGCCTGCAGTCCCTCTCTTGATATTGTCGGTGGTATAATCTATTTCCATGCCAAACGAAGAACCATCGCCCAGATGTTTCACAATCCTATCTGAAAGATAGTCAACCAATATTGTGGCTTCAGCTATACCGGCGTGCTTAAGCACTGATATCATATGATCCATGATAGGTTCATTTAGCAGCGGAATCATCGGCTTCGGCCTAGTTGCCGTCAGGGGAAGTAGCCTTGTTCCCTTTCCAGCAGCCATTACAATTGCCTTCATCCGCGTTCACCAAGCTGGAGAAAGATCATGGCTTTAGAGGTATATCATGTTTCTTAATGTATTCAAATACAGAAGTATTTGATAGGCGAAATGATGCCCTTCAGAGATGAAGGAACGGAGCATACAATGGCTGACAAGAGAAGTCTTGACTGTTTCACTCTCTGCATTCTTCGCTGATCTGGGTTATCAGGCAGTGGTGGGTTTATTTCCATTGTACATTACTGAAGTGCTGCATCAGCGACCCTTCGTCTTTGGTGTGGTAATCGGTTTTACCTACGGAGCCGGCGCAATCATCTCTTACATGGGCGGAAGATTAGGAGACAGATTCAACAAGAAGAGAGTGGCCATAGCGGGTAATGCTGCAATCCCGTTGCTCTCATTCAGCGGGCTTTCATCCTCACCAATCGTATCCTCTGCGTTCTACGTCACAGGATGGTTTTCAAGAGATTTTCGCTCACCAGCTAGAAGGGCATGGCTGGCAGAAATTGCAGGTGATTTCAGAAGCAATGTATTTGGTTTCCTCCACGGACTGGATGTGGGCGGGGGGATGGTATCTGTTATAATTGCGTCCCTGTTGATCCTCTTTCACTTCTCCATCACCACAGTGATGCTGCTAACAGCCATTCCAATAACCATCTCTACACTTCTTCTGGTCTTCACACGTTACAGGCCGGAGGGTGCAAATAGAAAGGGAGAAAACAGAGAAGTGAAGGGAAATAAAAGGGACAGGATGCTCTTCCTTGCATCCGCTGGCCTCTTCGGGTTCAGCTATTATAGCCTTGGCTTTCCCATTATAACAGTGGCGAAGAGTACTTCAAGTCTGGCACTCGGGATACTCACCTATGCTGTTTTCCTGGGTTTTTCAGGCCTCACAGGGTATATCGCAGGCTCCATGAGGCTATGTCCACGCGCTGCGCTTTCCAGATGGGGATATCTCATCGCTGCACTGGGCACGCTTTTCTTTGCGATATCTTACGCTTTCCACGGAGGCATAGTGCTGTTCTATCCATCCACTGCACTTCTTGGCGTAGGCACTGGAGTTATAGAGACATATGAGCCGGTGATGGCTTCATTGCTTGCAGTCCCAACGAGACTATCGGAGGGGATGGGTTCACTTTCAGCACTGAGGAGTGTTGGCCTATTCACATCAAACCTCCTCATGGGACTCATATTCACAGTCAGCATTTTCTTTGCATATATCTACGCATTTGTCACCGCTCTCTGCGCTGCCATACTGTTGAATCTCATAAGACTCAACGGCCCAGGCGCTCAAAGATAAGGCGCACTTCATCAGGTAGTTCAACGGATTTCCAGCTATCAATGCTCACGCAAACCACTGTGACATGACCGCTGGCTGCAAGTGCATTATTCCCGGCATTCACTATCTCAAAGTCAATGCGCACTGAACTTTTGCCTATAGAGGAGAGTGCCAGTGAAACTCTGACTTTATCCCCAAATCGCAGCGGGTTTCTGTAATCACAGGAGGCAGAGACGCGCGGAAATGCGATGCGCATTTTCTCCATAATGTCTCCCTGTGGATGGCCGCAAGAGGCAAAGAACTCCTGCTCCGCTCTCTCAAAATACCTGAAGTAGTTAGAGAAATGAACGACAGAAAGCGCATCCGTATCGACCCATGCAACCTGAAATTCTGTTGTGAAGGACACGGTCTGGTAATTGCCTATTGGGATAAATCAATTGCCAAATCTATTATTCCTGACAGTTATCTGGGTTGTAGATGAAGATCGCACTTGTTACGCCTGAGGTTTATCCACTTTCAAAGACTGGAGGGCTTGCAGACTATTCAAATTCCATTACACTTGCACTCAGCTCCAGGGGCATTGACATCGAAGTGCTGACTCCATGGTATGGAGGAAAGGAGGAAGGAGAGGAGCTCGATGTGTGTAATGAAAAATTTTACATCAGCAGCCGCAGCATTGATGGACTAAAATTGAAACTTTTCTACTCAAAGAATTTCTTTGCGTCGACACAGATGTACGGTCACGCAAATGACACTGAGCGTTTTGCCTTCTTTTCCAGAGCTGCCAGCAAAGTCATAGCACGGAGTGATTACGACGCAGTGCACTGTAATGACTGGCAAACAGGGTACATTCCACTGATGCTCAAACAGGATGGACTCAAGGGAAGCCTGTTTGTCATACACAACATACAGTTCCAGGGTCTGTCATCCCCAGAACTTCTGGATGCAGTGGGCATTGACAGATCACATTTTCAAATGGAAGGTGTGGAATACTATGGGAAGGCAAGCTCGCTGAAGGCTGGCATTGTTTATTCAGATAAGCTTGTTACAGTTAGCCCAACGTATAGCAGGGAGATACAGACAGAGGAATATGGTTACGGCATGGAAGGCATAATAAGGAAGCACGCAGGAAAGCTTAAAGGAATACTGAATGGACTTGATTATGATCTGTGGAATCCAGCATCAGATAGGATGATAGACTGCAAATATTCGGCTTCAAACATCACTGGCAAACAAAGATGTAGAAGTTCACTGCTTCGAGAATTCTCACTACCTCAGATCTCTGCCCCACTGATTTCATTCGTTGGAAGGATAGACAGACAGAAGGGTGTGGACATAATACCTGATGCGCTATCCAAGGTCAGAGGAAGATTTATGTTCATAATACTGGGGACAGGTGATAGAGAAATTTCGTTAAAGCTGCAGGCAATGGCGCAGACAAACCCCTATCTGCGCGTCGTGCTCAGATATGATGAAACGCTCGCACACCGCATATATGCTGGTTCAGACGCTTTTCTGATGCCTTCAAGATTTGAGCCGTGCGGTTATGGGCAGTTAATTGCAATGCGATACGGAACAGTCCAGGTCGTGCATAAAGTGGGCGGACTTGCAGATACAGTAGAGCAGTTTGATGGCATAAGGGGGACTGGCATAGTATTCAATGAGATGAGTGCTGAAGCCCTGGCAGAGGCGATTGAAAGAACTATAGTGCTATATGCTGATAAAACTAGATGGAGAAGGGCTATGGAAAACTGCATGAGGTCTGACTTCTCCTGGAATAAATCATCTGATGAATACATTGAAATTTACAGGGAGATAGCCTCAAAGACTCCTGAGAAGCTTTAGTTCCCTGCTGTACATCTTTTCCCCGTTGGGTGTTTCGAGCGCCATGGGTATTCTGGACAGAGATCTCATATGCATCAAAGTTTTGAAACATTCCTTTCCTATCTTTCCCTTGCCTATATTCTCGTGTCTGTCGAGATGTGAGCCGAGAGCCCCACGGGAATCATTGAGATGCACGGCAAAAAGGAGTTTCATTCCGATCTTCTCGTTGAATTCTGCAAGGACTTTCTTCACACCTGATGCGCTTGATATATCATACCCTGCAGCGAATAAATGGCATGTATCCAGGCAGACACCCATTCTTGGATTATCAACCTTCCTGAGCACCTCATGGATAGAGTCGAAAGTATGGCAGATGGTGTCTCCCTGGCCTGCCATTCCCTCGAGCGCAAGATTCACGCCCGAGTCCTCTGTTTCATCGAGAATACGTTTTAGATTTTTAACTTCCCTATCGATGCCGCTGGCCTCATCTGTCCCTGAGTGGCTTCCTGGATGAAAGACATACAGAGGAATACCGAGTGCTGCACATCTTTTCACCTCCAGCTCAAATGCATTTACTGCTCTTTCAGCAGATTTTTCTTCGGGGGTAGCGAGATTTATTAGATATGATCCGTGAGCTATTGCCATTTTGACTGTGCTCTTTGTAAACGCTTCTTTGAACAGCTCAGCCTGTTCCTGTGTTATAGGCTTTGCATTCCATTGCATTTGATTTCTTGTGAATATCTGTATAACATCGCATCCTATTTCTTCGCCCCTGAAAACAGCGTTGTGGAAACCACCACTTATGCCAACATGTGCCCCAAGTAGCATTGAGTATCATCTCTTGAGCGTCTCAATTATATCGAGAAGCTCAGAGAGTTCAAAAGGTTTCACTACGTATGCCCTGGCGCCCAGCTCCACAGCCCTTTTCTGCATAATTCTATCGTACAGAGCACTGACAGCAATTATAGTGGCCCCTGGATCCACTGACATTATATCCCTTATCGTTTCGAGCCCATCTTTATTGGGCATAGCGAGGTCAAGGAGGACTATATCTGGATGTTTCTCTTTGTACAATGCAAGCGCCTCATTGCCATCCTTTCCCTCGCCAACAATTTCATGATTGTATGCCTGCAATGCTGTGACAACAGCTGCCCTCGTGAGAGAGGAATCGTCCACGACAAGAATGCGCATATCTATCATTTGCAATTCTACCAGGCATTTTAAATATGTTTGCAGCTGAATTTTTACAATCAAACCCAGACTTCACTGAATTATGGATGGAATAAAACGCATTTTCCCAGCAGATATCTGGATTGAGAAGAAGCGTGGATCTATTTTTGAACCCCTTAATTTGAGGATCCTAAACACAGCGTTCCTGCTTCCATCATCCCTTACACGGTTCAAGAACTGGAACACTCCATCGACAATATAAGCCTCACCTGTATTGCGCTTGACAACGCTCGAATACTCACCCTCTTCTATAAGCACTGAAGTCGCACGCAGCTTTCTCAACCGCTCTATCACATCAAAGGTTTGCTTTCTCGGATGTTTCGAAGTCTGCATTGAGAGTAGAGAGCCTATTGAATCTATTACAACGAGGTCAGCACGCCGGACCCTTACCTCTTCCTCCAGAAAAGAGAGTATTGCGTTGGCCCATGTGCCTGAATAGCCAGCTGTGGTGCTACGAAGCGTTTGCAAATCATAGACAAGAAGATGGTCGAGATCAAGACCAATGGCCTCTGCCCTTGACATGAAATGTCTTCGCCTTTCGTTAAGCAATAAGTAAATCGCAAAGGTGTTGAGTTTTGCTGCTATCTGGGATGCGAAATATGCCGCAAAGGAGGACTTAAAGGTGCCTGAAGGACCCGAAAAAAGGAGAACAGAACCTGCTGCTATGCCGGGAGAGATCAGTTCTTCATCAAGGAATGGGAGATAAGTAGAGCGCGTAATCAGCTTAGCATCTGTTCGCTTCTGCAACTGATGCATCCTCATGACATGACCTCTAACCGCAGCTATGAAATCAGGGTCCTTTCTGCTTTTGAAACGCCTCTTCGTTTCTTCAACCTGTTTCAGAGCACCCTTTTCTCCTCCTGTTGTCAATGCTTCTATTTTCCTTTCCAGCTCTGCAACATAGGATTTGAAGACTTCAACATCTATCTGGGATGATTCAATCAATTTAGGATTCCTTGTCCCATCTTTCAATTCTGATGAGCGCTGGTTTGAACCCCCTATTGCCTCAATACTGAAGTCTAAATTGAGGCTCGAATGCCTCCGACTCTGATTATTATCTTCATCTTCGTCATCGTCAGAAATGTTTTCCCCACAACGGCCACACTGTCTCTCTCCCCTTCTCAGGGCATATCCACATACAGGACAGAACTGTGCTCCAGACATCTTCATCAACCTATAGATTGTGTAACAATAAAACGACCTTCATCGAATCTCAATGAAAAAAAGGAAGTTTCATGCCGAGTATTCCTCATCTTTATGCATCTTATCTTTCTGTGCACAGCCTCGTTCTCTGAAGAACCGAGTGTGAGTTGAATTATGCCGTCAGATAGGTACCCCTCCTCATACCCCTTCTCAAGCAATTCATCTGGATTTGTTTCAGAAACTATAAATGAAGTGAGACCTAATCCCCTCAACCATTCAAAAAGAAAGAAAATTTGACTTCTTCTTGAATGAGAACTGCCCTCAATTTCAAGCACATCGAGGGAATCGAGAGCAAAGATGTCAAACTTAAATTCACGTAACGTGTCGTTGAGGTATTCCTTCAGTACCGAGATAAGTGTCTCATCAAAGGTTGCAGCTTCGAGTTCCTCTCTGAGGCTGCTTAGATCAATGATTCTAATGTTATTGTCGTGTTCCACATCTATGTGCATCGAATTCATCTGACGCAGGAGGCTTTCGCCGCTTTGCTCAAGCGAAACATATACAGATCTTGCTCCCCTGTGAACGGAATTCTGATGAAGAATTGAAAATATTAGAGAAGATTTCATTGTTCCAGGATATCCAGAGACAAGGATTACACTGCCTGCTGGTATGCCTCCGCCGAGCAATTCATCCAGTCCTTCTATATAGGTGCTGATCCTATCAGCCACAGCCTTTGTATCAGAAACCATTTACTTCCTCCTTTAACTCCTGTACACGAACAAATCTCTCCCTCAGACCAAGCCTGGTGAATTCTGGGACACCATTTACTATTTCGTATAGGTACCAGGCTGAATCTACATACCTACCCTTCAGGTAGCTGAATCTGATTAGACGTCTCATGTTGCTGTCAATGTCTATTTCTATCAATCCATCTGCTATAGCCATCAGTGTATTGACTGTTATCCGCTCGTGCATCCCCTCCACCAGAAGAAAGAGTGTTGTGCTTCCCTGTGATTTAGTCTTGGTTGAAATTATCTGGACAAATTTGGACATTGTCTGAGGTGCGTTGTAGAGAAAGAGTAGGGACAGGCCGTCAATTATAATTCTTGAGGGTCCGCCCATAGAGTCGAGGACAGTGGATAATGCGAGTGAGATGCTTTCCAGATGGGCAATACCATTTGTGTAAACGACTATGCCGCTTTCGTCGTCTCCCTGTGATGTATAGCAGTCAACTATTCTGAGCTTCTTTCTAACTGCCTCATTATTCCCGAGTTTCGAGATTACATCGGAGGCTGGATTTGAGATAGAAACATAAACAACGTTCTCTCCTCCTTGAATCCATTGTTTGGAAAGGGCCAATGCAAATTCTGTTTTCCCACTTCCAGGCGGCCCTTTTATCAACAATGAAATCCCAGGAGGTATGAGCTCATTGAACAGAAGACTGGACATCGGAACCGCTGCCTGAACTTTTAAAATCCAGCTTCAAATTTAGTATTTAATCCCTTCGAGTTAAAAATAAGAAAAAATAACTACATTTCACAGGCTGGAAGATATTGTCTATGAGATTAAATTAACCTGAATTCAGTTTTTGAAAATATGACATCATCCATTGAAATATTGCATTCTGAAATGTTATGAAGCCATTCACTCAAAATATAGGGGTATGTTGAATTGATTGAGGAGGGTTTGGAAGGAAACTCTTCCAAACAGGGAAACATGGAATCATCTTATTATAGGATCGATGATACAATATCCCTCCTTAAAAATGGATTTGGGGTTCAAGTCTCAGCCATAACCCTTTATGACAGGACGACTAATTCCGTTGTGGCGTCATTTGAAAATGAGGGCGATTCAGATCTCCCTGTTGAAATTTCACTTCCAGGAAATCTACTCTGCAGAATTGTATTTCAGCTACAGGACTGCAGTATGAAGCTTGACGATTTCATGGAAAAGGCCTCATTCGCCCTATATCCTCTTTACGTTAAAACTTCAATCGATGCACTGCATAAATTGGAGCAGTACACAGCTATGCCTTTATTATCTTCTTCAGTCGTGAATGTAAGCGAAATTTCAGAACTGGTATCCAGCATCGCGGGTATCAATGTTCAATCTGTGCACATCATAGACGCGCCAGTTAAGGCAAAAGTTGCCTTGAGAGATAACGGGGCAGAATTGGCGTTCCCGCTTGAGGAACAGCGAGGCATTGAGTTAGTGTTTTCACTCAACCCGATTAAGAAGAGCATGAAGAATATTGCCGCATATATTATTGAAAGATATATTAAATCTACCAAAAGTAATACCGCTGCACTCGCTAACGCGAAATACCTCATATATCAACAGATTGACAGGGAACGTGTCCTAAAATGCCTCGATGAGCAACTAAGATATCTTCTCGGCGATACAGCTGGCTATTGCCTCGCATTTGTGGAAAGAGATAGAAAAATAATGATTCGCTGCAGCTGTGGCCAATGTGTGGAAGAGCCCAAAGAAAACATTTGCAAGGAATTCGCTGATGAAATATCGCATATTGAAGACAGGCAAAGATATATGATTCGTTCAAATGGTATAAATGATGATTGTAGGGCCAGATACATTTTCAACGCATTGTCTGACGCTGCAATAGAGAGGCTGATGGAGCTGGATGAGCTGGAAAGGCTCAAAAGGTATGAGCAGAGGAGCAGGAAAGTGAAATTACTGCTCTCACAAATGCCGCGCATGTTGAATGTTAATATGGTAGCCGAGAGAATAGCGAAAGAACTGGAAGATATATTAAATGAGCTTCAGATGATAGAGATTTATCGTATTTTCAATAATGAGTTAACGCCTTTGTATTCGCGAAGTAAAAAGAAATTTAAAAATAAGTTACTACTCGAGGGTATTAAAGATAAAAATGTGCTTATAATCAACAGAACAGAAGATGCCTGGGATATAGTCGCGGATGATGCGCCCGAGGGCGCCAGCATCTTCATTGCAGTAACTAGGTCCTCTCTTCTTCCCTCCGTACTTATCACAGCCTACTCCAGCTCTCCGCCCAATGAAATTGTTGATTTCCTATTAGCTACAGTTTCATTTCTGGAGGATGAAAACACACTCTACGAAGCTTCTGTAAACTTCAGAGCAGTTGAGAGTGAATTCGTACAACTACTCGAACTTCTGCTTTCTTCGAAGCATAGGAAAGAAAAAGATGAATTTCTGAAGGGAATAGCGGCAAAGTTGAAGGAGCTATTGGGAGGGAAAGGCATTGCAATTTACAGAGCAGTGCCACATAAGATGAAACTCATCTCTCTAGTATCAATGCCTGAAGAGGAGTTTAAGAAGGAACTCGAGATGCAGAAATTCTTGAGCATGTTTCCTGGAACTGCTGAGAATCGTATATCGCTTTACATAATTAAAAAAGGAGATGAAATGGCTTCTTTCCTTGAATCCAGAGTCGATACGACCTATGTCTTTAATTCGGCAACTGGCAATTTTCCTTCAACAGTGGTAGTGGTAACATTTGATGAAAAGCCAAAGGCCATCGCGTGGAAGGAAACAGCAGCGAGAATGATTATTGAATTAATAGATGAAGAGTTCGCCAGACAGGCCAATCTGAACCAATCAGATGGATTGGTATCAGAGATAATTAGATCTCTTACCAGAGAGATTGATGTAAGTAAAGCAGATGACAATCTCCTCTTCTCAGAAGCAAGCAGAATAATTGGGGAGCATCTGGCACTGGACGCTGTATTGATGTTCTGTACCAGGAATAAGGGCAAAATAACAACAAAGGGCAGCTGGTTCAGAAGGCAATTTCCAGAAGGGTGCCTGTCAGAAGCCGAAACACTTCTGCTCAGACTCCTGCAAAACTCGTATTCTGCGGTAAGGCCGTTTGAGCTGGAAGATATTGATCCAGTAGAGTTTCCGCTGTTGAAGAAAGCTGGAATAAAATTTGGTAGTGTTTATCACATATATAGAGAAGAAGAAAAGTGTATGATAATGCTGCTTGGTGCATTTCCACTGCGGGAAGAGGGGACAAGCGACACAATATTCGGTATAGGAAAGCTACTTAATATAATAGAAAGCAAGAAGATGATGGAGTCAAATTACTCAAAACTGATAGAAAGGTCAAGGAAGGAACTGAGCATCACAAGGTCTCTGACTTCTAGTATACAGCTTGATGAACAGCTCAAGGCGGTGACCACTGAAATTTCCGACGTGCTAAAATGTGATGAATGCTTCATTGTTTTAGAGAATGAAAGTAATCATTTCAAGTTGGAAGCCGCCAGTACCTGTTTCAGCTTAGGTGAAAATGGACATCTGAAATTGAATGCTCTCGCACGTTTTGTTGCTGACTCCGGATATGTGATTATCTGCAATGGCTCAGCTTCATGTCAATCGGTTGTAGGACAGCTCCCAGAAGAAGAGCGGGAAGTTCTTTCAACGTGTGGAGAGTTGAAATCAATGCTTATTTCTCCACTTGTTTACGCAGGCAAGTACCTGGGTTTCATTGCCTGTCTTAACTCCGTGAGCGGTGAGTTTTCGAAGGAGGATGTCGAATTCATTGAATCTGTATCTCCTGTGATTGCGACCTCTGTTGAAAATGCCAGGAACTTCTTGGCAACATCTATGACTCTCAACAGGATGCAGAGACTCGATACGCTGCGCACTAATTTCTCGAGTATCGCAGCCCACGAGCTAAGGACTCCGCTGACGTCAATAAGGGTATACATAGAGCTGATGAAGGCAGGTAAGGTTGGAAAATTCACCGAAGAAGAGATGAAGAATATAGAAAATCTCAATGCAAGCCTTTCCGATCTCACACAGATAATTGACAACATGCTTGAATTTACACGAATGGAAGCGATGCTGCTTGAAACTGAGATGTCCTCCACCTCACTTAAGGGATTGGTCCAGGAGGTATGTGCGGAACTTGCCACTTCAGCAAATGCAAAGTCAATTGAGCTGAGGATTGAAACAGAGCCTGATATACCAAAGGTTACTGGCAGTGCCCCACTGCTCAAAAGAGTCATATTCAACCTTGTGAGCAATAGTATAAAGTTCACTCAGGAGCGCGGTTGGGTGAAGATAACGCTGAAGAAGGATGTGGAGGGAGTACTTATGGTTGTAGAAGACAATGGAAGGGGAATTAAGAAAGAGGATCTCCCTTTCATCTTCGACAAATATCACATAGTTGATTCATCTCTACTTAAAGGAAGAAGTGGATTCCGCCTCGGCTTGCCCATAGCGAAGCTGATAGTTGAAAGACATGGCGGCAGAATATGGGCAGAGAGCGAATACGGACATGGGTCCAGGTTCTATGTGCTGCTGAGGTCTCGCGGAACATCAAAGCATAATGAGAACCTGCTGGGAGATGATGAGATATATTTTCAGTGAGAAATCCTCTCCCTTATGGGATGGATAAGAATGTATTCCTTTGCAAGAGACCCTATGGAGCTGGCCTCTTCCACGGTAAGGTGAAGGCCGGGACAATCGACAGGTGTATCCCAGGTCGATTCCAGCACTGCGAGATCTGTGCCCATGCATGCCTTTCTCAATGCCGGGCAGGGGCCCGTATCACCTGAGAAAACGAGCCTTAAGGAATTATAAGAAATAGCATATCCTGTCGAAGCGACTGTTTTTCCACACCTCTCCCATGGAAAACTGTCCCTGTGTCTTGTTCTGAAAGGTCTGCATCTAACTGAACCGATTGAAATAACACGTTTCTTTATTGAGTCGATAAACTCCAGTTTGAAGTGTAGCTTTCCCAATTGTGGCCGCAGCAGTTTACGTAGAAATGAATTTTTACCCCCTGGCACCACGACAGCCATAGGGGAGATTCTGCCAGATACCTCCATCAGGTTGAGCAAAGCTGGCATGCCACCAATATGGTCCAGATGATTATGAGTAATCAATATCGCACTCAACTTTTCATAGCAATTCCTTTCTCTTCCGCATATGTCGTAGAGATAGGAGGATGCACCATCGCCACAGTCAATCATCAGTTGTCTGTCAGCGCAGCTAAAATGGATAAATGTGGATACACCCGGGTATGAATAGGGGACCTTAATCGAAACACCATCCTTTGACCAGGAAATACCCGACATAGTAGGGAGAAGAGCCTTGCAACCTATTTATGTTGCGCAGATTTGTATAAGCATGACATTTGTCGGACGGAAAATATGATATATATGCTCGCTGTTATACTATCCAGCCACGGAAGTGGCTGAACAGAAGAGAAAGGGATGCATTGAAATGGCAATGAGAGAAATTCCCTTCGAGGAGGCAAAACGCATTGCTTACTCCAAGGGATTGAAACCGGCGAAGGTGAAGGGAACGACAAAGCTCGAGTTTACAAAGGGTAACAACCCAAGACTCGAGATAACCACATGGGAAGACTTTGAGAGACTGCTGCAGATAAGGGGCCTTTCGGTCCATGAAAGCGGCGGCTTCATGAAGGTCATGAAGAAGTAGTCCTTCATCCTATGGCAAAAACGCCTTAATTAATTCTATTTTTAATGGTCAAATCTTAATATACCTCAACCTTTTAGTTGCGCGCATGCAGAACTCCATAAGCACAGGAACTACAACTCTTGCGTTCAAATGGTCAGAAGGTGTGGTGGTTGCAGCTGACAGAAGGGCAACAATGGACACAATGATCAGTTCCAAAACAGTGCCGAAGATACACCGTGTCACTGACCACATAGCTATGACAATAGCAGGTGGGCTTGGGGATAGCCAGTATGTTGTGCGAATACTTCAGGCCGAGAGCAGCATCTACTATTTCAAAAATGGGTATGAGATATCAGTAGGTGGTCTGGCGACGCTGTTAGCAAATTTATTGAATCAGACCAAATTTTTCCCTGAATACACATTTCCTATAGTTGCGGGAGTGGACAGCAACGGCGCGCATGTGTATTCAGTTGATCCTGCTGGTGGGGCAGAAAGCGATGAATTCATTTCAGTTGGATCAGGTTCACCTTATGTCTATGGTGTGATGGAAGATCGATACAGAAGCCACGATTTGAAGGAAGAGGAGGCTGTGGATCTTGCAGTAAGGGCCATCTGCTCTGCGCTCAAAAGGGACGCTGCTACCGGCAATGGCATAGACGTTGTAACAATAACTAAATCAAAATTCAGCTGGTGGGATGAGAAGGCAATAAAGAAGCTTGCGTCCCAGTACGGTGTGTCGTTTTAACTACGTCAACCAGCCGAGCTGCCTCTTTGCATCTTCTGACATCTTATCGGGTGTCCAGACTGGCTCCCACACAATATCCACGTTTGCCTCCTTTACACCTTTGATTGAAAGTAGTTTGTTCGTGACGTCTTCCTTCAAATAACCGCTTACAGGACAGCCTGGAGCAGTGAGCGTCATCTGGACATACACCTTGTCGCCATTAATTTCTATTTTATAAACAAGACCAAGATCGACTATGTTAATGGGTATTTCAGGATCGTAACATTCCCTTAGCACTTCAAGGACCTCTTCTTCAGTTACCATAAGCATCATATCAATCTACAGATCATTTACAATTTATATCTTTAGAATCATGAATCCTTTAGAGGATATGCAACAGACTAGATTTAAATAGCATTTGACATAAATGTAACAAACTGTCTGCAGACAGAAAGGTCGTATTTCAATGAGCAGAAATGCTTCGGTAGTATTTGTTTCACTGCTAATAGTTTTGACTGCATACAGTGCGGCATTTATCTCCCTGCAATCACAATCGGTGCAGGTGCGGAGCGAGATCGCCTCTGACATCATTGCGCTGCCTCACGGTGTGCAGTACCTTTCGCCAATGAAATCAGGGAACATAGAATTTATAGTGGGTCTGATGCCATCAAACCAGACACTGCTTTACAGAACGCTTGCCGCACTCTATAACCCGTACAGCCCTTATTACCACAGATGGCTTTCACCTGAGCAATTCATCGCTGAATTCGCCCCATCCAGCTCTCTGGTGTCATCAGTTGAAAGTTATATGGGCTCTAAGGGAGCGCAGCTTGTTCATGTTTCGCTCAACAGAATGCTGCTTACATTCGATGCATCACCACAGGTTGTAGGGAATATATTTGGCATCCAGCTCTATCAATTCAGATTTGAGGGGCACACATACTATTACTCCTCAGGCTCACCGACACTACCGTATGCAATTGCTTCCCAAGTGGCAGGCGTGGAAGGGCTCCAGAACTTTACAATTGAGACTCATCATGCTGTATATCAGATGAATCTGCGCCCTGATTATGTGCCTCCAACAGGACCTGACCCGACGCCTCCGTACAATCCTGTTACAATATTTCAGGCGTACAATTTCACTGGCGTTTATTCAAAGGACATCAATGGTTATGGAATATCGGTATCAATCGTCACAGCGTATGGCTTCAATAATGCAACTGTCCAGACATTTGATAGCGATTTTGGAATTACTGCATCCAGAATAGTGGTAGAGCAGCCAGATGGAAGCGTAAACGAGATAGGTCTGGAAACAACCCTAGATACTGAATGGATGAGCGCTGTTGTTCCCAATGCCACCATCTATGTTGTTGAAGGCCCGAATCCACAGCTTTCGACATTCACCTCATTGTTCAGCTATGTTGTGGATCACAACCTTTCCTCTGTCATAAGCACGAGCTGGGGAACGCCTGAGAGCGAAACACCGTCCTCCGTGCTGAGCAATGATAATAACATATTCAAACAGGCTGCTGCAGAGGGAATATCAATAACAGCAGCCTCGGGTGATAATGGCGCACTTGACAATACATCCTCACCAACCCCTGATTTTCCGGCATCCTCGCCGTATGTCACAGGCGTAGGAGGGACCTGGCTCAATCTTAGCAGTTCAAATGGACACATAGTCAGAGTGGACGAAACTGGATGGAACAGAAGCGGGGGAGGTGTGAGTTCCTACTTCCCCGAGCCAGCATATCAGAGAATACCGAATGCATTCAATCTTGGCGGGAGGGGTGTTCCAGACGTCGCATTCAGTGCTGAGCCTGATGCGGGTTACTTCGTGCTATTCAATGGCACATGGCTTGAGGCAGGCGGCACAAGCTTTGGGGCGCCTATCTGGGCCGGCATACTGGCGCTTGAGAATCAGATACGTGCACAGCACGGGGAAGCGGATATTGGTCTGGCCAATCTCGAATTGTACCATATAGCGAATAGCACATATTATACCCAGGCGTTTTATGAGATAACGCAGGGGTATAATGGCTACTACTATGCTCAGCCGGGTTACAACATGGTCACTGGTCTCGGAACACCGAATGTCTACAATCTTCTCATGCTTCTTGCAAAGATACCGATTAAACCGCTTAAAGTGGACGTAACTGCCACCCCACCGTGGGGAGACGCGCCACTTGATGTATCGCTCTTCGCAAACATAAGCGGTGGTTTTCCGCCTTATACCGTGAACTGGTACATGAACGGAAAGGAGGTGGGGAATAGCGCAAATATTGTTGAGAATGGCCTCAGCCCTGGCAATTATGCATTCAAGGTTGTGGTTACAGACAATGTCTCTGTCACAGTCACAGGCTATTCCAATGTAACTGTTTTTAGCTTCTCTTCCCCAAACAACATGACACTTTCAGCGAGTCCAAACACGGGGGATGCAAATCTGACTGTGTATTTCTCAGATACACCTTATTCGACGCCATTGTTATCCGAATATTTTGTAATGTGGGCCTTCGGAGATGCGCCGGGCATCAATAGCACCTCATTCAGTGAAACGCATGTATATACTGCAGGCGGCAATTTCACCGTTGTCTCCACAGCGTTTGTGACAGATAGTTCAGCACCCAGAGGGTATTATACAATGCAGGCCGAAACCCATGTTACTGTGTATCCGAGGCTTCAGGCTGAGATGCTTGGAAACAGGTTTGGGGGGTCATATCCACTTCATCTCAGGCTTGAAGGCTGGCAGAGCGGAGGGGATGCTCCGTACAATTACACCTGGATTTACTCAAATCAGAGCGGGAATTACAGTTCCAATTCTCAGCTAATATACCTCAATTACACAAAGATAGGAAAATATACGGTCACTCTGACAGTCAGGGATAGATTTGGAGAGACTTCCACAGTTTCAAGATTAATAGAGGTCTATACGCCCATATCTGTGAGCATTTCAGTATCCCCATCTACAGATGGTGTGGCGCCATTCAATGTGACCTTCAGGGCAAACGCTACAGGCGGTGCAGGCGGATTCATTTACAGATGGTACATAGGAAACACTGTAATCACGGGCAATCCGGTCTACTATATATTCACCAATGGCGGGAACAATACAGTTATGCTGAAGGTCACAGATATTGCGGGAGATGTGGCATACAGCAATGTAACAATACATGTCGAGCCGCTGGGCTTCCTTTCCCTGCTCAAGGGAGAGACAGCACTTGTGGTGCTTGCATTTGCGATAGCTGTTGCCGCAATTATCAGCTATGTGATATCTAGAAGAAAGTGAATCCGGTGTAAGATGAAGAGCACCATATACAGGAAGGGGAAAGAGCTGTTCCGCAAGGGGAAGGTCAGGCTTGATGTGGAGACTGACAAGGCCCTGTACCTGAAGGTGGAGGGGGAACATGAGGAATACAGCGTCAGGCTGATGAATGATGACACATTCAACTGCACCTGCAGACTCGGGACACTGAAGGCCGGAAAGGGAGCACTGTGCTCGCACGTTGTAGCTGCAATACTTTTCGCTGTATCCAGGGCTACCTCTTCACAGATGCAACAGCCAGACCAACCATGAGTGTTATAAGAGCGACTGGACCTATTACAGCGTACCAAGGCACAAAGTTAAGACCTGAAACACTGACAGTTAAAAGTTCTCCCCCCTCAGCTACAAATGGGGTGGTCGAACTTATGACTGTGAATGAAAAGCTCCTGGTAAAAACAGATGGATTTGATCTCGCATATAGCAGGAATGAAAGCGTTGCATTAGAACCAACGGGTGCACCTGATGGCACATGAACAGTCAATACATCTGTTGCATTTTGAGAGGAAGTGACAGTGAGAACTAAATTCCTGATATTATAGGTCCAGTTAGCGGGGGCGCTGAAGTGCACATCTCCTATGACGAGCGATATTGCTCTGTAGCCGCCTGACGCACTGAGATTGAGATAGAAAACTGCGTCCGTCCCTGCTTCAGTTGCAATCTTGAGTGCGCTGACCTGCTGTTCAATTGCAGTTGGCGATAGGAGCACATAGGCAAGCAATATAATTGCAACAAGCACAAAGACTGCAAGTATATCCAGCAGTTCTATCTTCATGGAGATATAATCTCATAGAACATATTCAAGATTTGCTAGCAACCAATTCAATACAAAATAAACAAATTAATGGGTTTGAGGGTGCATCTCCTGCCCATCAGGGAGGGCCGGAAGGATAGAGTGCCGGTGTGCTGTTAGCATAGCCTGAAGAACTGAAGTTTATGCTGTCGCTGTTGTGCAATGAGGATATCATTGAGTAAGAAGCTGTGACCGAACCTGGAGGTAATGGCGGAGGGGGTGGTGGAGGAAATGTGCCGATGTAAAGCTGCAATCCACCATTTACAACTATTGACACCGAGCTGTTGTTGAGACAGAGCGTATCATTGAGCGATGAGGTAAAAATGACTGTACCATGTGGGGGTGGCGGAGGCGGCGGAGGCGGTGGGGTGAGCTGGGTACCGATGAAAATGAACAGTCCTCCGTTTATTCGTATATTGAGGTAGGAGTTGGTCATGTATAATCTGAGCTGAAGCAGTGAGTGAGATGAAACAGGGACGACAAGACTGACAGAAAGGCCTCCGTCTATTCTCAATTTCATGTGGGAATGATTCATTGAAACAAGCGCGTATGCATCGCTCAAGCCTGCTTCGGGTATTTGAGGAGCAGTTGTTGTGAATTGCAACTGCAATTGCGACGGACCGTTAAACTGCAGATTCAATGACGAACTGTTGAGATTTAGATAGTTCTCAACCACAACCGAGGCACTGAAACCAGATGGTGGGGGTGGCGGAGGCGGCGGAGGCGGTGGCGGAGATGGTGGGGGCAATACATTCAGGTCCACATCGATGCCTCCATCAATTCTGATGGATATCTTTGAATTCGTGGCATATACGATATTTATTAGTTTTACTGTAACGTTGCTTCCCTGCCTGGCGAAAATGTTCAGGTGTAAGCCTCCATCGATGCGTATCTGAAGTGAGGAATTGTTGAGCACAATGTAGTTGTACAGCAGAAGGGTACCATTGCTTCCGTTAAGGTAGATGTTTAGATTGATGCCTCCGTTAATCACAGACACCAAACTGGAACTGTTAAGGAATGTTCTAAAGACTACAGCTGTAGTATTGTTTGGCAACTGTACAACAGGAGGGGTTGGTGGTTTAGCGATAACTAAGATTGTCAATGTAGAAGAGTTGCTGATGTTGTTGTGGCTTACGACCAGAATTTCAGCCACAAAGGTCTCATTGACATTCGTTTCTGGTGCGCTGTAGTTTGCGTATGCAATAGAAGAGTTGTATGTTGCCACACGTACCCATGATAAATTCGTGTACCATTTCATTGGGAATGTTGCGTTGATTGCTGTGAAACTTATCGCATATGTACCATTTTCGCCAGAATTCACACGAATTGTTGCAGGCAGATTGTTGAAGCGTATTGCTGAGAACTGATGCTTTGAAACTGCAGGATAGACATTGAATATGATGTAGGAAGAGTTGCCAATGCCATTAGATCCCAGGGCCATCACTGTCACGTTATAGCTATGCAATGAGGTGACATAAGGCGCAGTGTAGTTGGCAATTGCATTGCCCTGCCTGACAGAGGATACGAGAACCCAGGGAACGCTTGTGCTCCATACGATAGGCGTTGTAACACCATAAGAAACATATGTAATGGTTAATGAGCCTGTCTCATTGCTTGTCACATTGAGCACAACTGGTAGGTCAGTAAAGCGCAGATACGGCTTTTCATGCTGAATAACTTTCTGCACGTAACCCGTAATCTGTATCTTTCGGAATGAAGGAATCACGTGACCGAATGCTGCATTGATACTTATGTAAACAAAGCCGCCTGCTGATGCATTTCCACGAATTATAAGTGAAAGATTGTTATCTACGAAGCCTGCAGCCATTTCTGAAATGTTTGAACCAACTGAGATATTGTTTTCAATGAACTTCCAGGTATTACCTGAATAGGAGAAGTACGCAGTTGAATTCACATTTGTGGAGTTCGCATCCACTGTGATAGTCACTCCAGAAACAAATGAGCTGTTCACTGTTAACCTGAGTGGGAAGATATAGTAGTGGGTGTAAGTTAAATTCACAGAAGATGGAAAACCTGAAACATATGCGCTGCCTGAAGGTTTTGTCGAGGGAGCGGAGCTCTTAGTTCTGGACATGGAGAGGTAGATGGCAAGACCGCCGACCACGAGTAGGGCTATTACGACAACAGCTATAATTCGTCTTCCTGTCCTGCTCTTCAGAATGCTTCTCATTTGTTTGCAGCTCCTGTGGTGAGTTTTCTCTCTTCCCTGGCCTTCATTCTTGCTTCTATGTCAAGCCTGAGCCGATTCATCTCGACCTGTATTTCTTCGTATCTGCCCTTCAGCTTGTCCTTGTAGGCTTCGTTGCTTCTTATGATAGCTTCGTAGTCATTCTGGCTCAGCTCATTCCTTGCAATCCTTGTTTTTGCACCCTGTTCTATTATCTCACATACTCTCAATTCCTCCTCCAATTTTTTCCTCTCCGTCTCAAGGCTTCCAAGTCTCTCTTTAAGCCCTGCTATCTCGTCCCTGGCAGTGTCGCTCCCCCCATAGTTCGTGACAAGAAGCACTCCCTTATTCAGAAGCGAACCAGCGGCCCCGCCAAGAAGCGAGACAGCAATCATGATAGCGAAAACGAATACTTCAGAGATGTAACCGCTGTAAGGACTGAAGAATGAAAGGAAATAAGAAAAGGGAGATAAAGGGAAACTGTCGAAGCTAACGGACTGCCATGAAAGGATGGAAGTTAGCAGAACCATGAGTGAGACATATGCGAGCGCAGCTGAAGAAGAAAGATATATGCGATCAGTTGCGACACCAACTACAGCACTGCTCACAGCGAGAAGTGGCACATACGATATGGGAGCTATGCGAATGAGATGGGCAATGTAAATGCCAGCTGTTGCGGCAATGCATGATGTCAGTAGTCTATAGCCTGCCCTCACCTTCGACCCTCGCATTATTATCTGTAGCTCAACTGGAGAGCTGTTATTATAGCTTCTCTCACTTTTTAAAATATGTTCGAAGAATTTCGAAAAAATGGCTACATGTTCACCATGTCATTCAGGGCCTGTAATGAGCGTTTATGCTCATCCCATTTCAGCCTTTCCATTGCCCTATAGTAATCGAGCCATTCGTAGGCTGAGTGCTCGGAGCTTAATCTTACGACCTGAGTTTCTACCTGTACCCCAAAGCAGTGCTCCTCAAACTCCTCGCCATCCTTTGAAAATCTGAATGGGATTCTGAGATCAATGACATATGAAGGTGCTGAAATCCCTGTTTCCTCTTCAACCTCCCTGTAGAGCGCATCGAGCAGTTTTTCGCCTTTTTCCACGTGGCCTGTAATTGGTGTCCAGTAACCCCCTTTGTCCTCTATTCGCCTTAGCAAAAGATATTTCACCTGTTCCCCGGGGTAATAGAGCCAGGCCTGAATCTTCATTATCAACCAGCATCACCCGTACTCGTAGAAACCGCGGCCCGTCTTCCTTCCCAAATAACCAGCCTCAACCATTCTTTTAAGCAGGGTGGGTGGTCTGTATTTTGGATCTCCAAACTCATTATAAAGCATTGCAGCAACATCATAAGCTATATCGAGTCCAACCATGTCTGCAAGCTCCAGTGGGCCCATGGGCCAGCCTGCACCGGCCTTCATAGCCTCATCAATATCCTTCGCAGTCGCCAGCCCTTCCTGGAGTATGAAGCATGCCTCATTCTGAGCAGGCACTATCATCCTGTTGACCACAAAACCTGGAGAATCCTTTACCCTTATTGGAAGCATCTGTCTTCTGTGATTCCTGAGATTCTTTAGAAATGAAATGATCTCGTTCACAACCCTTTCCTCAGTCTGAAGTCCTGGAATGACCTCCACTAGAGGCAGTGTGTAAGGTGGATTGAAGAAATGCGTTCCCAGCAGCAAGCCAGGATTTTTGATTGAGGAGGCAAGTGAAGTGATGGGTATGGATGAGGTGTTTGTTGCCCTGATAGCCTCATCACCAAGATGTTTATCCAGCTCCCTGAATATCTCCTTCTTGACCTCTGGCTTTTCAAATGCTGCTTCAATTACAACGTCACATCCATCCATGTCCGAATATGCTGTAGTGAACCTGATGCGCTCTATAGTCTGAGATATAGTGCTCCTGTCATATGCTGGCCTCAGTGCGTTTCTCACAGTCTCGATCTGCTCCTCAGTGAGTTTGATGCCAAGGGATTCGATACGCTTTATCTCCTCAGGTGCACGCCTCTCGTGATATTCAACCAGGTGGGTGAGTATCCGCTCAATATTCCTCTTCCCTCTCTCAAGAAGCTGGTCAGAGATATCCTTCAGCACAACACTGTAGCCGTTAAGTGCCATTACCTCAGCTATTGCTGAACCCATTGTTCCAGCACCTACAACACCGACTGTCTTTATGTTCAAAACAACCATCTCCCTATCCTGTGTTTCCTCCATCACCGCGAAACACCCATATACCGTTTTGCAGTTCCCCCTTCACTCGCATCTCTCTTCGAGCCTGACCGGCAATCATTCCTGTGCAGTGTAATCCACAGTCAAGACGTATGATGCCGAAAAAATATGGTGCATGAGATTCAAATCCAAGTGGGGGTACATTTATAACTGTGTATTCCTCCACAATGCCTCGAGGTTCACAATCTACACTACAAAGTCTGTCAGAGTGACAGCCGTAACAGTAGATAGCCCTGAAATCCAGCAACATGTCACAATTGTTGCACTTCTTGCAGCTTAACATCATCTCACCCTGCGTAGCAGTGTAACAGTGCACGAGCCGCCTGTTGCACCTACATTGTGGGCCATGCCTATCTCTGCCCCCGCCACCTGCCTTTTCCCTGAGTTTTCAGTTAACTGGTTGTAAAGCTCATATATCTGAGAAACACCTGTTGCACTCACCGGATGCCCCTTTGCCTTCAGACCACCAGAGGGGTTCACAGCTATGCGGCCACCGATGGCCGTATCCCCTTCAAGTGCAGCTTTACCTCCACTGCCAGGTGGAAAAAGGCCAGTATCCTCAGTTGCAACGATCTCAGCAATTGTGAAGCAGTCATGCACTTCAGCGACATCCACATCGCCTGGAGTTAGATGTGCTGCGTTAAAGGCAGATGCAGTTGCGTTCCTCGCTGCAGGAAGTGAAGTGAGATCCCTGCTCTGTGTCAGCGACCCATATCCTCCCGCCCTTCTGCACGCAACTATTTCGACGAGCTCCTGTACCCTCTTTCTGGCGAATTCCTCAGAGCTCAGTATGACTGCAGCGGCTCCATCGGAGAAGGGGCAGCAGTCATAGAGGCGCAATGGATATGCGACATACGGCGATTCCATGTAATCGCTCATTGTTATTGACTTCCTGAAATGAGCATATTCATTATGCACAGCATTTCCATGATTCTTTATGGCCACTGATGCGAGCATCTCCTCATTAGTGTGATAGAGACGCATATGAGCTGAGGCCATGAGGGCATAGAGGCCTGGAAAGGTCGCTCCATTTGCACCTTCAAGCGCATAGTCTGAACCCATTGCAAAGTATGCGGTTGCTTCATTTGTTTTGAGATGAAGGAGTCTCTCTCCACCAGCCACAAGGCACACATCTGCATTGCCTGAGGCGATATTGATGAACGCTTCATAGAGTGCAGCACTCCCGCTCGAACATGCACTTTCCACTGTGATTGAAGGCCTGTCCCAGATGCCAAGAGCTGTATTGAGCAGAGGACCAATATGAAGCTGCCTTTCAGCGAAACCAAATGCATTACTGTAAAAGCACTGATCTATCTCAGAGGGAGAGAGCTGTGCAGCGTCCATTGATTTCTTGGACGCTTCAAGCATAAGGGACAGTGCATCCACACTGCTCCTTCCGAATTTAGTATGTCCCGCACCAATGATGAACACCCGACGCATTCATGCTCTCCATTGGTTCAGAGCTTATATATTTCGCGTGTTTTTTGATGTAACCAGAGCTTTCGATGGATGAATTTGATGTAAAGATAAATCTGACAGAAGACTTCAGCCTGCAGAAGACAGTTGAGTGCGGTCAGGCGTTTAGATGGAGGAGGAGCGGTAAAGGATACTGGTGCGTCATAGAAGGACGTGGGGTGCTGATAGAACAGGAAGGAAAAGAATTGAAAGCGCGGTTCTATCCCCCATTTTCTGGGGGAAAAAAGATGCTGAAGGAGCTATTCAGACTTGGAGATGATTTCAATCTTATTATGAGAGAGATAAGCAGGGACAGGCATATAGCAGAAATGGTCAGCCTTCACAGAGGATTGCGCTTAATGCGCCAGGACCCATGGGAATGCCTTGTATCATATCTCTGCTCTATAAATTCCAATATACCGCGTATCTCAAATGATGTAGAAAAGATATGCCTCAGGTACGGGGAAAGGGTAGATTATGATGGCGTGAGCTTCTATACATTTCCTGATCCAGGGAGGCTGTCAAAGGCAGGGATTGACGGACTCAGGAGGCTGGGACTTGGTTTCAGGGCAAGATACATTGATGCTGCGGCCAGGGCAGTTCGGGATGGCTTTCAGATCTGCGAGTTGAGAAAGATGAGCTATGAGCATGCAATGGAGGAGCTAATGCAGCTTGACGGTGTCGGCCCTAAGGTGGCAGACTGCGTGCTTCTCTTCTCCCTTGACAAATTAAATGCATTTCCTGTTGACAGATGGGTGAAGAGGGGTATGGAGAAACTATACTTCAATGGAGAAAAAAGGAGTGAGAAGGCGCTGAGAGAATGGGCCGCTGAATATTTTGGAGAATTCGCAGGTTATGCACAGCAGTATCTCTTCCATCAATCCAGGACGGTCATGAACCAAAGCGCCTCTGGCGCATCTGATAAGCTCTCACAGCTCTGAGAAAATCAACGAAGGAAAAGGTGGGCCAGTAGACATCGCTGAAATAGAGTTCTGCATATGCGGACTGCCAGAGCAGAAAATTCGATATGCGCTCTTCACCTGATGTCCTCAGCACCAGGTCAGGATCTGGGAGGCCGTCTGTATAGAGATAGCTTGAAACAACGCGCTCATCTATCTCCTCTATTTCCATCTCCCCTTCCTTCACTCTCTGTGCAATTCTCCTTATTGCCTGAATTATCTCCTGCCTGCTACCGTATGCGACTGCGATGTTGTAGCTGTAGTCAGAGTAATTCTTTGTCCTTTCTTCTGCATAATGGATTGCCTCCTGCACTCTCTGCGGAAGAAGCTCTATCTGCCCTATCGCTTTTATTCTTATATGGTGGTGGTGGACCCTTTCATCATCCCCCACCTTTCTGAAATTCTCCTCAAACATATCCATGAGCTTCTCTATTTCATCTCTCTCACGCTTGAGGTTCTCTGTTGAAAATGCATAAACAGTCAGAACTTTAATGCCCAGCACAAGACACCAGTCAAGCATCTGTTCAAGCTTGTCCTTCCCCTTCTGATGCCCTTCATGCAGTAGCATCTCCATCTCCCTGGCATAACGCCTATTGCCATCCATGATAACTGCAACATGTCGTGGGACGGGTCTCTTCTTGACCTCAGAGAGCAGGAAGCGCTCGTATGCTGTGTAAGCTGTGTTGGCTATTGTCTCTGTAATGCCGGACTTCCTCTCCTTTTTCTCAGCCAAAATTCAGACCTCTATCGTCTCTCCTACCTTCATTATGCGTACCTTGACCTTCCCCCCTGTGAGTTTTGCGATCTCTTCCTGAAAATGCGTTGGGTTCTGTTCTATCAGTGGGAACGTACTATAATGCATTGGAATAACAGTGGTGGCATTTATCACACTTGCCGCGTAAGCTGCCTCCTTTATACCCATGGTGTACCTGTCACCAATGGGCAACAGTGCAACTGAAGGCTTGTAGAATTCGCCTATCCAGCGCATGTCGCCGAAGTAACCAGTGTCGCCCGCATGGTAGACAGTGACTCCGCTTTCCACAATAAAACCTGCGGGATTACCACCTGTAGCGAGTTTATTGTTCTCGAAGATGTCAGAGGAATGCAACGCGTTAACCATAGTTATCCTGCTGTCCCTTGCCTTTACACTTCCCCCTATGTTCATGGGTTCAGACTTTGCACCCTGCGCCTCAAAGCCAATGCCAAGTTCAAATATTGAGAATACAGTGGCCCTGTTTGATTTGGCTATGGATACAGTGTCACCCACATGATCTGAATGCCCGTGAGACACGCATACCATATCTGTCTTTATCTCCGAAGGCTTTGCCTTTGCAACCGGATTGCCGCTGAGAAATGGGTCAAAGAGTATTCTGTCCTTTCCCTCGAGCAGAAATGCCGAATGTCCCAACCAAGTAAGTTTGGCCATCTACCAACACCATGAGAAGATAGTAGTTCTCTTTATTAATTCTTGAGATTGTAGGGCTGAGAATAAATTTAATTCAAGCTACTGTACACCATGATAAAATGATATTCAGATGCATATCCTGCGGCACCACAACTGAAAATGTTCCTGTTGCTGATACACGCTGCGCCAAATGCGGGGATTTGCTGGACTGGTGTGGCAGTGGCAATGTCAGTGTAAGCGCACTGCTACCACCACCACAGGAATTTACGCTATGGAGATATGCGACACTTCTTCCAGAATTTGAGGATAGCCGAATAATATCCCTTTCTGAAGGAGGGACGCCACTCACATACAGCGAAAGGCTGGGGGAACAAATTGGGATAGATGAGCTCTTCCTGAAGAACGAAGGAAGAAATCCCACAGGTTCATTCAAGGATAGAGGTATGACAGTTGCTGTTACAGCAGCAAGCGCGCTGGGTTATCGTGCTGCGATATGCGCATCAACAGGCAATACGGCCGCCTCTATGGCGGCGTACTGCTCAAAGGCAGACTTAAAGAGCATAGTGCTAGTGCCCAAGGGAAAGGTGGTAGGAACGAAGCTGGCACAGGCCTATGCAGCAGGCGCAAGCATACTCGAGGTGGAGGGAAACTTTGACCAGGCACTGAAGCTGGTCAGGGAAGTGCAGGGAAACAGAATTGCAATTCTGAATTCAATAAATCCATTCAGAATAGAGGGGCAGAAGACAGCTGCGTTTGAGATATGCGATCAGCTCGGTGCTGCGCCTGACTGGCTTGTAATCCCTGTAGGAAATGGAGGAAACATAACCGCTTACTGGAAAGGTTTCAGTGAGTTCAAAGCAATAGGTGCCATCAGTTCGCTGCCAAAGATGGTGGCAGTTCAGGCAAGGGGAGCGGCGCCTCTTGTACATGCTGTCAGAAATAATGAGGATACAGTCAAGGGTATGGATGGCCCCGAGACAATTGCCTCTGCCATAAGGATAGGTAAGCCAGCAAACTGGAAGCGTGCACTTGATGCGGTAAGGAGCTCTGGGGGCGAGGCAATTGCGGTCTCGGATGAGGAAATAAGCATGGCAAGGGAGATGATTGCCAGGACCGAAGGTATGCTCGTGGAGCTTGCAAGCGCTGCGGCTGTTGCAGGTCTCATCAAACTAAAAAGGGAAGGGAGGATAGGGCCTGGGGAAAACGTGGTATGCATAATGACTGGCAGTGGTCTGAAAGACGTTGGAGAAGAAAGGATAAGGACAGAAACTATTTCCAGCAAGGCTTCGCTGTTAGACAGGATCGAGGCGCTGAGTGTGAAATAGCATGAAGGTTGCACTGCTGGGACTCGGCAACGTCTCTCTCGCACTGCTTCAGCACCTATCAAGCAGCAGTTCTCTATCTGAAAAATACCAGCTGGTGGGTGCTGCCGATTCGACTGGAACAGTTGTATATCCAGGCATAGCTCCTTCAGAGCTTTTTTTGGCCAAGAAGGAAAAGAGGCTCAGTGGGCTCAAAGGTTACTCCCCTAGAAGAGGGATTATAGAGATGATTGTGGAAAGCAGGGCAGAAATGGTGATTGACTCTCTTCCATCCAACTATCCAGACGGGGAGCCCACACTTTCTCTGCTTCGTTTCTGCCTTTCAAAAGGCATACACGCAGTTGTGGCAAGTAAGGCAGCACTCGCGCAAAAGATGGGTGAGTTGAGAAGAATTGCAATGGAAAACGGCGCTGCGCTGAGGTACAGTGCTGCTGTGGGTGGGGGTCTTCCATTCCTGGAGGTGGGCTTCACATGCATGAGTTCAGGTGTTGAAAAGGTTCTGGCAATTAGAGGTCTGCTAAATGGAACCTCCAACTACATAATGGGCTGCATAGCAAAAGGTGTTGGTTTTGAAGAAGCTCTGAAAGAAGCGAGGGAGACGGGGATAGCGGAGGCAGATGCAGATAGTGACTTGAAGGGAAGGGATGCTTCAGCCAAAATTGTGATTGTGGCAAATGCAGTGGCAGGGTGTGATATCACCTTGAACGATGTGAGAAATGAATGCGACGTGGAAGCTGCAAGGCGACTTGCTGAACGCGGCTTCAATGTCAAACAAATATGCAGATATAGCAATGGCGAAGCCTCTGTTTCATACGAAGTCCTCAGGGAGGATGACCCACTCAATGTCAGTGGCACAGATAATGCGCTCCTCTATAGCTTTCAGATCGCTGGAGATGTGCTGCTCAGGGGAAGAGGAGCTGGAGGAAGGGAGACTGCACTTGCAGTGCTGAGGGATATGAATCATATTGCCGCAACATTGTAAAATATGCGCTCGTGATCTGAGATACATGCATACCAGACTCAGGGGTTCCATTGTGCCTCTTGTTACACCCTTTACCAGAGATGGGGAGGTGGATGAAGAGGCCCTGCGGTCTCTCATAAGATTCCAGATGAAATCAGGCTCACACGGCATATCCGTGGCAGGGACTACAGGTGAACCAAGCTCACTCACGCATGCGGAAAGAGAAAGACTGTTCCAGATAGCTGTGGAAGAGGCGCATGGAAAGATTCCTGTTGTTGCAGGTACAGGCACAAACAATCTACAGGAAACACTTCGTTTTACACGGGCAGCGGAGAAAGCTGGAGTTGATGCAGTGCTTGTCATTGTCCCCTATTATATCAGACCTTCCCAGCATGGGCTCTTCGAATACTTCAGTGCTGTTGCTTCATCCACCTCCCTCCCACTGATAATATACAACATACCGGGAAGAACTGCCTGCAACATTGAACCTGCAACAGTCTGGAAGCTGAGACAGAAGCACGATAATATCGTTGGGATAAAGGAATCCAATAGGGATCTGGATCAGGTCAGTAATCTGCTCCTCATGGACAGCGAGCTGCTGGTTTACTGCGGCATAGAGTCGCTCTGTTTTCCAATGCTTGCACTCGGAGGGGCAGGCCATTTCAGCGCCACTGCCAACATACTTCCAGCGGAGGTTGCTGCACTCTACAACCTTGTTCAGGAAGGTAAATGGGAGGAGGCCAGAAAGATGCATTACAGACTGCTGAAGATAAGTGAAGCTATCTTCTGGGAGACAAATCCCGTGCCTCTCAAGGCAGCTTTGGGCATGATGGGCCTTATAACGCCTACGGTCCGGTTGCCCCTAGCACCGCTCTCAGAGGAAAAGAGAGAGGCACTGCGTATGCTGCTGACTGAATATGGCATCAGGGTGGGTGGTATCACTTGAAGACTGGAAGAATAATGGTTGATGGGAATGTAATGAAGGTAGAGGAGGGCGCGGATGGAATTGTGGAAAGAAAAGAAGGTAATTACACATGGCTTCCTCCCATAGAGCCCACAAAGATCATTGGACTTGCACTGAACTACAGGGAGCATGCAGAAGAGCTAAAACTGGATACAGCATCGCAACCTGTAATTTTTCTCAAACCCAACAGCTCACTGACAGGACATATGACAGATATAATCTATCCAAAGGGTGCAACGTTTGTCCATTACGAAGGCGAGCTTGCAGTGGTTATAGGGAAAAAATGCAGATATGCCAGTGCATCAAATGCACTCGATTATGTGGCTGGTTATACAATAGCCAATGATGTGACTGCAAGAGATTTCATAACAAACACATTCAGACCTCCTGTCAAGGCCAAGGGTTTTGACACATTCTGTCCCATTGGTCCATGGCTCGTTGATTTAAACGATATAGGTGATGCGGTGCTGAGAATAAGGACGCTTGTAAACGGTAATGTGAAGCAGGACAGCAGAACTGATATGATGATATACAGCGTCCAGGAGATAATTCAATATCTTTCGGAATTCATGACGCTATACCCTGGGGATGTGATACTTACAGGCACCCCCAAAGGTATAGAGCCGCTGAAGCCCGGTGACAGGGTGGATGTGGAGATTGAGCGCATAGGTACGCTGACAAATTTTGTGAGGCAGGAGAAATGATTTTTACAGTCAAGTGTATGTGCTGTTCATGAAAATAAGTGATATTGAGATATATCAGCTTGGGAAGGAAGTTGCCCACGGTCAGACATGGGCATCAGCAGCAATAATTGTTAAACTAACTACTTCAGATGGCATCGTGGGATATGGAGAAGCTGTTCCTACGCTCAGGGTTCAGCCTGTCGTTGCTTCGCTGAGGGAGGTGAGCAGGGTTTACAGGGGAAAAGATCCGCTTGATTTTGAAAGAAACAGATGGGAATGGTACAAGCATGATTTCTATCTGAGTGAATCCTTTGAATCCACCACAGCGCTAAGCGCATTCGATATAGCGTGCTGGGATATAGCTGGGAAGAGTTTCGGCGCACCGCTTCACAGACTCATAGGCGGAAGTTTCAGGGACAGAATAAGGGTGTATGCCAATGGCTGGTACAGCGGATGCGTTGAACCAGAGCAGTGGGCTGAGAGGTCGAAGGAGACTGTCGCGAAAGGTTACACAGCGCTTAAATTTGACATATTCGGAAATTATTTCGACTGGATAGATGACGAAGGACTTGCCAGGGCAATTGCACGTCTTGAGGCTGTAAGAAACGCAGTCGGCGACAGGGTGGAACTGCTGATAGAGCACCACGGAAGATTCAATCCAAATTCAGCCATTGCAATAGCGAAGGAGCTTGAGAGATACAATGTACTCTTTGCTGAAGAGCCAGTTCATTCTGAAAATCTGGAGGGGCTTGCAAAATACAGGCAGAGAACATCTATCAGAGTTGCACTTGGTGAAAGGGTGATAACAAAACAGCATTTTGTTTCACTTGCACAAAGGGGGCTTGTCGATTTCTTCCAGGCAGATATAACCAATTGTGGGGGTGTCACTGAGGCGAAAAAGATGTGCGCAATTGCTGAGGCATATGGCATTGAAATGGCATTCCACAATGCATTCGGTCCAGTGCAGAATGCTGTTACACTTCAGCTGGATGCATCCATACCCAACTTTCTGATACAGGAGAGCTTCTACGACTTCTTCCCGGCCTGGAAAAGGGAGCTCATAGGAAACAGCACGCCTGTGGTGGGAGGACATGCCTCTGTGCCTAAGGGAAACGGCGTGGGCGTTGAGATAAATGAGAAGATGCTGGAAGAGCTTAGAGTTGAAGGACAGGAATACTTCAATCCTAATGAACCTGTATGGGTCATAGGAGGCACCTGGAAACAATAGGAACAGATTTATGCAGAGAAGTCGCTATTTAGCATATGCTCGCTGAACCGGAACTCCTCACCAGAGTGAGGGGGCAGATAAGCGGTGGAATAAAGCATTACATAGCAGGCTCATTTGTTTCAGGTGTTGAGGGAAAACAGTTCGAAGACCTAAATCCATCGGATAATAGTGTCATATGCCATGTGGCAGAGGGAACTTCCGCTGACATAGACAGGGCTGTTGCGGCTGCAAAGAAGGCGTTTGAATCTGGCCCCTGGCATTCGATGCGCGGAGAGGACAGGGCCAATCTGCTCCATGCTGTCGCTGATGAAATACTGAGAAACAAGGAGGAGCTTGCGGTTGCAGAGACACTTGACACCGGTATACCAATAAAGCAGACGAGAGGTCAGGTCGAAAGGGCTGCTGAGAACTTCTCTTTCTTCGCAGACATGATAGAGCACATAGAGGGAAAACTCTTCCCGTTGAGAGGCGAATTCATCAATTATACTGTGAAGAAACCTGTTGGTGTTGCAGGTCTCATCACACCATGGAACACACCGCTCATGCTTGAGACATGGAAGATAGCGCCCTGTCTTGCAGCAGGTAACACGTGCGTGTTGAAGCCCGCAGAGTGGAGTCCGCTTACAGCCTTCATGCTTGCACACATATTCGAAAAGGTGGGAGTGCCAGTAGGTGTTTTCAATGTGGTCAATGGCTTTGGTGAGACAGCAGGTGCATCGCTTGTCGCTCATCCGGATGTGCGGCTCATTTCTTTCACAGGTGAAACTGTTACGGGCAAAGAAATAATGCGTAACGGTGCATCCACACTCAAGCGATTTTCAATGGAGCTTGGGGGCAAATCACCTGCAATAGTTTTCGAAGATGCATATCTTGAGAGGGCAGCAGATGCAGTTGTGTTTGGCGTCTTCTCCCTGAATGGGGAGAGATGCACTGCCAATTCAAGACTGTTTGTGCAGGAAAGCATACATGACGAATTCCTTGAAATGATTGTGGACAGGGCATCTAAAATAGTGATAGGCGATCCATTTGATGAATCAACAGAACTTGGCCCCCTGATAAGACCTGAACATTTCGATAGGGTCATGTCTTATGTGCTTCTTGGCAGCAGGGAAGGCGCGAGGCTGCTTATCGGAGGGCACAGACCCAGGGGACTGGAAAATGGAAACTACCTCGAAGCCACTGTATTCTCTGAGGTTAGAAATGAGATGCGTATAGCACAGGAGGAGATCTTTGGCCCGGTGCTTTCAGTGATAAGATTCAGGGAGGAGGAAGAGGCTGTGCGCATGGCAAATGATGTGCAGTACGGTCTTGCTTCGTATGTGTGGACAAGGGATTTGGAGAGGGCTCACAGGGTGGCAGGTGCAATTGATGCAGGTCTGTGCTGGATCAATTCACACAATGTCAGGGATCTGAGGACACCGTTTGGGGGCGCAAAGAACAGCGGCATTGGCAGGGAGGGCGGCACGTATAGCTTTGATTTCTACATGGAAGAGAAGACTGTGCACGTCGCGCTTGGCAATCACCGTATCCCCTCTATGGGGAGGAGATAGCATGGGAGTGCGCGACGGAAAGCACTTCCTTCATGAGATAGACAGGAGACGGAGGGAGCTGTGGATAGGTGGGACAAAGCTCACAGAGCATATCACGGAGCATCCGGCTTTCAGGGAAATTGCACGCACCATGGCAAAACTCTATGACATGCAGTGCGACCCGGAACTGCTGGAGGAGATGACCTATGTCTCCCCGAAAACAGGTGAGAGGGTCGGGATGAGTTTTCTCCAGCCAGCAAGCTATGATGATCTGTTAAAGAGAAGAAGGATGATGGAGCGCTGGGCCAACTATTCAGGAGGCTTTCTGGGTAGGACACCTGATTACCTGAACAGTGACATAATGGCCATGGCCTCGGCCCACAGGTTTTTCGAGCAGGGGGGCGTTAAATATGGAGAGAACATTAGAAACTATTACGAATACATCAGGGAAAATGATCTGCTGCTCACACACACGCTTATAAACCCGCAGGTCAACAGGGCAGCGCCTCCATCGAAGCAGTCCGACCCATTTATAGCGGCGAGAATAGTGGAGAAAAGGAGCGATGGCATAGTTGTCAGGGGGGCGAGGATGCTTGCAACATTTCCGCTTGCAGATGAGATCATTGTCTTCCCCTCAACAGTGCTCAAGAGCACACAGGAGGATAAACCGTATGCAATGGCATTCGCCCTCCCTGTCGAAACAAAGGGGCTCAAATTTCTGTGCAGGGAACCCATGTGTTCTGATTCACGCCTTGACCATCCACTCTCCTTCTGCTTTGACGAACAGGATGCAGTTGTGATTTTCGATGATGTTTTCGTCCCTGAGGAAAGGATATTCCTGCTTGAAGAGCCGGAGAGGGCAAATGTACTGCATGAGGCCACAGATGCTGTTGTGCATATGTCACACCAGGTGCTCATCAGGGATGTTGCGAAGACAGAGTTTATGCTTGGCGTTACCTCGCTAATGGCAGAGTCCATAGGCATAGACGCCTATCAGCATGTGCAGGAAAAGATTGCAACCATCATCATGTATCTTGAGGCAATGCGTGCATTGCTCCATTCTGCTGAGAGGGAGGGGAGGGTTAACAGATGGGGTCTCTTTACCCCAGAATTCAGATATCTGAATGTTGGAAGAAATCTATATCCAAGGATCTACCCTTCGATGAAGGAGATAATACAGAAGCTTGGTGCTAGCGGTCTGATTGCACTTCCAACTGAGAAGGATATGAAGAGGGAGGAGCTGAAGGGATATATTGACAAATATTTCCAGGGAAGAAATGTGGATGCGCAGGAACGCATCCGTCTCTTTCACCTTGCATGGGATATTGCTGGCAGTTCCTTCGGTTCGAGACAGGAGCTTTACGAACGCTTCTTCTTCGGGGATCCTGTCCGCATGGCAGGCGCGCTTTACAACTGGTATGATAAAGAGCCATACAAGAGGATGGTGAGGGAGTTTCTTGAAAGGGAATGAGCTTCCATTGATAATCAGGGCATCGCATGTGGAACTCATCTTCAGAGACCTTGGAAAGGCAAGGGAGTTTTATGTGGATACGCTTGGCTTCAATGTGACTGAGGAGGATGAGCACACAATCTATCTGCGTGGTTTTGAGGACAGGATGCATCACTCATTTGTGCTCCGCGAAGGAAAGCATCCAGGGCTGGGGCACATGGCATACCGCGTCGAAAGCAATGAGGACCTCGAAAGAGCCGAGCGATTGCTCACATCCCTCGGAATAAGATGTATAAATGTCGAAAGGCCAGAGAATGGGCAGGGACGGGCAATAAGATTCCAGGACAGTTTCGGTTTTCCAATAGAGCTCTTCCACGACATGGAGCAGGCTGAATGGCTGCTTCAGCGCTACGCCCTCTATTCAGGCGCGAGGGTGCTGAGGCTAGATCACTTCAATGTGATGACACCAGATGCAGATGCGATGGCACGATGGTACATGGAGCATCTGGGTTTCAAACTTACAGAGTATGTGGATGATGGGGGAAAAATGTCAGCGGCATGGCTCAGAAGGAAGCCATCAAGCCATGATATAGCAATAATGTCGGGTGCAGGACCCCGTTTCCATCATGCAGGCTTCTATGTGAGCGACAGGGATGCAATCCTCGACTGCGCAGACATAATGGCTTCAAGAGGACATTATGCGAACATAGAGAGAGGACCAGGCAGGCATGGGATAACCAATGCGTTCTTCCTGTATGTCAGGGATCCTGAGGGAAACAGGATAGAATTCTATACAGGCGATTATCTTGCTGCAGAACCTGATTTCAGGCCTGTTGTATGGAGATCGGATGACCCGCAGAGGCAGACCTTCTGGGCCTCCCCAACACCCGAAAGCTGGTGGAAGGAGGCCTCTCCTGTGAACAGTGTGCTGGAGGATTGAAATGTTCTGCATAAGATGCGGCAGGGAAGCTGTGAAGGGACAGGTGCTCTGCGCTGAGTGCATTAGAAGCTCTGGTCGCATCGCAACTGTTCCAGACACAGTGCTCCTGCACATATGCCCCTCTTGCGGAAGGATAAAGAAGGGGAGCGAGTGGGTGGAGGAGGAGCACAGAGAGGCAGCCGAGCAGATGCTGCGCAAAATGGTCAGGGTTCAGGGCGGAAGGCTCAAATCAATTTCGCTGAACTGGAATGATGAATACGATGGATATGCGGAAGCAGAGCTATTGCTTGATGTTGCAAATGTTGAGAAGAGGGAAAACGCACAGATTCGAGTGAATGTAATAAGAAACGTCTGTCCCACCTGCAGCAGGAAGAGTGGACACTATTTTGAATCTACGCTCCAGATCAGGGGACTGCAGAAGGAAAGGGAGGATGTGCTTTCCAGGATCATTGGCAGCGTGGAGGAGATATGTGCATCGCGTTCATCTGGACAGGAGTTTTTCATTTCTTCCATCAAAAGGATGAGGGGGGGTGTTGATATAGAAATGAGCTCCAGTGCAGTGGCTGCTGCTGTAGCAAGGGAACTGGGTGAAAGGTTTGGTGTCCACGTCCTCACCACCCGATCCCTCTATGGTAGGAGGGGAGGGAAGGAGATATACAGGATGACCCACCTGCTGCGCGTGGCCATGTTCAATGAGGGGGATTATGTCGATTACAGGGGAAGATATTACAGGGTGAGGGAGGCTGGAAGGATGCTTGTGCTTGAATCAATTATCGACAAAAGAAGACTGAGCATCAGGCCTGAGGAGAGCAGGGATCTCCGTTACATTGGAGGCAAGGAGCTGGAGGAATGGCTCAGGGTAACGGAGACAGCGGAGGGGGAGGTTGAGGTTGAGGACACGGGGGGAAAGCGCAGGATAAAGATATCACCACATCACCTTTACGAAAAGGGTTCCATGATAAGGGTTGTCAGGTTAAGGGAAGAGCTGTTTGAACTTCCATAATCTCATTTGAACAGCAGCGCAAACTGAGCATGAGGAACCTTTCCTATCAGCAGTATTCTTGAAGGACTGATGTAACCGAGCTCAACTGCAGCCTGCACTGACCTTTCTCCCACGAGATTTGCGATAGTTGCCTTACTGAGATGCTCGCCAAGCTCTTCCTCCCTGATCTCATAGCCTTCATAGAAGCTCCTGTAGACCTCTATCCTCTTTTCACCATCAACAAAACGCATACCGAGGAGTTCACTGTCACAGGCTGCAAGTATTACATCGCCCCTCGTCCTGTGATATTTTACAGAGAGCAAATAGACCACATCAATGTCTGGAGGAGACAGCCTTATACACTCCATTCTTAACCTGGAATATCAGGCCATCTTCGGAAAGTTTGGTTATCAGATCATCGAGCTCCTCCTCACTTATTCCGAACTCCTGAGCCCTGGATTTGAGCGCCTCCATTTCGATGCCGTCCTTTCCCCCTTCATCTGAGATTATGTTCATCAATGTCCTTGCTTTGACCTGGGTGCTCCTGTTCGTGGCGCCTGTTATCCTGTCAATATCGTAGCCCTCCTTTCCATATGCCACCTTTGAGAGGTAATAGTTGACAATTCGTATCGCCCTTTCTGCATCCTGTTTCTCCACCTTTGGACTCAATCTGCCCCTTGCGGATGCTTCTGCGAGCCTCACATATGCTTCGAGCTGACGGGCAGTGATGGGCACCGAAGCTGTATCTCCCTCCCCCATTCCCCTGATGCGCAGATACTCCTCCATAATTGCAACCATGGCATCATCGTCCATCACAGGATTGATGCGTTTTGCATAGGAAATATATTTCCTCAGCATGGTTCTGTCGAAGCGGGGCATGACGCTCTCCCTCTCCTTCCTCAATTTTTCTTCTCCCAGCCCCTGCGGTATTGTTTCGTTCTTCATCATCTCTCCAACCCTGTGCGCTTTGAGTATATGAGAGGCAATATTCCTGTCCTGCACCCTATTTGGCTTGTCGAGCAATGGGAATATGAGGTCAAACCTGGAAAGGAGTGCGGGAGGGAGGTCTATCTGCGATGCTATTGCCTCCTCTGCTATGAATCTCCCTTCCTTGGGATTTGCAGCGCCAAGTATGGAGCAGCGGGCCTGAAGCGTCGCAGTGATGCCCGCCTTCGCAACGGTGATTATCTGGCTTTCCATTATCTGATGCATCGCACTCCTGTCATAGTCTGACATCTTGTCAAGCTCATCCACACATGCGACACCCTTGTCTGCGAGCACAAGAGCACCCGCTTCAAGTGTCCATCTTCCTTCCCCGAATTCATCCTTCACTGCTGCAGCTGTTAAACCTGCTGCTGAAGAGCTCTTGCCGCTTGTGTAGATTCCCCTGGGGGCAAGTTCTGCCATATATCTCAGCAGCTGACTCTTTGCGAGACCGGGGTCTCCTACAAGCAGTATATGTATATCGCCTCTGATGCGTGTGCCGTCATCCATTACCTTCGGGACGCCACCAAAGAGCTGAAGGGCAAATGCCTCCTTTTCAACTTCAAATCCATAAATTGTGGGCGAGATGGAGTTTGAGATATCTCTTATCACGTCTCCACTCGAAGCCATCTCCTTTATCTTCTCTACATCCTCTTCGGTTATCTCTATTTCATCGTATTCGTGCTCCCTGTACTCCAGCGAGTTTACCTGCAATGCGATGTTGAATAGTGTGCTCTTTGGACCTGCACCAGTCCTCTGCATGCCAATGAGGATGCCGTTGAGTATTATCCTGTCCCCGGGTGACACCTTGCCTGTGATGTCATCCTGCAGGAATGCCTCCAGCCTTTCAGGTTGTGCACCGCCTCTTAGACCTTCAGGGGATTCCTGTATCTCTATCTTCTGCGAATCAATGTAAACACTTTCATCCTGCATCAAGATGAATCGGGTTGCACCGGCAGTTCTGCCGCATCCACCCTGCTCAGTGTAACACTGCAATGGTTCCTTAAGCATCTGTGCATCCTGAGCTATGCGAAGCCTGGCATCGCATCTCAGGCATCTGAAGACAGCCTCGATCAGCTTCGGCCTGACCTCCGTAGCTTTTCTGACAAGCCCTTCAATGCTCAGAAACTTGCCAAGATGGGCGCTTCTCAGATTCCTTATATCAACCCTTACGTCCTCTGGCAGACCTGTAATGCGCAGGTTCAATGAAACCTTTCTCTCCAGCTCTTCAGGAAGCACTGAACGCATTGCTTCCTGCGCTGCTTCAAGGCTTTCTGTTGGATAGTCAAGTAGCATTATGGCCAGCTCAGGGTCAATTGCGTTTATGTCAGAAAATTTTAAAACTACGCTCCTTTCATCTGGATATCTGTTAGCTGTTGCCAGTATGATGTCGTCTGTGGCTGTTTCTGTGAACAGATCACTCCATCGGATTGCCAGTTTTTCCTGTGAAAGAACCTGTGGGATCATGAATGCCTTTTTGTCAACAGAACCATTTAATACATAAATCTGACACTGAAGGTCCCCGAAATATCGGAGGGCCAGCAGTTCCAGTGGAAACACTGGAAGTATCGCTTCGCATGCATCAATGAATATAGGAGGACTGTATGCGCACAACCTCCATACTGGTGGCTGCAGAGGAATATGCCTCAAGCAATTCCATATTCAATTTCAAGAAATTAATTCCCCAGGAAAATTTTGAGAGAAGCTCCCTTGCCTCCTCCTTATGCCCAAGAATATAAAGTGCGGCGGCAACAGCCTCGGCACTGCTCAACTGAACAGGCCTCCCCCAGATTACTGGGTTCGCAGCTATCAGATAGGGAAGCGCCCTTCTGACACCCACCATTTTGGAAAGATCGGCCTCCTCAAACCTTTTCCATGAGAAATCCAGCACAGAGATTCCAGCGCTCAATGCTACATCACTGTCCTCCCTGGATAACGCCTTCTCAGATGTTGGATCGAGAATCAGTGTGCCACGAGGCATTGACTCCATACGATATACAGGTCTTGCAAAGCCAAATCTGACCATCTTCCTGGCTGTGCACTTCTTGGGGTCGTCCTGTCCTGAAATGTAGGCATAGATTTTTATTTTCAACTGTATTCCACATGCAGCTTCTGGTTTTAACCATTTATCCGTACTACGCATGTAGCTATGTAAATGAACGAAAAACTTACATTCCTGTATCAGTAATTTTGAATTCATCACCCTACTGGAATATAACAGTCAATGATGCCAGTGTCCTGAGTTAATTGGTGTCAGCAAACCTTAATTGCCAATGCAGTGTCACAGAAAATCAGCAATTCCAAGTTCCGTACCGAATTACAGATTGTTTATAAATGATCTTTAATTTCACACCCCCGAGGGAGAAAATAGGCAAAACTAGCCTGTCCTTGAGGGCAGTGATAAGAGCACTTATATCTCTGGGTTTGAGGAGGCTCAGAGATCCTGAAGTAAGCTTCAGGCCTGTCACTGCGCTAAGGGCCTATTCGAGTGTAAAAGAGGGGGGTTCAGTAATGATACTGTGGGCCACTATATGATTTATTAGTTAGTTTAGGGTATTTTTTAAAAACCCGATGTGGCTTTTTTTCTGATAGTAAGTAGAATCTTTTTGGACTGGTTAAGTTGTTCTTTAGCTGCCTCATGCTTATCCCTTTCAAGGAGTGAAAGCCCGTACTCCTCATGGCAGTGTGCTATTAGCTCCATATTGCCTGAAGAATTTGCAAACCTGATGGCGGCCTCATAGTGCTTTCTTGCGTCTTCCCAGCTGCCCCTGTATGTATTATATATGCCCTGAATGAGTTCATAGCACGCGAGAGTATAGGCGTCGAAACCCTCTTTCATTACAGGCGTGATGCCTTCGATCAGTCTCGCGGTATTTTCGAAATAACCAAGCTTGGCCTGAGAGAATGCGAGATTCAGCGTAGCAAGTGTCTCAGTGTATTTATCCTTGGCCTTCCGTGTAACCTCGATTGCCTTCCTGTGGTAGAAGGCTGCTTTTTCATAGTCCTTCTTCAATTCAAATATGCCACCCATGTTTGTCAGGATCACTCCTACCCATTCATAATCCTTGATGGACTCGGCGAAATTCAGAGCAAATTCCCAGTAGCGTTCTGCTGTGTCATAATCTCCAGACATCGCGTGCAATATGCCCATATTGGTCTTTACCTTTGCAACTCCCTTCGAATTGTTTGTGGCCGCAAATCTATCAAGGCTTTCCTCGAAGTGTTTCATTGCATTATCAAAATCACCCATTTTCACTAATATTCCGCCAGCAAGTCTCAGTGCCTCTGCTTCCCTATTTTTCTCTCCCAGTTCCCTGAATAGCCTTATCCCCTCACTCAGACTCTTAATAGATGCATCCAGCTCTCCGCGCGCGTTGTCTATCTTACTCTGCATGATCAGTGATTCCGCTTTGAAATAAAGGCTCTTTATTCGTTCCGCCAGATTCTGCAATTCCACTGCATAAACGAGTGCGCTATCATATCGCCCCACGCCAAGGCAACACTGTGCCAATGAAAGCAGAAGAGGGGGAATATTTATCAGATCTTCTTCACGCCTGGCAGCATCTAGTTTCCGGAGAAACATTATATGCTCCCTTTCACTGTCTGTCAGTGACATGAGGGCATTGGGATTTTCATACATCCTTCTTCCTTTTTCCGTGAAGGCATATATGACAAATTCATCCTTCTCCTTGAGTTTCTGTTCCTTAACCCAACCAAGATCCATAAGCTGATTTATATATGTGAGAAGTTCCTGCTCGCTTATATTTTTAAAATCCGATTCCTCGAGCTCTTCTGCCCTCTTCCTGGAGACAATGAAACGAATAAGATATCTACATCCATACTCAAGATCAAATGGCATTCGATTAAAGTGCGTCGATTGACACTTTTTAACTTTGCTTCATGATTCGCAGAATTGATAATAAGGCCATCATTTCAATCGCTCTATGGCCGCATTCACAAATTTGTGTATGTATTTCCCGAAAACGTCGAGTTCAATGTTCACAAGATACCCTATGTTTTTTTCAGCCAGCGTCGTTTTCCTCATCGTGTCAGGTATCAAATAGAGATTGAATGAGCCATCTGTGACATTCGCTGGCGTCAGACTTATTCCATCCACTGCAATCAAACCCTTTTCAAGTATGAATTCAGACAGGGATGAAGGCACCTCGATCTTCAAACGCAGCGATATCCCTTCCTCCTCTTTTTCTGCGATCCTCCCAGTGCCATCCACATGACCTGTGACAAGATGGCCGCCCAGGAGGTCATTCATAGTTATGCTGCGTTCAAAGTTCACCCTGTCCCCCTCCTTCAGCATGCCCAGGTTTGTCTTTCTCAGTGTTTCAGCTATCACGTCGAAAAAAACAATGCTGCCCCTTCTCTTCACCGCTGAAAGGCAAACACCATTGATTGAGACGCTCTCGCCACCCCTTATGGAAGAGCCTCTTCTTCCAAAGTCAAGCGCCATCCTGCGATTTCCATTGACCTCTTCAATGCGTTTTACAACTGCCGTGCCCTCAACTATCCCTGTGAACATATCCTCTTCTCCATTTTATCTCCTGCAAAGATGATATTTCCACCACGTATAGTGCAAAGCACATCTGACTGCGATGCTCTGTGCACTATTGAAGCATATATATCCCTGCTTTCCCTCATTCTTGACGATTGTGCATCGAGAAGCACAAGATCTGCGTCCATTCCGATTGCTATCGCGCCCTTTTTCTCAAGCTTCAGAGCTGCTGCCCCGTTAACGGTCGCCATTTTCAATATCTCTCTGCTGTTCAAGACTGAAGGACCGTACAGTGAACGAGCATACCTGGAAAAATATTCCATTTCCCTGAACATATAAGGTGAGTTGAGCATTGCATTGTCAGTGCCAAGGGCAAGATTGATCTCCGCAGAGAGCAACTTATTCACAGGCGGGAAGCCTGAACCTGTAATACCATTAGATCTTGGACATAAAATGGCAGAGCAACCTTTTTCCTTGAGAAGCATCAGATCGTCCTCTGTTGCTGAAACAAGATGGACCACAAAATGCGGTTTGAAATAAGTGCATGCACGTTCCACTTCACTCCTTCCACAGATCTCAAGAGAACGCTTTGCAGTGTATGAACTCTCAGCTGCATGTATACCCCTCAATCCCTTCAGATTTGAAAGCTGTGAGAGTGCAGCGTCAGAGTATTCGTTGCACCCACTCAGACCAAGACCTGCAGCGTTATCCATGAGCTGTTCAGTCTGCTGTAGTTCCAAGGAGGTGAGTGGTGCATTTCTCCTTATCTCTTCTGCTGAAAAGTAACGCTCAGGTCTTACAAAATGAAGTATATGTGGCCCATCATCTTCACGAAGCAATGGAAGTATTCTGCCTTCTTCCAGAAAATTGGCCGCAGTTGTAATTCCGCACTCAGCCATTTCATGTATCACCTGGCGCATCGCATTCACTCGCTGTTCAACAGGTGCGTTCCTGACAGTGTTCTTAATTCCTGAAACTGGATGGAAAAGCTCATCCAGCGTCAGCCCTACACCGGCGTCCTTAAGCATTGCATCAGCCAGATGCACATGTGCATCGACAAAGCCAGGAACCGCGATCATACCGATTCCATCTATCACCAAATCTGCGTCGGTACTTTGGACAAATGAGGATTTTTCAATGTGAATGTCCATTTCCTGTACCTCGAGCTCTCTGCCTACAAGCGCCGTGACACGCTCAATGGTTATGGAGTGCACTGTTATCCCGTCCTGAGATCAAGGAGTTCCCTGTGCATAGCTATGGCTGCATCCACAGCCCTTACAGCGTATTCAGTGGCCCTTTCCATACCCTGCTCCCAGTTCATACCCGGTCCTGAAACTCCCAGTGCCACAGGTTTTCCTTCCTTAAGTGATATTTCATGAAGCGCGCGCGCGAGCTGTGCCGCAATAATTTCATCGTGCCTGGTCTCCCCTGTAACAATTGCGCCGAGTGTTACAACAGCATCAACATCCTTTCTTTTCAAGAGTTCAGCTACGAAAAGAGGTATGTCAAATGCCCCAGGGACCCTTGAAATCCTTATGATCTCTGCTCCCTGCGTTTCTGAGCGTTTGACAGCAGCCTCAAGCATTCTGTCAGTAATCTCATCGTTGAATCTGGAACAGACTATCGCCAGACGGGTACGCATTCATATGCCTGCCGCATTGACTATATCTCTTCCATCCACAAGGGGAATGGACTGCTGTTTTGCAAACTCCATTGCCTTTGAAATGCTCAGTGCCCTGTGCGTGCCAGCATCTAGCATTTCGCAGAGCACGCTGGCTGAGGGCAGTCCAGCCATACGCATCAGTGCAATGGAAAGTTCAGTATGCCCTCTTCTAGACTTTAATCCACCATCTGCCTCAAGCAGCAGCGGCACATGTCCTGGAGATATGAGTGTTGAGGTAAAGAGCGCCATGGGATTGCCACCATTAAGCGCACTGGCAACATCCCCTATTGCTCTGATGGTCATACTCCTTTCCATATCTGTAATGCCTGTGTAAACTTCACGGTGATTCAGCGTGATTGAAAATGCTGGTCTGCCGCCGTATGGTGTATTCTGCTGGATTATGAAGCGAAGCACTGGATGATGTTCAGCAGTCTCAAGAAGCAGGTCATGCATATATGGGAGCTGAAGCACAGCAGCAACATCCCTTCCTATCGCGGCACAGATAAGCCCACCGGCATTCTGTCTCATAAAGGCGATGGAGGACGGCGTGCAAAGATGTGCTGGCAGCACCATATCTATTTCATTTTCCCTTGCGTCATCATCGTGCAATAGAATGAATTCGCCTCTCTGCAGAGCACTGACGGCCTCTCTCAGTTTCTGAGCAACTGTACTGGTTATCATTCTACTCAGCTTTCTGAAGCTTACTCTTTATAAAAAGGTTACTACAATTTTTGTTTTTACAAAGTAATTTGTAGATGTTTCCATTTGACTATAGAAAGGAACACTGATTTAAATAACAAAGCAATACAACGACGAGAATGAACGGAAATGGAGCAGTACGCCTGCTTTCCATACTGCTAAATGCAAACATAACACTCACCATATTTTACACAAGTGGGCTTGCTTCCACCATAGGAAGCTATACTCAGATCCCTTACATACTTTCAGGCTTCTTCGCAGGTTCTGTATTATTTCCATCCCTTGCCACTTTCTTTCGCACAAAGAGGCAGGTGCAGCTTTCTTTTCTTTCAGTTCCTCTTTCATTTATTGCAATTGCACTCTATCTGCACTACACTCTGGTTGTCCCTGAAGCGCAGATGACAATACTCTCCATCATATCCACTGCAGGAGAGCTTTTCGTCACTTCAGCGGCAGCTTACAGGCGGTGGGGCTTCTGGAGCCGCGTGTCTTCAGGCTTTGCGGGAATGCTTGTGCTTCTTCTCCTGCTAGCAGAGTACGCCCTTTTCTACGATACGATGCTTCCTATCATTATACTCTTTGTTTACCTCCTCATTGCTATATTGATCCCCATAACACATTCATTGACCGAAGGTGGTTCAGCATTCGCATGATCCCATTCTTCATGGTCTTTGTTTTGCTTTCGCTACAACTCCAAGGTTGTGCCACCTCAGGCAACCAGCAGACGCAGACAGTAACGCCTATCAAACATGTGATAGTCATCACAATGGAAAATCACAGCCTTGATAACATATTCGGAAATTATCCTGATGGTGGCGCATCGAACCTTACATATCTCACGAATTACATCACAAGGCCGGACGATATCTCGCAGGCTCCGCTGCGTGCATTTCTGAAGCAGGTACCTCAGAATCAGTTCTCTACACCCGATCCCATTGAAGGTTACACCGCCTATCATCTGGACTGGAATAATGGCATGATGAACGATTTCCTGAACAATTCAGGACCTCAGTCTATGACCTACTTCACGGCAGCCCAGATGGCCCCAGAATGGGTGCTCGCACAGGAATTTTCAATGGGAGATATGTACTTCTCCTCATCCCTCTCAGAAACGATTCCTAACAGACTTTACGAGATATCTGGCTATTCCCCAGTTATCAATGATTATGGTATGCCCCCATATGTCCTGTATTCCCAGACAATCTTTGGTGAACTTTCAGTTTATGGAATAAGCTGGGCATACTATGTTTACGGGACGCAGCAGAGTTCTCTGATCCCTCCCTTCATTAAAGGATTTCCGTATGCGGGCCATCTCCAAACATGGGGAGAGCTCGTGAACGAGATAGAAAACGGAACGCTGCCAGCAGTCTCATATATAAGTCCAATAGGGGGAGGTGCTTCAGGTTATTCGCAGCACCCTTCTGACAATATGATTGCAGGGGAGATGTTTCTTCTTTATATCGTTAATAGAGTGATGATGAGCCCGGTATGGAATAGTACTGCTATTTTCATAAATTACGATGAGGGAGGCGGATATTACGACCATGTTCCGCCTCCTGTTGTCGATGGCCACAGACTGGGCTTCCGTGTTCCGCTCATACTCATATCGCCCTACGCAAAGGAGGATTACGTATCAAATACTGTCATGAACCATGCGTCCATAATCGCATTCATAGATTACAACTGGAATCTTCCTCCACTCAACAGCTTTGTGGCTCACTCGAATCTGCCACTCGATATGTTCTATTTCTCATATCGCAGACCAGCTTTTCCCCTCAAGGCAGATGCTGGTTTCCCTGTTCCGGCAACAATCTATTTCAATCCTTATAAAGCGCCTGAAAGTTCTCTTGCCTCCCTCTTCCCTTATAAATTCCAGATAGCGCCGTCCACACTTCCATATGCGCTCAGTGGGAATTCTTCATTGAACCTAAGTAGCATGAAGAATGCCTATTACGTAAGGCATGACGTGAGCTATACGCCATTGTTCCAGTCAATTCCTTTCCTGCTGCTGCTTACTGGGATTATACTCCTTGCTACATATGCAGTTACTGCGGGGAGGCGTTAGTGCCCTTCCTTGTGACTGTAACCAGTCTCCCACCGCAGACCCTGCATTCTCTTAGGGTATTATCATCATAGAGTGCACCGCATGATCTGCACTTCAGCACCCACTTCCTGACATCCTTTATGGGCGGAAGATGCAGCGGGGAAAATTGTATACCCATTGTTTCAGCAGTGTTTTGCATTGAGTAATCGTCGGTAATCAGCACACCATGCAGCTCATATGAAGCCGCAAGCACCTCAACATCCACGGGGGAAAGACGGTTTATATCTCCTGTCTTCTGCGCAGCTGCATTCACTGCTTCAATGCTTTCCCTTGCAGGGGATATGATGTTGAGCCTGGCAGTAACAAAAAATTCTGCCCTCTGCTCTCTGTACACCCTCCTGAGTTCTCTTATCACGCCAGGTGTGGAATAAAGAAGCATCCAGGAAGGATAATCTGTTGCGTTATAGATAGCGCTTGTATCGAGTACATAGCAACGGCCCTCCTGCCAGTGTGCATCCCCTGGGTCAGACATACATTATGTTGAAGCTTCTTCTGAGCTTATTTGCCTTATCCCTGACAGTTTTGCCCTGGAGCACTTCATTTATAAATGAGGCTATTTCCCTCATTTCCCTCTGACCCATACCGAGTCTGGAGACTTCAGCTGTTCCCAGCCTTCCTGTTGTGTCTATTATAATATCATTGGCCTCCAGCTTCGAGGAGAGGGTGTGGAAGCTGAGACCTCTGCTCCTCAGCTCTTCTCCATCAATTAGAAGCTGATGACTTCTGGAATACCCAAGCTGCCGATATCTGCATGGAAGCACGTCTTCCAGAAAGTCTCCAAGTGAGCGGGCATTGTTTATCACCCTCTGCGCATACTGTCTCCCAAAGCGCTTCATTTCCAGCAATGCCTGTGAAAGGGCTGCAATCCTATTCCAGTGTGCGTTATCGATGAGCCTCCAGGTTGTATTTTTCAGGAATGCCTTCCATATTTCGTCATTGTTTGTCGCAAATATACCTCCCTGAGGGCCAGGAAAGCTCTTATGTGTGCTGCCTATGAGCACATCAGCCCCTTCTTCCAGCGGTCTCTGGAACTGTCCACCTGCTATCAGTCCCAGCACATGAGAGCCGTCATAGCCAAGCAATGCCCCGGCGTCGCTGCATGCATCCCTCACAGCCTTCATACCATAGGGAAAGAGAAAGAAGCTCTGCCCGAGAATAACAAGCCTTGGTTTTATCCTGTTGATTTCACTCGTCGCCCTTTCAATGTCAAGGTTGAAATTTTCCCTGTCAAAAGGTATGGGTTCAGACCTAAGTGAGAGCATATCAGGCACATAAGGCTGTCCGTATCCATCGTAACCTCCATCTGCAGATGAGACGGCCATAATAGTGTCTCCTTTCCTGCATACGGAGGCGAGCATGAGCAATGAAGCAATATGGCCCGACAGTGGACGCAGCGATACATATTCAGCAGAAAAGAGTTCCCTGGCTATCTCCTCCCCCTTCCGTTCCACCTCATCCATGTAGCGTGTTCCACCATAACTGTTGGGCGCTCCTCCATTGGATATGAATTCATTGCTCGGCAGTGTGTAGCGGGAGGCCATATCTGTGGAAAGAAGCTTTCTAACTGCTGGACTTAGAATATTCTCTGAGGGCTGAAGGTTTATGCACCTTCGCCCCCGCCAGGCATCGTGCCTGAAAACAAGTTTGCTGAATTCTGATACCATTCTATCAGTTGTTGGGACCGTACTTGTCCTCAAACCCAGGGAAATCCATGCCGCCGTATTCTTCTTCTTCGTCTGTGTCCATAACCATATTCAAAAGCATGTTAACTATCTCCTTCATCTCCCTGATCTCCCCTCTCAGCGATTCAATCTCCTTCCGGAGCTGGTCGTTCTCGCTGCTGGCCCCCTTCTTCCTACGAACTTTCTTGTCAGGCATTTTAACTGTTGCCTCTGACACTAACTAACGCTACGTGATTTTAACCCTTTGTGTATCAAAATGCACTACGGATTTCCCTGAATCAGACCGTAAGGTTCCGCAATTTTCCTTTTTTCGAAATGCTCGCATTCCTCACAATATAGCGACTTTTGCTTGAGTTTCAGCACTCCCCTGCATCTGGAACATCTGGCCAATATGACGCCGAACGGCCTTCCAACAGTACTCAGCTGTATGGAAGGCGTGGTCTGTATCACTTCAGCTCTGATAATATCCCCTGTCCTCATCGCCTGGCTAATTGACTCCACATACTGTGGGGAGATATTTGAGACATGAAGTGTTGCCTCCGTCTCACCCGTTACAGCACGCTTCGCGCCCTCAATTGTTAGAATTTCACATATTGCCATGGAGCTCTTGATATCTGTTACGAGTGCCAGCACCCTGTCCTTTTTCTTTGGTTCAGCTACTGGATTTTTTGGGATGATGGTTGCGGTGTGATTTTTCTGATCAAGCAAAAGCGTCCCTGTTTCAGCTGCAACGATCTTTCCATCAGATTCAAAGGTCCCCCTGCCAGGAGAGAATTCCTCTGCAATTGCAACCACCTCTCCAGTCACTACAAGTCTTTCTTCCATCTATTTTCCTCGTTCAGCGTATTAACTTGAGCTTATAAAGGATTAGCTCAAAATCTCTGTGTGCTTTGGTGTGGAAATTAAACATCCAGGGCATTCTGTATTTGAAGCGTTTGGCATAAACGATTTCGCAACCAAGTTCCCTGACCTTTGAAGTTACGAAGTCCATGGTGGAAATCTGGTGTATTGTGTATATCACATTTCCTATTTCGATCGCCTTGACAAGGAAAGGCACATCTGCATTCCTGGACTGTGCGCCAAATGGCGGGTTTTGAAATACTGTATCGAATTTGCCATGTACGTCTAAGATATCTCTCTGTTCAAACCTGACCCTGTCTGCGCCCCTTTTATCAAGCAGCGCTATTTTGTTTTTTTCTGCCACTTCAAGTACGGCATGGTCAATATCAAATGCGAATACCTCGGCTGCTCCGAGCATAGCGGCCCCGATCGCGAAGACTCCTGTCCCGCAACCAAGATCGGCAATAAGTTTCCCAGCCACATCGCCTGCCTGGAACGCATCAAAAAGAATGGTCGCAGCCAGATCAGGCGGTGTGGAATATTGCTCATAACTCGGAGAGGGCTTTTCAGGGCCTCTCAACTGCATCAGCTTCATCTGCAGTGTTCTCAGCTTATATCCTCCAGCACTTTTAGCACTTGAGGGCATCTACCAATTCCTGAATTCAGTGCCTCTTGTTCTTAACTCTTCTGTGAACATCACTGGGAAGTATGCTGAGCAGTGAGCTGCCTGCAAGCGCATTGCTTATTGCACTTCCAGCATCTCGCTCCTGAGTAGAGAGAGCTGTATCAATGAACTCATAAGAATATTTCTTTATCTTCGAATGCAAAAAATTCCTCTTATCTTTCAAAGATGTCATGAATGCACTGAGAATGGATGAAAGTAACTTCTCCTCTCCCCTGTCTCTCTTTCCTCTCTCAAGAAGTAAGTATAAATGCGTATAGCAGATAGTTTCCCCGAGCCTTGAAATAATCTCTTTATCCTCTGCGACGATATTAAGTGCAGTATCGAGTAATCTTTCCTGCTGACCCACAAGTTCGTTGCATATATAACAGGAAGCTGGTGCCGGTAGGAATTTGCAGAGAGTCATATCTCTTTTCCTGAGCCTTGCTAACAGATTGCTTTCAGTCTGATTACCCAGTTGCTTCAGGATTGCGCCTGAAAGTGTTTCCAGATAAAGTTCAAGTCCAAGCCCTAACGCACCACCATTTCGAACAACATTATACAATTTGTCGAAATGATAGGAACAAAGACCTGAAGAATTCAGAAATCTATCCCTGAAGCCTGGATCCATCACTACCTCATCTTCAAGCAGATGGTCAAGCATCCTTGTCTGAGCCTTTTCCATCAACAAGCAGAATGGACAGTGCGGGCCCTTAATTGCATCATAAAATTTTAATTCCACAAGTGTGTGAGGTTTCAATACAATTACCCTGTAAGCTATTGCACAATCATCCAAATATGTTTGCGTAATTAGACATCGTTAATGGTTAGGAAACGTCTCAGGTTTCCGGGCAAAGTATTATAAAATAAATGCGTTCGGTAAACGCATGAAAGAGTTGATGCCTGGCATTTTCTGGCTTAACAGGTATTCGCTCAAATCCTTCGGCAACAGTGGCTACCTGGTTCTGCATGATAAAGGAAACATACTTGTTGATGCTCCAGAGCTCGGCAAGGATGAGATCTCTCAGATTAAGGAACTGGGCGGAATATCAAAGATATTCATAACACACATACGTGCATTCGGAGACGCGTGCAACATAAAGAACTCATTTGGCGCACAGATTGTCATTCACCAGGAGGATGCTAAACTTATGAAAGGGTGCGCTGCAGATGTTACCTTCGATAGCGAATATAAGCTCTATGAGGATGTGATACTTATTCCGACACCTGGCTATACCCCAGGTTCATCTTCTATGCTCCTTAAGAGGGGAAAGGGCGTTCTGTTTTGCGGAGATCTTCTATGGTGGGGGAACAGGGACAGATACAGCGCGGAGCTCATGAGCTGGCCCACTGAGGAGGATAAGAAGACCTGGTTTCTTCCGGATGACCTGGTCATCAACATAAATCTACTCGATTCTGACCCTGATAAGATGATAGAGAGTGCAAGAAAGTTGCTCAACTATGATTTTGATGCCATCCTCATGTCCCATCCAAATTATCCCCCCAGGGCGAGGGGGCCAATAACTGCAGGCGCCAAGGAGATGCTCAGAAAGGCAATTGAGAAGGGAAAGGTTACGCAGTTCACACTTTGGGCAAGGAAATGATTATTTTCATGTTTCGTTTTTACATGGAAATTGGGCTCATGGTCTAGTGGTTATGACGTCGCTCTCACACAGCGGAGGTCCCCGGTTCAAATCCGGGTGAGCCCATACTCAGAGAGGGGATATAGATAACAACTTTTTATTTTGACCCTTTAAATACTAATATTAGTCATACAAAATATTAATTCTAAAGGTTTAGTTTTGTTTGTTTATATAATTTGAATAATATCTCATTTATCTTAGTTTCCCTGATTAGACCAGAACCCTTTCTTATTCGAGACTTTGTATAACTCAAACTCTGTTTAGATATTCCCTTATTCCTGACATCCTTAGGCTTCAATGAAAGAATCCATTGTTTGAAATCTTCAATGTTATCATATTCAAGGTATGAATCATCATCTATTCCTAAAACAGAGGCTTCATCAAGATTGTTTGATTCCTTGCCGATGTATCTTATCCGATTAACAACGATATGTTTCCTGTGTGCAATTCCCTGATTGTCATAATCAAATTTGTTATCGTTATGCCTTACGTATGTTTTCAAGATATCTTCTAAGCTATTATCTCAGGAATTCTTGAAATACATTAAAAAGGCAACAGCGTTGGCAAATTGATATTTCGAACCGTACTTATAGTTCATTGCTTCCTCTAGTTTTGTTTCCTTCCATAAATTTAACGACTTATTCTTTTTAAAAAGTATCTTTTTGAGAATTCAATTTCCCTATTTCTGACAATAGAATCAATCTCTGGATTATATCCCAATGGGACCGTTATCAATGCTATACCATTGTTATTTAATAAATCTATAATTTTCTGAATAGCTCTTTTAGACTTACCTACTTCTTTGATTGGTTCATCATATCCTACATGTTCCACAGTTGAAATTGAAATTATTATACCATACTTTTCGCCTGGATTAAAATCAACAATGTCTACATTATCCACGTAAGTTTCTTTTTCGTATTTATCAACTATTTTATGTTTTAACCTGAAGTAATGTGAAAGAACGTTTCCAACTTCCAATATCTTCTTGTCTTCATACTTGCTCTTCTTTAAAAAATCGATTATAAATGGGACTTCCACCACTCTTTCCGTTAATACGGCATTATATTGGTCAATAAAATAGTGGTATCTTTTTCCATCCACTTCAAAGTACCGATTAAACACTATATAGTTAATTTTAAACACTGTATAGTTAATTTTATACACTGTATATGTTAATATTTTTTTAATCAATGTGAACAATCCTTCTTTCTTATAAACATTCATAGCTTTTGAGAAAATAGAATCATCATCATTTTTACCTAGATTATAACCATCATAATAACCAGACTTATCTATTTTATCAGTCATTCAATCATCACCCTAGTCTTATTATAAACTTTAAGCGTCTTTCCCTCTTTAATCTTCTTTTGTTGATACCATAATGTTGATTTGTTTATCTTCAACTCTTTCCGTTTTTTAGGATCGATTGACATAATCTTATCTCTGACCTGAGAATTATCGTTTCTTTTTATTTCTATATCAGGTATTGAGAATTCCAGATGTTTGCTATTTCCTATTATATATCTGCTAAATTCCCTGATGTTCTCAAACATGATGTTCTCTAAACTGTAATGTTTGTTTCTGAATTCATAACGCTGATTGAAATTGTTTTTAATTTTCTCAATCAACATCTTAGCTGTGTCAGGCTTTAACCTTATATGGTAATTCTCTGTAGTTATGAAATCCAATTTCTTCAATCCTGATTCCAGCACTTCTATGATTGAATAATCAACAATGTATCTGAACAATTCCTGTAGATCGTATACCAAAGGATGCTTTGAAGGTGATGTTTCTATGTCAGATTGGTTTACCTTCAATCACCCTTCAATAATCTTTCAATGTACTCTTTACTTGAAGACAAAGCTTAATCTGATATTTTAACATCTTTCATATCGTTTTGGAGGTCTACAGGAATAAATTTTACTGTATCAATAATTTCTGACCACTTACCGCTGGGTATTTTTGAATAAATGCCATTCCAAATTGTATTTTGGAATTCTTCGTTAGATATCAGATAATTTAATCCCGTGCTCTTCCATGTTTCTGAATCTTTATATTCCATTCTCACAGGGAATTGGTAAAAGTTATAAGAGCTTGAAGCACGATTGACATTGATTATATAATTCGAAAAGAATCAGGCGAGAGCCAAGAATCGATAGAACGTCACAGCGAGAATTAATATAACCATGAAAGCCACTATCATGTAAATCATGTACCAACTGATGGAACTATTCATGAATTTTCTGGTAACAAACATGCAGAATTTCCGGTAAGTTCTTCCTGTGACGGTCATTGCAACCCAGAAGACATCTACGACTGACACAGTCTGGTTGTCGCTTCCAATTCTGGTTCTTAAAAGCCGCCTGAGCATAAGACGCACATTGTTCGCATACGCAAATGATGTATATTCACCGGAGATTTCCAATCCACTGTCCCAAGGTTCCGCAATTCTGGTCTTAGGTTTCCTGAATATTGCATAGCTTACAAGGGAAAAAACAGTAATCAATAATATGATATAGTCAGGGGAAACAAGACCGAAATCGGCAATTGAGAATTTCGATTCTAATGTGAATCCATTAAATACAAGAACTGCCGGTATTCCTCCCCTGAAGATCGCTGGAACAAATAGCACAGAAATTATAAAGAGGATAATTAAAGTCAATCCTACACTGAAGACGGTAATAGTCTCGATCTTGCTTGCCTGTCCCTTTTTCGCCCTGAAAAGCCCGGAAAATGCCAGTACTTTCATCATAGCACCTGTTGCCATTCCTTCCGATATTGCTATAATCGATCCGACTATTATGGCTATTACGCCTATATAACCGCCTAGGTAAACCTGCATAAAGAATGACTCAAGGAGCATCCACACTGCAACTCCCCCAATAGCAGGAAAAAGTCCTGAAAGCGAAAGGGTGGAGAGAAGGGTTCCGATCCTAATCCAGCGATCCTCTGGAGACCTGACATCCCCAAAATATTCAGCCCTGCTACTTCCTATTGACAGGAAGAGACCAGTCTTAGATAGTGCGTGAGAGAGGGAAAAGACTATTATTGTGACTAAAACAAATTCCTTGAGAATCATACTGTTAGTCACGAGGTACAACCCAAAAGCAGAAAGGATGGCTGCCTGGTTCTCTATTGTACTGAAACCTCCAAGCATCTTCATATTTTCCTCTATGTAGGCGTATATGGAAGCAAACAGAATTGAGATGCTACCAATTATCAGGAACAGTATACCAATATAAACCGACCCTGAAGACGAAGCGGTCAGGAATACCATTCTTGTTATGAGAAATACACCCATTAGAGTCATGGTAGCACTGAATACTGCAGATGCATTTGCAGGAGCATTGCCGTGAGCTATAGGGAGCCACTCGCTTATCATGAATGGGAACATTCCCATCTTGATTATGGAGCCAAATGATATAAGGAGAAGAGGCACAAAGCTGTTAAGATGTATAAACGCAAATGATGAGTTTCCTGAAATAACATATGAAGATATGGCTCCAGCGATTATGAGAACAACGCTGAATTCGCTGAATGTCATAAATGTAAAGGCAGGTTCCCTCTGATACTTATTAATGGCAACTATGGCATATGACGGAATAGACATTATTTCCCAGCCCACGATCAGGGCCAGATAGTTATCTGATACCAGTATGACTGACATGCCTAGAACTGTGAGTGACATCAATGACGCTAGCCACTTCCCGTATCTCTCTCCGTACGAAAGTGAGTATATTGAAGCAAAAAACCAAACCGTTCCTGCGATCAGTGAATAGTAGGAGAGATAGTCTCCTAATTCGAACTGAGTAGCTGCAAATATAACCGAGGAGGCTCCTAGAATCAGATAAGAGAATTTTCTACTGAAAAGACCAACAAGTGCGGCAATGCTGAAGAGTATAGGACCCAGGAATGCCAACATAATCAGGGCCCTCCATCATTTTTAGGTTCTGAGCTTATCATTGCTTTCTTCCCTTCCTTAGCAGCGTTAAGAGCGGCAAGAATTGTATATGGCGATGGGGGACATCCTGCTATTTCGACGTCAAACTTCTTCCTGTCAAGTGGCGGTACCCCAATGATACCTCCAGTGATTGCACATGCTCCAAGTGCTATGACAAGTTTTGGCTCCGGCATTGCTTCATACGCCCTATCAAGAACCTCCTTCATACCGTGGGTCATGACCCCCATTATGACAATTGCATCTGCATGTCTTGGGGTATTTACAAGATATATCCCTAGCCGATTGGCATCGTACTGCGGTGAAAATATACTGAAGAATTCCATGTTGCATGATCCACACGCTCCTGAATCAATGTAAAAGACATGGAATGACTTTTTGAATGTATTCTCACCGGACTTAATCTCGAATATGTCCTGTTCGCCAGTCGGTTGCATGTCTGGAATGCATCTGCGACAGAATATACATTTCTCCTTTATCCAGCCATCCGGCGTTATGGCTCCAACCGGACAGTTATCGGAGTACTTACCGGAAAGACGTGAAGGCCAATCCGGAGGAAATTCAGGCTTTGCAGACGGAAATTTTTCAGTTTTTATTCCTTTCTTTAAACCATTGAAAAACCAGAAACTACTCATTTTATCACCACTGCCAACTCTGAAATCCAGATCCCAAAACTTTCCCAGTTAAAATGGAAATCAGTGAATACATTGCCTATCATCGATCTTCTGAAAGCTTCTATGTTCAGAAGAGATGGGGATGAAATTTGAACATCTTCAATAGCTCCATTATTAATTTTTACATAGTAGAACAGATCCCCCTGTGGACTTTCAAGCCTTGATGCTCCTTCACCCGTCACCCCATCACCTTTTATAGCATCTGAATTTCCACTTTTTCCTGTTGCTTCGAGAATTAGTGCGGCTGAGCTAAGAATTTCCTGACTTCTCACATAAAACCTTCCAAAGGCATCTGGCTCATCGAATACGTCAGGTTTGAATCCAAGTTTTTCATAGGGGAGGACGGGGTGAGAAATCCTTGCATCTACCTTTATTCCTGCGGCCCTGGCTGCAGGTCCTAGGAGCTGGCTCTGTTTTATGACTCCGTTATTCTGAAGCCTATTAAGGAATATTTTAGACTGAAGTAAATTGTCGAATAACGTTTCAAATTGATCCCTTATTTCTATGATTTCATTCTCTAAACCGCTCACATTAATCTTACATCCTCCTATTGATGAGGCTGAGAAGAAGTACCTGTGGCCTGCGACCTTGGAAATCAATCTAGAAACCTCCTCAATGAGGTATGCTATCTGGTTCTGGGGAACACCGAAACCGGCCGGTTCGCATAGTCGTTTCACGACTTCGAGATTGCTCCTAATCCTTTCCAGTTCTAGCATTACGATCCTGGAATACTTGACATCATCCGTAACTTCAATCTCAAGGGCATCTTCAACAGCCATTTCAAATGCAATAGCGTGCGCAGCAGCATGAAAGCCGTTAATTCTCTCGATCTTTAGTAGTGCATCTTGTGGGGAAAGACCTCTTAAATTTATTGTCCTTACTTTAAAATAGGGCTCCACATCTATGTGTTTTATCAGTTCGCCCGGGGTCTGAATCTGAAATCCTACAGACTCCAGTAAGCCTCCAGCTGCTGGTCCATATGAAAACATAAACTCACCGGGCAAATTCCTGTGCGTCGGCTTCTGGAAATTGTCTAAGCGGTCTGATAGCGTATTTTCATACACTGTGTATTTCTCAGTATTTCCAATGAATCTACCCTTAGGATTCCCAAACTTATAATACCTCATTGTACATCACCATATAGAAAATACCAATAAAGAGCGGTATTAATGCAGAAATGACTGAGACTGCAGACATTAATTTGTCTTTTTCATTTTTAGGGCCCTTACCGTTGAAAAGCATGCCAGTGACGTTATAGTTGACAGATATGAATGCAGTTGCTAGAAATATTATTACAATAATGAACTGAGCGTACATATGCAGGGAAAGCACGTCTGAAAGTATCAAAAATTCTCCAAAAAACGTCCCAAATGGCGGAGCTCCAGTGACTGCAAGGGATGACATCAGCATGGAGGCAGATGTGTATGGCATAGATGTTCCAAGACCACTTAGATCGGCAATATTCTTCTTTCCAGTGAATCTTAGGACATTCCCTGAAGAATAGAACGCCCCGGCCTTCCCAAAACTGTGTGAGATTAGGAGCAAAAGTGCCCCGGTGATGCCAAGCGGTCCTCCGGCCGCCAGCCCAAGGAGAGCAAGATTCATATTTTCCATTGTAGAATAGGCAAACATCCTCTTGTATCTGGTCTGGTATCCGATAAATATTGATGCCGCTACAATTGATATAACTGCAAACCAGACATATAGCTGCCGAATAGGCTCAATTTCATAAACTTCGTAGAGTACGTAAAGTGCTGTGGGCAATAGAACACCTGAAAACATTGCGCTAACAGGGCTTGGGGCTTCGCTATGCGCATCAGGCAGCCATGTATGGACCGGGAATACTCCAACTTTAGTTCCAAATCCTATCAAGGCCAGTGAAACAGCGAGAACCATGATCTTGGAATGAGGATGCATGGCAGTTGCGACTGAGACTGATAATGTACCAAGAGAATAGTAGATAAGAATTATGGAGATGAAAGCAAATGTCACACCGGCAGACACTATTATAATGTATCTCCATGTGGCTTCCAGTGATGTTTCTGTTTTCTCGATAATCAGTAGTAGTGCGGACGAAATTGTTGTTGCTTCTATCCCAACCCACATGAACCCATAATTATTCACTTCCAGAGAGAATATCATTGATATTGTGAAAAGGTTAAGAAGAAGGTAGTATGTTGGTTCCCTGATACCCATGTTTTCAATTCCCTTCAGATATCTGGTAGAATATATCGTGGAGAGGAGATAAACTGATAGAACCATCATTATGAATAAAACGGTGATATTCTGTACAAAGAAAAATCCAGTTTGAGGCCTCACATAATACATGATTACAGACAGGGCAAGGTCTATGGCTGCTGCTGCAACCGACATTTCCTTGATTCGGCTACGATAAAAAATTCCAGGAAAGCCGGGTATGAGTAAGATCAGAATTGCTAGCAAATTCCCTGTTATCATCCTCTCAACTCCTCAACAGGTTCGTGTGTGAACTTTTCTAGCACAACAATCGAAGATATCACAACTAGTGCAAGTACATCAAGGAAAACGCTGGCCTCAATTATTATAGGAATTGGGAGCAGAAACATTGCAAACAGGACCAATGAGTTTTCCTCTTCGACATAACCTATTATTTGGGTGAATGTCGTCCTTCTGGAAGCAATGAGGAATAAACCCTGAAAGAAAAGAGTGATTGGAAATACAAGAACGGATGAGTTTCCTGAATTTTCAAGGAAAGAATGGAGAAAAATACCGGAGAACGCGATAGAATAGAGTATGAAAACAGATATTACTATGAAGATCAGATCAACTAAAAAGAGATACGAAAGGCTTACCCTCCCCTCATATATGTACGATTTCTGCTTTGGTATCCTTTTTTGAAGGAAATAGTTGACAAGGAAAGCTCTGAGAACTATAATTAGTGCTCCCAAGATGAAGAAATCGATTGACCTTTCTTCCCAAGCTATTATGAATGCCAGTACTGCAATCAGCACAGATTGCACTGATTGCCCCCTTATCATAGAAACGATGAATTCTTGGCCTTGGATGTAAAAAGCAGATATGGCTATCAGACTGGAGATCAGGTAGACCACGGAATCTATATAATTCATTGGATGACCTCCACGAATATAAGAAAGAGAATAGAAAAGGTAAAGGCTATTGCCAGATAATCCATTACCCTGAATAATCTGAGTTTTGCAAGAGTTGTCTCAACAATAAGTACTATGAATATAAGAATCATCCATTTTGCTAGCATAACAGGTATGTCAAGAAGGAAAAGTGGTGAAGTAGAAAAAAGGCCCCAAGGAATCAAGAAGACATTAAGAAGGACTGAACCAAGCAGATACTGTTTGATATATGCTGACCATTTTGCCACAGCAAGAAGTTTTCCACTGTATTCATAATTTAGGCCTTCGTCAATCATTCCCAGCTCCTGCAAACCTGAACTTTCCAGCGGTATTTTGCCGGTTTCATAGAGGAAGAGCATGAAGAAAGCAAGTGTTGAAAACATGTGAGTCAGTGATAGATTCTCTAGAGAATATGACGTGAGGAAAGCAATGGTAGTGTAGGGATTGTTTGTGGCGGTCAGAAGCGATACTGCAATAAAGACAGTTATTAATGTCCCCTCAGACAGAAAATTGAATGACATTGTCCTAGAGGCGCCAAGTGTAACATAATTGCTCCCAGAGTTTATGGCTGCTGCTATCTTTAAAAAAGCTGCAAGAGAGAAAAGTATAGCTCCGCTCAAGAAATCACCGGATGCCGTGAAATATATAGGCACCGGGATCAGAACTGGAATTATGAGTGCAATGAGCGAATATATACCGAATAGAACATAGGGTATATATTTAAAAAATACCCCTGAATCCGCTGGTATTATTGTAACTTTTCTGAAAAGCTTCCAGAGATCATAATAGGGTTGGAATATGCTGGGTCCATGTCGCGATTCAACCATTGCCTTTAACTTTCCCAATATGCCACTGTAGAGTGGAGCACTTATAATAACGAAGAAGTACTGTGTCAATGTTTCAACTAGCGTAGTAGTGGCCATGGTTATCCACCTGTTTTAGTCAGGCGTTATCATCCAGCGCTAGCCGGCGGTTTGTACAGGTGGAAACGCCATTCCACGCACTGTACGGCATGTTGACAATTTATTTAAATTTATCGTGAAGGAAGTTGAAATCGCGGGGATTCTGTTTGTCCATAAAATGTCACAAATCACTCAAAGCTAAATTCATCGCAGCGACTTACTAATGTTATCTTTTTTTACTTTTTACCCACACCATTCTGGCAATTTCGAATAAAACTGCTCCTTCTACAATTCAGGTTGCAGTAAGATTTATTCATGCAGAGTCCAAGATCCCCAAAGGAAGATCTTCTGGATGAATTCTTGCCCATGCCTATTAAACGCAAATGATGTCTTATTCATGTTAGCACCAGCACTTCTGTTTGATAACATGCCACTTTTTAGGTTAATATTATTACGCGATATATTCTGCTGAAACGCAGATATATTCAACTTTTTCCAAAAA
>Ga0080006_1092638_pt1 | contig 76323 bp, 60 predicted proteins | sample RS3BMetagenome_FD_69209 | JGI IMG/M metagenome (GOLD analysis project Ga0080006, IMG submission 69209) | Ferric oxide microbial mat and aquatic microbial communities from Rainbow Spring, Yellowstone National Park, USA - RS3B (SPADES... ... | reverse complement strand
GTCCCCGGGGCCGGCCCCGCGGATGGCCGGCGCGCCAACCCTGCCGCCGCACGCATCTGGTGGACCTCCGAGCCGCTCACCCGCGGGGCCAATTGCCGTCGAGCATGGCGATGTAGCGTTCCGCTGACCGTATGACGGCGGCCCTCGCGTCGTGCTCGATCACGTCGCCCGGAAAACCTCCGTACAGCCGGTTGAATCTCAGGCCCTGACAGCGAGCCGCGATTCGCCGCACGTCACTCCCCGGCAAAGGGATGCCATTCGGATAGCTGTAGAGGAAGGTGACGTGGCGGCGGTCGGCGGCCACGGCAATGGTGTCGCCGGTGAGCAGGGCGCCTCTGCCGCCGTCGCCTCCGGGCCAGTGGAGCACGGTTGACCCCTCGAAGTGCCCTCCCAAGCGCAACACGCAAAGGTCGCCCGTCGCAACCACCGCGTCGTCGGAGAAGTAGCGGACGTCTGGATGCGGGTTCACCACGTGCCTCGAATCCGCCGCCGGGAGCAGCAGCGCCGGGATGTGAAGAGCCTCGAGCCAGGAGGAGAAGGAGCCGTAGAAGTGAGGATGGCTTATCGCCATCCGCTGGACTCCTCCCAGCAGGCTCAGCCCCGCCACGGTTTCTTCGTCGATCAGGCTAAGGCAGTCCCAAAGGAGATTGCCAGCCCCGGTAGTGACCAGGAGCGCTCTCTGGCCTATTGCGAACCTCGGTTCCGTGACGATCTCGAAGAGGCCAGGTTCCAGCTCCGTGATGCGGTTGCGGAAGGTCGCTCGCAATTCGGCCATGGAGGTCCAGCGCTGGCCCTCCGGCGGGATGTACTGCCGCTCGTCCTGGCAGATGGCACAGCTCTGCGGCGGCGTCGCCGCTTCTGGATACTGTGTCCCGCAGGTCCGGCAAATGAATTGAGTCATCGGCGATCCTCCGCTGGCCCCTGGTCCAGTATCCCGCCGCGGGACCGCTCCCAGGGATGCGATCAGGGATTCAATGCCGGGGCGGACCGAGATGCACCAGCCGGTCTATCTCCTCTGTATCCACCGGCTCCGGGGGGATGCCCTCCAACAACCAGGTCACGCCGGCTTCCCCAAGCCGGTCCAGGTCGGCCTCGCGATGCCGGACGCCGGATCCCCATTGGGCCTGACGGGTCACGACCAGGTCGTAGTCCGGGCCGACCCGCCGAGCCTGCAGCTCCTTCTGAATGGCCAGCAGCTCCGCCTGGGCGGGCGCGAGGTGGGGATCTTCCTGGCGGAATATTGGAAAGAAACCCTCTAGCGTGGCGGCCCGTTCCAGAGGTCGCCGGCGCGGCCAGCGCCCGGCGGCCCATATCGGTAACGGACGCTGGTGGGGCCTTGGCAAGAAGGCCTCGGTCTCAACCGAGTAGAAGTCACCGTGGTAGGAGACCGAGTCGCCGCTGAGCAGCATTCGGAGAACTTCCAGTGACTCGTCCAGCCGGAGACCGCGCTCGCGGGCATCCGTGACCTCCCCGAAGGCGCTGAACTCACTCCACCCGTCGTCACCCAGTCCTATCCCCAGAGTCAACCGGCCCTTGGACAACAGGTCGAGTGTCGCCGCCTGGCGGGCCATGACCCAGGGCCGGCGGCGGCTCAGCGGCGTGACCATGGCCCCCAGCCTCAAGGTCTGGGTGGAGCAGGCCATGGCTGTCATCGTCACCCAGGGGTCCAGGAGCGGGGTGCCGGGTCCTGCGAGCATGTGGTCCCAGACAAAGACCCCGTCCCATCCCGCGGCCTCGGCCGCGCTGGCGAGCGCCGCCATTCGGCCGGGGTCGGCCAGGCCGTGGAACGCAGGAACGAAGAGGCCAAAGCGCATTGAGACAAGGATGACGGTTCGGTCCCCTCCCTGGGTTGGCACGGGCCTGCGTGATCCTCCCGCCAACCCCCGACTAGACTCAAAACATGCCTGACGATCCCTTGGAGCGAACCACGCCGGAGAGGAAGTTGCGGGTAGCCACCTACAACATCCTTGCCGGCGGGGGTGAGCGCTGGGGTGAGATTGAGACCATGGTCGCCGCCCTCAACCCTGACGTGATCGCTCTGCAGGAGATCGAGGACCCCCAGCCAATGCGCAGCATGGGGGAGCGACTGGGCTATCAGGTCATCTTCGGCGAGGCTCCGCGCTTCCGCCACCAGGGGCTGCTATCCAGGCTGCCAATCGCCAGCTGGGTCAATCATCAGGACGCCCTCGCGTGGCCTCGAAACTCGATAGAGGTGGAGCTGGACCTGGGTTCCGCATCCGTCATCCCGCGCCTTCGCCTGCACACGGTTCACCTGACCGCAGCCTTCCAGCGTCGCGGGCGGGCGGAACCGGACCGTGTGCGCGAGCTGACCGCCATCCGGCGCCAGGCCGAGAGCGGGCGGGGAGTCCCTCACCTGGTCATCGGAGACTTCAACTCCTTAGCCCCTGGCGACGCCATCCGGGCGACCGACTTTCTGGGACAGCTTTCCGAGTGGCGCAAGAGCGGTGTCCTGGAGGAGGTCGGAGCGTTGCAGTCGGTGCCGGCGGGCGTCAAGGCGATGCGCTGGTGGCGTGGCGCCGACAGCGAGGCCGCCGAGATCTCCGAGGTGGCTCGCTCCGGGATTCCCCGTCTTCCCTGGCTGGTGCATCCTTTGATCGAACTGGTGCCAAGGGGCGAGACCACCGACGCTTTGGTGGGTGCCCTGATGCCGCGTGCGGCGGTGCGCAGCATGCTGGATTCCGGTTATGTCGACTGCCTGCGCCAGATTCACCCCCGCAAGGACAGCTTCACCTGCCCCACCTATCAGCCGGCGGTTCGGATCGACTACGTCTTCGCGACGGCCGACATGGCGGAGCGCCTGGTCAACTGTTTTGTCGCAGCCCAATCCGGCAACCTGGGAGAGGTTGCCAAGCTTGCCAGCGATCACTTTCCAGTGGTGGCGGACTTCGATCTGAAGCCCGCCTGAGGGCCTTGCTCTGACTCGCTTGGAGCCTGAGGCTACAGGGCCCGCCAAAAGGCGCCTGCGTGAGACCCGGCCCAGCTCACCCGGGGAGTCTCCGGCGCTCGTCTTGAACTGGCGACATGCTCTCGCCCATGAGCGTCCTGGGGCCGGCCGGAGGCCGTCCCCGCCCAGAGCAGGCGCTGGTGCCGCCACCCATATACTCCAGGAATGACCAATTCAGCTCAGGCCGACGGGATCCCGCAGGCCGAGTACGCCATCCTCGGCGGCTCCGGCACCGGCACTCAGGGGTCCCCGGAGATGGACCCGCGGGTGGACGTCATCCGCCGGGAGGAGGTTTTCCAGACGCCCTTCGGCCCGACTCCGGCGCTGACGCTGTTTCGAATTCACGACGAGGCAGGGGAGGTCCGCTCGGTGATGTTCGCCCGGCCCCACGAGCTGCAGCCGGGGACGGCCAGGGGGCAGCAGAGTCTGGCTCTGTTCTGGACCTTCCAGCGAGCCGGGGTGCGTCGCATCGTGGCGGAGAGCGGTGCGGCCAGCATCACCCAGCACTTCCACCCCCGCGACCTGATCATTCCCCACGACTTCATCGACTTCACGCGTCAGCACGGGGGGCAGTTGGTGCCCGGGTCCATGGTCTCCATGCGGGAGCCGTTCTGCCCGGACATCCGCGAGGTTCTGTGGCAGAGATCGCGGAAGTTCGCTGCCGACAAGGCGACCAGGGTTTTCAATCGCGCGGTCCATGCCGCCGTGGAGGGCCCACGCCTGGAGACCGCGGCCGAGGTCGCGGCGCTGGCGCGCATGGGGGGGGACATCATCAGCCAGACGGTCACTCCAGAGGTCTACCTGGCCCGGGAGATCGGGGCCTGCTTCGCCACCGTCGAAATGGTTTTGAACTACGCCGAGGGGGTCCGCCCGGAGTGGGACTTCGAGTTGCTGCGGGCGATCGTGCGCGAGGGCGCCGAGGAGTTGGGAGGGGTTGCCCTTGACGCCCTGGTGGCGCTCCCAGGCGCGCCCACCTGCACCTGCGGCAGTCTGCGCGAGCCGGTTGGACGCGGCCAGTCATCCGCGGCGCTCGCTTCGTGAGCGCCGACACCGTGGGCCCCGCCAGCGACGGGGTCGCTGAGGTCAGGCTGCCCACGGCCGGTCATCCTGAGCCGGACGCGGTGCGCTCCATGTTCGCCGGCATAGCCGGCCGTTACGATCTGCTGAACCTGCTGCTCAGCGGCGCCCAGGATCGTCGCTGGCGCCGACGTGCGGCCCAGTTGACCAGGGCCCGGCCGGGAGACAGGGCACTGGATGTGTGTTGTGGCACGGGCGCCCTCTCCGCCCTCCTGCGCAAGCGCGTCGGGCCCCGCGGGGCGGTGGCCGGAATCGACCTGACCGAGGCCATGATCAGCGCCGCGATCGCGAGGGTCCCGGGCGTCGCCTTCCAAGTGGGGGACGCCTGCTCTCTACCGCTCCCGGAGAACTCCTTCGATGTGGCGACGATGTCCTTCGGGCTGCGCAACATCGATCGCCACGATCTGGCCCTCGCCGAGCTGTGGCGGGTCCTTCGGCCGGGGGGACGGGCCGTGGTTTTGGAGTTCAGCACCGAGGCCGCTCTGATAAGCCCGCTTTACCGGCTCTACAACCGCCTCGTGATTCCGCGCATCGCGACCTGGCTCCTGGGCCGGGCCGGCGCCTATCAGTACCTGACCGAGTCGATAGCCACTTTCCCGCCTCCCCTGGTGGTGTCACGGTGGCTGCGCGAGGCGGGCTTCGAGCGCGTCCGCTACCAGCGGATGAGCTTTGGCATCGTGGCGCTGCATGTGGGGGTGAAGCCTCGCAGCTGAGCGCGGGGTGGCGGCCCCGATCGCCTGCCAACTCGCTCGGGCCCGATTGACCAGGGGTTACATGGACGGCCTCGGTTAGAGTTTTGGCCAAGCGTTGGGGAGCGCGCGGTTCAGGCTTTCTTGGAGGCTGCAGGGGTTGATTCGCACGCTTGTTCTCGCAGGCTCACGCAGTGGGCCAGCACTCGAGCCCTGGCTCGACTATCTCGCCCGCACCGGCCAGGTGGCGGTGGAGGTGGTGACCGACACCGTTCCGCTCGCCCATCTGGAAGGGTTTGACGTGGTGGTCGCCCACGCCCCGGGAGGGCCGCTCGGCCCAGCGGAGGAGGCCTCCCTTTGCCAGTTCGTGGCTGGGGGTGGTGGATTTGTGGGGCTGCACTGCACCAACCACCATTGGGCGGGCGGTGACAGCTACCGGGCGATGATGGGGGGCGGCCCCGACGGCAGCACACCCCACGGGGAGCTGGTCGTGGACGTGGCGGCGGAGGCCCACGAGATCACGCGCAGGGTTGGACGCGGGCTCACCGTCTGGGATTCCTGCTTCGGTCAGCCCGAGCTGGCAGAGGATGCGGAGATTCTGCTCACCACCACCTGGCGCTCCCGGGTCCTCCCTGTGGCCTACGCCAGGCGGCACGGCGCGGGACGTGTCTTCCACTGCGGCATAGGCGGGGCGGGGGGGGGCCTCGGGGCCGAGATCGTGCAGGGGGTTCTCTACCGGGCCGTCCGCCACGTGGCGGGAATTCATGAGGCGCCCGCGATCGGTGTCGGGTTGCTCGGCTTCGGAGCCATTGGTCCGGAACACACCAGGGACATCGCGGCCATTCCCGGGCTAAATTTGGCCGCGGTCTGCGACAGGGACCCGTCCCGCCTGCGGGAAGCGGCCCGGGACGCCTCGGTCAGTCTTCTGACAGGTGATGCGGATGAGCTGCTGGGCTCTCCCGACGTTGACCTGGTGGTGATCTCCACTCCGCCTAACACCCACGCCCCTCTGGCCCTGAGGGCGCTTGGGGCGGGCAAGCATGTGGTGGTGGAAAAGCCGTTCTGCCTGAACGCTGCCGAGGCCAACGAGCTGCTGGAGGCCCGCCGGGCCTGCGACCGGGTGCTCACGGTCTACCAGAATCGCCGCTGGGACCCTGACTACCTGGCGCTCCAGCGGATCTTGCGGGACGACGTGGTGGGCGAGGTCTTCCGCATTGAGGCTTTCGTCGGTGGATTCGACCATCCCTGCCACTTCTGGCACTCAGATGCCCGAGTGAGCGGGGGGGTGATCTTCGACTGGGGAGCCCACTACCTGGATTGGATCCTGCAGCTGCTGCCGTTCCCGGTGGTGCGGGTCGACGCATCCCGCCAGAAGCGGGTGTGGCACGACGTCTCCAACGACGACCAGTTCGAGATCCGACTCACCTTCGAGAACGGTGCCGAAGTTTCGTTTCTCCATTCCGACATCGCGGCCGCCCGCAAGCCCAAGTGGTATGTGCTGGGCACCAAGGCGGCTGTCGTGGGCCATTGGCGGGAGGCCACCCTCTCCTCCCGGGGGCCCAACGGAGTCGTCGAGGAGCATCTTCCGGTGGCCGACCTGCCCTGCGAACTGCACGTCATGCGCCCGGCCGGCAGTGGCCTGATGAGCGACGAGCGGATCGCCCTGGGGCCCCCGCCTCAAGCCGCCTTCTACCGGAACCTGGCGGGTCACCTCCTGGCCCACGAGCCGTTGGCGGTGACCCCGGAGTCCGCGCGGCGCAACATAGATGTCATGGAGGCGGCCCTGGCCGCTGCCGACTCGGGGCAGCCCCGGGCGGTGCGGATTTAGCGCGATGCCGCCTCGCTGGGGGATTCTGGGCGCGGCCAGGATCGCGCGCCAAGCGGTGGTCCCCGCCATCCGCGAAGCCGGAGGCGACGTGGTCGTGGTCGGTTGCCGGGATAGGGCTCGGGGAGAGGAATTCGCGTCCGCGCTCTCGGTGGAGATGGTGGTTCAGGGGTATCAGGCTGTCCTCGACAGCGACATCGACTGCGTCTACATACCCCTGCCCAACTCTCTGCACTGCGAATGGGCGGTGGCGGCCCTCGAGCGCGGACTTCACGTGCTGTGCGAGAAACCCCTGGCCCTGAACCGCCTCCAGGCGCGGCAGATGGCGGCCAGGGCGCGGTCGGCCGATCTGCTCCTGGGGGAGGCGGTGATGTACCGCCATCATCCACGCTGGGCGACCTTGGCCTCCTTGCTGGACAGTGGCAGGATTGGGCCCGTGCGCCAGATCTCGGGCAACTTCGCCTTCCCGCTGGCAGCGGGTCCGGACTACCGCTGGGAGGCGGAGATGGGCGGCGGCGCCCTCTATGACGTGGGCTCCTACCTTGTCAGCGGCGCACGTTTTCTGGCCGGACGCGAGCCCGTGTCAGCCTGCGCCATTGGCATTGCCCGACGCCAGGTCGACGAGACCGTGGCCTTCGGCCTCCGGTTTCCCGAGGTGCACGATGAGCCGGCTCTGGTCGCCTCCTTGACCTGTGGGATCTCCTCGGCAGAGTCGCAGTGGCTGCGGGTCGTAGGCACGGATGGAGAGCTCGTGATCGAGGAGCCGTTCACTGCCTGGCGCGGCGGCGAGCCGCCGATCCGCCTGCGCACTGGAGCAGGACGGGAGGAGGAGATACCGTCGCCGCCCGCCGACCCCTACTGCGAGATGGTGCGGGCCTTCCATCATTCTCTGGCAACCGGGGAGCCCTTCCCCACATCTGGTGAAGAAGGGGTCGCGAATCTGGTCGCGCTCGACGCCGTGTTCGAGAGCCTGGGCCGAGACGGCGTCCCGGTTGCGATTGGAGGGCAGCATGCCCGGCAGGCAGGCGGAAGAGGGATCGCTGCCGGCTAGGGCGGACCGGGTTCCGGGACGGCTTGGGCCCACGACCCACAGGCCCCCGGCCCCATCCGGAGGTGGCCGCTGAATTCCCGCCTGCGCCTCACCTCGATCAACTCGCCACCCGCAACAGGCAGGATGCGGCCAGCAGGTGCACGGTCAGCAGCCCGGGGGTCGCCCCGGCTCCGGCATACCTGGTGGCGCATCCGCTGAGGATCCGCGGGGCGCCAAGCGACCTGGGCCAGGAGACCTGGAGTGCGCTGCCAGGGCTGGCGTCTTGGATGCTGGCCTGCAGCATCCTCTTTGCCGGGGAATAGGACATGGACGTCAGGTGGCCTGGCGAGGAGCGGATGAACGGCTGGGACAGCACCTTGAGCCAGGCCTCGTCTACATCCCCCTTGGAGTTGCTAACGCCCCAGCCGTTGGGGTCCTCCCACTCCCACCACGCCCAACCCGCCAGGTGCTGATCCGAGAGCCGGATCTCGTCGGCTGCCCAGCGGTCGGCCAGTCTCCCGTCATGCGGAATCCCCAACTCGCCAACCCAGTACGGGGCGGGGAGTTGGGCCGCCTCGCCGAGAGCCTCGCGCCACTCCCCCGCCAGGGGAGCGACATTGCCGGTGAAGGCGGCGCCCAGGATGCTGCCCGCATAGAGGTGGGTCGAGTAGACGACGTCGCGGGCTCGAAGCGGGCGTATGGCGGTCGGCAGCTCCCCGAAAAGATCCCCCTCCAGGATGAAGAGATGGTTGGGGTCCACCTGGGAGATGGTCCTGATCCCCTGGGCATAGAAGGGCCAGAGCAGGTGGGTGGCGAAGATACCAGGGGGTATGGGCAGGGGGTGGGGCTCGTTGTAGAGATCAAATCCGGCCACGCTGGAGTCGTCCCGAAACAGCTTCGCCACCACAGACCATGCCTGCCAGTACAGCGTCTGCCAGTTGGGGTAGAGCCAGAAGTACGCCAAAGCGGCGTTCACGGCGGGCGACAGGTGGCGTTGCCATGCGGGTGGAAGACCGGGAAGGTGCAGGTCCGGGATGCCCGGCACGTAGAGCCAGGCGGGAGCGCCGCTGCCGCCGAAGCCGACTCCGAAGTCCTCGGTGTGCATGTCCAGGACGGAGTAGAGATCGTGGCGTGCGCACATTGACACCATGGCCTGGATCCTGGCGAGGTAGCTCTGGCTGAAATAACCGGGCTGCGGCTCCAACAGCGACCAGGAGATGGGGATGCGCACCACGTCGAAGCCCTGCTCCTCCATGAGCTTCGCGTCTCCGCTGGTGAGCGGCTGGGGCAGGGGAGTGGCTCCCGTCTGCAGCAGGGAGCTGTCGTTGAAGCCCCGCAGGATGACCGACTGCCCTGCCAGCGTTGAGATCGTGTGGCCCTTCACCGCCAACCAGGGAAGTCCCTGAGCAGGCGGCCGACTCGGTGTCACGCGGACCGCCAGAGCAGGCGCGGGCAGGGTGACCACGGCCAACAGGCCAAGGCCAGCCGCCAGACAGCAGAGGGCAGGCGGGAATCGGCTGCCGCTCTCCCTGTGGGTCCGGCGGCGAGTTGGGAACATGGCTCGGATTCTCGACGAAACTGCAGATATGGGGGCGCTTCCGATTGCGCTAACCGCTCCTCTTCATTCCGCCCCGACCCCGCTCTCGGGTCCGCCGGAGAAGGCGATCACCCCTTCCTCGAAACGACCGCTGCGCGCGTTCACCAAGACCATGTAGAGGTCGATCGTCCCTGGCGCAGGTAGGTTGCCGGACGCATCTGGGCTGGCCCGCAGGAGCACCACCCAGCAGAGCTGCACCCCGCTGCCCAGGGGACCGCCACCGGTGCTGCCCACATCGGCCAGAAACGCCTGCTGCACAGAGTCCTGCGACCCTTGCCTGAGGGCGACCCGGGCCGCCTGGTCCCTGGTGATGAGCGGTCTACCCGTGGGCTCGCTGAGCAAGACCCCACTTCTTGCCATGAGGTAGACGGTGCTGGGAAGCAGGCCCAACCCGTTCTGGGCCGGGGGGGGATTCAAAGCCAGCAGGCTCACAACCGACACCAGGCCCATCACCAGTGCCAGGGCTGTGCCGGCGACCAGGCGGGATGCAACGCGGGGGTGGCGCGGATACGAGCTCACTGCCGCAATATGATCGAGGCTTGGAGCCGGGGTCGGCGCTGCCAAACTTCGGTTCCGTTTCGAGCCGTGCGGCCTGCGGTAGGGTAGGGGTAGCGGACGGGCCGCGCTATCGCAGCCCCCGACTTGTTCAGAACGGAGGTTTCGAGAATACATGGCCAAGACGGTAGGAATTGACCTGGGGACCACCAACTCGGTGGTGGCTGTCATGGAGGCCGGGGAGCCGGTCGTCATTCCCAACACCGAAGGTGGCCGCACCACCCCCTCGGTGGTGGCGTTCACCAAGGACGGCAATCGGCTGGTGGGGCAGCTGGCTCGGCGCCAGGCCGCCTTCAACCCCGAGAACACGGTCTACTCGATAAAGCGATTCATGGGCCGCCTCTTCAATGAGGTCGAGGGGGAGCGCAAGATCGTCCCCTACAAGGTGGTGTCAGGCAAGGACGGCCGGGCCGAGGTTGCGGTTGAGGGCACCAACTACACCCCGGAGCAGGTCTCCGCCATGATCCTCCAGAAGCTCAAGGGGGACGCCGAGGCCTACCTGGGCGAGAAGGTGACCGATGCGGTGATCACCGTGCCCGCCTACTTCAACGACGCGCAGCGGCAGGCAACCAAGAACGCGGGCCAGATCGCCGGGCTGAATGTGCTGCGCATCATCAACGAGCCCACCGCGGCCGCGCTGGCCTACGGGCTGGACCGCAAGGAGTCCGAGAAGATTCTGGTATTCGACCTCGGTGGCGGGACGTTCGACGTCTCCATCCTGGAGGTCGGAGAGGGGGTCTTCGAGGTGAAGTCGACCAACGGCGACACCCACCTGGGCGGCGACGACTACGACCGCCGCATCGTCGACTGGATGGCGGAGGAGTTCAAGCGTGACCAGGGGATCGACCTGAAGGCCGATCGCCAGGCGCTTCAGCGGCTCACCGAAGCCGCTGAGAAGGCCAAGATCGAGCTCTCCCAGCTGCAGGAGACTCAGATCAACCTGCCCTTCGTCACCGCCGATCAGAATGGTCCCAAGCACCTGGACTTGAAGTTGTCGCGTTCGAAGTTTGAGCAGCTGACGGCCGATCTGACCGACCGCTGTCGCGGCCCCTTCGAGAACGCTTTGAAGGACGCCAACATGCGCCTTGAGGACCTGGACGAGGTGGTCCTGGTTGGAGGTTCGACCCGGATGCCCGTGATCCAGGAGCTTGTCAAGACCATGACGGGCAAGGAGCCTCACCGGGGGGTCAACCCCGACGAGGTGGTGGCGGTCGGGGCGGCCATTCAGGGGGGCGTGCTCAAGGGCGAGGTGAAGGACGTGCTTCTCCTCGATGTGACCCCGCTATCGCTGGGGATCATGACCGAGGGAGAGGTCAACACCAAGCTGATCGAGCGCAACACCACCATTCCCACCAGCAAGAGTCAGGTTTTCTCAACCGCGGCTGACAACCAGCCGTCGGTGGAGATCGTGGTCCTCCAGGGAGAGAGGCCGCTCGCTCGCGACAATCGGACCCTGGGCCGATTCATGCTGGACGGGATTCCTCCCGCTCCACGGGGCATGCCGCAGGTTGAGGTCACCTTCGACATCGATGCCAACGGCATCCTCAACGTCACCGCCAAGGACCGGGGGACGGGGCGCGAGCAGAAGGTCACGATCACCGGTTCCACCACCCTTCAGAAGGAGGAGGTGGAGCGCATGGTCAAGGAGGCCGAGGCCAATGCCGAGGACGATCGCCGCAAGGCGGAGGACATCGCCCTGCGCAACCGCTGCGACTCCTTGGTTTACAGCTCGGAGAAGACCATGCGCGAGCATGGTGAAAAGGTCAGCGCCGAGCTTCGCGACGAGATAAATCAGAAGATCGAAGCTCTCAAGTCGGCGGTGGCGGCTCAGAACACGAGCGACATGCAGAGCCGTGAGCAGGAGCTTACGGCGGCCATTCAAAAGGTCGGCGAGGCGATCTACGCCAATGCGCCCGCCTCGTCGTCATCCCCCGACGGGCAGGCCGCGGCCGGAGGAGAGGACATCCCGCCGGCGGCCGCTGGCGGCGGCGGTGGGTCGGACGGGGACGTCGTGGACGCCGAGTTCAAGGAAGTTTGAGGAGCTCGCTCGGGCTCAGGGCTCTCTCCGGGAGCGCCCTGAGCCTCGGGCTCCTGGGCTACTTGGGGGCCGTCCTTGTTGCTCGCCGGCGAGTGGCGACGGCGGTTTCGGAGCCTCGGCTGGAGGCCATGATCCGAGAGCGCATGGAGTGCTTCGGGGCAGTTGCCCAGCACCTGTATCTGGGCACCGGGCAGGGCCGCATACATGTTCTGGAAACCGGAAGGGAGGGTGACTGGGTGCTTTTCCTGCACGGATTGGGGGCCAGCTCCGGAAGCTATCCCGGGCTGCTGGCGGAGCTGGCTCGCCGACACCGGGTCCTGGCGGTGGACCTCCCCGGCGCGGGTCTGAGCGACCCCTTGCGGTTCTCGGGACACCCCCGCGCCCCCTGGATAGAGGTGATCTCGGATGTGGCCGCCGCCCGGGGCTTGGGAAAGTTCCACCTGGTCGGCCACTCGATGGGTGGGCTGGCTGCAGGAGCCTATGCCGTGGAGCACCCGGGCTCGGTTGCCAGCCTGACGCTGCTGGCACCGGTCGGGCTGGCATGGTCCCCGCCGCCTGTTTGGTCGGCCGCTGCCATTCCTGGTTTGGCTGACCTCACCGCCGCGCTCGACCGCTTTGCGATGGAGCGCCAGTGGGCAAGGGGAGAAAGTGATATCCGTGGCTTGCCTCGGGGCCCGGTCGAGGTGGGTCCCGACCACGACGGCCAGCGCCTCCAGGTGAGTCGCCGCTTTGCGGTGGGCTCGGACATGAATGCCTTCGCCCGGCTCATGGGGCCACTAGGATTCCGCCCAGACTCCCGTTTGCTGCCGGGACTGGGCGTCCTGGCCGGAAGAGCGACGGTTGTGTTCGGAGCTGACGACAAGAAGGTCGCTCTGACTCCTGCCCAAACCCAGCTCGCGCACTACCCGGGGATCGACCTCAAGGTGGTCCCCGGCTGGGGCCACCTTTTCCCCTTCCTGGAGCCCGCGCGGACGGCCGCGATCCTGGAGCTGTCATTCGCCCCCTCATCCTGAGCCCCGGTGCCCGCCTGCGGGCTGCAACCGATGGTTCGGGCTGGTCCCGTCCAACCCTGCGGTTCGGGGTTTGCCAAAATGAGTGCAACCACCAGCGCCTCGGGGAGGTTGTGTGAAGACGACCAAACTCGGCTTGACGATAGGCATCGGCGCCGGGGCCGTCGCCTCTGCGGGCTACGCGTCCGCTGTCGGTCTGGCCCGTCGTCCGGTGGCGCCTCTGGCCCCGGACCGCGCGATCGAGGAGGTCCTCGACTCATGGTTGGCCGAGCTCGGGGTCGCGGCCCATCACCACTACGTTTCCAGCCCCGTCGGCCGGATCCATGCTCTAGAGGTGGGGCACGGTGACGCGACGCTCATATTTCTCCATGGCCTGGGGGCCAGCGCTGGAGAGTACGCGGCGCTGCTGGCCCGGCTGGGATCCCGCTTCCGAGTGCTAGGCATAGATCGCCCCGGCGGCGGGCTCAGTGACCCGGTGCGGTTCCAGGGGCATCCGAGGCAGCCCTGGAACGAGTCGGTGCTGGCAGTCGCCGATCAACTTGGGGTCCGAAGCTTCGATCTGGTCGGTCACTCCCTGGGGGGCCTGGCCGCCGGCGGGTTCGCCATCGACCACCCGGACCGGGTCGAGCGCCTGGCCCTGCTGAGCCCGGTTGGGATATCGTCCCGGCTTCCCGTGGTGTGGAGCCTCTCCATGCTGCCCGGCATCACCGATGTCCTCACCGCGGCCGCGCGGGCGGCGATGGCGCGGCAGAGCCGAGAGCCGACGCCTGCGGTGCCCGGCGCCGGCTTCGGTCCGGTCCGGATCGGTCCGGATCTCGCCACCTACCGCTATCTGGTGGGGAGACGATTCTCTCGGGGAGCGGACCTCGAGACCATTCCCAGGCTGATGCGCCCCTTCGGGTTCAGGCCCGAGTCACTGCTGCTGCCCGGGCTGGACAGGCTCGCGGAGAGGACGCTCGTGGTGTGGGGTGATCACGATGATCAGGTGGCGCTGGCGCCAGCCCGGGCCGAGCTCTCCGGGTATCCGAGGATCACCCTGCGGGTCATGGAGGGGGCCGGTCATCTCTTCCCATTCGAGGACCCCTTGTCGACGGCATCTGTGATCGAGGACTGGTTCGCGGCGAGGGTGCGATCGGCTGCGGATGCCGGGGGGAGCTGAGCCCGGCTCCGGGACCGGCCCCCCCGCTGGCTGCGGTGGGAGGCCGAAGCGGCGCCAAAAGAGCCAAGCCGCCGCCGGGACGCAGGTTGGCGGAGCACCATCTCCCGAAGTTATCCGGCAGGCGGCGGAGGGCGTGGTTGAGCGGGTTCTCGACCAATTTGTGCACCAGCACCGAGGCCAGCAGGGCGAAGACTATGAAGGCCAGAAGGAGGCCTGCCCCACGAAGGTGTCCCTTGTTCTGCCACCAGCCGAACTGGCTGGTGAAGAGATAGAGCGGCTTGTGCAGCAGGTAGAGCTCGAAGGAACATTCACCCAGCAGTACCAGCAGCCCCGAGCAGGCCCAAGACCGTAAGCCCCTGATGTCCTGGGTGGCGGCGGCCAGGATGAGAACCAGGAGGCTCGGGATGACCGCCATGGCGACGAAGGGTCTGTCGAGATAGTCTCCGGTGAGCACCGTGTAGGTGGTGAATGCCCCTGCCAGCACGGCCAGGCCCGCGATGGCGACCGCCGCCGAGGTCCGCGGCCAGCGCAGTCGCAGCCCCAAGGTGACCATCCGGGCCAGAAGCATGCCCAGGAGGAACTCCAGGAGTCTGTAAGGCGGGAATATGAAGAAGAGCCAGAAGTAGATGTTGCCCGGCACGTGGATGAGTGCCGCGACCGCGGGGGCGCCGATCTGGAGGAGCAGGGTGGCCGTCACTGCCAGAGCCAGGGCACGCCAGCCGAACCGGCGTATCGGGATGATGAGGAGGGGGAAGGCGAGGTAGAAGAACAGCTCACATGACAAAGACCAGCTCACCCCGTTGCCGCCGAAGTACCAGCTTCCTCGGGGCAGCCAGGCTTGGAAGAGCAGGAAGTTGGCGACATGACCCAGCGGTCCGGGGATGCGCTCCTGGGCGGCGATGACCGTGAAGGCGAAGGCCGTCAGCATGACCGTGAGGGGCCATATGCGGGCTATTCGGCTCCACCAAAACCGCCCCGGCCGCGGCTCCGGTTGTGCCCAGGTGAGGACGAAGCCTGACAGAAGATAGAAGAAGGTCACTCCGGTGTAGCCGTAGGCCTCGGCGACGTCCACTGTGGCAGACGAGGTGAAGTGATAGCCGACATGCACCAGGACCACTCCCAGGGCGGCGAAGAGCCGCAGTCCCGTCAGACGATTTAGCCGGGACCTTGCCCTTCGGGGAGCGGGCTGAGCGACCACCAGCGGTCCCAGCTCCGACTGACCAGAGCTGGTCGCGTCCAGCCGGGTCACCAGATGCGGTCTGGCGATTCTCCCTTCAGCGGTCGCCGCTCTCTCGGGAGTGGATGGTCATGGCGCATGACAACCTCCTCTGGTTCGGATCGCTGATGTGGCTCCCCGGGCGGCGGCGGTTCGGCCCGGACGTCGCTTGGGAGCGAGGAACTCAGAACATCCTTCCACCCGTACCTTGGAAATGGGTCAGAGGAGGCTCCGGATCAGCTGGGATCAGATCGGCTCCAGCCCCCACTTCCGCCAGCGATTGGAAGTCCCGAAGAGGAGCGGGCATGGGGCCAAAGTTTGTCACCGGCGGGCTGTTATCGCTTGCGGCTGACCCGCGTGGGCCCGCGATTCGGGTCGCGCCAGAGGGGGTATACCCAGGTGGAGCGAAAAGTCGCTCGGGAGGTAGCAATGCGCATAGAACAGTTCACCCAGCGAAGCCAGGAGGCTCTTGAAGCAGCAGCTCAACTGGCCACGCGGTATCAGCATCCGGAGGTCGACCCTGAGCATCTGCTGCTCGCCTTGCTGGAGCAACAGGATGGCTCTGTCAGCCCCCTTCTCCGCCAGATCGAGGCGGACCCGGCGGCCATCAAGGACAGGCTCATAGCCGATCTCGAGGGCCGCCCGCGCCAGGAGGGCGCCACTCCGGCGGCCTCACGAGACCTTGAGGCCCTCTTGCGGCAGGCCTGGGACCAGATGGAAAAGCTGCAGGATGAGTACTGCAGCACCGAGCATCTGCTGCTGGCGCTGGCAGGGCGCAGCGCCGGTCCAGCCGCGGGCATCCTGCGCGGCGCGGGGGTGACCCAGCAGCGTCTCCTCAGCGCGCTTTCGACCCTGCGCCAGGGCCAGCGGGTGACGGACCCCAATCCGGAGGGCAAGTCGCAGGCGCTTGACCGTTACGCGGTGGACCTCACCCAGCGTGCGCGAGAAGGAAAGCTGGACCCTGTGATCGGAAGGGATGAGGAGATCCGGCGCACCATGCAGGTTCTGGCCAGACGGACCAAGAACAACCCGGTCCTGATCGGCGACCCCGGAGTGGGCAAGACCGCCATCGCCGAGGGGTTGGCTCAACGAATCGCCAGCGGCGATGTTCCCGAGACCCTGCGCAACCGCAGGTTGGTGGCCCTCGACCTGGGAACCCTGGTGGCGGGAACCAAGTTCCGCGGGGAGTTCGAGGACCGGCTGAAGGCGCTCCTGAAAGAGGTCACCGCGTCCGACGGACGGATCATCCTGTTCATCGACGAGCTCCACACCCTGATCGGTGCGGGTGCGGCGGAGGGTTCGATGGACGCCAGCAACATGCTCAAGCCAGCTCTGGCCCGAGGAGAGCTGCGGGCCATCGGGGCCACCACCTTCGACGAGTACCGCAAGCACATCGAGAAGGACCCCGCCTTGGAGAGGCGCTTCCAACCGGTCTATGTGGGGGAGCCCACCGTGGAGGACACGATCAGCATCCTGCGTGGTCTGCGGGAGCGATATGAGGTCCACCACGGGGTGCGGATCAAGGATGCCGCGTTGGTGGCGGCGGCCGTGCTTTCGGCCCGCTACATCTCCGGCCGATTCCTTCCCGACAAGGCCATCGACCTCGTCGACGAGGCCGCCGCCCGGCTGCGGATGGAGATCGACTCCATGCCCGTCGAGCTGGACACGGTGGAGCGTGAGGTCCGGCAACTCGAGATCGAGCGACAGGCCCTGCGCAAGGAGACCGACTCGGCGTCCCGGGAGAGGCTGCAGGCGTTGGAGCGCGAGCTGGCAGACCTCCAGGAGCAGGCGGTCGGGCTGCGCCAGCGGTGGGAGCGGGAGAAGGCCCAGATTGCGGATTTGCGCCAGATCAAGGAGGAGATCGAGCGCACCGGCTTTGAGGCTGAACGGGCGGAGCGGATGGCCGACTTCGGCAAGGCGGCCGAGCTTCGCTACGGCACCCTCGCCGAGCTCAGGAAGCGACTTGAAGAGCAGCAGACCAAGCTCCTGCAGAGTGATGGCGGCGAGCCGTTGCTTAAGGAGGAGGTCGGCGAGGAGGACATCGCCGAGGTGGTATCCCGCTGGACCGGCATTCCCGTCCAGCGCATGCTCGAGGGCGAGGTCCACAAGCTGGTCGAGATGGAGGATCGGCTCCACCAGCGGGTGGTCGGGCAGGACGACGCCATCTCCGCCGTGGCCAGCGCGGTGCGCCTGGCCCGCGCCGGTCTCAACGATCCTCGGCGACCGCTGGGCTCGTTCATCTTCCTTGGACCCACCGGGGTCGGCAAGACCGAGGTGGCGCGCGCCCTGGCCGAGTTCCTCTTCGACAGCGAGGACGCCATGGTGCGCCTGGATATGAGCGAGTACATGGAAAAGCATTCGGTCGCGCGTCTGGTCGGGGCCCCGCCCGGATATGTCGGCTATGAGGAAGGGGGCCACCTGACCGAGGCGGTGAGGCGGCGCCCCTATGCGGTACTCCTGCTGGACGAGATCGAGAAGGCACATCCTGACGTCTTCAACATGCTGCTCCAGCTCCTGGATGACGGACGTCTGACCGATGGCAAGGGCAGGACGGTTGACTTCCGCAACTGTGTGGTGATCATGACCAGCAACCTCGGCAGTCCCGTCATCGCCGCGCTTCCAGACCATCCGAGCGCGGCGGCGGAAGCGTCAGCCCGCGAAGAGGTGATGGGGGAGTTGCGCCGACATTTTCGCCCAGAGTTCCTTAATCGAGTGGATGATGTCATCCTCTTCCACCGCCTCGATCTCGTTCAGATAGAGCGCATCGTTACCATGCAGCTCCGTCAACTGGAGGGGAGATTGGAGGCCCGTCGACTGGCCCTGCGGGTGCTGCCGGAAGCAGTGCGCTGGCTCGCCGAACAAGGTTACGACCCGGTGTACGGCGCTCGTCCTCTGCGCCGGGTGCTCCAGCGCCAGCTTGGCGACAGGGTCGCCATGGGGCTTCTCGACGGCACCTACCGGGAGGGTGACACCGTTGTGGTGGACGTGGGCAGCGAGAGCTTGCAACTGCACCGCGAGGCAGCGGCTGGCGGCGCCCAGGAGCCGTCTGGTCCCGACACCCCGGCGGCGGCCTGGAAGGACGAAGAGGTCGTGGATGTTGAGGCCCAGGTGCTCTAGGCTGCGGACCTCACCAGGCTGGATCGGTCCGCTGTGCCCCAGCTCGCAGGGCTGACAGCACGTCGTCCGCTCGGGACGCCAGACCCGGTGCGATGCGGACCGATTCCACCCGGCTCTTGGCGACCACCAGCTCGCACTGGGTGGCGACCAGGTGCTGCTTGACCGCGGGCTTGGCGGCGAAACCGGCGAGCGCCTGCCCGACGTGCTCGCGCAGTGCCCGGGGTGAGAGTTCGCCGGCGCTGATCTGGAATCCGGAAGAGCTGGGTCGGAGTCGGAACTGGTAGGCTCGCCGCCCCGCCCTGGCGCAGGCCTCGCACCGCCCGTGGGGCTCGTCAGGAATCTCCGGTCTCTTCAGGCACACCCTGCACACCCGCTCAGTCTAGACGGGCGCGGTCGAGCTCGCGCCCAGCGCTGCGCCAGGTCGGCGGGCAGGACGAGCGGCTCGGTCCTCGGTCCTTCCTGGTACAACAGGGCTATGCCCTGGGCATCCTCGGCGAGCTCGGTGGCGGCCTGGGATGGCGTCCGGAGCGGCTGGGCTTGAGCCGTCCAAGGCTGGGTTATGGCAAGGTTCTGGCGTGGGGATGCGTCCTCCTGGCCGCAAGCGCGGTTCTGGGCCTGACCGTCGCCCACGGGACCCGCGCCGACCTGGTCGACCAACTTGGGCTGGGATGGATTCCGGCCCACCGGGCCTCTGCCGGCTATGTATGGCTGACCAAGATCGGGTCCCCGCCCGTGCTGCTCGCGGGGGTCTTGGCAGTCCTGGCCCTGGCCATCCCGAGAGACAGGAGAAGGGCCCTGGCATCAGCTGTGGGACCGGTGGTGGCCGTTTTGGCCAGCGACTGGATCGCCAAGCCGATCTTTGATCGGCAGCTCGTGTCAGGGCACCTCAGTTATCCCTCCGGAACCGAGGTGGCGGTCGCCGCGGTCGCCACGGCCATGGTCCTGGCGGCTACGGGGAGGGGGCGCTGGTACGCCTTGACCTTGGCGGTTGCTGCTGGCGCGGCTGTCGGGATTGGCGTGGTCGGACTGCGGTGGCACTATCCGACAGATGTGCTTGGCGGGATGCTCCTGGGGAGCGGCTGCGTTCTGGTGGTGGATGCCATCTTCCACCTCTTGGGGCCCGGCCGCTGGCAGCGGGAGCTGCTTGGACTTGAGGACCCGGAGCCGGTGCTCCCCGCGGCCGCGGGCTAGCAGGGGCCCCGATCACCGTGGGCCGGAGCGGCAACGGCCGTTCTCAGGCCACCGGCAGCGCGCTTGTGGCGCCCAACCCTCGAGGCCGCCACTGGCGTAGCCGGGAATCCCGCGATGGCCGCGCGGACAGCTCGAGCTGCTCCTGCCCTGCTCGGAGAGGCCCGGGGGGCCGCCGGGCCCCATGGCGGGGATGCCGCCGGGCTGTGGTCACCGGTGCGATGCCGAACTCACACTTTCGGGCAGCCGGAGGCGGAGGGTCCTGGCCTGGCGAGTGGTCCCGATCCCAGCTCGCCAGGCACTTGACCAGGGACAGGGTTGGACCGAGGCTAGGGCCCTGGGGCCAGCAGGTCAGCCAAGTCTGAGAGAGCCATCACGACCGCAGCCTGGCGTTCGGACGGGATGGTTTGCAAACGCTCCTCGAGGAGGTCGGCCCGAGCTCGTCGGAGCCGGTGCAGAAGCTTGATCCCGTTGGGTGTGGCCCTCACCAGGGCGGCCCTCCGATCCCCGGGATCCGGCTCCCGGAGCACCAGGTTTTCCGCCTCCAGGCGCTGCAGTTTTGGAGTGATGGTCGAGTTGTCAACCCCAAGCCAGGTCGCCAGGTCGGACGGATGGCACGGACCGCAGGTAACAAGGCGTGCCAGGAGCCAGACCAGGGAGGCGGGGACGGAGCAGTGGGCCCGCTGCATGACGGTGCTCTCTATGTCGTGCCGCCGGGCCCAACCCGCGAGAACGGTGATCGACTGGTCGAGCATCTCGGCGGCCTCCCGACACGAGCTGGCCTGGGGGGGGGCCGCCGAATCCTGGTGGGGGGTGGCTCCGTTGCCCTCGCCAAGTGGCGCTGTCACCGGTCGGGCTCTTCGAACTTCACGGTCGCCGGACGGGCGTCGTTCCCGGACCGTGCGGCCAGCGGTGGCGGGGTTGCTCCCGAACCAGCCAGGGTCCGGACGACCGGTGCCGGTTGGTCCTGATGGATGTACTTTCCGCCCCGCAGAAGGCTGGCTACCGCTGCCAGCAGACAGGCGGCGATGGCGAAGTCAAACGCGGCCCTAAGCCCGGTCATGAAGGGAGCAGAGATCAACTGCGGAAAGAATGCCCTGCCGGTCAGGTACGCCACCTTGGCGTGGCTCAGATGGGGCAGGATCGGTCCCAGCAGTGTGGCCACTGGGTTGTAGCCGAGGAAGGCCGCGAACAGGCTCCCCACCGCGGGAAGATGCGCCACCTTCTGAGCGTATGCGCTGGGCACCCCCTGCGCTGTCAGCCCGTGGTAGAGGGCGTGGGGAAGGCTGCCGCTCAGACCGATGATGATCAGGGTGAAGAAGATGCCGATCGAGAGGACCATCGCCGAGTTCTGAAATGTGGCGGCCATGCCCGCTCCCGCACCGCGCTGCTCCGCGGGCAGGCTGTTCATGATCCCGGCCTGGTTCGGGGATGCGAAGAGCCCACTGAAGAGACCGTAGGCGAAGAGCAGGGCCGCGAAGAGGACATAGTTGAAGTCGGCCGGGAGGAATTGGAACAGCAAGAAGATGACGGCCGACCCAAAGACGCCCAGAGTCGCGAACGTGCGGGACCCGTAGCGGTCGGAGAGAATCCCGGCCAGCGGTCCGGCCACCAGGAAGCCCACGGTCAGCGGCAGCAGGTAGATGCCCGCCCACAGGGGTGTCTGGGCGAAGCTGTACCCGTGCCGGGGAAGCCAGATCCCCTGCAGCCAGATGATCAAGATGAACATCAGGCCGCCACGGGCCAGGGAGGCGAAGAGCCCGGCGGCGTTGCCCGCCGCGAAGGCCCGGATCCTGAAGAGGGGGATCCGGAACATCGGTTGCGCGACCTTGGTCTCGATCCAGACGAAGATCCCGAGGCCCACGACTCCTCCAATCAGCGCCCCCAGGACCCAGGGGTTGGTCCACCCCATGGTCTGCGTGCCGTAGGGCAGGATGCCGTAGGTGATGCCGACCAGGAGGGCGACCAGCCCCGCGGCGAAGAAGAGGTTGCCCCACCAGTCGATCCTGGATGGCAGGCGAAGTCCCGTGTCATGGAGCTTGAGGTAGGCCCAGATGGTGCCGAAGATGCCGAAGGGCACCGAGACCAGGAACACGAGGTGCCAGGAGACCGGCCCCAGAACCCCACCCAGCACCAGGCCGATGAAGGAGCCGGCGATCGCGGCGACCATATTGGTGCCCAGCGCCAGCCCTCTCTGGTTGGAGGGGAAGGCGTCGGTCAGGATGGCCGACGAGTTGGCCCACAGGAAGGCTCCGCCCACACCCTGGAGAACGCGCATCACGATGAGGTAGATGGCGGCTTGGGAACCCGTGAACCAGCACACCGAGAGAAGCACGGAGAACACGGTGAACACGGCGAAGCCGAGGTTGTACATCCGGACCCGGCCATACATGTCCCCGATTCGCCCCAGGCTCACCACCAGAACCGCCGTGACCACCATGTAGCCCATCAGGAGCCAGAGGAAGTAGGGGGTGTTGCTGGTGGTCAGAGGATTGAGCTTGATCCCACGGAAGATGTCGGGCAGCGCGATCAGGACTATCGATGAGTTGATCGTGGCCATCAGGATGCCCAGGGTGGTGTTGGAGAGGGCTATCCACTTGTAGTGGGGGCCAAGGGGCTTCCCCGTAGCGCTCACCAATCCCGCCGCAGCTGTCCCTTCGCCCATGCTCTAGCTTCCTCCTAGCGAGTTAGTTGGTTGGTACATACTAACCAATGCCTTGGCCCGGGGTGGGATTTGAGATCGCCTGGCGGTGGTGGGGGAGCGCCCTCCTGAGGGGCGGGCGTTCCGCCGTTGACTGCGGAGTGGGGATGGGAGGGGCCCGGAGGCGGGTGACCGCAGCGCGGCTGAGCCGTTCGGCGACCGTCGGCCATGGTCCCGTGCACCGAGGGGGCCCCCGGGTCCCAGGGTGGCCGGTCGGCGGGGCCGCCCGAAAGCTGTTTCCGATCCGTGGCGACGGATTTTCTCCGGGGGAGATATATTTGGGGAGAAATGCTTCAGGTTCAGACTCCCCGCCGTGGCTGGCGTCGGCATCAGCGCGTGCTGCTGGGCGGGCTCGGAGCCCTGATCATCATCGGCGGCGGGACGACCGGGATCGTGCTCGCCTCCAAGGCCGGTCCGCCGGTCAAGCCGCATGCGGCGGTGGTCATCCCGGGCAACGCGGCGGCGGTCAGCCCGACCGCCACAATCGGCATTCAATTGAAGCATGCCCGCCTCGAGAGCGTGGTGGTGAAGACCGCCAGCGGGGCGGTCCTCAGCGGGCGCGTGGTCGGCAGCGGGTGGGAGCCGGCGGCGCCGATGCCCTGGGCCACCAAGCTGCAGATGATCCTGCGGGCGAAGGGGGGCAGCCCCGTCAAGTCGTTGGTCAAGACTGCCAGCTGGACGACGGCGCCTCAGCCACTCCCGGTTGAGTCCATTGGTCTCACCGTCTCGCCCAGCAACGGAGAGCAGGTGGGCATGGGGGCCACCTGGGTGATCCAGTTCTCCAAGCCAATTCCCGCGGCTGACCAGTCGGCCGTGGTCAAGCATTTGCAGACCACGGAGTCGATCCCCGACACCGTGGGATGGCACTGGTGGTCTGCGACCGAGGTCGATGGCAGGCCGCAGCAGTTCTGGCCCATGAACGAACACGAGTCCCTCTCGGTGAATCTCGACGGCATGGACATCGGCGGCTACCGCATCGTGGGGACGACCGCCAACAGCGACTTCACGGTGGTGAATCAATACCTGACCAAGGTGAGCGCCATCACCCACCAGATGCAGGACTACAACGGTTCTCAGCTGGTGAACACCCTCCCGGTCAGCCTGGGTATGCCCGGATTCCCCACGATCTCCGGGACCCTGGTGGTCCTCTCCAAGACCCCCGTGGTGTTCATGAATTCGTCCACCATCGGCTATCCCGGGCTCTACGCCCAGGACGTCTACGACGATGTCGCGATCAGCACCGACGGGTACTACATGCATGCGGCCAACTGGGATGTCGCGGACCATGGGGTCGCCAATGTCTCCTATGGCTGTATCGAGCAGAACCCTGCCAACGCGGTCTGGTTCTACAACTGGTCTATCCCCGGTGACGTGGTCGAGGTGACCGGCACTCCGCTCCAGGCGACGTGGGCAGCCAATGGGGAAGGGGACTGGAATATTCCCTGGAGTGAGTACCAGACCTCATAGGGGCTCCCCTGGGTGCTGCCGGGTGGCGGGGAGGAGGAGGGACCGGTCGCGGTGATGTGTGGTGCGGGTCGAAGGTCGACAACTGGGAGGGACAACTGATGGCGGCCCCGTTCTTCGGCTATCACATGCCCAGCTTCACCTTCCCTGCGGTTCCCGCCGTCGACCTGTTTGAGCACGTGGTGGGGCTTGCGGTGGCCGCCGAGGCTGCCGGGTTCGACATGGTCAGCGTGATGGACCACTTCTATCAGATACCCATGACGGGGCCGGAGACAGAGCCGATGCTGGAGGCCTACACCACCCTGGGAGCGCTGTCCCAGCGCACCAAGAGGGTGTTCCTGGGGACCCTGGTGACCGGGGTTACCTACCGCAACCCAGCCCTGCTGGCCAAGCAGGTCACCACTCTGGACACACTGTCCCGAGGCCGTGCCATTCTCGGCATCGGAGCTGCCTGGAATGAGGACGAGCACGAGGGTTACGGATTCGAGTTTCCTCCCGTCGGCAGGCGCATGGATCGGCTTTCGGAGGCTGTGCAGATTGCCCGGGCCATGTTCATGGAGGACCGGCCCAGCTTCGAGGGCAAGTACTTCAGGATCCACCGGGCGCTCAACGTGCCCCGCCCCATCCAGCAGGGTGGGCCCAGGATTCTCATCGGTGGAGGAGGTGAGAAGCGAACCCTGAGACTGGTCGCGCGCTACGCGGACATTTCGAACTGGTTTGGCTCCGCGGAGGACATGCGCCGTAAGGCTGGCATCCTGGAAGAGTACTGCCAGCAAGTGGGACGAGACCCGGGCCAAATTCTCAAAACTGCCATGGCGCAGGTGCTGCTCATCCCCCACGAGAGGGATAAGGAGGCGGTGATAAGGGGAATCCCCAAGGAGCGGCTCAGCATGCTCGGAGATCCGGTCACTCCGGAACAGGCGGCCCACAGGCTCGCCCCTTACCTGGAGGCCGGGATTCAGGGGTTCACTTTTGCCAATGCCAATCTCCACAACCAGGATCTGATCGGCGCGGCCGGCGAGCTGAAGCGCTTGCTGAGTTGAACTTTTGGGTTGCGCTCGTGAGTCCCAGGCGTGCCGGGTGGTGCCGCAGGTGATGGTGGATCAGGCGCCGGCCCTGGACTTTGCCGCCGAGCTGGCTGCCGGCTGCGGGCAGCGCGCTCGGTCGCTGCCTCTGAAGCGCGACGTCTCCGCCTTTTTGGACAGGCTCTTGGGCCTGCTGTTTCCCCAGCTGGCGGAGGAGTCGGTGGCGACCAAGGACGAGATCGAAGCGCGCCTTCACCTCGTCCGTTGCGACCTGGTCAAGCTGCTGCTGCCCATGCAGGAGAGGAGCCAGGCGGAGGCGATATCGTTCGAGTTCGCCAATGCGCTGCCGGGCCTTCATGCCCGGATAGGACTCGATGCCAATGCCATTGTGGAGGGTGATCCGGCGGCCGAGAGTTTGGATGAGGTCGTGACCGCCTACCCGGGATTTCTGGCGATAGCGACCCACCGGGTTGCACACCACCTCCATCATCTGGGGATCCCGGTGCTGCCGCGGCTGCTCTCCGAGGTTGCCCACACCAGGACGGGGATCGACATTCACCCGGGCGCCTCCATCGGCCGTGCGTTCTGCATCGACCACGGCACCGGGGTCGTGATCGGGGAGACGGCGCTGATCGGCGACGACGTGAAGCTTTATCAGGGGGTCACATTGGGGGCACTGAGCGTGGCCAAGTCCGCGGCGGGCACCAAGCGTCATCCCACGATCGAGGATGGGGTCGTGGTGTACGCCAACGCCACCGTTTTGGGTGGGGATACGGTGGTCGGGCATGATAGCGTGGTCGGGGGCAACGTATGGTTGACGGCGAGCGTGCCCCCTTACTCGCTCGTGTACCACAGCAGTCAGGTGCGAGTGCGCAGCGTGGCGGAAGCGCAAGAGCCCATGGATTTTGTCATCTGACCAACCCCGACTTGGGCGGTTTTGAATTAGCGATGTGTGAGCTGGAGTCCAAATGAGAGCTGACAGCATCCTAGAGACCATCGGCCGCACCCCTGAGGTGCGCGTCAACCACCTCTTCGACCCGAGGGTGGAGGTCTGGTTCAAGCAGGAACGGGTGAACCCTGGAGGGAGCATCAAGGACCGGATCGCCCTGGCGATGATCGAGGATGCCGAGGCTCGGGGAATCCTGTCGGCGGGGTCTGTGATCGTCGAGCCCACGTCTGGCAACACGGGGATCGGGCTGGCCCTGGTCGCTGCCGTGAAGGGGTATCGCCTGATCCTGGTGATGCCCGAGTCCTTCTCCATTGAGCGGCGCAAGCTCATGGCCGGGTACGGTGCGGAGCTGGAGCTGACCCCGCGCGAGCTGGGGATGCGTGGCGCGATCGCTCGCGCCGAGGAGATCGTGGCGGAGACGGAAGGCGCCTGGATGCCCATGCAGTTCGACAACCCGGCCAATGTCGAGGTTCACCGCCGCACCACCGCTCAGGAGATTGTCGCCGACTTTCCCGAGGGGCTCGACTACCTGGTGACCGGAGTCGGAACCGGGGGGCACATCACGGGCTGCGCGGAAGTGCTCAAGGAAATCTGGCCGGGACTGAGGGTGTATGCGGTGGAGCCGACGTTGTCGCCGGTGCTGTCCGGCGGCAAGCACGCTCCCCACCCGATTCAGGGAATAGGCGCAGGGTTCGTTCCTGGAGTGATGCGCACCGACCTGCTGGATGGAATCCTGCAGGTGGATCCCAAGGACGCCTTCGAGTACGCCCGCCGCTCGGCTCGAGAGGAGGGGATCCTGGTGGGGATTTCCTCCGGCGCCTCGCTGGCCGCGGTCGCCTCCTTGGTGCCGAAGATGGCGGACGGCGCCAGGGTGCTGACGTTCACCTACGACAGTGGGGAGCGTTACCTCTCGGTGGACCAGCTCTTCGGTTAGGAGGGCAGATCAGCCGGGAGTGTCTCGGGTTCGCGCGGAGCCACCGGACGACGCAGACCGGAGCTGCTTTCCGATTACGGATAACCACCCGGTTCCTCTGACCTTGGTTGCCAGCCTTCCCCTGGCCGGGTCCACGCTCACTTCCGCGGCACGACGCGGCCGCCGCAGCACCGGTTACGGATCCTCTAGTGTCCGGTTCCCGTCCTTCCGTCCTGGGCGAGGCGGCAGTCTCCGCGGTGGCGCGTCAAGCCCCGGGCGGGGGGCGGAGGGCTCGCGCGGACACCGCAGCGACCTCGTGGGTCCGGTCACCGCGGCCGCGGTCTCCACTACCACCGCAAGCCCCTCGATCGGGGGGTGAACTCCGGCCTCGCACCACCAGTCGGGCGCTGGCCGGGTCCGTCTCCTGACCGGCAGCTCCCTAGGACAGCTGGACGGGGTGCCCGCGGGCCCACGCTCGAAGCTCTCGAAGGGAATGACGGACGCTGGGCGCCGGGGGATCTGCCGGAGGCGGCCAAGCGCGGGCTCTCAGGCGAGGCGAAGGCTCGGTGACAATTCCTGAGGAGACCGCCCAGATAGGATGCCGGCGCACCGCCCCATTGGCGCCGCGGCACGGGACGGCACCACCGCCGCGGCCAGGGTGTGGGCACCAGCCGTCGCGGCGGCGGTGGGGATGGGCGCTGGGATACCATGGAACCGCAACCAGGGACGCCCGGGCGTGGTCCGCTTTCTGGTCTTGAGACTCTCTCTTCGCTTGGTTCTTTTGGGCTGATCCATGGCAACCCTGGCGCGGCTGAGCACGACGTGTCCCGAGGGCGGTTCGGGGCCGTCGTGGTTGGCTATCCGTGTCCGATCAGGCACGCCTGATCGATGGAACCGGAAGGTCAACGGCGTTATGGCGGGCATGCTCGCAGGGGAGGCGCGGAGTGAGTTTGGTCAACACCGGCAGGCCAGTGACTGTCCCCGGCATGGTCCTGACGGACCACGAACTGCAGGTTCCGCTCGACCACTCACGACCGGGCGGACCGACGATAACGGTGTTCGGGCGCGAGATAGCCAGTCCCACCGGGCGGGACCTGCCGTTCTTGGTGTATTTCCAGGGGGGGCCCGGCCACGAGGCGGCACGACCCACGCGCCATCCCTGGTCGCCCGGTTGGCTGGAGCGCGCCCTGGTGGAATTCAGAGTTCTGATGCTGGACCAGAGGGGGACCGGGCGCTCCACACCGGTCGCCGACCTTTCCGGTCTCACTGCGGAACAGCAGGCGGACTACCTGACCAACTTTCGAGCCGATTCGATAGTGCGCGACGCAGAGCTCTTCCGGCAGGCGCTGAGGGTTGATGCCTGGAGTGTCCTCGGCCAGTCGTTCGGCGGATTCTGCGTGCTCACATATCTCTCCCTGGCTCCACTCGGGCTCAGGGAAGCAATCTTCACGGGGGGCCTGCCGCCGCTGCGGAGACCGGCGGATGACGTCTACCTGGCCACCTATGAGCGCATGCGTGAGCGCAACCGCAAGTACTACGAGGTGTATCCCCAGGACCGGCCCCGAGTCCTCCAACTGTGCCAGCACCTGCGGTCTCAGGAGCTCAATCTGCCCAGTGGCGACCGCTTGACTCCGCGTCGGCTGCGGCAACTCGGAATCATGCTGGGAATGAGCGACGGTCGAGAGCGGCTCCACTACATCCTGGAGCGTGACCCGGACTCATTGGGATTCCGGCACGACGTCGAGGCGGAGCTGAGCTTCGCCCGCAACCCTCTCTATGCGGCCATCCACGAAGCCTGCTATGCAGATGGCACCGTCACGGGCTGGGCGGCCCAGCGGACCCTGCCGGCCGACTTCGTGGAGCACGAGGAGCTCTTCACCGGGGAGCACGTGTTTCCCTGGATGTTCGATGAGTATTCCGCGCTCGCACCTCTGGGTCGGGCCGCCCAGATCCTCTCCCAATTTTGCTGGCCCAGGCTCTATGACGAATCGGCCCTGCAATCCAACTCGGTTCCCTGCGCGGCCGCCATATTTACCGAGGACGCCTATGTGGAGCGGGCGTTTTCGGAGGAGACGGCCGCCACGGTGAGGGGCCTGCGGCCCTGGATCACAAACGAATATCAACACAATGCGCTGGCGTGCGATGGGGCGAGGGTCCTGGACAGGCTGCTGGGGCTGGCTCGCGGGCTGGAATGAGTTTGGTGTTGCGACCGTGGTCAGCCCGCAGGCCGGGTTGCCAGGGCGGTGGGCCGGGTGCCGCTTGTTTGCGCGGCCTCGCCGCTTCCGGTCTGGTGTCGCCGGGCCGCTCGTCCTGGCCACGGTGACAAGTGGGTCCTGGGCGTCGGGAGTCTGATGGGGACCGGGTGACCCCGGTCTGGTGGAGGACCATCGCAGACGGCGACGCCGCCTGGCGGGTGCGACTTTGCCCAGCTGCGCCGGCCATTGTCAGGGGGGGCGCCGGCGGTCACGAAGCCCCATGGTGAAGAGATGGCAGTGGCTCGGACTGGTGGGCCTGTTGCTGGGGGCGGCCGCCTTCAGGTCGACCCAGAACATGGCCCTGACGACCTTCGCTCTGCTGGCCCGCGACCAGGTTGGGTTGGGGCCGACGGTGATCGGCGCAATTGCCGCCGGCGCCGCGGTCGCCGCGGTGGCGACGAACCTGACCGTAGCGGTCAGGGTGCCGCCGAGGTCCAGTGGCACGGCTGCGGCTCTGGGCAGCCTGCTGCTGGTCCCGGCCCTGCTGCTTTTGGGTACGTCTCAACAGGTTGCCCAACTGGCGGTTGGAGCTGTGCTCCTGGGGATCGGGGGGGGCGTTGTGTTCCCCGCTTTGACCACCGCCATGGGGCAGTCGGGGCGGGAGAAGCGCGAGCGATCGCTGGCTCTGTTCACCCTCACTCTGAGTGGTAGCCTCGCCATCGGGCCGATCGTCGAGTCCGGGATCCTCGGTGCCGCCCACCAGAATCTGCGGGCGCCATTTCTGCTGTTCACCATCCCTCCGTGCTTGGGTGCGGCAGCGATTCTGCTGACGCGTGAGGCCCGGCGGGTGCGCCCGTCCGACGGCACGGAGCAAATGGCCCCGGTCTTGGTGGAGGAGGGACTTTCTCTGGCGGTGACTCCCCCGGAAAGCGCCGATCTCTCTGCCCGACGAAGGCTCCTCCCCCCTGTGGGGCCTCTGGCCGACCCGGGGTGGCGCATCGCGGTTACGGGAGAGTTGCTCTACGCGGTTCCCTTCGCTGCGATCACAGTTTTCGGGGCTCTCCTGGCACGGTCCGCCTTCGGGGTCACACCCGAGCAGGCGCAGATCGGCTTCACCTGCTTCTTCGTCACCTCGCTGATCGCTCGGGCCACCGTCGCCTGGCGGGCACCCATTGGTCCCAAGGTTCCTTTGATGCTCGGATCAGCCGCGACCACATTGCTGGGATTGCTGCTGTTGGTCGTCGGTCATGGGTTCCCCACGCTTCTGGTGGCTATGGGGGTCCTGGGGCTGCCTCATGGGGTTACCTTCCCGATCGTGCTGGCCCAGGTGGCGGAGTCCTCGCCCCGGGCGGGATTGGCCCGGGCCAATGCCAGTCTGCTCGCCGTGAGCAACTCGACCACCATCCTGGTGCCGGCGGTCTTGGGCGCCCTGATACCGGCTACCGGATACCGAGGCATGGCCCTTTTGCTCATTGCGCCGGTGGTGCTCTTCGCGTCCTTGCTGTGGTGGCAGGCGGGATCGGGGAGGGACAGGTTGCGGCCAGTCATCCCGAGGGGGTGATGCGACGGTCGGCGCACCCATCGGCTCTTGGTTGGACGTCACCGGAAGAGGGCACCGTAGCGGGGGTGTGTTGGGCGCCGAGGGCGGCCGGGGTGGCCGCTGAAGCAGTGCCTGTAGAGACATCAAGGGACATCAGGTGATGTCTCGCCCTGAGCAGGGTGCTTCGGCGGCTCGTCAGCTCAACAGCTCCACCCGCTTGGAGCCGGCGTCCTCCTGAGCTAGAGTCTCACCTTGGGGATGGCTGAGGCCCAAGGTTCAACGTCCCCCCTGGTCAGATCCGGGTTGGAGCCTCGGCGGCGGGCCAGTTCCGCCACCAACCGTTGTACGGGAATGATCGCGACAAACGGACGCATGAGATAGTCCACGTCTGGAAACGGAAGATCCGAGGCGGCGGGTCCCGCCTCCAGGACCGCCACACCGAGCTCGCGGAGCAGGGTTGTGAGATCGCGCGCGCGGCCTCCATCTTCGCGACCGGGCGTGATCACGATGGCTCCCATGCGGGCATCGAAAACTGCCGGCGTTCCGTGAAGGGCAAGCTCCTCCGACATGCCCTCCGCGTACAGGTAGCAGCCCTCCTTGATCTTGAGGGCGGCCTCGTCGGCGGTGATCTCGTCGATCCCGAAACCGGTGACCAGGATGGGCTCCCGGTTTATGAGGCGGCTCAGGATTTCCACTGGGGCCGGCAGGGCTAGCGTCTCCCTAATCGCATCTGGGATGTCGGCCAGGGTGTTGGCGAACTGAACGTCGTCCAGCATCCGGGCGGCAATCTGGCCGAGGACCGCCAGCGCTGTCAGGTAGGAGACGGAGTGAGTGCTGGCCCGCTCGTCAGGGCCCGTCCGCAAGATGTGGTCGCCCCCGGGATTGGGGGAGCCCAGCCCCGTGACCGTGACGGTGGTGGCTCCCGCCGCGTGAGCTCGCGCCAGCAGGTCCCGGGGGAAGCGCTTGGTGCCGCGGTGAGAGACGACAACAATCTGGTCCTGCGGGCTGAACTGGCCGTGGAGCGCCAGTTCATGAGCTTCGATTGCGGCTGGGCGCACCCGGCCCAGGGATAGCTCCGCCACCCAATAGGCCGCGACACGGCAGGCATGCAGAGATGTGCCGATCCCGGATAACAGCAGTGGGCGAGCTGGGTCGAGAGCGGGGACGCCGGGGCACGCGAGGGCGCGTCCGACGGCGTCGGCCTGACTGGCCACCTGTTCGTCGTAGGCAAAGCTGCGCAGGGCGGTTCCCTCCTGGTGGCTGCCTCCTTGCCCCTAGCTTAAGGCGCTGGCGATGGTGTGACCACCGCGGCGCCATGCCCTTTCCCCGGGTTCAGGAATTTGACGAAGGGGCTCGAACCCGGCTCCTCAACCAGACGCTGTCAGCAACAGTTGAATCCCCCCGAGAGATGCCGGCGATACTCTGTGCTGGCCGGATGGTCTGTGAATGTGACCTTCTCAGTGCCTTCTGGTGGCTCGAACGCGCATCCCGCCGCGCCCTCCGGGGCCGGGCGGACTCCGCATGTGGCGATGGGTTGAGCGAGCGGGCACGAGAACTGGCTACCCTGGGTTTCGCTGAGCTCAGGTGCTGCCCGAGGCCGGCTGTTTTTCCGGGCTGTCAACGAGAGGTTAAATTAGGACCATGACATCAGGGATCGAAGGCTCCAGGCGGCTGGGGACGCAGGGTTTGGTCGTGTCCTCGTTGGGGCTTGGATGCATGAGCATGTCTCAGTCCTACGGACCGGCTGATGAGACGGAGTCGCTCGCCACACTGGACCGTGCCCTGGAACTGGGAGTCAACTTCTGGGACACGGCCGACGCCTATGGAGAAGGCCACAACGAGCGCCTCCTCGGCCGAGCTTTGACGGGAAGGCGAGAGCGGGTGGTGGTGGCCACCAAGTTCGGCATCGTTCACGACGATTCTCCCGACACCTACATCTGCGGTCGGCCCGACTACGTTCGTAGCAGTTGCGACGCCTCGCTGGGTCGTCTGGGCACGGATTACATCGACCTCTACTATCAGCATCGGGTGGACCCCAACGTGCCCATCGAGGACACCGTCGGAGCCATGGCCGAGCTCGTGACCGCGGGAAAGGTGCGGTTCCTGGGGTTGTCGGAAGCCAGCGCCGAGTCTCTCCAGAGGGCCTCGGCCGTCCATCCAATATCTGCTCTGCAGAGCGAGTGGTCGCTCTGGACGAGGGATCTCGAGCCAGAGGTGCTCGGGGTGGCACGCGGTCTCGGAATCGGGATCGTGCCCTACAGCCCCTTGGGGAGGGGCTTCCTCAGCGGCAAGATCATGAGCACATCTGACTTCGGCCCGGGTGACTTTCGGCGCAACAACCCCCGCTTCCAGGGAGACAACTTCACCCGCAATCTGGCTTTGGTCGAGCTCGTGCGGGATATGGCGCAGGCCAAGGGGTGCACGCCGGCTCAGCTTGCCCTGGCATGGCTGCTGGCTCAGGGAGATGACGTGGTCCCGATTCCTGGCACCAAGCGCCGAGCCAACCTGGAGGAGAACGCGGCCGCCAGGCCCCTACCCCACGCCCCCGCCGAGCGCGACCAGCTGGCAGCAGCCATTCCGCAGGGTGCGGCGGCAGGAAGCCGCTACGCGAACTCCGGCTACGCGTACGGGTCCAGTCCAAGGCGCGCCTGAGCAGTTCCCCCGACGGGAGGATTGGCAACCGCGGTCACAGCCTCGCGGGACCGCGTTGGGAAACTCTCGGGTGGCCGCCCGCTGTTGGGATCCTAGGCGCGTCCTGGCCACCACAAGGTGACCATCGGGGTCGGGGCCTCTGGACCCGCCCCCTCAAGAAGACCTGCCAGCTCCGCCTCCCTTGAGGGCGGCAAACAGAGCCGCCGACGTATCCATGCCACCCGATCCGCGTCCAGCCCACCCAGCACCGGCTCCTCCCTGGTCCAGTGCGTCGAGTTGACCCCTTCGCCCAGAGCTTCGGCAATGACCGCGGCGGCGTCACTGGCCGAGGGCCCGGTCGGCCGCTGCAGGCTCCAGAAGTGCAGCCAGAGCCAGTTCAAGGACGACTGTGGATGCCGGTCGGTCAACTCCAGCACCACCCGCTCCCTCGAGTGCTGAGTCAGCGCGGTGACGAACGGCCCAAGGGCCCGCACGTTGTATGCGACGTTGGCGCAGACGGCAACATCAACGGCCTTGACCTCATCGGCACACTGGGGCCACGTCCCCTGGTGCGTGACCACCTCGGCCAGATTCCGAGCCATGGACAGCATCTCCTCCAGCATCGCCGGACTCTCATCGACGGCGACAATCACCTTCGCCCTGGATGCGAGAGGGAGGCTGGCGGCCCCGGCTCCGCAGCCGACGTCCAGCAGGGTGCCATCATTGGGCAGCGCTTCCAGGGCGCGGAGGTGGGTTGGGTTCAGCGGGCGGGCCAGGGCATGCCGGGCTGCCTTTGCGAAGGCCGGGGGAGGAAGGTCCCAGGGAGACTCGGCCGTTCTGGCAAGGATTTGCTCGGGAATTTGCCAGGCGTCTAGCGCCTTCGCCCAGTCACCGGCGGCCGTCATTGTCGCCCCTTGCCCATCCTGGATGGCCCCCTGGGTCGGCGGTCGGCCAGGAGTCGGGGGATCGCAGCCACCGGGAAGACCGCCCGCCGCTCTGAGCGCAGACCTGAGACCATCTCCGCGTGCCTCCGACCGCCAGAACCCCGCATCCCATCTTTGCTCGATGTTACGCCGCGCTGGCCCCCCTTTCGGAGGGCTTCAGCGGGCCCGGCCTGCGCAGGGAAATGCTGGCTGGTTTGCGGGGCAGGGTGGTGGAGGTTGGCGCCGGCAGCGGCCTGAACTTCCCCCACTATCCCTCCGATGTGACCGAGGTCGTGGCCGTGGAGCCCGAAACCCATCTGCGACGAACGGCTGAGAGGGCAGCGCTCAAAGTCGGAACGCCGCCCAGACTCCTTGTCCTGTCCGGCGTGGCTGAGCAGTTACCGTTGCCGGAGAGTGCATTTGAAGCCGGGGTGGCGGCGCTGGTCCTGTGTTCGGTGGATGACCAGAGAGAGGCGCTCCGGGAGCTGCACCGCGTGATCAAGGCCGGTGGCGAGCTGAGGTTCCTGGAGCACGTCCGTGGCCACCCGCTCATGGGAACCGCCCAGGATTGGGTGGACCCCTGCTGGACCAGGCTGGCCGGGGGCTGCCACCTCAATCGCGACACCGAAGCGGCGATCGCCGCCAGCGGGTTCGAGGTGGTCAGCCTGCGTTCCATCAAGACCAGGGTGCTGGGAGTGCCCATCCCCGGGCCGACTCTGATCCTGGGGAGGGCGGTCAAGGTTTAGCCCCCGGGCTTGGGGCGCCGGCCGGCGGAGGCGCCGTGGCAGCGGTGGTCAAGAGCTCTTTCCAAGCGCTGGGAGTCTGCGGACGCTGACCGTTGCTGCCGGGGGCCAGGACGCTCTGGCGAGTTCTGACCGGCTACCCTTGGGAGCAGTAAGCCAGGTTGGGCAAGCCCGGGAGAGGAGGTCTGATGAGCGGTCTGGAAGTCGTCACGGTGGCCCCTGATGCAAGTCGGTACGCGTGGACATTCGGCGGTGCGGAACCGGTGGCCAGGGTGAGGCCGGGCACCGTGCTGCAACTGTTCACCGAGGATTGCTTCGCCGGTCGTGTCCGCAGCGAGTCGGATCTTGTCTCGGAGGTCTGCGAGTTCCCATTTCTCAATCCCCAGACCGGTCCCTTCTACATCGAGGGAGCCGAGGTTGGAGACACCGTGGCGGTTCATTTCATCTCCATCGAGCCGGCCCGTGATTGGGCGGCGTCGACGACCGTGCCGCTGTTTGGGGCTCTGACGGCCACCCACATGACCGCCCTCCTGCACGAGCCGCTTCCCGAGGTGGTCTGGATCTGGGAACTCGACCGCGACGCCAGGACGTGCATCTTTTCCGCCCACTCCGGAGACTTTCGCGTGGCCCTCCCCATGGACCCAATGCATGGCACGGTCGGGGTCGCCCCGGCCAACCTGGAAGTGAGGTCAGCTTTGGTGCCGGACGCATTCGGGGGCAACATGGACACTCCGGAGATGCGGGCGGGCGTGACCTGCTACCTGGGGGTGAACGTGCCGGGAGCACTGCTCTCGCTGGGCGACGGTCATGCCCGCCAGGGCGAGGGGGAGACCTGCGGGGTGGCAGTTGAGTGCGCCATGAACACGGTCGTGGCCGTGGAGTTGATAAAGGGCCGGGCCTGCCCCTGGCCCCGCCTGGAGTCAGCGACCCACATAATGTCCACCGGCTCCGCACGGCCGCTCGAGGATGCCTTCAGGATCGCCCAGGCGGACATGGTCCACTGGCTCAGTGAGGACTATGGCCTGGAGTCGCTGGACGCGTATCAGCTGGTGACTCAGGCTGTCCTGAGCCCCCTCGCCAATGTCTGTGACACCAACTACACCTCCGTCGCCAAGTTCCCCAAGGCGTATCTGCCGGACGGGACCGCGATGGCTGGCGTCGACGGCCGGCTTCGGGAGCTGGCCGCAGAGTATCGCAAGCTTCATCCATGACCATGATGGCAAGATGGTCAAAGGTGGGAAGAGCCGGGCTGCGCGGGTTCGCGGAGCAAACTGAGGAGGAGTGATTTGAAAGGCGACCTGCGTGCCGAGACGACCTGGCTGGAGGGCCACAACGGAGATCGCATCGAGGCATACCTCGCAGAACCCTTGGACCAGCGACCCACCGGGGGCATGGTGGTCATCCACCACATGCCCGGATATGACGAGGGCACTAAGGAGATCACCAGGCGATTCGCCGCCGAGGGGTATTTGGCGATCTGCCCCAACCTGTACACGCGCGAGGCTCCAGGCGCCAGCCCGGATGATGCCGCCGCCGCGGCCCGTGCGCTGGGAGGGGTTCCCGATGACCGCTTGGTCGGGGACGTCTCCCACTGCACCGACAAGTTGCGTTCCCTGCCCAACTCCAATGCCAAGGTGGGCGTGATCGGGTACTGCTCAGGAGGGCGCCAGGCATTCTTGGCCGCCTGCAGTTTGAAATTGCAGGCGGCGGTTGACTGCTACGGAGCGTTTGTCGTTGGCCAGGTTCCGGAGGGGATGCCCTTCAAGATGGGGCCGATCGGCCACCTGGCGGATCAGCTCTCCTGCCCCCTGCTGGGCCTCTTTGGAGCCGACGACCAGCACCCATCGCCTGCGGAGGTGGCGGAGCTCGACGAACTCCTGAGGCGGGCCAACAAGGAGCACGCGTTTCACAGCTATGAGGGTGCGGGCCACGCCTTCTTCTCGACCGACCGGCCGAGCTACCGCCCCGAGGCGGCCCAGGATGGCTGGCAGCGAATCTGGGCGTTCCTAGCGGCCAACCTCGGTTGATGGGGAGAAACCTCTAGATGTGCACGTATCGAACCGACAGGATTGAGGTGCGTGGAAGTGGCAAGGGAGCTCAGGGTTGGTTCAAGCTGACCGACGCCAGTGTCTACTTCGACCACCCGGTCAGCGCACCCTTGGAGCACTCGTTGAACATCGACTTCATCAATCCGGACTTGGGCCCGTCGGCCCGAGTGGCCGTGGAGCTGGACCGTGCCTCTGCTCTTGAGCTCGCCAGAGCCATCTCGGACATGGTCAGCTCCACCGACCTCTGAACGCGATGGGCGGCGGACCTGGGGCCGCTGGGGCAGGGCGGCTCTGCTGGATGGGGTGGGGGAGGGCGAGCAAGCTCGCCCTCCCCGGCGGTCTCAGTCGGTGCTGTCAGGCATCGCCCCGAGTGCAGGTGGTGGTGGAAACGTTTACGGCCCTGGGCGGGTGTGCCGAGGAGGCGTATTCGTCGCCTCTGAAGAGGTCTGCAACGAAGGGATCGTCAACGCGCTGGTGGCTGTCCGCCGGGACGTTACTCAGCAAGGATCTCTGATTCAGGCACCGCCGGGATCGAGAATGCGGCCCCGGTGAGTCACGCAGCAGATATGCCAACCAGCTTCAAAACCTGCCGCTTCCCTCTCCCTACTGCGCTCATGCCTCTCGCGCTGCCCTAAAGGGCCCGGCATCTGCGGATCCCCATCGAGTCCCTGAGGCACATGCCATCGGGTGATCTATGATTGCTCAAAGGGAGGCAGGCGGGTTTGTGTCCCAGCGACCTGGGGCAGTGGTTGCCATCTCGGACACAAGGAGGAGCCTGTGGCAGCCCAGGCCGAATCGAGCGAGGTTCACCAGAGCCTCGAATATGTAGCCAGACCGCTGCTGGAGCTGGTCCACCGGATCACGGGAATGGAGACGTCGTTCTTGACCAGCATCGACTGGCAGGAACAGACCCAGGACGTTCTCTTTGCCCTGAACACGGAGACGGTGATCACCGCGGAGGGCATTCAGGTCCCTTGGGCCGAGTCCATGTGCCGATGGGCGTTCCTCTCCGGCCGCGAGGCCACCGCCGCGGTTCCCCAGGACTTCCCAGGCAGCATCGGCGCGCAGGTGGCGGGAATGCAGAGCTTCATGGCGATCCCAGTGGTGCAGGCTGACGATCTGGTTTTGGGCACGGTGTGCGCCGCCAGCCGCCGGCCGGTGGCAGTGGACAGCGAGTCGCTGCAGATGATCCACCTGATCGCCGAGGCGCTGGCTCACCAGCTCGCCATCGAAGCCGAGCTGAAACAGGAACAGGAGCGGAGTCGTGATGTCGAGAGCCAGCTCCAACAGGTGGCGCGGACCGCCAAGGAAATGGAGCGCCTGGCCGGCACGGACTGGCTCACCGGCCTGGCCAATCGGCGTGGGTTTATGGCCCGCTGGGAACAGGAGCTGGCGCGGTCAGCGCGCCAGGACTACGAGGTTTCTGTTTTGATGCTTGACTTGGACAATTTCAAGAGCGTCAATGATCAGGGTGGGCACGCGGCAGGGGACGCCGTGCTCCGCGCCTTGGCAGACTGCATTCGGAAGGCTGTGCGCACCGATGACCTCCCCGCCCGAGTCGGAGGTGATGAGTTCACGGTTGCGGTCACATTTACCCGTGGGGCGAGCGCCCTGGCTGTAGCCGAGCGCATAGCTGAAGAGTTTCGGGAGTGCGAGCCGGCTCTGGGACAGGCGTGCACGGTCAGCATCGGTATTAGCAGCAGTGCCAACCATCCCAGACGCGCCCTGCTGGCAGAGGCTGACCGCGCGCTCTACCGCGCCAAGAGCAATGGGGGAGACCGCATCGAGTTCGCCGGAGATCTTCTGGAGTAGCGCGCCCCCCGGTCCTCCGCCCTGCCGCGCTCCGACAGCTCGGCTCAGCGCTGACGGCCCATCATGGGTAATGACTTGGCACTACAAGGCTGGGATTTGGCGTGCGTCAAGATATCCCTCAAGGCTGACCGCGGGAACCGCTGACAGAGCTCTTGGCGACCCTCGACTGATCCCCCAAGCCCCCGGCAGCCGGGCTTCGCTCGCGGCAGTTGCTCGGGCCCGACGGGAAGCCCACTGCTACAGAGGGGCTCCCCGTCTCATCTGGCGGTTGCGGCTCCGCAGTCCGTAATTCCGCAGACTCTGCCAAGGATTGATGCTCACCCCTGACGCTGCATACCGACGCTGAGGCCGCACCCATATCAAATAGCGCGCATTCCGCTCCCGCTCTTTGCCCATCATGGTGCTGATGGTTCGGCTCGGGCGTGACGCGGGCATTCTGGTCGCGGTCAGAGCCGAAAACGCTTCTGCCGCACTCTCAGTAAGGGCGGTGGGACCAGCGACTGGTACGACATCGTTGGAGGTGCCGAGGATGCTGGATCACGCCAAGCTCGCGACGCCAGCATGGGTTGGCACCTCAGGTCGGGGCCACCGCTTTCCTGGACTTCATGACCGGTCCGCAGGCTCGGACAGCACTTGAGACCCGCCGGCGACGAAGTGGGGCTCAGCAGGGGGGAGTCGGCTGTCCATTTCCCGCCCGAGCGGAGGATTGAATGGCGAATCTCTTTCGCCGTTGTCAAGGGCCACCGGTCCTCGGTGCCGCTGCCCTGGTTCGGGCCAAAGCCCCACGCCTCGCCGATCGCTCGCACGTCTGCGGTGGGGGCGCGAGGGCGCTGTCTGCGCCCGTCGGCATGGGCTTGTAGCGATTTCCTAACCTCGGCAGGGCTGGTCCGGCACCAACTCCGATGTGGCCGCCCGACTCCTCTTCCCGGAATCTCAGACCCTGGGCCTGCCGACCCTTGCTGCGGCCACAGCGGTGATGCTCCACCTGGAATCCCTGGGGAAGCGCTCAGTCCAGGTAGTCTACGAACCTCTCCACGTGGTCGGCCAGGTTCAGGCCATGCTGGCGCACGTGGCGCTCCAGGGCCTCAGCATCCCTAGCCTCCAGGGCCTCAACGATCCTAAGGTGCTCCATGGGGGACCGCCGCATGCGGTCCCCATCGCCCATGGTTCTGGCGCGGATCGCCCGCATATGAATCTTGAGAGTCTCGACCAAGCCGGAAAGCATCTCGGAATGGGCCAAATCGACAATGTGCTGGTGAAACTGCAGATTTATCGCCGAATATTGAGCGGGGTCCAATCGGGACGGATTGCTGATGACGTCGTCGAACTTCTTCCGCACCGCAGCGATCTCCGCGTCCGACGCCCTGGCTGCGGCCAGGCGGCCTCCGACACCCTCCAGTGCCGCGCTCGCCATGACGACCTCAACGATCTCAGCCTTGCTCTTGCGCACCACGAAGACTCCCCGACGCGGGACGGTGCGCACCAGCCCCTCATGCTGGAGACGTAGCAGTGCCTCGCGGACCGGGGTTCGGCTGATTCCAAGGTCGTGCGCCAGGCCGCGCTCGTCCAGACGGAGATCCTCGTGGCCGTCATAGATGCGCATCGCCATGATCGCCCGCTTGAGTGCGTCGTAGGCGCGGTCCGGCAGGGACCAATCCGCGTCCAGCCGCTCCAAGCTGATTCCGCTTCTAGATTCTGGCGCCGCCTCGGCCTCCCCAGGATGAGCGGCAGCGCCACCAATGGCAACCACTGGCGGCCATCCTACTACAGCCTCCCCGCCTTCGTTGTGGGAGGCAGCGCCGAACGCGGGCAGGGAAGAGTCACGCCAAGAGCCTTCCTGCTCCAGTTCCGGGCCTTCGGTCACTGCTGCTGACCGGGCATGAGGTTGTTCGCCCTGGCCCAGCGATACTTGGCGCCCAGCACCTGGACCGGGGTCTCGGTCGTGTAGGGGTAGGCCGGGACCCCGTTGGCGAAGAGCAGCTCGCAAGCCGGCTCGACCTCCACGTCGCCTGCCATCGACACCACAACAGGCTTGTCCCTGCCGGCTTTGCGGGCACTCTCCATGACCTCGACCAGGAGTTCGGCGAAGACCATGGGCGGGGTGACGATCGTATGCCAGTATCCGATCACCAAGGAGTGGATTCTGGGATCCTCCAGGCCCAGTTCAATGGTCGCGCGGTAGGTCGAGGGGGGCTCACCCCCGGTGATGTCCACCGGGTTGCCGGCGGCTCCGAACGGGGGGATGAACTTGCGAAAGGACTGATCCAGGTCCTCTGGCATGGCCATCAGGCGCAGCTTCGAGTCGACGCAGGCGTCGGAAAGAAGCACCCCGGAGCCCCCGGCGCCGGTGATGATGACCACGTTTTCTCCCTTGGGCGTTGGCAGCATCGGCAGGGCCCTGGCGTACTCGAGCATGTCCCGCAAACCCGGCGCCCTGACCACCCCGTGGGTGGCGAACAGGTCGTCGTAGACCTTGTCGTCGCCGGCCAGGGCCCCCGTATGAGACCGGGCAGCCCGGGCTCCAGCGCCGGTGCGCCCGGCCTTGAGCACGATCACCGGCTTGCGGGGTGAGACCCGGCTGGCAACCTCCAGAAACGCGCGGCCGTCCTTGAGGTCCTCCATGTGCATGGCGACGCAGGATGTGGACTCGTCCTGCTCGAAAAAGGTGAGCAGGTCGTCTTCGTCGACATCAGCCTTGTTGCCCAGCCCCACGATCGCGGAAACGCCCAGGTGGGCTGACCTGGCAAAGCCCAAGATGGCCATCCCGATCCCCCCCGACTGGGAGGACAGAGCAACCGGGCCGCGCACGTCGTAGGGGGTGCAGAAGGTGGCGCAGATGTGGTCAGCGGTGTAGTAGTACCCATAGATGTTGGGCCCGAGGAAGCGAACCCCGTGGCGCCGGGCAACCTCCTGAATCTCGGCCTGCAGATCCGGCCGGCCGGTCTCTGCGAAACCGGAGGGGATCAGAACCGCTGTCGGAATCCCTCTGCGCCCCACCTCGGCCAGACCGTCGGCCACAAGAGCAGCCGGGATGGCGAAGATGGCTACGTCCACTTCCCCTTCGATCTCGGCGACGCTCGCGTGGCAGGCGATCCCCAGCACCTCCTGGGCCCTGGGGTTGACCGGATAGAGCCTGCCCTTGTAGCCTCCCTCCACCAGGTTCTTCATCACCGAGTTGCCGATCTTGCCAGGTTCCGCCGAGGCCCCGATGACGGCGATGGATTTGGGCCTGAGTAGATGGGTCATGCTGGCCAGGATCTCCTCAGGGGATGGGGGAGCCGGGGGAGCCGCGGCGGGGGGGGCCAGCATCACCCGCGCGTCGACCGCCACGGCGCCAGTGGAGGTGGCGATCACAGGGTTCAGATCAACCTCGGAGATCTCCGGGGTTCCCGTGACAAGATCGGAGACGGCGAGCAGCAGCCTGACCAATGCCTCGCGGTCGACCCCCTGCTGGCCTCTGATGCCACGCAGCATTGGTGCGCCGTCGATCCGGTCCAGCATCAGACGGGCCTCCTCAGCTGAGAGGGGGGCCAGCGCGAATGTGACATCGCGGCGGATCTCCACGTCCGTTCCGCCCATCCCGAACACGATGAGCCGCCCGAAACTGGGATCGACGCTGGACCCTATCAGCACCTCAATCCCCGCGCCGGCCATGGCCTGCACCAGAACGCCCTTGATCTTGGCTGCGGGGCTGTGCTGCCGGGCATTCTCGACCAGAGCGCGGTAGCCGGCGCGGACCTCGTCCTCGGTCCGGACATTCACGGCCACGGCATGGGCCTCGGTCTTGTGGGGGAGGTCTGGTGAGATGACCTTGAGCGCCACGGGCATGCCCACTTGGTTGGCGGCGGCGACCGCCTCCTCGGCGGATCCGACCAGTCGCTCCGCGGGAAGCGGGATCGAGTACGCTGCGCAAAGCTGGGCCAGATCCTCACCCAGGAGCTGCGACGTGCCCTCCGCCAAGGCTCGTTGAACAAGGGATGAAGCGGTCTCCCGGGAGACCGATGATGGATCTGGCAAGTTCACAACTCCTCTGCACCAGGCGACGGGTAAGGCGAGGTCAGATGACCCCTTGATCGTGGATTGCCTGCAGTTCGGACTCGCCCATCCCCAGCACCTCCCGCAATACCTCGGCGGAATGCTCACCGAGGAGGGGGGACCGGCGCACCTCCACCGGCGAGTCGGAGAGACGCAGAGGGCAGCCGACGTTCAGGTAGCTGCCCCGTTCGGGATGGGGAACCTCCACGATCATCCCGCTCTCGCGCAGGGAGTCGTCCGCCACGATGTCTCCCGTGTCGAAGACGGGGCCGCAGGGCACATCTATTGAGTTGAACTGCTCGAACACCTCCCACTTGGTGTGCTGGCTGGTCCACTCCTCGATCATGGCGAAGACCTCGTCCAGGTGGGGCAGACGCGCCTCGGGGGTGTCCCAGTCGGGGTTGCCGAGGAGGTCCTCACGCCCAATCTGACGCAGGAGCCGCTCCCAGACGTGCGGCTGGATGATCACATAAATGAAGTCGTCAGGGCCTTCTGGACGGCATCGCAAAGCCCACCCGGGCTGGCCTCCGCCGGAGGCGTTGCCGGAGCGGGGAACGGTCTGGCCGAAGCTCTGGTTCGGATACTCCGCCAGCGGGCCGTGCTGAAGCCGCTGGTGGTCGCGGATCTTGACGCGGCAGAGGTTGAGAACCGCGTGTTGCATGGCGACCTGAACGCGCTGCCCACGTCCGGTCTGGTGGCGTTGCAGGAGGCCCGCCAAGATGGCGGCCAGGAGATGGATGGCCGAGCCCGAGTCTCCGATCTGCGCTCCGGTGGAGGTGGGCGGGCCGTCCTCAAATCCGGTCGTGCTCATGGACCCGCCCATGGCCTGGGCGATGGTCTCGTAGGCCTTGGCGTTCTCGTAGCCACCGGGTCCGAATCCCTTGATGGAGGCGTAGACGAGCCGAGGCGCCTCCTCTTGAATCCGCTCCCAGGTGAAACCCTGGCGGTCGAGGGCTCCAGGTCCGAAATTCTCGACCAGCACGTCGGCGCGGCGCAGCAGCTCCCAGAGGATCTGCTGGCCCTTCTCCTGCTTGATGTCCAGGGTCAGGCTGCGCTTGTTGGAGTTGAGCATGGTGAAGTAGAGGCTGTCCACGCCGGGCAGGTCACGCAGTTGGGATCGGGTCACATCGCCCCGCCCGGGGGGCTCCACCTTGATCACATCCGCGCCCAACCAGGCGAGCATTTGGGTGCACACCGGGCCCGCCTGGACATGGGTCATGTCCACCACCCGAACACCGTCAAGCGCCTTGCTCATCGAGCCTCCCCTTGTGCTGCTGAGGGCGCGTCCGACCCCGCCCTCACTTGTACATCGTCTGGTTCATGGTTCCCGACGCGAACTCATCGGGGTCCACCCAGACATTTATCAACGACGGCAGGCCTGAGTCCCGAGCCCGCTCCAGCGCCGGCCGGATGTCCTTGGGATCGCGCACCTCCTCGCCGTAGCCCCCGAGGGCCTTGGCGAACAGGTCGTAGTGCAGGTCGCCCAGCTTGTTGGCCACCTCCCCACGCTCCCGCCCGTATCTCGCTATCTGTCCGAAGCGGATCTGATTCATGTAAGAGTTATTGCCGACGACGCCGATGAAGGGAAGCTTGAACCGCAGCATCGTCTCGAAGTCGAACCCGGTCAGGCTCAGAGCCCCATCACCGAAGTAGCCGAGCACCTCCCTTTCCGGCTGCGCGAGCTTGGAGGCCATCGCAAATCCGATCCCCACGCCCAGGGTGCCCAGGGGTCCGGGATCCATCCAGTGGCCCGGGAGATGTGGTTGCAGGACCTGGCCGGCAGTGGTCACCACGTCGCCCCCATCTCCTATGTAGACCATGTCGTCGCTCAGGAATTGGTTGAGCTCGTGGGCGAGGCGCATCGGATGGATGGGCTGGGACTCGGAGAGCAGCTTCGGCAAGCGTGCCTCCTGGAGCCGCACCTCCTCCTGGCGAAGCTCGCCCACCCAGTCCCGCCTCGCCGCGGCGGCCTCGCCGCGGGCGCTGGGGAGAGCTCGCAGGACCGCCTCCAGGATCACCGAGCAGTCGCCGACCATTCCGAGGTTGACGTCGCGGTTGCGCCCAACAGTCCTGTAATCGAGGTCTATCTGGACCACGGTGGCGGTTTGCGGCAGGCGCTTCCCGTACCCGAGGCGGAAGTCGAATGGAGTGCCCACGATGATGATCAGGTCCGCCCGATCGAAGGCGTAGCGGCGGGTCAGTTGGAAATGGTGCGGGTCGCCCGGTGGCAGGGTGCCGCGTCCGGCCCCGTTCATGAAGGCAGGCATCTCCGCCTCCCGACACAAAGAGGAAGCCTGCTCCGCGGCGCGGCAGGTCCACACCTGCTGCCCCAGCAGGATGCACGGGCGCCGGGAGTGCGCGATCAGGTCGGCGAGCCGCTGAATGTCCTCGGGGTCACCCAGGCTGCGGGTCGAGGCGCGATACATCCCGGACTTGGGGATAACGGCCTTGGCCAGGGGGACCGACCGGTCCAGGACGTCGCGAGGAATCTCCAGATAGGAGGGGCCGGGGGCTCCCAGGTAGCACTCTCTAAATGCCATCGCCATCATGTCCGCCACCCGGCTCGTGGTGGGCACCGAGGCCGCGAACTTGGTGATGGGGCGCATCATCTCCACGTGGGGGAGGTCCTGAAGGGAGCCCATCTTGTGCTGATCGGTGGCTCCCTGACCGCCTATCAGCAGCATGGGGCTCTCCGCCCGAAACGCGTTGGCGACACCGGTCACGGCGTCGGTGGTGCCGGGCCCCGCCGTGACCACGGCACAGCCGGGGCGGCCAGTGACCCTGGCGTAACCGTCGGCGGCATGGGCGGCGACCTGTTCGTGGCGGACGTCCACCAACTTGATCCCCTCGTCCAGACAGCCGTCGTAGATGTCGATGATGTGGCCGCCGCAGAGGGTGAAGACAACGTCCACGCCCTCCTGGCGCAGCGCTCTGGCGACCAGGTGTCCGCCGGATATGCTTGCCGTGTCCGCCGGGTCTCCGACGCCGGCCTCCTCAGTCATCTCCTGCCTCCCCGTTCAGGCGCCCGTAACCAGCTCCGGCACTGGGCGCGACATGGCGTCTGGCGTGATATATACCACCCCGATTGCCCAACTCTAGCACGAGTCAGGGCCCAATTGGGGCACTTCAGGACGGGCGAGTCCCGGGTCGAATTGGGGTCCGGATGACACTTTACATATGGCTGGTGGATGGTATACAGTCGGCCTCACGTCTTCGGGGTTGCATTTTCCCGACAGCGGAGAGGTCGACCACAGGAGGGTTCTAGCGGGAGGTCGTGGGGGCAGTCCTTCGTGTTATCAGATCCCCTGGGAGGGTGCTCGTGTCGAGCACGCTATCGTGCTCGGCCACCGGCTCTTGGGGCGCCCATCTGCCGGTCTAGGTCTATGTGGTGCGGATTCGCCGGTCACCGGCGAGAGTCGTTTGAGGAGGTGCGCAGGAGATCATGAATTTCATAGCCAGAGTTCCCAGGAGCCTTCGGGCGGGGGCGCTGTTGGCGACCGGTGCGGTGCTGCTGGCCGCCTGCTCGTCCACCACCACACCCACCAAGACAAGCTCGGTCAAGGTGCAGAACGGGGGGACGGTCACGGTTGGGCTCCCCAACGCCCCCACCGCTCTTGATCCCAGCACAGAGGGCTCTCTGGTGGGCAGGATCATCTTCGCGAACATGTGCTTGAGCCTCTACGGCATCAATCAGCAGATGGCAGTGGTCCCGGTGCTGGCCGCCGACTTGCCCCAGATCAGCGACGGCGGATTGCTCTACACCATCAAGCTGCGCAAGGGTCTCAAGTTCAACGATGGGACCCCGCTCAACGCCCAGGCGGTCAAGGTCTCCTTGGACCGCGACAAGACCCTCCCGACCTCGGCGCGGGCGGCCAACCTCAAGCCCGTGAGCAGTGTGTCGGTGGTCAACTCCGACACCTTCCAGTTGCACCTCGCCGCTCAGGACGCTCCCCTGACGAGCATCCTGGCGGCCCGCTCCGGAATCATCATGTCGCCGACCGCGCTGGCCCGCGAGGGCACCAACTTCTACGAGGACCCTGTGTGCGTGGGCCCGTTCGCCTTCAAGTCGCGCCCATCACTGGATGAGGTGATCCTGACCAAGTCCAAGTACTTCAACGGCAATGCCGCGGGCATCCCGACCGCTTTGGGCGGTGCCCCCCACATTCAGACCCTGATCTTCGACGCCATCACGGACCCCAGCACCTGCTACTCCGATCTTTTGGCGGGATCGATCAACGTGGCGGGACCTGGCTGCCTCGCCCCCAATGACTACAAGTTGCTCACGGAGAACTCGAGCTACAAGGCTCAGCAACTGACCTCCAACGGGTACGAGGGTATCGACATCAACGTCACCAACGGCAATGGATGGACCAAGCCGGCGGCCACCGCCAACAATCCCCTGGCAACCCATCCGACTCTGCGTGAGGCGCTGGCTTTGTCGCTGGACCGGCAGACCATCAACACCGTCGCCTACGACGGCAGCAATGTGGTCGGCTGCGGTCCCATAAGCCCGCTCAGCCCCTACTACACCAAGCTCCCGTGCCCCGCTCAGAACATCACCGAGGCCAAGAAGCTGGTGCAGGAGTCGGGGGTCCCGACTCCCATCAACCTGACCCTGATCGTGCCCACCGGCACCGTCAACGTGGAGCAGGGCGAGATCGAGGCCACCGAGGCCAAGGCCGCCGGATTCAACATCACCGTGCAGCCGACCGAGTTCACCACGGCTCTGGCGACGGCTCAGGCAGGCAACTACCAGCTGTTCGACATCGGGTGGTCCGGGAGGGTCGACCCCGACCAGAACACCAGCCCCTTCTACACTCAGGGCAGCGCCTTCGACTACACGGGGCAGGGGCCATCTTCGATCATGGGCCCGCTCACTCAGGCGCACGGCACCACCAACGTTTCCAGCCGCAAGGCGCTCTACTTCCGTGCTAGCAAGGCGATGCTCCAGTACAACGGGATCATCTACTTGTTCCACCTCACGAACCAGATCGCCTATCCGAAGTCAGTGGTGGGGCTGGGCTTCACGCCCGACGGCCTCCTCCACATGGGCTCGGTGGGATTGGCCGCTTCCTGATGAGCAGCGGGTTCCCGAGCCGCTCCGCCGAAGGGGGAGCCTCAACCGGGGGGAGTGACCGGTGAGGGCCTACCTCCTGAGGCGGGCCGGGATCTCGCTTCTCACGCTCATCATCGCCTCGATCGTGGTCTTCCTCGGGGTGAGGGCGGTGCCGGGCAGTCCGGCCACCGCCCTCACCGGGAACACCAACTTCAGCCCGGCGGCCCTGGCCGCGATCAACCGTGCCTATGGCCTCGACAATCCGCTCCCGGTCCAGTACGTGGACTGGGTGGGGCAGGTGGTCACGGGCCACCTCGGATCCTCTCCGGTCACGGGAATGCCCGTCACAACTGAACTCGGCAACGCCTTTCCGATCACCTTAGAGCTGACGGTGCTCTCGATGGTCATCGCCCTGCTCCTGGGGATCCCGACCGGGATCCTGGCCGCGATCCGGCGCGGGCGGTCGGCCGATTACGCCAGCAACGCCGCGGCCCTGTTCGGGCTCTCCATTCCCAGCTTCTGGTTCGGGATCATGCTCATCCTGCTGCTGGCGGTGGTGCTCAAGTGGCTGCCGGCGTCGGGGTTCGTCTCATTCAGCGTCAATCCGGGCCAGAACCTGGCCCACATCATCATGCCGGCGTTCGTCCTGGGCACCGGGGTGGCCGCCGTCCTCATGCGGCAGACCCGCTCCGGGATGCTTGAGACGCTGCGCCAGGACTACGTGCGCACCGCCAGGGCGAAGGGGCTTTCCGAGTGGGTCGTGATCCTGAAGCACTCGTTGCGCAACAGCCTGGTGACCGTGGCCACCGTGATCGGCCTGCAGTTCGGCATTCTGCTCTCCGGGGTGGCCGTGACCGAGGAGGTGTTCGGGCTGCCCGGCATCGGGCAGCTCACCATCAACGCCGTCTTCCAGCGTGACTATCCCACCATCCAGGCGGTCGCCCTGCTGACCGCGGTGATCGTGATCGTGATCAACCTGCTCATGGACTTCGTGTACATGGTTCTGAGCCCCAAGGTGCGGCTCGCGGGAGAGCCCGGATGAGCATTGCGACCATGCCGGGCACCGAGCCGACCGTCGTGCTAGCACAACCCTCCAGGCAGGGGTGGTGGCGTCGCTTCCGGCGCCGCCCCCCTGCCGTGATCGGCCTCGCGGGGGTCGTGATAGTCGTGCTGGTGGCGGTGTTCGCACCCTTCCTGGCGCACTACTCCCCGATCGTCAGCCAGTTCGGGCATGTTCTTGAGGGGCCCTTCAGCCCGGGCCACATCCTGGGCACCGACGAGCTCGGCCGGGACGAGCTCTCCCGACTCATCTACGGCTCCCAGGCGACCCTGGAGGTTGGCGTGCTGGCCACCCTGCTGGCTATGGCGGTGGCTATCCCCATTGGAATCGCGGCCGGCTACTACCGGGGCGCGATGGACATGATCGCCATGCGCATCACCGATGTCGTCCTGGCCTTCCCATTCTTGCTGATCGCGGTTGGGTTGGCGGCGATCTTCGGGCCGTCCCTGCAGAACGTGATCCTGGCCCTGGGGATCGCCCAGCTGCCCGGGTCGGTCCGCATCGCGCGCGCTGAGGCCATGGCTCTGCGTGAGCAGGACTTCGTGCAGGCAGCGATCGTGACTGGCGTCAAGGACCGGGTGATCCTCTTCCGCCACCTGTTCCCGAACATGCTGAGCCCGTTGCTGGTGCAGGCGTCGGTCTCGATTCCCGCGGCCATCCTGGGTTCAGCACTGCTGTCCTACCTCGGCCTCGGGGTGCAGCCGCCGACCCCGTCCTGGGGCAACATGCTGGCCAGCGCTCAGACCTACCTCTACAACGACCCATGGATCGCGATCTTTCCCGGGGTCGCGATCTTCCTAACCACCCTGTCCTTCAATCTGCTGGGGGACGGGCTGCGGGATCTCTTTGATCCCTCGATGCGATAGATGGCAGATCTGCTGGCGATCCAAGACCTGGAGGTGCGCCTCTTCGACCGCAGCGGAGTGGTGCTGGCGGTGCGCGACGTCAGCCTCACCATCGGAGAGGGCGAGGTGGTGGCGCTGGTGGGGGAGTCGGGGTGCGGAAAGTCGGTGACGGCCCTGGCCGTCCTCCGGCTGCTTCCCACCGACGCCCGAATCTCCGGCAGCGTCAACTTCGCCGGCCGCGACCTTTTGAAGCTGCCCCTGAAGGACCTGCGGGCGGTCCGCGGGCGCGACATAGCCATGGTGTTTCAGGAACCGATGACCTCGTTGAACCCGTCGTTCACAATCGGGAACCAGATAGGGGAGGTGCTGCGCCTGCACCGAGGCCTGCGCGGAAAGGCCGCCCGGGACAGGGCTGCGGAGCTGCTCAGCCTGGTCCGGATCGGGGCTCCGGAGGAGCGCCTTCGTTCGTTCCCCCACCAGCTTTCGGGGGGGATGCGCCAGCGCGCCATGATTGCGATGGCCCTGGCCTGCGACCCCAAACTGCTGATCTTGGACGAGCCGACCACGGCCCTCGACGTCACCACCCAGGCGCAGATCCTGGACATAGTGCGTGACCTGCAGAAGCGGCTCGGGATGTCGATCTTGCTGATAACCCACGACCTGGGAGTGGTCGCCGACCTGGCCGACCGGGTCGCAGTGATGTACGCGGGCAACAAGGTGGAAGATGCCGAGGTGCATCGCCTCTTTGCCGCTCCCCGCCACCCCTACACGGCCGGGCTGCTGCGGGCTCTCCCGAGCCGGGGCAGGCGCGCGGGGGACGCTCAGCAGCGGCTCGTGGAGATCCCGGGGCTGGTGCCGGTGCTGCGCGAGCCCCTGCATGCTTGCGCTTTCGCGCCGCGCTGTCCGAGGAACACCGACCGGTGTGCCAAGGAGCCGCCCGAGCTCAGCCCCTGTGAGGAGGGTCACACCGTGGCGTGCTTCCACCCCGAGCCGCTGGCTGCGGCGGGACCTGCCAGATGAGTGAGCCCGTGCTGGAGGTGGAGAACCTGCGCATGGAGTTTCGCGCTCCCCGCAGCGCCGGGGGTAAGCGGGTGCAGGCGGTGCGCAACGTGAGTCTCACCGTGGGTGAGGGGGAGATTCTGGGCCTGGTTGGCGAGACCGGGTCGGGAAAGACCACCGTCGGGAAGTGCGTGGTCAGGTTGCTGCACCCGACCGCCGGGAGGATCAGCTTCCTGGGGCGGGACATCACCACCATGCCGGCTCAGACCCTGCGGCCCATCCGAAGCCAGATTCAGATGGTGTTCCAGGACCCGTACTCCTCGCTCGACCCCCGAATGACCGTCCAGCAGATCGTGCAGGAGCCGCTCGCGGCCCACGGCCGATCGAGCAGGCAGGATGCCAGAGCGTTGGTCTCCCGGACAGTCGAGCGGGTCGGGCTTTCCTCTCACGTGCTCGACCGCTATCCCAACGAGCTTTCCGGAGGGCAGCGTCAGCGGGTGGGCCTGGCCCGGGCCCTGGTCCTGGAGCCGCGCCTGCTCATCGCAGATGAACCGGTGTCGGCGCTGGACGTGTCGGTGCGGGCGGGGATCCTCAATCTCCTGGTGGACCTGCAGAGGACCATGGGATTCTCCTGCCTCTTCATCACCCACGATCTCTCGGTCGCCGAGTTCCTCTGCGACCGGGTGGCGGTGATGTACCTCGGTGAGATCGTCGAGGTGGGCACCAGGGACGAGGTGTTCGGGGACGCCCGCCATCCCTACACCCGGTCTCTGCTCGGGGCGGCACCGCTTCCGGACCCGCTGCTGCAGAGAACCAGGGAGCGAGTGATCATGCCCGGCGAGCCTCCGAGTGCCCTCGACCCCCCCTCCGGCTGCAGCCTGAACCCCCGGTGTCCTCTTGCGGACGAGCGATGCTCGCGTGAGGCCCCGAAGTCGACCAGGGTTTCCCCCTCGGGTCACCTGGCCCGCTGTCATCGCGTCGAGGAGCAATTGGACTTGGAGGTTTCGCACGCATGATTTCACCAACCCGCCCCCAGCTGGTAGGAAGCTTTGGAATGGTGGCGGCCTCGGACTGGCTGGCCGCGGCCAGTGGCATGGCCATGCTGGAGCGGGGCGGAAACGCGTTCGATGCCGCGGTTGCGACGGGGCTCGTGCTGCAGGTGATGGAACCGCATCTCAACGGCCCGGGCGGCGAGGTCCCGATCATTCTGTATGACGCCTCCAGCGCCGAAGTGGTGGTGGTCGACGGCCAGGGGCCCGCGCCCGCGCGAGCCAGCATCGACGGGTTCAGAGCCCTGGACGTTCCCCTCATTCCGGGCACCGGACTGCTGGCCGCCAACGTCCCGGGGGCATTCGGTGCCTGGATGCTGATGCTGCAGCGATACGGGCGGCTACCGCTGCGCGAAGTGATGGGTCCGGTGATCCACTACGCCCGCCATGGGGTTCCGATCCTGCCCGCCGTCCATATGTCGATAAGAAATTGCGAGACCCGCTTTCTTGAGCAGTGGCCGACCTCGGGTGAGGTCTTCCTGCGCGACCGGAGGGCCCCTGGGACGGGCAGCCTTTTCCGCAACGAGCAGCTGGCCTCTGTTTACGAGGGGATCTTGGCCTCTGCGGAGTCGGCTGGATCCAGCCGTGAACAACAGATCGAGGGGGCGCGTAAGGCCTTCTACGAAGGGGTCGTGGCCGAGGCCGTCGAGTCCTTCATGGAAGGGGCCGAGCTCTGGGATGAGACCGGCAATGACCACCCAGGTTTCCTGAGAGGGGACGATCTGGCGGGATGGAGGTCGTCGTTCGAGAAACCGCTGTTCGTCGACTACCAGGGCGTCAGGGTCCACAAGACCGGCCCCTGGGGTCAGGGGCCGGTCTTTCTGCAGCAGCTGATGCTGCTGCAGGGGTACGACCTGGCCGCACTGGCCCCTGACTCGGCCGAGTTTGTCCACCTGGTGCTGGAGTGCGCCAAGCTGGCGTTTGCGGACCGGGAGGCCTACTACGGTGACCCCCGCTTTGTGGATGTGCCACTGGAGCATCTGCTCAGCGCCGACTACGCCTCGGAGCGGCGGCGTCTGGTCGGGGAGGAGGCCTCCGGTGATATCCGTCCCGGACGCCCGGGGGGGCGGGAGCCCCGGCTGCCCAGCCGAGAGCTGCGGGAGTTGACTCAGCGTATGGAGGGCGCCGCCGGCCTGCCCCCTGACCCGACGGGACAGGACACCTGCCATCTGGATGTTGTCGACCGGGAGGGGAACATGGTGTCGGCGACCCCCAGTGGCGGCTGGCTGCACGGGTCGCCTGTAGTGCCCGGATTGGGATTCCCCCTCTCCACCAGATCGCAGATGTTCTGGCTCGAGGACGGGCTGGCGAGCTCTCTGGCTGGAGGAAAGCGGCCCAGGACCACGCTCACCCCCACCCTGGTGACCAGGGACGGAGGGCCCTGGCTCGCATGTGGCACTCCTGGAGGCGATCAGCAGGACCAGTGGACGTTCGCGGCCTTTCTGCGTCATCTCCATCATCAGCTCGACCTGCAGTCGGCCATTGAGGCGCCCGCATTTCACACCACCCACTTCCACAGCTCCTTCTACCCCCGGGCCGCGGGCCTGCGGGAGGCGCACCTTGAGTCGAGGTTCTCCGAAGACGTGGTGGCCGAGCTCAGGCGTCGCGGCCACGATGTGCGTCTGCATCCCGAGTGGTCCCTGGGCAGGGTGTGCGCTGTGGAGCGGGGTGAGGATGGCCAGCTTCGGGCGGGAGCTGACCCTCGGCAGGGTCAGGCTTACGCGTCCGGTCGGTGAGTGGTCGCGCCCGACGGCCGTTGATTGCGGGGCAGGTGCCTGACGGGTCAGAATTGCGCCACTGGGGTTTGACGACCAGAGCAGGAGGGAGGTGATCCGTGGACGACCTGACGGGATTCGGGGGTTTTGGCGGAGGCGTCGGCTCCGGTGAGGCGATGCTTGGCGAGCGACTCAGCAATCTCAACGCCTCCTTGGAGCAGGCGGAGGCCAAGATGGCCCTGGTGGAGGCGGCTGAGCGGATGCGGCACGAGCGTCACGTCGCGGCCCTCCACCGGTTGGTCGCTCAGGTCCAGGCAGCGCTGGACAAAGTTCGGGACGGTTCTTACGGCAAGTGCGACGCCTGCGGGGGCGAGATCACCAGGTCCGAGCTGGAGCACGAGCCCGCCACCACGTTGTGCGCGCCCTGCCGCAAACACCAGGCCGACCACACCTGATCACCTGGGATCGCGCCGCTGGGGCGGGGACCTAGCAAGGCTCCGATTCGCACACGATTGGACCGTCAGGTGGGCCATGCGAGGCTGTCTGCTCCGGTCCGGCTCAGCGACTGAGCAGCCGGCACGATCCCGAAGAGCAATTGTGGCTGGGCTTGGGTCGAGACGGAGCCGCGCCGCGGCGGGCGATGGCTGAACGGGGCGGCGGGAGATGTTGACCTCGACCGTTCGGACAGTCAGCATGGAGTGATCAGGTGATTTTCGGGTGGCCCCGCCACCTTCACCGACTTGGACCAAGGAGGAACGGCGCCCCATGACCGAATACAGGACTCCGGTGATGCCGACGGCTACCCCAGCCCATTCCGATGCCGTCCCCCTGGTCCGGAATGTGATCGGCTCACTGATGGCGGCGAGCGCCTCCCCACGCCGGGGCCCGGTATACGACCCAGCCCTGGGCGAGGTGGTCAGGGAGGTCCCGCTGTCGACGTCCGAGGAGGTGGACAATGCCGTCGAGGCCTGCCGGGCGGCTCACCTGAGCTGGGGTCAGGTGAGCCTGTCGCGGCGGGCTGAGGTGCTCTTCACGTTCCGGGAGCTCCTCGTGCGCAGGCGCGAAGAACTGGCCGGGCTCGTCAGCTCGGAGCACGGCAAGGTCATCCAAGATGCCCTCGGCGAGGTCGCCAGAGGAATTGAGAATGTGGAGTTCGCCTGCGGGATCCCCCACCTCCTGAAGGGCGGCCACAGTTTGGAGGCGACCACCGGGGTCGACGTGCACGAGCAGCGCCACCCGCTCGGGGTGGTCTGCGGTATCACTCCCTTCAATTTCCCGGTGATGGTGCCCCTGTGGATGCTCAGCAATGCCATCGCCTGCGGCAACGGATTCATCCTAAAGCCCAGCGAGAAGGACCCCAGTGCGGCGGTGTTCCTGGCGGAGCTGCTGCTCCAGGCCGGCCTGCCCCCGGGGGTCTTCAACGTTGTTCAGGGTGATCAGGAGGCCGTCCGCCGGCTGCTGCAGCATCCTCACGTGGCGGCGGTGAGCTTCGTCGGCTCAACCCCGGTCGCCCGGGAAGTCTATGCCGCGGCGGCGGCGGCCGGCAAACGGGTCCAGGCCCTGGGCGGCGCCAAGAATCACATGGTCGTCCTGCCCGACGCCGACCTCGACCTGGCGGCGGATGCGGCTGTCTCCGCGGGGTTCGGATCGGCCGGAGAGCGGTGCATGGCGATATCGGTCGTGGTCGCAGTGGGGGCGGTGGCGGACCCCCTTGTCCAGGCCATCAAGGAGCGTATCGGGAGGCTCAGGGTGGGCCCCGGAGACGATGCCTCGTCGGACATGGGGCCACTCATCACCGAGCAGCACCGGTCCAGGGTCGCAGGCTTCGTGGGCATGGCGGAGCAGGAGGGGGCGGTGGTGGTGGTGGACGGCCGGCTGGCCAGATTCGACCGCCCTGGCTTCTTCCTTGGAGCTTCGCTCTTGGATCGGGTGCGTCCGGGAATGCGCATCTACGAGGAAGAGATCTTCGGGCCGGTTCTGGAAGTGGTAAGGGTGGCCACCTACCAGGAGGCGTTGGAGGTTGTCAATCAGAACTCCTACGGCAACGGGGCCGCGATCTTCACCAGGGACGGCGGCCGGGCACGTCTCTTCGCCCGCGATGTCGGAGCTGGAATGGTGGGGATAAATGTGGCGATCCCGGTGCCGGTCGGGTTCTACTCCTTTGGCGGATGGAAGCAGTCCCTGTTCGGTGACACCCACATCTACGGGCCGCAGGGGATCGACTTCTACACCCGCACCAAAGTGGTCACCTCAAGGTGGCCCGAGCCCGCCGAAAGTCAGCTGGACCTTGGATTTCCGGGGAGAAGGTGATGGATGAGTTGGAGCAGCGAGTCAGAGACGATGATTCTGCGCACGTATTTCATTCCTGGTCAGCCCAGGGAGGTCTCGAGTCACTACCCGTGGCGGAAGCCTCGGGTTGCTACTTCTTTGACTATCAGGGCAAGCGGTATCTGGACTTCGCCTCTCAACTCGTCTTCACCAACCTCGGCCATCAGCACCCGGCTCTTGTGGCCGCCATCAAGGCCCAGGCCGATCAGCTGTGCACGATCGGGCCGTCGTTCGGCAACGCCGCCAGGGGCGAGCTGGCCCGTCTGATCGCCGAGCGCGCACCAGGTGACCTGAACTACGTGTTCTTCACCAACGGGGGCACAGAGGCCAACGAGCACGCCATGCGCATGGCGCGCATCCACACCGGCCGCCTCAAGATTCTCAGCGCCTACCGCAGCTATCACGGCGCGACCGGAGCGTCCATCACCGCCACCGGCGACCCTCGCCGCTGGGGAAGTGAGCCAGGTGTCCCCGGAATCGTCCATTTCTTCGGTCCCTACCTCTACCGGTCGCCGTTCCACGCGGAAGACGCGGCGACCGAGAGCGCCCGGGCCCTGGACCATCTCCGCCAGGTGATAGAGCTTGAGGGACCCCAGTCGGTGGCGGCGGTCCTGCTGGAGACGGTGGTCGGGACCAACGGCGTGCTGCTGCCTCCTCCGGGCTATCTGGCCGGAGTGCGCGCCATCTGCGATGAGGTTGGAGCGCTCTTGATCTGCGATGAGGTGATGGTGGGCTTCGGAAGGATAGGGGAGTGGTTCGCAGTCAACGCTTGGGATGTGACTCCGGACCTGATCACCTTCGCCAAGGGTGTGAACTCAGGGTACGTGCCGTTGGGGGGAGTGGTCATCTCCGAACGGGTGCGTGCCTCCTTCGTCGAGCGCCCCTACCCCGGAGGTCTCACCTACTCGGGGCACCCGCTGGCCTGCGCCGCCGGTGTCGCCAGCATCCGGGTGTTCGAGGAGATGGGGATACTGGAGAGGGTCCGGGACCTGGGTGTGCGCGTGGTGGAGCCCGCTCTAAACGCGCTGGCCGAGATCCACCCATCGGTCGGCGAGGTGCGCGGGCGGGGGCTGATGTGGGCGCTCGAACTGGTGCGCGACCGGCGCACCCGGGAGATGTTGGTCCCGTTCAACGCCTCTGGGACGGAAGCCGAGCCGATGGCACGGGTGGCGGCCGCCTGCCATGCGTCCGGAGTGTGGCCCTTCGTGCACTTCAACCGTCTCCACATCGCCCCTCCACTGGTGATTTCCGAAGATGAGCTCAGGACGGGGCTGGAGGCCATCGGCGAGGCGCTGGAGGTCGCGGACGAGTACTGCTGAGAGGGCTGGCGGGCGCTGCCAGACAAAGCTCTGACTCCCGGCGCGCCGGGGTCGGATCAGTCCAGGGGGGAGTCCGGAAGCAGCCAGGGCAGTGCCTGGGCCATGGGGTGGAGAAGGATCTGGGAATGGTGGCGACTCAGTTCGGGTTGCGCGATCAGGGCCAGGGCGCAACCCATGAGGGCGTCCTCCGCCTTGTGTCCGACCACGCCGTGTTCGGCCTGCCACGAGACCAGGGGGATGCCACGTTCCGTGAGGCCCAGGAGCTGGTTGCGGGTGGCGTCCCAGAGCTCCCCTCGAGAGTGGCTCTCCACCACGTGGAGGGCCGCGCGCTCTGCCGCCAGGTACTCGCCCCCAGCTCCCCGCTTGTCCCAGGCGTCAGCAATCCTCTCGATTCCAGCAGCAGAGAGGGTCCGGCAGTCCTCGAGCAGCCGGTCAAGGGCGCTCTGCTCCGGCCTTGCCCCGTAGCCCTCCTTGTCCACCACACCGTCATGTTCGCACATGACGGCAGGGATAAGGCCGCCGCGAAATCCTGGACAAGGGGTGGGATAGCCGAGGCTTGGGAAACCCCAGGGCCTGGAGGCCCAGCCGCGATGGCGGCGACCGCCATCGCGAGGGCGGCTCTGTGCCGCCCCCAGCGCTCATGGCCCGCCAGCCATTTCGAGACCCGTGGCCATCCGCGCCCGGGCCCTGTAACAGAGCCGACCCTGCACCTGGCCCGGCGTCCTCTGGACAGTGGGGATGGGTGGTAATTCGGGTTCGCCCCCGATGGTCGATGCCGTAAGCGGGCGGTGCTGGCCGCCGTCGAGACCTGCCAGCGAGGCGGCCGTTTCTCGTGCTGGCTGATATCCTGACCTGACCGTGTCGTCGCGCTGACCGGCGCAGGTAGGTCCCGGTGGGGCCAGGTGGGTTTTTGGCGCTGGCGGTGCGCTCTTGGCGGCCCGGACCCATGGGTGGCCGACCGCTCCACGGAACGTCAGCTGCCGGGCGACAAGGGAGCCCAGGGGAGAGCGTCCCAGGCAGCGGCCGTCAGGTTGCGGTAACGGGACCGTCAGATCTCTTGACAGAAGCGTTTCCCGCTGTCACACTTCCATAGAGGAAGGGAGATTTGCAGGTGGCGGGGTCCGCCGCCGCGGTCGCGTGGTGAATTCTGGCATCCCCACCGGGATGCCTTTGGCTTCACCGCCAAGGAGGCGCATGACTGGTTATCGCGGGGGGGGGATCCTCGCGGGACCGCGGGTGATGTGTTCCGCTGGGCGGGGATCCGGCCATGGCTGAGCCCAATGTGGCATTATCGCCAGCCTCGGCGACCACCGCGCCGTTCCAAGTTGAGCCGGCGCTGAAAAAGATCGCTGCCGAGGCTCCCAGCATCGCAATCGAGGTGCCGGGGAGGTTGCTCCAGCCGCGCATCTCAGTTGTCATACCGGCCCTCAACGAGGCCCAGAACCTTCCTCACGTGCTGTGCAGGCTCCCGGAGTGCGTCTCCGAGGTGATCCTGGTGGACGGCGGTTCCAGCGATGGGACCGTGGAGGCCTTCAAGGAGCTCTTGCCGGAGGCGATCGTGGTGCATCAGACCGGGCGGGGAAAGGGAAACGCCCTGGCCGTTGGCTTCATGGCGGCCACCGGTGACATCGTGGTGATGCTGGACTGCGATGGATCCGCCGATCCCAATGAGATTCCCAAGTTCGTCGAAGTCCTGACCAGCGGGGCGGACTTCGCCAAGGGCACCCGGTTCGGCCACGGGGGCAGTAGCGCCGACATCACCCGCTTCAGGGGCCTCGGCAACGCCGTGCTGGTACGGCTGGTGAACCTTCTCTATCGCACCGATTACACGGATCTCTGCTACGGGATGAACGCCTTCTGGCGGCACTGCCTGCCGCACATGCATCCCGATTGCGACGGGTTTGAGGTGGAGACCCTGATCAACATCAGGATCGCCAGAGCCGGGCTCAAAGTTCAGGAGGTCGGCAGTCATGAGGCGCGCCGCCTCTATGGCTTCAGCAAACTGCACACAATCCGGGACGGCTGGCGGGTGCTGCGCACCATCATCGCTGAGTTCCGTCCCCGCAGCGGCGACCTTGGGGCCGTGGCCGGGGCACAACGAAATGATTGAGGTGATGGCGGAGCTGGCGGCTCAGGGGGGGGCGCCCCTCCAGAGTTTGATGGCCTCGGGCGAGACGAGGCGGCCCGTGCGCATAGGCCTTGTGAACAATATGCCCGACGCCGCGTTCGAAGACACGGAGGCGCAGTTCCGACAGCTTCTCGATGCCGCGGGGGGCGAGGGGTCGGTGGAACTCCACCGCTTCTGGCTCCCGGGACTGGAACGCGGGCCCCGCGTGCGGGCGATTCTTGAGGCTCGGTACCTGTCCTGGGAGGAGGTCGGCGGGTCCGACCTGGACGGACTCATCGTCACCGGAACCGAGCCCACCGCAACCAGGCTCCAGGATGAGCCCTACTGGGAGGTCATGACCGCGGTCCTGGATTGGGGCCTGCGCAATTGTGGGTCGGTGGTGGCCTCCTGCCTGGCGGCGCATGGGGTCGCCCTGATGCTGGACGGATTGGACAGGGTGCGGCTCGACTCCAAGTGCTTCGGGCTGAGCCCGGCTTCCGTGGTCGAGTCAGCTCCTCTCACAAGCGGGCTCGGGGAGAGTTTGGAAGTGCCTCACTCCCACAGCAACACCGTCGCCCTTGACGCCCTGGTCCGCAGGGGGTACCGGCCGCTACTCAGTGACTCGGGCGACTGGTCTGTGGTCTCGAGGCAGGAGGGCGGCTGCCTGCTGGTGATGGTTCAGGGTCACCCCGAGTATGATCGCCTGGCGCTTCTGAAGGAGTACCGAAGAGACTGGCGGCGGTTTCATCAGGGGCAGGCGAACTCACTGCCGACCGTGCCCAGGAGATACCTGGGGGCAGCGGCGGTGCCCATCCTCTCACGTCTCAGCGACCAGATGGCGGGAGGCCCAGACCAAACCACCTCCGACTCCTTTCCCGCGGCCGCTCTGGCAACGATGGTGGAACATCACTGGTCCCTGGGCGCCCAGCTGCTGTATCGCAACTGGCTGGAGTCCTTGGCCGCGGCGAAGATCGCCGCCGAACCCGCGGGCATGGGCCGGGTTGGCTGATGGCTGATCAGGAAAGCCCTCCCGCTCAACTCATGCGGGACGAGACGGTGGCGATCCATGCGGGTTACTTCCCCGACTCAACCAGAGCGGTTGCCGTTCCCATCTACCAGACCGTCGCCAACGACTTCACCGACGCTGACCACGCCGCCGCGGTGTTCGACCTGGAGATTCCAGGCTTCCACTACAACCGCATCAACAACCCCACCAACGAGGTGCTGGAGGAACGGCTTACCCAGCTGGAGGGTGGCGTCGGCACCGTTCTCTTCGCGTCGGGAATGGCCGCGGTCACCCAGGCGGTGCTCAATCTGGGAGGCCAGGGCCGCAACCTGGTCAGCGTTCCCCAGCTGTACGGGGCGACCTACACGCTCTTTGCGCACCTGCTGCCAAGGTTCGGGCTGGAGGTGAGACTGGCCAAGAGTGACGCCAGGGACGCGATCGAGCCGCTCATCGACGACTCCACGGTGGGTGTCTTCTGCGAGAGCGTCGGCAATCCCGCGGGTAACATCGTCGATCTGGATGTGCTGGCGGAGGTCAGCCATTCCCACGGGGTCCCGCTCATCGTCGACAACACCGTGGCCACCCCCATCTACCTCAAACCCATCCAGCACGGCGCGGATGTGGTGGTCGAGTCCCTCACCAAATGGATTGGGGGGCACGGAACCACGATGGGTGGAGCGGTCATAGATGGAGGAAGCTTCCCCTGGGCCGCCCACCCCAGACGGTTCCCCTGGTTCAACGAGCCCGAGCCCTGCTTCCATGGAGTTCGCTACGCCCAGGACTTCGGGCGCAGGGCGTTCATCGTCCGCTGCCGCACGGTGGGCCTGCGGAACTTCGGTCCGACGCTCTCGCCATTCAGCGCCTTCATGCTGCTGCAGGGGCTGGAGACCCTGCCCGTGCGGCTGCAGCGCCATGAGGAGAACACGCGCCGGGTGGCGGCGTACCTCAGATCCGACCCCAGGGTCGAGTGGGTGAGCTTCTCCGACTTCCCGGACGACCCATACCACCAACTGCAGCGCAAGTACCTGGGAGAGCACACAGTCTCCATGCTCACCTTTGGCGTGGTCGGAGACTACGAAAGCGGGCTCGCCTTCTTCAACTCGGTGAAGCTGTTCAAACGTCTGGTGAACCTGGGGGATGCCAAGAGCCTGGTCAGCCATCCCGCCTCGACAACCCATCGCCAGCTGACCCCGGAGGAGCATCGGCGCGCGGGAGTTCGCCCGGAGGCGATTCGCCTGTCGGTGGGGCTGGAGAACATCGATGACATCATCCAGGACATAGATCAGGCGCTAGAGGCCAGCCAGGCCAAGACCGGGAGCCGGGATCTCAAAGCTTCGGGGGCGTCACGATGACCGTGACCTCGGCCAAGGAGATAAGCAATGCGGTGATGACGCTGCCCGAACTAGGGTCCGGCGTCTCGTCCAGCGGCGCCCCAGAGTCAGGCTCGAGAAGCACCCGCAACCTGAGCCATTCCTCGCCCAGGGGGCAGCTCGAGGTCGCGATCATCGGCATGGGTGCCTGGGGACTCGCGGTCCTCGAGAGGCTGCTGACCGTGATCCGTGAGGGCGGCAGCGGCGTCTCGGAGGTCGTGATTCACGTGGTCGAGCCGGGCAAACCAGGGTCAGGCGTCTATTCGGTTGACCTTCCCGGGTATCTGGTGATGAACACCCCCTGTGGACAGATCTCCCTGTACCCGGGCGAGGAACCGGATGCGAGCCTGCCGTATCAGGTGGGGCTGTTCTCCTGGGCGAAACGCAGCGGATACAGCTGGCACGGCGACCTCTGCCTGCCGCAGCCCGGCGGCCGGGAGATCAGCGAGAGCGACTTTCTGCCCCGCTCCCTGGTGGGGCGATACCTCCAGTGGTTCTATGAAGCCCTGGTGAGCTCGCCACCCCGCGGGGTTACCATTCAGCTTCACCGGGCGGCGGCCATCGCTGTCGTCGCGACCAGCTCCGGCCAGGAGCTAGTGACCCTGTCCACGGGGGAGGCGCTGCGGGTGGACCACGTGATGCTGACCTCCGGGCACACCCCGAATCTGCTCCCGGCACAGGCCTGGGGGGCAGCTCTGGATCCGTACTCCGTCGTGCATGACGAGGTGTCCTTCCGCCCCGGCAGCCGGGTCGCGATCGCGGGAATGGGTCTGGTGGCAACCGACGTGCTGGCGGCGCTCACCCGCGGCCGCGGCGGGCGGTTCGAAGTCGCATCAGCCCAACGCCTGAGGTACGTCCCCAGCGGGCGGGAGCCGGAGATACGCATCTTCTCCACCTCGGGGCTGCCGCACTGCGCCAAGGCGGTGGGGATGCGCAACGTGACCACGCAATTCCGCCCCAGCTTCTGGACGCCCGAGGCGGTCGCTGAGCGCCGCGCGATCGCCCTGGCGGCAACCGGCAGCGGGGCCCTCAACTGGCGGCGGGACCTGCATCCGCTGCTGGTGGCGGAGATGCGGCTGCAGTACTACGTCCAAGTCGGCCTCCTGCGGGGCGGGGAGGTTCTCTCGCAGGTCGTGAGGGAGACCCTGACCAGGGCCTGGTCTGAGCATGCATTTGACGCCGCGGTGGCCAGACTGGAGCCGGACCTGGGCCGGTTCGATCCCGACGAGCACCTGTCGCCCCGCATGGAGCGCTCCTTCGAGTCCTCGGAGGCTTATCAAGCCTTTGTGACCCAACTGGTGGAGTCGGATCTGGATGAGGCCCTTTGCCCAGGTGGGTCGAGCCCCATCAAGATGGCGTACGAGGTGCTCAGGTTCCTTCGCGATCCCATCAGGAGGGCCGTCGAATTCGGCGGTCTCGACGCGGAGTCCCACCGGGAGTTCTTCCCCGGGATCCGGGGCCAGATCAACCGACTGGTCGCCGGTCCCCCCGCCTACCGCTCCCAACAGATGCTGGCACTGGTGGAGGCGGGAGTGGTGAGCTTTCCCTACGGTCCCGGGCCGGAGGTTGAGTTTTTTGGGGAGGGAAGAGCGGTTGTGCGCTCGACCCATCTCGCCACCTCGCATGAGGAGCCGGTGGATCACTTGGTGCGAGGGTTCCTGGAGGACCCCCTTCCACATCGCTCCGCCTCCACGCTCATCGAAGCTCTGTATCGCGCGGGGCGGCTCTCTCGCATGGCCCTTGATGGCTCGGCCGGGGACGGGGTTGAGCTGACCCGTGAGTCACACCCCGTGGACGCCGAGGGCCGGGTGCAGGACCGCGTCTGGGTCTTCGGGGCGATCACCGAGGGGGCTCGTTATTTCACCAACTGCATACCCTCGCCGGGCAGCCGCAAATGGTCTTTCCAGGAGGCTCTGAGCTGCGCGCTTCAGGTGCTGTCAGGGTAGGCCGGCCCACCGGGCAAACGGCGCCACGGCCTATAATTACGCGATAGATCAGTCGACTGATTTCAGGAGGCATCGCAGCCAAGGCGTCCTTCGTCCATCGGCCCAGGTCCGGTATTTCAGCAGAGCGGGTGAGGGGCGGCACTGGCGCGTTGCTTGTGAGAATCGCGCACCGTCTCTGACGAGAGCATCAGGGAGGTCATAGAGCAGTTCCTGCCGCCCCCAATGGTATGGAGGCACTCAGTCTTGTTTTCCGAATCGGGCGGCAGGGGCGGTTCCGTGGCTCGGAGGGCGGACGCCACTGCTCACGACCCGGGGCAGGCAGCTTTCCTTGACCGTCGGTCCGCTCTCCTGGAGAGGGATCGCCGCGGGGTGAGTCGTGACCAGGGTCCCGGGGCCCCTAGCCGCAGCGGTTTGCTCGCGCACAGCTTCGCGGCCAAGGTTGGGCCACTTCCCGCCGGCGGCGCCGGACCCGCTGCGGGAGGGGGGCGGGTTGTCGATGATCTCCCCTGATCGCTGTCTCCACGAGCTGTTTCTCCGCCAGGCGGAGGCGGGGCCTGAGCGTCAGGCCCTCACCGAATCTTCGCGGACACTGACCTACGGGGAGCTGGCCACCAGGGCAAGGGGACTCGCCGGGCGCCTGCAGGAGCTCGGGGTCGGCCGCGGCAGCGTGGTGGCGGTGCACATGGCGCCGTCGTCCGGCGCGGCGACCGCCGTGCTCGCCAGCCTGCTCGCAGGAGCGGCCTATCTGCCCATAGATGTCGAGTATCCGGAGGATCGGGTTCGCTTCATGCTGCGGGACTCGGGAGCCAACCTTCTGATATCCGACCGTGGGGATGGCGACGGGTCGGCCGACGGCCCGGCTCGGCTCTGCATACGCTCGGAGGAGGATCTGGAGGGACTGGCCACCGGGGCCCCGTATCGGGCGCCCGCCAGCGAGCCCAGCGACCTCGCCTACATCATCTACACCTCGGGCTCGACTGGAGTTCCCAAGGGAGTCGAGGTGGAGCATGGGAACGTGGTCCGCCTCTTCACGGAGACCGAGCGCTGGTTTCAGTTCTCCCCCCAGGACGTGTGGACGCTGTTCCATTCGTTGGCATTCGACTTCTCCGTCTGGGAGATGTGGGGAGCCCTTCTGCACGGGGGTCGGCTGGTGGTGGTGCCCAGAGCGGTGGCGCGTTCGACCGCTGACTTTTTGGGATTGCTGCAGCGTGAGCGCGTGACGATTCTGAACCAGACCCCCTCCGCCTTCGCCGAGCTGATCCGGGTCGAGTCGCACGGCGAAGGTGCTTCCACCCTCTGCCTTCGCCGGGTCGTTCTCGGCGGCGAGGCGCTTCGCCTGGGGATGCTGGCCGGTTGGTTCGAGCGCCACGGCGATGAGTCTCCCCAGGTGATAAACATGTACGGGATCACAGAGACCACCGTCCACGTGACCTATCGAAGGGTGCTCCGCGGTGACACCCGACTCAGCGCCAGCATCATCGGCCAGCCGATCCCCGACCTCCAGGTGTATCTGGTCAAGGAGAAGACGTTCCCTCTCCAGCTCGTGGGTGCGGGGGAGGTTGGGGAGATGTGCATAGCCGGGGCTGGAGTTGCCCGGGGTTACCGGGGACGCCGCCAGTTGACCGAGGAGCGGTTTCTCCCGAATCCGTTCGGAGGCCCGGGTAAAACGCTCTATCGCAGCGGAGACCTCGCGCGGGCCAATGACGACGGGGAACTGGAGTATGTCGGCCGCGCGGATCGGCAATTGAAGGTGCGCGGGTATCGCATCGAGCCTGGTGAGGTGGAGTCGACTCTGGTCAAATTCCCGGGAATACAGGAGGCGAGCGTGCTGCCCCACACGGGCGCCGATGGCGTCTCCTCCCTCGTGGCCTACGTGGTCTCCACCAAGCCGGGGCGCCCGGTGGCGGCCGGGCCGGTGCGGGAACACCTGCGCCAACATCTGCCCCCCTTCATGGTTCCCGAGACGATTGTCGAGTTGGAGCGGCTGCCCCGGACGGCCAACGGCAAGGTTGACAAGGATGCCCTGGTCGCCCAGATGAGCCAGCGCAGCAGCGACTCGGCGGCCTACGTCGCTCCGCAGAACCCGCTCGAACAGCAGATGGTGGCCATATGGGAAGAACTCCTCGGGGTTGATCCCGTGGGGACCGAGGACGACTTCTTCGACCTCGGTGGCCACTCGCTGCTGGCGGTCAGGATGACCCGCCAGGTCGGGTTGGCGCTGGGACGCGATGTGCCCGTGACCCTGCTCTACGAACACCACACCATCAGGGGGCTGGCCGCGGCTCTGGCCAGGACCGAGGCGGTGGTGGCGCCCGTCACCGCCATTCGCGCCACGGGCAGCCGTCCGCCCCTGTTCTTCCTCCACGGTGACCATCAAGGTGGGGGCTTCTACTGCCTCAACCTCGGTCGCAAAATCGCCCCCGACCAGCCAGTGTACGGGCTCCAGCCCCACGGAATCGACAATCTGCCCGTGCCCGCCACCATCGAGGAGATGGCGGCCTACTACCTGCCCCTCATCAGGGAGATTCAACCAACCGGGCCATACCACCTGGTTGGGTACCGTCCCGCGTGCTACGTGGCCCTGGAACTGGCCCAGCAACTCGAGGCGGCAGGGGAGGAGGTCAGCTTGGTCGCCATGATTGACCCGGGGCGCCCGCGGCGGCGCATACTCCTGTCCCAGGCGGTTGTCGCGGCCCTGGCCCGACCCCTGGGCGTGGGCACCAAACGTCAGGTGGACGCGTTCCTATGGATGCTGGGGCTCTTCCATCAATTGCAGGCACTGCGCGGCTACGCTCTTGGCAGGGCGGGAGGGGCGGCTCCCATGGACGGTGAGGACCCCTCGATCCTCCGCCTGCGTGAGGAGGTGCAGTCGCGCCGAAGAGCCCTGCTGCGGGAGTCCTCGGTGAAGACAGGGGGGTGGGAGCTGGTTGGTGAGGAGGGGGATCTTTCGAGGTGGTCCAGAGCGGAGCGTCACGAGGATCAGTTTGGCCGGTACTCCTGGGCCACCGCCGCCTACCGCCCGCGGCCGTACCGGGGCCGGGTCGTCATGTTCTGGTCCAGAGATGCGGCTGAGGTTCCCACCACAGCCCCCAAGACAGTCGCCTGGTGGCGCCGGTTCCTGTCGGACATAGAGTCCCACTATGTCCCCGGCGACCACGCCTCATCGGTCACCAGGTATGCGGACGTCTTGGCCGCTGAGCTCAGGCGCTGTCTGGATCAGGGGTATGGAACCGGGCGCTGAGGGACCTCAACTGCGCCAAGCACGAGGTGGGGCCATGGTCGCTGGGCCGGCCGACATCTCGGACGAGTTCATTAGCAGGCGGGTCCACCACGGGATCGGGCCTCCTGTGCAGGCGCCTGAGGTGACCACCAGGGTGTCCTCCTCGCGCTCGGCGGGCGCGATCACCAAGGCGATCGACACTCTGGAGGAAGAGGTCCCGCTCCCTTGGCACTCGGCGCGGAGGGCGCGGAACTGCGCCCCAGCCGGGGTGGGCGCAAGCTGAAGTGCGGCTACGGCTCCCAGCCACAGCTGGCTATAAAGCGAGCGCGTCTGCAGCAGCTGCGGACCAGAAAAGCGCTCCTGGATCGGGATTTGCAAGCCCGTCGGGTGCACATCGCCAGGGGCGGCAAGCGGCCGCCGCGAAACCGCCTGCACCTCGACCAAGCCGGAACCACCAAGGAGCAGTGGCGAGCACGCTGGGATGCCTCGTGGAATGCGTCGGCATGGCGGGTACCGGGTGAGAGGGCCAAGACCCGAAACCACGGCGGCAGGCCTGGCACAGCCGAGGTCGGAAAGGAGCGTTGGTCCCGGCCGGGTGTCACTTATGAGCAATCAGCCGGAGCGGTGGAGCACTCCGCTGTCCTCCTCGGGGGATGCCAGCTTGTCCGAACCGTCCGGAATCCTGCCAGGGAGATTTGGGGAATCTCAAAGAGCAGCCGTCGCTGCACTCTCGGTGGCTGGCCACCGCTCAGTTCCCTTAAGTGGGGCGGCGTGCCTGAGCGGCTTCCCGGTAGATCTGTTCCAACTGCGGCACCACGGCATCGGCGCGGAACTCCAGGGACCGCTGGTGAGCCGCTCTGCCCATCTTCTCCCTGAGCTCGGTGTCATTCAATAGGCGGCTCAGGGCTGTGCTCAGTTCCTCGGGGTTGTCCGGGGGCACCAGCAGGCCGGTAACCCGGTCCGAAATAAGGTCTGCGAGGTTGCCGGAACGGGCCGCCACCACGGGGCGGCCCGCAGCCATGGCCTCCAGCGCGACCAAACCGAAGGGCTCGGGCCAGGACGATGGGGCGGCGGCGACCGCGCAGTGGGACCAGGCCCGTAGGACCTGCTCGTGGGGCACCTGGCCCGCGAGCGTGACATCCTCCGGAATCGGATAAGGCGCTTTGCCCCGGGTCACCCCGGCCACCACCAGGGGAACCCGCTCCTGCATTTGGCCCCATGCGCGCAGCAGCACCGGCAGTCCCTTGTGGATCCCGGGGCCTCCGGCGAACATGATGTACGGCCCGGTCGGGGGGGCGAATTCGGGCCGTGCCCCTTGCAGCCCCCGGATGACCGACTCCGGCAGGAAGGGGGGCACGACCTGGATGGGGGACGCTCCGGGTCTTCTCAGCATGGCGCATGCCTCCGCGACCGGGCGGCTGTTGGCGATCACACGGTCCGCTCTGCGAACCCACAAGCGGGTGCTGGCAAGTCCCAGGGCCAGGGCGGTTCCCTGGGGCCGTCCGTAGTGCCCCGATGCGCATGCGACGCACTTCAGGAGCCGGGGCCCGGTGCACACCCGGTCCCGGTGAAGGTAGGTCTTCTTGGCACAGATGAAGCCGAAGTCGTGCAGGCCCAGGACCAGGGGGACCGTGCGCGAGGGCAGAATTGGAAGCGCGGAGTAGACGATCCAGGAGTGGGCGTGCACCACCTGCGGTCGCCGGCGGCGGATTATCCTCGCCAGGGCCGCCGTCACCAGGGGATCCGGAAGGGTGGGGTGGAAGGGCCGCTGCGGGTCCTCGTACAGCGGGCGCAGGAGCCTGGTCATGCCCGCTATCCGATGCACGCGCACGCCCGAGCGTACCTCCTCGGGGGGCCCGCCCGTGCCCGCCAGGGTGACGACGTCGACCTCATGGCCGCGGTTTGCCAACTCGCAGCACAGGTGCTCCAACTGGGTTTCCAATCCGCCGAAAACAGGGGGATAGAGGTCGGTGAGATGCAGGATTCGCAATGGGCTACCTCTTCGCAGCGCTCAGGTTGGTGGCCAGGGCCGCCGGTGGCCGCAGGGGGCGGCGGAGCAGGTCGGCAGCGCAGAAGAGGCAGCCCGCCAATTGCATAGCCAGCCAGGCGATTCCCGCGCCGGTTATCCCGAAGACCGGCAGCAGCAGCCAGGAGAGGACGACGGTACCGAGTCCCATGCCCAGATTGAGGGTGCTGGCGACCAGGAACCGCGATTGCACCCTGAGGAGGGCGACGTAGAGGTTGGTTAGAGCGTCGGGAATGGCGGCCAGGACCAGGACGTAGAGCAGGATCAGGGCGTGAGCCGAGTAGGCCGGACCGAAAATTGAAAGCAGCAGCCCGCCCCCGGCGAAGAACACAAGCATGAGGGGGAGCACCACCCCCGCCACCAGCTTGAGGGCGAATCGGGCCCTGGCCCGGATCGCAGAGGGATGGTGGGCCCCTTCGACAAAGAGCGAGTCGGCAACCGCCGCTGACACCACGAGCAGAACGCCCGTCAAGAGCCAGGTCAGATAGAAGTATGCGTCCGCTCTGGCGGACAGCCTGGTGGTGACCACGATGGGGAGCAGGAGCGGGGGCAGCTGCCCGCTGATGCTGATCACCTGATGACCGACCAGGCGAGTCCGCAGTTCGCCTGCGGATCGCAGCAGCTGTCGCCAGCCCGGCCGGAACAGCCGGCCGTGACTCAGGCGCCAGACCAGGAGGCCGCCCCCGACCAGCGCCCCCGCCAGAGCGGCCGCCGACCAGGAGAGCAATAGGATGGTGGGGCCGCGGCTCAGCACCAGGGCGAGGATGATGACGGCCAGCACCTTGGCGGCGGCGTGAATGGAATTCCGGGTCAGCATTAGCTGAGCTTTGCGTTCAGCGATGAACGCGTAGTCAAGCGCTGAGCCAAGGCTCCACGCCACTGTGCCAAGGGCAAAGATGGCCGCCGGCCCCAGCTGGTGAAGGAGGAGAAACCTGTTGCTGGTGATGGGCAGGACCGCCACCACTACCAGGCTGCCCCCGATCCCGATCAGTGCCGTGATGGTCGTCCCGGCGAGCACGGTCAATGACCAATCTCGATTCGTCGAGGCCTGAGGCAGGGAGTGGATCAGGGTCATGCCCACGCCGGCGTAGGCCAGGATGCCGATCACGGAGGCGGCGGAGATCGTGGCGGCCACGATGCCCACCGCCTCCGGTGGGAAGAGACGGGCCCCGATCACCCAGAACACATATCCGAAGGCCGAATTCACCAGGGTGGTCGCAACTATGAAGAGGCCGTTGCGGGAAAGGGGGTCGCGGCGCATGCGCCCAACCAGGAGCTGGAGGCGCTGCCAGGCGGCTGAGGCCTGGTCTGAGGCGATCCCCCATCTGGGGATCCGCCCGCGCATGGACCGGGTCACGCCTTGCAGGTCTTGAGCTGCAGGCTGAGCCACATGTCCAGGGAAACCAGGGTGGTGCTCGAGGACGGCCGACGGACCTGCACCACCAGCTGCTGGAGGCACCCGTCTCCGGTCACGGTGCCCGCCAACGATCCGTACCAGCTTTCATGGGGCGTCAGTGCGACCACTCTCGAATAGCCAAATGGGCGGCCATCCAGGCTCGCCTGGACCAGGAGTTTGGTCGACTCTCGGGAGCCGTTGTTGATCGACAGGGGCACGGTCACCGCGGCATTGGGGGGCACGGACCTGACCCCGGAGGTCTTGGCCCAGGTGCCGGTGAAATGAAGGGCGAGATACGGTTGGGGCGCTGGCTGCGGCAGCTTGGTTATCCCCAGGCCGATGACGGCTGCGCCCGCGAGCATGACAGCCAGCAGCCAGGTCGTCCAGCGCCAGGGGCTCTCAGCCAGGGCCTGCGGCCTCATCAGCAAGGGGCGGTGGCGGGCCAGAACCCGGGCTGGGAGGAGCAGCCTGATCACCACCAGTCCAACAACCCAGATGTCGAGGGCGGTCACGATTGACCGGGGAGCAAGACGACCTCCCAAGCCGTACACCGTCAGGGCGGCCAGCGGATAGAAGGCGATGCTCAGAATCACAGCCAGGATGAGGGATGGGTAGCGATCGTAGCCTCGGCTGAGCCCACCCATCAAAAACAGGAGGGCCGCGCCCGGCAGCACCAGGGCCGGGCCCAGGGTCAGCAGTGCCCTGACCGTCTCGACAGGGACAAAGGCCGCCCCTGAGACGATTGCCGCCGCCAGCAGCAGGCTGCCGGCCAGGGCCCTGTCTCTGGTCAGCCCGAGCTGGGACAGCCTGGAAGCAGGGTTGCGGACACGGTTCGATAGGCGGGGCATGCTCGAAGCTCCTTAAGGTCAAGACGGTACAGCCGGTAGTTCGTGGACGAGTAGATCTCGGTCAGCCAGGGCAGGCCGCTCAGCTTACGCAAGGCCGAGATCGGCGGTATCACCTGGCCATCACCGGGCTCTCCGGCGGTGAAGTAGGCGCCAACCTCCGGGAGGTTGTGGTACATCTTGGTGTCGACCGCCACGTAGCCATAGTCTGAAGCCGCCAACTCCCCCAGCAGCTGCGCGCTGGGCAGGCTGGGGGAGAAGTAGATCTGCCACACGGGAAACCCATAGGAGGCGGCTGACACGGTCTGCGCTCCGTAGCTTCCCATCGCCAGGCCCAGGTCGCGGGGGGCTACGATGCGGTGGCCGCGGCCGACGTTGGCCCGGAACCAATCGGCCATGGCGATGACCTCCGGGGAGAGACTTCTCGTGTCGGCTCCGTAGACGCTCGGGCCTGGGAACTGGTAGTAGACGTCGATGTCGATCGTCATGTTTCCCACCAGGAGGGTTACGACCCCCAGCAAGATGGCAGCCCGGGCCAGGAGATTGAGCCCCGGACGGGAGGCCGAGCGGCGCAGCAGAAGAACAAAGAAGGGAGCGAGGATAACCGCCAGGCCGACGAATGTGAATGTCTGGGACCGACGGGCGCCTTCGTTCTGGGCTGTGAGCATGACAGGAAGAGCTCCGAAGTACAGAAGTCCAAGGATCCCGAGCGCGGTCGCGGCGGGGGGCAGGCGCCTTATCCGGTGGCGGCCAAACCAGACAGCCGCCGCGCAGGCGGCGATCAGAAAGGCAGGTCCGCCATAGGCCGCCAACTTCTGGTATTCGGGCAGGGGGCTCGCCTTGAAGAGTTGACGACCGCTGCTGTGCCGGGTGAGGATGGCCAGAACACCCTGAATTCCGCCGATTACGTGGGGCGCCACGTAGGCAAGCGTCGCAGGGGCGACCAGCACCAGCCAGGCGGCCGCCCCGAGGGCCACGCAAGCGGCCAGCACGGCGGTCCCCGCGGCGGTGCGACGAGAGCTGCGGGTCCGTGGCCGCCACACCATCGGCGCGGCGCAAAGCAGCACCAGCGCCCCAACCAGAGTCCAGGTGGTGATGTGGTGGGTGACGATGCATGCCGCAGCGGCGAGGATGGCGACCAGGAACCAGGAAATGACGGGTTGGCGGAGGTAGACGGCACCCTGCCTGGAGCTTGTCCTCAGATGCTGTTGTAGGACGACCGCCGCGGTCACAGCCCAGATGAACATGGGGACGGCCAGAGACTCGTAGGCAAATTGAGAGTCGAAGAAGAAGAACGCGGGATTGACCGAGTAGATCAGAGCGGCGATCCCGGCCGCGCGGTGGGATGTGGTCAGGCGCTCCACCAAGATGAAGATGCCCACCAAGGAGGCGACATGCAGCAGCCAGATCTCAGCGGTGCCGACCTGGAAGGTGGAGAGTCTGGTGATCTCACGCAGGGACACGGTGAGAGCGGACAGGCCAGGGTAGTACTGGACTATGTGCAGGAGGGTGTCCGGCTGAAATAGCTTGCCGGTGCTGAAGACCTCCTGGGCGGCCGTCCAGTGTGCCAGGGCGTCGTGAAAGATCTCCGCAGTCGGGCTGCGCAGCAGCATGGCCACGAAGGCGAACAGCCCGAGCGCGGTCAGCAGCGCCAGCCGCTCTGAGCGGGACGCTCCCGCGGTCAGGAGACGGATCGCGATTGGCACGAAGGCGAGCAGTTCACCGACCCAGAACAGGGTGAACTCTAGCTGACCAGGAGGCTTCGTGGCCGCCACCGAGTAGGCGACCGTGAGGAAGGCGGCCCCCAGCACGATGCTGCTGCCGGTGGCGACCATGATCAGCAGGGAGGTGCTCCGCAGCCGGCTCAGCACCCCGCGCGGCCGCTTGCCGATCTGAACCGCTGCGGCATGCTCCGTCGCGGGAGTTGCGACGGTCCCCGGGACCGGTGGGCTCAGGATCCCGGCCTCCTCACCGGCCGCCGCCGTGAGTTTGCCAGCCGGGACAAGCCTTCGGCCGGGTGGCCGTCTTGCCCTTGGATTGGCCGGCCTGCGTCCCGGCCCTGGCGTGAGGCGTCTGCCGCGATGCGCCGGTGGCTTGCTCATATGGGGACAACTCCCTGGCCGTCAGCCGAGCGTTTGGGGTCGCGTCCCGGCGGGCCCTGAAAACGTCGAGCCCGGGAGACTGTGCGCTCGTACACTTCGAGAGTTAGTGCTCACGCCGGAAACCACGTCGGAACAAATTTTAGGCCTGCCGAGGTGGTCAGGGAGGCTGCTGCAATTGCCGATGCCAGGTGCTGGGGAGTAGCGTCAGGCGCGACGAAGGTGATCGCCCCAGTGGCGGCCCGGTCGGCCAGCTCCCGGTGAGCCGGTATGTCCGAGGCGATCACCGGGACCCTCGCGAGGAGGGCGTCGACGACTGTGATGCCGAAGGCCTCGTGAGTGGACATGGAGACATAGGCTGCGGCGGTGCGGCGCCAGCGTGCCAGCTCCGTCTGCGAAACGCTCCCCAGCAGGCGGATCCGGTCAGGGGTATCGATGGTGCTGGCCAGAGACTGGAGGTCCGCCAGGGAGCGACCGGACCCCACGACAACCAGGCGGAACTCCGCCGGCAGATGTCGCATAGCTCGAACCACGAGATCAACGTTCTTGTAGGGCTCCAGGCGACCGACGCAGAGCACCACCCGGCCTGTTGACGGATATGGTTCAGCCTCGACCTCCGAGGGCTCGACTCCGTTGGGGATGATGGTCGCGCGGCCCGCGGCTCTGGGGAAGTGGCTCACGAGAAGATCGGATTCCGCCCGGGACACGCAGATGATCGCCGCCGCTCGCCGAATGATGATGCGCCCCATTGGTCGATACAGGAAGTGGGCAATGGTGGTCGCGGGAGTATGCCCCGCTCCGTTGTAGTGGGGGGTGAAGACAAGCGGTGGGCCCGGGGCCAGGGCCGAGGCCAGAGCGGGGGTGGCGTGGTAGCTGTGGGCGTGCACCAGGCCGTAGCTGGCGGAACTACGCCGCAGGTACCACCACAGCTCCGGGGCCTGGGTGTACGGGGTCTCCCATCCGTAGGCAGGGAACCTGCGAACCGATAGGTGCGGGCTGACCCTCTCCACGGTTGGACGCCTAACCGCAACGTCGGGTGTGATCACCTCCACGTCGTGCCCGGCAGCCGCTATGCGAGGCGCCAGGGCCCCAACATGAGCCTCCACTCCTCCGAGGTGCGGTGAGAACCTAGGCGTGACCAGCGCGATCCTCACCGCGACCGGCATCCCGGCGGGGAGCCCGTCGCCGCCGCCCTGAGTTTTTGGGGGCCGCAATCGCTCCGACAAGTCCTGCCCACCGGTGGGTGGACCGGAGCGGCGGTCCGCGGCGGCAGGCGGCGCGGTCCTCTGGCCGATACAGGTCGCCCACATCCGGTGAGCGCGAGGTACCGGCGCCCGCGGCACCAGCGGGCCGAGCCCTCGCCGCCGGACCCGCGAAGCGAGAGATTCGTTGCCATGCGCTGGCCTCCAGCTAAGGGCAGTCATGGGCGCCACACTTGCAGAGGGTGGCGATCGAACTCAAGGAGTTTACAATGGGAGGCCCGAAGTCCCAATCCGAGCATCTCGAATTTGGCTCGAGTGTTCCAAGGCGAGGGAGAGAACGCCGTCACGCGGTGCCGGTCGCGACGCCCATGGTTGTGCTTGAGGTGACGGGTTGGCCATCGGCACCGGGTTGCCCGGGCCCAGTGGCGACCTTCCCGAAATCGGCTCTTGACCGCAGGGCGAGTTCGCGGTCAGGGTGGTCGCCAGGGACGGGGATGATCCCTGCGACGAACTTTGGCCCGGCCCTGGCACCCTGGCCGAACACACCGGGCCCGCTTCTGCGACGGCGAATGGGTCGCGGCGGCTGGGGCCTGTGCCAGGAGCTCGTGGGACTTGGATCACGGGGTCATCTGTTCCCGCGAGATCATTGCCCAGCCGGGGAAAAGAGTTAACCTTGTGAGCCCGACGGCTTCCGTGCCCGCCTCAGGTGGTGTCGGCCGCCGCGTTCCCGTATCGAAGCTGACGAGGCTGGATTCGGAGGCTGTTCCAGGTTCTGTTCAGAGGTCAGAAAGGTGGCTCGGTCCCAACTCTCGACTCCCCCTCTGGGGAAGGTGAGGTCCCCGATCAGGGTCTGCGTGGTTGGGCCCGGTACCCACTTCCTGAGCGGGATCACCTACTACACCTACGGACTCATCGCGGCGCTGGCCCAGACCCATGATGTTTCGGCCATTTTGATCCGCAAGCTGCTGCCGGCCCGCTTCTACCCCGGTCGAGCGCATGTGGGGGCCGACCTCTCCAACCTGCGTCTCGCCGACGAGGTGGAGGTGGTGGATGGCATCGACTGGTACTGGGGCCGGGAGGCGTGGAGGGCGCTGCGTCTTTTGCGCCGCCAGCGGCCGCAGGTGCTGGTCCTCCAGTGGTGGACAGCGGCCGCGTTGCACACGTACCTGCTCTTGACCCTGGCCGCTAAGCTGCTGGGAATTGCAGTCGTGATCGAGTTTCACGAGGTGCTGGACACCGGTGAGGACCGGCTGGGGTGGGTGCGCCGCTACGCCGCCAGTCTGGGTCCCTGGTTGTTTTCGATGAGCACCGCATTCGTGGTGCATAGTGACCACGATCAGAAGCTGGTCGAGCAGCGATACCACCTGGGATCGGAGCGAATAACCCAGATACCCCATGCAGGATATGAGCACTACCGCGACACCGTGCGACCGACCAGCAGCCCGCTCGGCCGCCTTCTGTTTTTCGGGGTTGTGCGCCCCTTCAAAGGCGTGGAGGACCTCATCGACGCCATCGATATTCTCGCTGCTGAGGGGAAATCGTCGGAATATCAGCTGACCATCGTGGGGGAGACCTGGGAGGACTGGACATTGCCCGATCGGAAGATTGCCCAGTCCATGGCGCGAGATCGAATCACCCGAGTGGACCGGTACGTGACCGACTCGGAGGCCTCCGATTTCTTCTCCGCGGCCGACGTGGTGGTCCTGCCGTACCGGCGGTGCTCATCGAGCGGGCCCCTCCACATCGCGATGGCCCTGGGATTGCCGGTGGTCACCACCAATGTAGGGGGCCTCCCGGAGGCGACCGGCAGATACGCCGGAGCAATTCTGGCCGAGCCCGCAGATCCACGTTCCCTGGCCGATGCCATCAGGGCTGCGGCGGCTGTCAAGGGTCAGCGGTTCTCCGGTTCGCCGACCTGGTCTGACACGGCGGCAGCGTATTCCAGACTGATGGAACAGCTGGATTCCAGGGGGCGACGACGCAACCGCAGGGAGACCAGGGGCGCTGCGGAAAGGCTGCCTTGAGGGTCGTCCGCCGCGAGATCGAGGACCTCGATCTCGCCGCCATGAAGAAGAGCATGGGACGCCGCGCGTTCCGGCGTTCGGTGTCCGACACAGCCCTCGGCCAGATCAGGCCCCAGCTCACCTACAAGATGGCATGGAGAGGAACCCAGCCGACGGTCGCTGACCGCTGGTTCGCCTCGTCACAAATCCATCACGGGTGCGGCTGCCAGCTGATCGAACCCAAGAAGCTCGCCAAGCAGCTCATTTGCGCAGTGACGGGTGAGCTG
>Ga0080006_1221408_pt1 | contig 76355 bp, 68 predicted proteins | sample RS3BMetagenome_FD_69209 | JGI IMG/M metagenome (GOLD analysis project Ga0080006, IMG submission 69209) | Ferric oxide microbial mat and aquatic microbial communities from Rainbow Spring, Yellowstone National Park, USA - RS3B (SPADES... ... | reverse complement strand
GGGAAGGCGCGATGACTACGGCGGTGCGTTCGCCGCTCCGGCGAGGGTGGCGAGCGTGGTGCGCCGCCGGCGCCGGGACCTGGTCGCCAGCCCGGCCGCCTCCCGGCGTCGGTCGTCCTCTCGGCGGGTGGCGAAGGCGTCGGCCACGGCCAGGTTGCGCACGACGAGTGCGCAGGCGAGGAAGAGGGACAAAGGGACGAGCCCTATCACCTTGCACCAGCCTCTCGCCACGTCGACGGTGGCCGGGTCCTTGACGACTCCGGCCGCATCGAGGTCTTCGAGGAGTTGGGCGAGGCCGCGCACCGAGCGCCAGAACCGGTCGACCCGGTAGACGAGCGACGGATCAGGGGAACGGCGGGCATCTTGGCCACCGGACCCCGCCCTGGACGACCCGACCCATCGCCGAGGGTGTGCCTGTCGATCAGCCACAGAGAGCTCGGATCGCCGATTCCGCGCCCGCCGCCGGCTCCTCGTGGCGGGCCGGAAGCGGCGATCACCCAGTTCTTCGATGCTCCTCGGCCACCGCGAAAGTATCGGGAGATCGCCTGACGCTGCCTGGAGCAAGGCCTTCGACTGCCCGCAAGGGGATCGCGTAGGAACATACTTGGACATCCTCGCTGGCAATGGGCCGCTGCCCGACGCGGTTTCTGGCGCCCCGTGGTAGGAAGATGGGAGGAGAAGGAGACAGTTCATGGCGCGCGTCAGGGTGGGCACACTCTCGGAACTCGCAGACGGACGGCTGCACAGTCTGGATGCGGATGGCACCAAAGTCATTGTCGGCCAGGTGGGCGAAGCGCTGTACGCCGCGCGTAACCGCTGCCCGCATCTGGGTTTCTCGCTCACCACCGGACCGGGCGGCGTGCGGTTCTCCGACGGCGAGGTGCAGTGTCCCTGGCACAACTCTCGCTTCGACCTGTGTACCGGCGAGAACCGGGACTGGGCTCCGGGGTTCGCGGGACGGAACATGCCACGGTGGTCGCACCGGCTCATCGCATTGGGCAGAAAGCCCGCGCCCCTCACGTCGTATCGCGTCGACGTCGAGGGCGAGGACGTGTTCGTCACCCTTTGATCGGCGGTGTGCCACCTCCGCCACGGGCGTCCCGGTTCGGGAGCCGCTACGGGACGCCGCAGGTCAGGAGGGGCGCGTTGATGGGGGTGTCCCATATACCGCGCCCGGTGAAGATTCTCGCAAAAGGGCGCCAACCGGGACAGGCAGCGACGATGCAAGGCCGTGCCGAACAGGCAATCGACGGGGCGCTGTGAACGCGCCCTTCGAACGCGCGCTTCGAACGGGTCGGCGGATCGCCCAGTGGCGGCCTGCTCTCGCAGGCCGGTGACGAGATCGCAACTCGTCAGAGCCGTCGACTCCACAGTGGGGGGGACGGCGGCGACCGTGCCAGCGATGCCGTGGAGCACCTTCACTCGGCATAGCGCCGACCTTCTCCGATCCCGTCATCGGCAGTAGCTCCCGGCGGCACATATTGGCGCCCGAAGACGATCATGGCGAACCGGCAGCCCGTTGCTGGCACGTTGCGCTCGATCCTCCGGCGGGCATCGCTTGCGCCGTCCCACCATGGCGCGCTGGTGAACCGGTCACCGGATGTACCTCATGGCGAACCTTCGCGAGCCGAGTCGCCAGGCTGATCCCCGACCCTCCACCAGGGGCCTGAACTGGCGTGCCCCGAAAGGTCGGCGCGCTCGTCGCTGCGCTACGGGACGATGACCGCCCGCCCCTCGAGCTCGCCGGCTTCCATGAGCCTGTAGGCGTCGAGCGCCTGGTCGAGCGGGAAGGTGGTGATGCGGGGGGCGACGAGGCCGCGGGCCCCGAGGTCGAGCACCTCCACCAGTTCAGGGCGTGAACCCCAGTACGTGGTCTGGATCGACAGCTCGTAGGGGACGCTGAAGAAGGAGAGCGGCAACGTCCCACCGGCGATCCCCACAATGGTCAGGTCGCCGAGCATCCGGGCGACGGAGGCGCCCAGCGCCATCGTGGCTTCCGACCCGACGAAGTCGAGCACCACGTCGGCGCCCCGCCCGTCGGTTGTCGCCCGCACGGCGGACGCCGCGTCATCACCGGCCGCCACACTGATGTCGGCGCCGCAGGCGGTGGCCAGCTCGAGCGCTGCGGGCCGGGTGTCGATGGCCACGAGGCGGCTGGCGGTGGTCGCCTTCAGGATCTGGACGCCAAGGTGCCCGAGGCCACCGACGCCGATCACCACGGCGGTCGCCCCGGGGATCAGCTTCGACCACGATCGACGTACGGCGTGGTAGGGGGTGAGGCCGGCGTCGGTGAGCGGGGCCGCCTGCACCGGGTCGAGCCCGTCGGGGAGCGGGACCAGATGGCGGGCGTCGGGCACGAGCATCAGCTCGGCCATCCCGCCGTCGAGCCCGAGTCCGCCGCCACCCATCGGCGCCGCCGTCGCCGCGGGGTTGTCGCAGTAGTTCTCCATCCCGACGCGGCACCGGGCACACGTGCCGCAGCCCCACGGCCCGTGGACCGCAACAGGTTGTCCGACCTCGATGCCACGGACCCCGTCGCCGACGGCATGGACCCAGCCGGCGTTCTCGTGGCCGAGCGTGAAGGGTGGCCCCCACGGCAGCAGGCCACCTTCGAAATCGCGCATGAGGTGGAGGTCCGAGTGGCAGGCGCCGGCCCCGCCGATCCGTACCACCACCTGTCCGGGGCTGGGAACCGGGTCGTCCACCTCAACGAGGACCGGGTCGGACTTCCACTCGAGCAGTCGTAGCGCCCGCATCGTGCCTCCTTCGCCTGACCTGGTGCCGGTCGCGTCAGACCGACGCAGCCGGCCGCAGTTCGAGCGTAGGTGCGCCAGCGGTCTGGGTCTCGGGCCGAAGGTCACAACTCGACCCCACGTCGGTGCAGCCGTTCGAGCACCTCGTGCTGCGCCGCCAGCAGCCCTCGCTGGCGACCGCCGTCGGCCAGTCCGGCGCCCTGACCGGCGACCGGCGTCGTCACCGAAGGGCAGCGGCCAGCGGGGCGGCGTCACAAAGGCCGCTCCAGTCGAGGGCGGTCCGGCGTCGCCACGGGACGGTGTCGGTGTCGGTGTCGACGAGACGAGCTTCGTTTCGCCAGTGGGTCGTCGGCGAGGCCAGCCGCCGCGCCAGGCCCACGACGACGATGACGACCGCCACGATGAGCCCGGTGGCCAGCGCGATGGGAGCGTCCCGGGAGCCGGCGGTAGGAGACGGCGTGGCCGCCACGGGGTCGACCGGTACGACGGCGGCGCCGAGGACGAACGGCGCCGATCGGCCGCGCCTGGTCTCAGACCCGCGGTGCGGGCCGGCTCGGGCGCCCCCCGCTCAGGCGGTGGTCGAGCTGACGAAGCGGTAGCGGCCGGCGCCGACGGCCAGGGTGGCGGTGCCGTGGCCGAGGGCGACGACCCGCACGCCGGGGGCCCGGTCGATCGACCGGCCGCTCTCGGCGAGGCCGGCCCGGCCGGTGGCGGGCAGGACGACGGTGGCGGCGGCGTTGGCCGGCACGTCGAGGTCGAGGGTGAACGAGCGGTCGGCGCCCGACGGACGCCGCCACTGCACGGCGAACGGGCCGCGGGTTGTCGGCACGGTCCCCGACGCCCAGTCGAGGGCTGACGGCGGTGGCGAGATCTCGAGCGAGGCGAAGCCGGGGGTGGGGTTGCGCACGCCGAGCAGCCACCGCTGGAGCGGGACCGCCACGTTGGCGCCCCACCCGTGCGACATGCTGTCGCCGGCCAGGTCCGAGGGCTCCCACACCTCCCAGGTGAACGTGCCGCCGAGGGCGAGGATCCTGGCCCAGCCGTCGATCGACGAGTCGGTGAGGATCTGCACGGCGGATCTGTCGTGGCCGCCCATGGCCAGTGCCTCGATCACCTCGGCGGCAGTGCGCGGCGGCGCCTGCATCCCGAGCCCGGCGAGGTAGCCGGCGATGGCCGGCCAGCGCGCCTCGGGCGCCACCTGGTAGACGACGGCGCAGGCGTTGGTGTCCTGCGAGGCCGTCGACACCTGCTGGCCGCCTGCCTCGAGGCCGTCGGCGTAGAGCCCGTCGGTCCGGACGAGGTGCCGCTCGATCGCCCCGGCGAGGTCGTCGGCCTGGCGCCGGAGGGCGGTCACCTCCGCCGACGGCGCCCCGACCACCAAGCCGACGTCGGCGACCCGGCGGAAGACGTTCACGCCGAGGACGTTCAGCCGGGTGACGACCGGGAACGAGTAGTAGACGTTGGTGGCCGGGAGCGACGTGACGAGGCCGGTGTGACGGTCGACGGCGTGCCCGACGTAGCCGGCGAGCCGGTGGAGCACCGGGTAGACGTCGGCCAGCAGCCGGTGGTCACCGCTGTGGAGCCAGTATTGCCACACCCACTGGGGGTAGATCTCGGTGTACTCGTTGATGTCGAGAGCGCCGAGCCCTGTCGGGTAGATCTTGTTGACGGCGCCGTTGGGCCAGAAGCGGCCCTGCGACTGGGCGAACTCGCGGAGCGACTTGGCCGTGAGGTTCTGCTCGCCGAAGATGGCCATGGCGGCCACCGACTCGTTGAACCCGTCCCAGAGCCATGGCCCCTTCTCGCGCGTCGGCGTGTCGATGTACTGCTCCTGGGCGGTGAAGAGGGCCGAGTGGCGCGCTAGGTCGAAGATCGCATCCAGCACCGGTTCCGACGACGAGAAGGCGGCCGTGTCCACGGTCGGGAGGTTGCTGTGGCGGACCCGCGCCACGATATCGCCGGCCTGGAGCGGCTCACCAGGGTTGTCGATCTGGAAGTAGCGGAACCCGAGGTAGTCGAACGGGACGAAGTTCTCGTGCCCGCCGCTCTGGACGTAGGAGTATCGCATGTTGGTGTGCTGGGTCCCGTGCAAGGTCGACACCTCGCCGGTCTGGCCGCCGATCGCCGCAGCTTCGGCGGCGTCGTCGAGCAGGTAGCCGGCACGCATCTTGACCAGCCGGCCGGCCTGGCCGTGGTGGAAGGCGACGGTGGGTCGGGCGGCATAGACCTTGGCGAAGTCGGCCACGATCGCACCGTCGGGCAGCGTCTGCAGGGTCCTGGCGGCCACCGCCTCCTCGACGATCCGGGTGTCGACCGGGACGAGCCGGCGCCACGGGGCGACCCCGGTTCGGCCGAGAACGGTGGCGGCCGCCCACTCGGCGTCGTCGAACCCCGGTAGCTCCCAGCCTTTTGGAATGGCCGGGCCGTCGATGTTCTCGGTGAAGTCGACGAGGTCCCCCTCGAGGTCCCGCTGGGTGCCGGGGAGCCAAGCCCCGGGGTGCACCCGCCACTGTCCGTCGGTGGTGACGGTCTCCTTGGTGCCGTCGAGGTGGTGCACCGAGAGCTGGAGGACGAACCCCGGCGTCCCCGCCGGGTGTCCTTTCGTGGGGCCGTCCCAGTAGGTCAGCGCCGCCAGCGCGTTGGGGCGGCCGGCCCGCAGCAGGGACGTGACGTCGAGGCTCTCGAAGTACTGGCTATCGGGGAACGAGTAGGCCTGGCCCTTGCCGGCGCGGGCGCCGTTGACGTAGAGCTCGTACTGCTGGTCGCCCGAGACGTAGGCGGCCGCCCGGACGATCGGCGAGCTCGACAGCGTCACCTCGCGGCGGAGGTAGGTGTAGATGTCCGGTCGCACGTGGGGATCGGCGGGCCGGGTCACCCAGTCGGCGAGCCAGTCCGCCGGTCCGAGGCAGGTGGTGAAGGTGGCCACGGGTGAGAACGGCCCCGGGCGCCCACTGCCGTCCCATGTCCGCACGGTCCACTGGTAGGCGGTGTCGGTGGCGAGCGGTTGACCGCCGTAGGCGACGAGCGACTGCTCCGCCGAGGCCACCCGACCGCTGTCCCACACCGTCACGGGCATACCCGGAGCGTGATGCGCCCCTCCGGCACTCGGTCGTCGGACGACGAGCTGGTAGGCGGACTGGACGGCCGAGCGTCGGCGATCGGTGACCGTCCAGGAGAACCGGACGGTTCGGGCATCGAGCCCGACGGCGTTGGGCAGGCCACCGGCGAGCAGCGACCCCGGCGCTCTGGGAGTGCCGCCACCGCCCGGCGCGCCGAAGGCCGCGGCGCGATCGGCGATCGGCTCGCTCAGCTCGCCGACGATTGCACCGGTGGTGGCGGCTAGGCCGCCGGCGAGCAGCCGGCGTCGTGAGAAGGCCCGGTCACGACTCGGGCCCTCTTCTCCCCACCCCGCCCAAGGTCGCTGCCCGGACATCGGTCGGGACGATAGAGCATGATCATCCGATGGGCGTCTATCGCGAGCACGTGTTGCCCCGGCTGGTCGACCGTGCCTGCGGCGTCGGTGACCTTCGCCGATGGCGGGAGGCGGTCACGGCCGGCCTGTCGGGTCGGGTGGTCGAGATCGGCTTCGGCTCGGGGCTGAACGTCGCTCACTACCCACCCGAGGTGACGCTCGTCTGGGCGGTCGAGCCGGCGGCGGTCGCCCGCCGGCTGGCTGCTCGGCGGATCGCCGCCTCGCCGGTCGCCGTCGACCACGTCGGGCTCGACGGCCAGGCGATCCCGTTGCCCGACGGCTGCGCCGACGCCGCCCTGTCGACGTTCACCCTCTGCACGGTGCCCGATCCCGAGGCGGCACTGGGCGAGCTCCGCCGGGTCCTGCGCCCCGGCGCTCGCCTCCACGTCCTCGAGCACGGTCTGGCGCCGGACGAGGGCACCGCCAGGTGGCAGCGCCGCCTCGACCCATGGCAGGTGCGGCTGGCCGGCGGCTGCCACCTCACACGCGACCCGGTCCGCCTGATCGAGGGCGCCGGTTTCGTGCTCGACCGGTGCGAGCAGCGTTACGCCCGAGGACCGAGGCCCTGGAGTTGGTTCACCTCGGCCGTGGCGGCGCCGGCCTGAACCCGGTCGCCGGCCGAAGATGCCACAGGCCGGAGGCCGGAGGCCAGAGGCCGGAGGCCGGAGGGGACCTTCGGCCCTGGGACCGACGACCGGCCTGGCACAAGATGTTCGCTGGGAGCTCGAGCGACCGCAGAGAGGAGGACCAGGGTGAGCGAGGAGCACGACGAAGCCCCGGCGCCGACCGAGCCCTCGGCCGACGAGCTCGTCGAGGCGCTCGGGTCGGTGGTCGATGCCGACGGCCTGGTCCCGGCCGGCGTGGTGGGCCCGCTGGCGCGGGCCCGTGGCTGGTCCGGTCGGATGGTGGACGTGCTGCACGTCCTCACCGCCGATGCTGAGACCATGGGCTACCTGGCGGGCGGTCGCCGTCCCGGCGAGGTGGTCACGTGGGCCGAGATGTGGGCCGACACCCCGCTCGGTCTGGGTGAGATCAAGGCGATCGTCTCGTCCGGAGGATGGGACCCCGAGCCCTTCGTGGCCGTGTCGCGCGCCGGGCTCCTCGAGGCACTCCTCCACCTAGAGGACGGGACCCAGCGCCGGGTCGCCGGCGAGCTGGCCGGCGCCTGGGTGAGCGATCAGTTCGCGCTGGCCGACGAGGCCCAGACGGTGGCGGCGGTCAAGGCGCTGCTCTTCGCCGAGGGTGCTCCGACGTCCGGGGTGCCCGACCGCGAGAGCTGAGCGACGGCGCCCAGGCGGGCGAGGGGGCGGACGGCGCCCGGCGGCATGATCGACGAGGTCCTGGGCCGCTTCGCGCAGCTCGGGGTCCTCCACTCCGCCGGGATGGGTGACGCCGGGCCGGTGGTGACGACGAGGCCGACGCCTTCGTGACGGGGACTGATCGGTCGTCGGTGCTGACCGGCCGGCCGAACCGGTGGACGATGGCTGGGCGCATGGCCATTCCCCGTGAGTGAGGATGGGGCGGACCGGCTCACGTTTAGATGACGGAGGCCGCCGGCCGGCGAGTCGGGGCAGGATCCCGCCACCGGCGACGGGGTGGGGCGGAGGAGAGGAGGGCGAACGTGGACGCCGATGCCTGGGACGAGCGGTACGCCGCGACCGAGCTCGTCTGGTCGGCCGACCCGAACCAGTTCCTGGTGGCCGAGGTCGACGGGATGGCGCCGGGGCGGGCGCTCGATCTGGCCTGCGGGGAGGGACGGAACGCGCTGTGGCTGGCCGAGCGCGGCTGGACGGTGACAGCCGTCGACTTCTCGGCGGTGGCGATCGCCAAGGCCTCCCAGCTGGCCGAGGCCCGGCACGTGGAGGTCGAGTGGATGACGGCCGACCTTTTGCGGTGGCGTCCTCCTGAGGCCGCCTTCGACCTGGTCGTCCTGTTCTACCTGCAGCTGGCCGCGCCGGAGCGGGGGCGGGTGCTCGGGGGGGCGGCGTCGGCCGTGGCCGACGGCGGCACGCTCCTCTACGTGGCCCACGACCTCGAGAACCTGACCGCAGGGACCGGCGGCCCCCAGGACCCGACGGTGCTCGCCACCGCCGAGGACGTGGCGGCGGTGCTGGTCGCCGCCGGACTCGAGATCGAGCGGGCCGGTCAGGTGCGGCGGGTGGTCGGTTCCGGCCCCGACGAGGGCGGTCGGGAGGCGATCGACACCCTCGTTCGGGCACATCGGTGAGCGCCCGGACGAAGCCCCCTCAGGTGTGGGCGGCCCCGGGCGGGTACAAGAGGTCGTGCTCCTCGGCCGCCCGGAGCGATCGTTGCTCGCTCGAGATGCGGTAGCGGACGTAGAGGAAGCGGACGAAGGTGCCGATCAGCCCTTGGACCCCGATGCCGAGGAGGCCGAGGAAGATCAGGATCCCGAGCACCTGGTAGCCGAGCGACTGGTTGTAGCTGCGGTTCCCGACGACCCAGCCGATGAGGGCCATGATCATGACCTCGGCGGTGCAGAAGGCGCCGAAGAACTGGAGCAGCGCCCCCGCCATCTTCTCCCAGGCGCCGGGCACCGCCTTGCGGGCCGGCGGCACGAGCAGCCCGCCGACCGCGAGGAACACCACGCCGACGCCGCCGCCGACGGCCGCCCACACCCAGTCGAGGGTGTAGATGCCGGCGGTGAGAAGAGCGACGGCCACCGAGAAGATCAACCCCAGTACCACCAAGGCCCCGTAGAGCCGTCTCACGCCTGCCTCCTTGCCGGTCGAGCGCCGCCGGATCGGTCGTCTACATGGTTACCACGCCCCGGTGAGGCCGAGCAGATCCGGCGGGGACGGCCGGTCCCCTCCACCGGGGCACCGGCCGGGGGCGGCCCCGCCGGGACTTCTTCGCCGGGACTGCCGGGGCCGTGGTAAGCAGGGCCGGTGACCACCCTGCGCGTGCAGGCCGGGCGGCACGTCGACGCCCCGCCGGCCCTGGTCTACGAGTGCCTGGCCGACATGCAGCGCCACCACGCCCGGTTCCTGCCAGAGGCCTTCAGCGACTTCGAGGTCGTCTCGGGCGGGGTCGGCGAGGGGACGGTGATCCGTTACCGGCTCACCGCCGGTGGGCGGACCCGTCGGTACGAGATGGCGGTCACCGAGCCGGAGCCCGGGCGGGTGCTGCGGGAGTCCGACGCCGGGTCGAGCCTGGCCACCACGTTCACCGTCGACCCCGACGGCGCCGGGAGCCAGGTCACGTTCGAGACCACTTGGCAGGGCGCCGGCGGGGTCGGCGGGTTCTTCGAGGCCCTGTTCGCCCCGCGGGTCATGCGGCGGATCTACGTGGACGAGCTCGGCCGGCTCGACGCCTACGCCCGGGGACGGGCCGCCGGAGAGGGTGGAGAGGGTTGAGCGTCCCCTGAGCGCCGGGCCTCTTCGCAGCGGCGCCACAGGGGGTTCACAGTCCGCTCCCAGGTGGGGCCGGCAGGCTGGTCGCCAGGAGGTGCCGCGGTGGCCACCAAGCCAGCCCGACGAGTGCTCGTGGTCGACGACGAGCCGTCGATCGTCGACGCCGTCGGGACGTCGCTGCGCTACGAGGGCTTCGAGGTCGAGGAGGCGACCACCGGCCGGGCCGCCCTGGCGGCCGCCCAGGAGCGCCTGCCCGACCTGATCGTCCTCGACGTGATGTTGGCGGACCTCGACGGCCTGGAGGTCACGAGGCGGTTGCGAGCCGACGGGATCCACGTCCCAGTCCTCTTCCTGACCGCCCGCGACGCGCTCGAGGACAAGGTGGCCGGGTTGACCGTGGGCGGCGACGACTACGTCACCAAGCCGTTCGCCCTGGCCGAGGTGATCGCCCGGGTCCGGGCGATCCTGCGACGCACCGGGGACGACGACGACGGCCTCCTGCGCTTCGCCGGCCTCGTCATGGACGAGGCCGGCCACCAGGTCGAGCGGGGCGGCCACCCGATCAAGCTGACCGCCACCGAGTTCAACCTCCTGCGGTACTTCATGTCGAACCCCCGGCGGGTGCTGTCCAAGATGCAGATCCTCGACCACGTGTGGCACTACGACTTCGGCGGTGAGGTCAACGCCGTCGAGACCTACGTCAGCTACCTCCGGCGCAAGCTGGAGCGGTTCGGCCCGCCGCTGATCCACACGGTCCGGCTGGTCGGCTACGTCCTGCGCGAGCCCGAGCAGGATGGCTGAGTGTCGCTCCGGTTCCGGCTGGCGGCGGCGGTCGGGATCGTCGCTCTGCTCGCGCTGGTGGCGGCCGACGTGGCCACCTACTCGTCGCTGAGGAAGTTCCTCTACGACCGGCTCGACCAGGGCATGCAGCAGAGCCAGGGCTTCTTGGCGCAGGGGTCGGGCTCCCCCAACCCCTGCGCCGGTCCCTCGTCCACCCAGGCGGCCCGCATGCCGAGCACCTCGGTGGCACCGGCCGTCGGCTCGCCGGGAGGCTCGGTCGGCACCGACGCCGGGGACGGCGGCGGGCCGGCGCCCAACGCCCTCGGCACCGAGTTCGTCCAGCTGCGGACGTCCTTCGGGCAGGTGGTGGCGAACACCACTTGCCGGGCCTACGTCGAGGACAAGGCGTACGAGCCGCGCCTCCCGGCGACGCTGCCGGCAGTCGGCGGGCACGGGGCCGACGTTGCCGCCTACTTCGACGCCCCGGCGACGGCGCCCGGCGGCCCGGACTTCCGGGTCAGGGTGAGCAAGCTGTCCGACGGCTACCTGCTCGTGCAGGCGGTCCCTCTCAGCTCCACCGAGGGGACGCTCCACCAGCTGATGCTGATCGAGCTGGCGGTCACCGCCGCCGCCCTCCTTGTGGCGCTCGCCGGTGGCTGGTGGCTCGTCCGGCTGGGGCTGCGCCCGCTGGCGGCGGTCGAGAAGACGGCCGAGGCCATCGCCGGCGGCGACAACCTCGAGACCCGCGTGAGGGTGGACGACGAGCGCACCGAGGTGGGCCGGCTCGGGCGCTCGCTCAACCGGATGCTCGAGCGGATCGAGACGGCCTTCGCCGCCCGCCTGGCCAGTGAGGCCCGGCTGCGCGAGTCCGAGCGCCGGCTGCGCCAGTTCGTGGGCGACGCCTCTCATGAGCTCCGGACGCCGGTGGCCGCCGTGTCGGCGTACGCCGAGCTGTTCGAGCGCGGCGCCTCGACCAGGGTCGAGGACCTCGCCCGGGTGATGGCCGGGATCCGGAGCGAGACAGCGAGGATGGAGCGTCTCGTCGACGACCTCCTGCTGCTCGCCCGGCTCGACGAGGGTCAGCCGTTGGCCAGCGAGCCGGTCGAGCTCGTCTCGTTGTGCGCCGAGGCGCTCGCCACCGCCCGGGCGGTGGGACCGGACTGGCCGGTGAACCTGGTGGCCGCCCACCCGGTGGAGGTGGCCGGCGACCCGCTCCGGCTCCGGCAGGTGCTCGACAACCTGCTGGCCAACGTGCGAGCCCACACTCCGCCGGGCACGGCATGCACGGTCTCGGTCGCCGAGGAGGGTGACGACGCGCTGGTCACGGTCGCCGACCGCGGACCGGGGATGGATCCGGAGGAAGCGGCCAGGGTCTTCGAACGTTGGTTGTTCCGGGATTCCAGTGGGTGAATGCGACGAACACGTGTTCGGCAGCTGCCGCTGAACCCGCACCCTCTCACCTGCAAGAGGAGACCGCCGGCAGCGCCTGATGACCTGCCGGTGATGCCACCTCCTCGTCCCGGCGTCAAGGGTCGCTGCGAGCCTCCGCTGCGCTCCGGTTCTCGCTCGGACGTCGTCCGCCCCTCGACGCCGTGGTCGTCCGTGGCGGAGGGGCAGACAGAGGGGCGACACTGGGTGTCGCCCCCCGGGACCGGGAGGCGCAAGCGAGGCGGAGGTCGGCCATGCGCGACATCGAGCTCTACGCCCAACTGCTCTCTTTGGAGGACCCCTGGTTCGTCGACGACGTCCGCCTCTCGGTCACCGAGCGCCGCGTCGAGGTCCTCCTCGCCCACCACGAGGGCCGGCGCTGGCCCTGTCCCAGCTGCGGGGCGGAGCTCGCGCTCTACGACCACGCCGACGAGCGCCGCTGGCGCCACCTCGACACCGGCGGCTTCGCCACCCTCGTGCTCGCCCGCCCGCCCAGGGTCCAGTGCCCCGAGCACGGCGTCCTCCAGGTCAACCTCCCATGGGCCGAGCCCAAGAGCCGGTTCACCAAGGCCTTCGAGCGCTTCGCCATCGACGTGATGAAAGAGACCGACGTCTCGGGGGCGGCCAACATCTTGAAGACGAGCTGGGACGAGTGCTGGGGCATCATGGAGCGGGCCGTCGCCAGGGGCAGGGCCCGCAAGGAGCACCGGGTCCCCGCCCTGGTGGGAGTGGACGAGAAGGCGGCCCGCAAGGGCCACAGCTACGTCACCTTGGTCTATGACATCACTGCGGGCAGCGTCGAGTACATCGCCGACGACCGCAAGCAGGAGAGCCTCGATCCCTACTTCGGCTCCTTCACCCCCGAAGAGCGCGAAGGGATCAGGGCGGTGGCGATGGACATGTGGGAGCCCTACGTCAACTCGGTGCGCGCGCATCTCGCCGACGCCGAGCAGAAGATCGTCTTCGACAAGTTCCACATCTTGAAGCACATGGGCGACGCCGTCGACACCGTGCGAAAGGCAGAGCACAAGGAGCTGCGCGCCCAGGGACTCGAGATCCTGAGCGGTTCCAAGTACCTGTGGCTCTACGGTGAGGAGAACCTGCCAAAGCGCCACCGGGACCGCTTCTGTGCCCTCAAGGCGCTCAACTTGAAGACGGCCCGGTCCTGGGCGATCAAGGAGTCCCTCCGGGTGCTCTGGGACTACCACCGCCTCGGCTGGGCACTGCGCTTCTACAAGCAGTGGTTCTTCTGGGCGACCCACTCTCGCCTCCAGCCGGTGATCGACGTCGCCTACATGATCAAGCGCCACCTCTACGGGGTGCGCAATTACTTCTCGGTCGCTCGGATCACCAACGCCGCTGCAGAAGGGGTGAACTCCAAGATCCAGACCATCAAGAAGATGGCCTACGGGTACCGCAACCGTGAGCACTTCAAGACCGCCATCTTCTTCCACTGCGGTGGCCTACAGCTCTACCCCGTTTGACCTGGTGCCCACTGAATTCCCGGATGACCCCGAACGTTTTTATCGGGCCGACCAGTCGAGGTCCCGGGCCCACGGCGGCTCCGGCCTCGGTCTCTCGATCGTCGCCGCCCTGGCGGCGGCGCACGGCGGCACCGTGACCGCCGACACCCGTCCCGGCGCCGGCACGGCGATCTCCGTCCGCCTTCCCCTGGCCGCCCGCGGCGACGACGGCGACGACGGCGACGACGGCGACGACGGCGACGACGACGACAGCGACGACAGCGACGGCAGCGTCTCGGGGGACGGCCCCGACGGCACGGTGGAGGGCCGCCCGACCGAGCCCGCCCACAGACACCGGTCGTCGCCGGCGGCGCCGTCACCTCGGCGCCGGGATATGCCTGCGGCGACACCCGACGGTCACGGCCGGGGGGACGACTCGGCACGATGAGCGGAGGACGCCGGGCCGTAGACTCTGGAAATGGCGAAGATCGTCGCCGTGGCCAACCAGAAAGGTGGCGTGGCCAAGACGACCACCGTGCTGTCGCTCGGCGTGGCGCTGGCCGAGGCGGGTCGCCGGACGTTGGTGGTCGATCTCGACCCGCAGGCGTGCCTGACGTACTCGCTGGGTCTTGACCCGGACACCCTCGAGAGCTCCCTGCACGACGTGCTGGTGCGGCGGGCCAAGGTGGCCGACGTCACCCACCCGGTCCAGGGAGTCGACCGGCTGTCGCTCACCCCGGCCACGATCGACCTGGCCGGAGCGGAGGTCCACCTGCTCGGGCGCACCGGGCGCGAGCACGTGCTCCGCCGGGCCCTCGAGCCGGTCACCAGCGACTACGACCTGGTGCTGATCGACTGCCCGCCTTCGCTCGGCGTCCTCACGATCAACGGCCTGACGGCCGCCGACGGGGTCCTCGTGCCGATGCAGTGCGAGGTGCTGAGCCACCGCGGCGTCGGACAGCTGCTCGAGACGGTCGACGACGTCCGGACGTTCGCCAACGCCGGTCTGTCCGTGCTCGGGATCGTGCCGACGATGTTCGACGGGCGCACCCGGCACGGCCGACAGGTGCTCGAGGCGGTCGGCGGGTACGGACTCAGGGTGCTCGAGCCCCCGGTTCCCAGGTCGGTCCGCTTCGCCGAGTCGGCCGGCACCGGGCGCTCGCTCCTGCAGTCGGCGCCCGACTCGCCGGGGGCTCGGGCCTACCGCGCGCTGGCCGGGCAGTTGGCCGACCTGGTGGCCGCATGACGGTGGACGGCCGCGGGTCGCACCGGCCACCCGATCCGTTGGGCAAGAGGGCGCTCTTTTGGGTTCCTGGTCCCGCCGGTCCGGGCCCGGGCGGGGCGACCGAGGTGGTCGGTGTCGGCCGCCGGGCGTTGTTCTCCTCCGGCGCCGTCGGCGGCGGCGCCGACGCCGCGGGGCTCGGGCGACCGGCCCCGCCGCCGTCACTGGCGAACCCTCTGGCGGAGCGCGGTTCTTTCGTCGTCGAGTGCGGCTCGTGCCGGGCCGTCAGCAGGGTCGGGCTGCTCGACCTCCTGATCTTCCAGCTCCCCTTCGGCGCCTGGCTTCCACGGGGGCGCTTCGACCGCCGCATGACGTGTCCGGCCTGCCGGCACCGGGTCTGGGCGAGCGTGACGGTGCGTCGGCCATGACCCCGGTTCCCGCCGGACGGCCTCCGGGCGGGCGGTGATCGCAAGCCTCGGCTCGAGCGTCTCGTCCGCCCTCGGCCATTTCCACGGCCCGGTGGTGTACGTGGTCGTCGCCGCCCTCGTGATCGCCGAGTCCGGTTTCGTCGTCGGGTTCTTCGTCCCCGGCGAGATCTCGGTGGTGGTCGGCGGCGTGCTGGCGAACGAGCACCACGTGAGCCTGGCGGTGATGTTGGCGGTGGCCAACGTCGCCGCTGTCGTCGCCTTCCTGATCGGTTACGGCATCGGCAACTGGATCGGGCCGTGGCTACTGCGGCACCGGCCGCTGCGGGGCCAGGAGGGCGTCGAGCGGACCCGGGCGATGATCACGCGCTACGGCGGTCCGGCAGTCTTCCTCGGCCGCTTCGTGGCGGTGGTCCGGGCGCTGATGCCCGCCCTGGTCGGCATGAGCGACGTCCCGCTGCGGACGTTCGTGGTGTTCGACGTCCTCGGTGGCGTGGCCTGGGCCACGGCGTACACGATGATCGGCTACGCGGTCGGCACGTCGTACCAGACGGTGTTGAACAAGCTCGGCACGTGGTCACTGGTCGTCGTGGCGCTGGTCGTCGTGGCGCTGGTCGTCAACCACCTCCGGCTCCGCCGCCGGGCGCGGGCACGGCGCGATCGGGAGGAGCGTCAGGCCTCGGACCGGTAGAAGCGGGCGGGAACGCCCGGCTCCCGGCGCACCCGACCCCGTGTCTCGAGCAGTACCAGGTGGGCCAGCGTCTCGCCGTTGGCCGCCCGCTGCATGAAGGCGGGGATCTCGTCCCAGGGTCGGGACCACGGGAGCGAGAGGGTCAGGTCCCAGCAGGAGATGCCCGGCCGCCGTCCGATCGCGTCCTCGATGGCGGCCAGCCGGGCGGCATGGTGCTCCTCGATCTCGCCCAGCCGGGCCGCCAGGTCGGCGAACCGGTACTCGTGGGCCGGGAGGACCTCCTCGGGGTCGAAGGCCCGCAATCTGGCGAGCGACTCGAGGTAGTCGCCGAGGGGGTTGGCGTCCTGCTGGCTGTGGAAGGCGATGTTCGGGGTGATCCGCGGGAGGACGTGGTCACCGGAGAGCAGGAGCTGGCGCTCGTCGCTGTAGAAGCAGACGTGGCCGGGGGAGTGCCCGGGCGTCCAGATCGTCTGCAGGTCCCAGCCGGCCAAGTCGAGCCGGTCGCCGTCCTCGAGCATCACGTCGGGCTCGGCCATCGACACCAGCGAACGAATGTCCATCGAGGCGTGCGCCAGGTCGGGCTGCTTGTCGGTCGGGACGCCGGCCACGGCCAGCAGCTCGCTCATCCGGGCCACCAGCTCGTCGGTGTCGACGTAGCGGCCTCGCAGCAGCGCCGCGTCGGCCGGGTGCAGCCCGACCCACGCCCCCGAGGCTTCCCGGACCCGGCCGGCCAGTCCGAAGTGGTCTGGGTGGATGTGGGTGACGACGACCGCCGAGACGTCCCCGATCGATCCGCCGGCCTCGGCGATCCCGTCGTTCAGCGCCGCCCACGCCTCGTCGGTGTTCCAGCCGGCGTCGACCAGGGCCACCCCGTTGTCCAGCTCGAGGACGTAGACCAGTACGTAGCGGAGCGGGTTGTCCGGGATCGGCACCGGCACCGACCACAGACCCGGTCGGACCTTCTCGACCGGCGGCAGCACCTGGCGGTCCCAGGCGTCCTTCTGTGCCGTCCCGGTGACCTGGATCACGGTTGCACGGTACCAGGGCCCTCCTGCGCCTCCGCAGGACGGTCGGTGATCGAGCAGTGGCCGGTCAGTGGCCGGCCGGTAGGCGATCGGTTCGGTGGGCAGCCCCGGGATCCGCCGTTCTCGCAGGTGGCGCCGTTACGATCCCCCGAACGGGGAAGAGGGGACCGGAGGGGGCGCGGCATGGTCGACGTGAAGGCTGAAGTCGAGAGCCCGCTCCGCTTCGTGCTCGACCACTCCCGGGATGCCTACTTCGAGCTCGACCACGAGTTCTTGCTCACCGAGTGGAACCGGCGGGCCGAGGAGCTGCTCGGCTGGACCCGCCAACAGGTGCTCGGCCGCCCGCTCTTCGACGTCGTGCCGCCACAGCTCGCCGACGTGGTCGAGCACGGCGTGACTGTCCTGCGGGCCGGCGCGGCGGCCCGTACCGGCAGCGAGCGGCGCCAACCGGCGGCGGCGGTCGAGATGGCGCTGCTGCGGAGCGACGGAACCACGGTGGTGGCCAACGGCACCGTGTTCGCCAGGGGTCAGGGCGACGCCTTCCGGGTCGGGGCCTTCGTCCATCACACCGGCACCGATCTCGGGTCCCTCGAGGCGCCCCAGGAGCGCCTCCACGACCTGCTGACCGGGCTGCCGTCCCGCGGGCTCTTCGCCAACCGGTTGCACGTCGCCCTCGGGTCGGCGGACCGCCCGGCCACGGTGGCGGTGGCCGCCGTCGGCCTCGACCGCTTCAAGGCGATCAACGAGGCGATGGGGCACGACGTCGGCGACGAGCTGCTCGTGGCGGTCGTCGGGCGCCTCCGTCGAGCCGGCGGCGCGGAGCGGCCGATGTTGGCCCGGTTGGCCGGCGACGAGTTCCTGGCCATGTTCGAGGACGCCGGTGACGGCGCCGGCGACTCGGCCGAGCGGTTCGTCACCCAGGCCTTGGACGCCGTGGCCGAGCCGTTCCAGATCGCCGGTCACGAGATCTTCCTCACCGCCAGCGCCGGGATCGCCACCGCCGACCGGAGGGAGCGGGCGAGCACGCTGGTCTCCAACGCCGAGGCGGCGATGCACGAGTCGAAGGCGGCCGGCGGCGACCGCTACCAGGTGTTCAGCCACGCGATGCGGCGCCAGATCGTCGACCGGATGACCACCGAGAGCTCGCTGCACCGGGCGCTCGATCGGCATGAGCTGGCGCTCTTCTACCAACCGGTGGTGGCCGTCGACGGGGAACCGGAGGTCGTCGCCGTCGAAGCGCTGCTGCGCTGGTGGCATCCCGAACGCGGGCTGGTGGGACCCGACCAGTTCATCCCGGTGGCCGAGGACAGCGGGCTGATCATCCCGATCGGTGCCTGGGTGCTCGAGGAGGCCGGCCGCCAGCTCCGGCAGTGGTGGGAGGACAGCGGCGGCAGGCCGAGCTCGGTCGAGGTGAACCTCTCGGCCCGCCAGGTCGACCACCCGAGCCTCCTGTCGACGGTCGAGCGGGTGCTCGAGGAGACCGGCCTGCCGCCGGGCGCGTTCACCCTCGAGATCACCGAGAGCGCGCTGATGAAGGACGCCGTCGCCGCCCACCAGGTGCTCCAGGCGCTCAAGTCGCTCGGGGTCGCCCTGGCGATCGACGACTTCGGGACGGGCTACTCCTCGCTCGGCTACCTGCAGCGGTTCCCACTCGACATCTTGAAGGTCGACAAGTCGTTCGTCGACGGCCTCGGTCACGACCAGGGCACCGAGATCGTGGCGGCGGTGGTCAACCTGGCCCACGCCCTCGGGCTCGAGGTGGTCGCCGAAGGCGTCGAGACCCCGCGCCAGCTCGAGGCGTTGCGGGAGCTCGGGTGTGACCTCGCTCAGGGCTACCTGTTCTCACGGCCGGTGCCGCCGGTCGATCTCCGTTGGGAGCTGGCCGTCGTCTGACCGTCGTCACCGGTGACCGGCGGGGTCGCCCGGAAGCGGCGGAACGGCTGGTGGCGTTCAGCCGAGCTGTTCGCGTATCGCCCGGAGGTCGTCCCGACGGCGGTTGAGGGCCGCCCGGTACTCGGCGTTGTCGGTGTCGGCGATCTCGGCACTCATGTCGCCGAGGATCTCGTCGAGCACCTCCGCCAGCACCGCCGCCTGACTCTCTTCGAGCCGTACGTCCATCGTCTCCGTCACTCCTCGCTCGTCACACCGGGTTCGCACTGCTCCGACGACGTCGGTGGCCGCCGCCCGGCGACCGGTCAGCCGGCCGACGGCAGACCACCGTGGGCGACCCTCGCCGTCCGAGCCGATCAGCCAGTATTCCCGTCGTCGGGTGGTCCGGACCAACCCGGGACGCCTCGCCCGGTTGCCCTCAGCCCGGGGGCGGCGGTGTCAGTGCGGCGGGACGAAACCCGACGGGTAGGTGGCCGACCCGGCCGGGGACGCGGGCGGGCCCCCAGGGTAGGCGGCTGGCCCCGCCGAGTAGGACGGGTACGACGGGTCCGGCGGGTACGCCGTCGAGCCGGGGGCGCGCCACCCGGCGTCGGGTTGGTAGGGCCCCGGTCCCGACTGCCCGCCGGGGTCCGGCGGGTAGCCGGTGGTGCCGGTGTCGTAGGCCGGGCCCCAGGTGTTGCCGGTCCACCACCGTGGGGCGCTGGTGGGGGCGGCCGGGTCCCAGTACCAGCCGGCGGGGGGGCCGGCAGCGACAGCCGACCGGTGGTGCTCCCGGGCGGTGGCTCCTGACCCTCTGGTCAGGAGGAGCCCCGCGCCGACGACGAGGGCGGCCAGGACGAGGATGCCGAGGCCGAGCAACATCCGGGCATCGGTCGACGACTGGCACTCGCCGACGAACGCCGACCACTCGAGCCGTCCCACCAGGTCGGTGGCCGGCGGGCGGGCGCCGGCACCGATCGACGCCGGGTTGAAGAAGGCGGCGATCGCCGCCTCGGAGCCGCGGCCAGGGCCGCAGGTGCCCCCGACGGCCGGCGGCGGCAGTGCCACGACGACGGCGGTGATGGCGACCGCCACCCCGAGGACGCCGAGCAGGGCGCTGGTGAGCCGCACCCACCACCGCCACGAGGTCTGTCCCACAGTCCGGCTCCTTTGGCTCGTCGTCCCGGCGTTGCGATGGTAGACGGGCGGCTCCGGCCGTTGAGTGCGCCCCGCCCCCTCGGGCCGGGAGGCTGGAACGGTGGAACATCTCGGCGCCCGGTCCTGGGTCAGCGGGTGGGCTCGCCGACCCAGGGGAACGTCGTGGACACCCCGCTGGCGCTCGGGGCTCTCGCCCGCGTGGGTGCCGGCGTCCGGCGACCACCTCGCCCCCGGCCTCGGCAGCCGGCGGCTCGTTGACAGGCGGCTCGTTGACAGAACGTCACCGCGGGGTGAGGATCGGGCAGGGAACCGACCGCCCTCGCCGCGGCGGCCAACCGGCGACGGTGAACCGTCCCCTCGAGCAGTGAAGGAGCGCCATGACCGTGGCCATGTCCACCCTCAGGGTCGAACCGACCGGCGGCCCGCTCGGCGCGGTGGTGCACGGGGTGGACCTCTCGGTCGACCAGGACGGCGACACCGTGTTCGCCATCCTCGAGGCGTTCCGGCGCCACCACGTGCTCGTCTTCGGTGACCAGCACGTGACCGCTGCCCGGCAACTCGAGATCGCCGAATGGTTCGGCCCCCGCTACGTCCCGCCGGCCGAGATCCCGGTGCTCGGCGACGAGACCCAGCCGCCGGTGGTCGAGGTGTCCAACGATCCCGGCGGGGTGCTCGGCGACGGCGAGCTCGGCGCCCACTCGGACCTGCAGTACATGCCGGTCCCGTTGTTGGGATCGATGCTGGTCGCCGAGGTGATCCCCTCACGGGGCGGCGACACCTCGTGGTCGAACCTCCATCTGGCCTACGACGAGCTCGACCCCGGGCTGCGCCAGGCCGTCGAGGGTCGGCGGGCCTGGGCGTTCAACCCGTACGCCGGCTCGAGAGCGATCCGCTCGCTGGCAGGACCCGACCAGCGCTACGTCGACGACGAGCTCGAGCCGTTCTTCCATCCTCTCGTCCGCACCCATCCCGACACCGGGCGGCGCTCCCTCTACGTGTCCTACCTGACTGCGGGCATCGAGGGCATGCCTGACGAGGAGTCTCGTCGGACCCTCGGCACTCTCCTCCGCCACGTCGACGATAACCGCTTCTACTGGACCCACCGGTGGCGACCGGGCGACGTCGTCGTCTGGGACAACCGGTGCACCAACCACAAGCGGACGGCCTTCGACTCCGAGCGCAGGGTCCTCCACCGGGTGCAGATTGCCGGCACCCGTCCGTTCTAGGCCCCGGCTCGCAGTCCGCTCCGCATTGGGCCTCGCGCACTTCCCGGGTGGACGGATCGCTGACGCCGCCGCGGTCGCCCTGGCGGTGGTCACAGCGGTCCTGGTTGCCTGCGGACCGGCGGCCGACCCGAGCTCGGCGGCCGGCGGCGCGGCGGCCGGCGCCTCGACCCGGGGTTTCGCCGTGCCGCCGGTCGTCGGTCATGCCGGACGGTGGCTGCTCGACGCCAAGGGCCGAGTGATCCTCCTCGACGGGGTGAACATGGTGGCCAAGACCTCGGCCACCCCGGCGGGGGAGGGGTTCGGCGCCGCCGATGCCGCCTGGCTCGAGAAGAACGGGATCGACGTGGTCCGCCTCGGCTTCACGGCGGCGGCGGTGATGCCGACGCCCGGGCACCTCGATCACGCCTGGCTGCGCTCCTACGTCCGGACGCTCGGCGAGCTCACGTCACACGGGCTCCTCGTCCTGGTCGACCTCCACCAGGACGGCTGGGGCCCGACGGTGGGGTCGGACGGGTTCCCCGGATGGATGACGCTCACCGGCGGGGCGGCGAACAACCACGCCAGCTTCCCGGGCTACTACACGAGCGACCCGGCGGTGCAGGCTGCCTTCGAGAGCTTCTGGCAGGGCGCCGACGGACCCGGCGGGGTGTCGCTCGAGCAGCGGGCAGCGGGCATCCTCGGCACCGTGGCGTCGTCGGTCGCCTCGGACCGGCGGGTGCTCGGCTACGACATGTTGAACGAGCCCTGGCCCGGTACGACCTGGCAGCCGTGCCTCTCGGACCCCGATGGCTGCCCGGCCCTGGACCGGTCGGGACTCGACCGCTACTACGCCAAGGCCGTCGCCGCCATCCGGGCCCACGACAAGAGGCACCTCGTCTTCGCCGAGCCGTACGTTCTCTTCAACTTCGGGCTCTCGACCACCCACGTAGCGCTCCCGCCCGGCGAGAAGGACGGGGGGCTCAGCTTCCACATGTACACGGCCAGCCCCAACGACGAGCCGGCCGTCCTCGACCACGCCGTCGCCTGGTCGCACTCGAGCGGTGGGGCCCTCCTCGAGACCGAGTTCGGTGCCACCACCGACACCGCCACCATCGACCGCATGATCGAAGAGGCCGACCGGGCGCTGGTCCCGTGGATCTTCTGGGCGTTCAACGAGGACGTCGTCCACTCCCTCGCCGAGCCACCGTCGGGTTCGAACCTCGTCGCCTCGACGGTTGCGGCCATCGTGCGGCCCCACCCGGTGGCGGTGGCCGGCACGCCGGTGGCGTCGACCTACGACACCACCACCCGGACGATGCGCTTCACCTGGTCGACCGAGGGGCCGGGCGGGCACCGCTACTCGGCCGCCACGCCGACACTGTTCAACATCCCGGGGTCGCTGTACCCGGCCGGCTACCGCGTGCACGTCGTCGGGGGCCGGGTCGTCGGCCCACGCCACCAGGCCCTCACCGTCGAGGCGGCCAGGGGTGCGTCGTCGGTGTCGGTCACGGTGTCGCCGGCCGGATGAGGGTCCCCTCGTCGGCCGTCCCGCTAGTGTCCCGGAGCGACGAGATTGGGGCCGGTCGAATGGCGTACTCCGTGAGGAACCTCTACCACTCGACCTGCTGGGTCCCCGACCTCGAGGAGGCGACCTCCTTCTTCGCCCGGGCGTTCGGCCGCCAGAGCAAGCTCCTCGGCGAGTACTTCGGGGCCGGGGAGCGCCAGATCACCGCCGGCGTCCCGCGCGACTACGCCACGTTCACCCCGATCGCCGAGGTGCAGGTCGAGTGCGTCGACCCGACGCGGTTGGTGCTCGAAGGGGTGCAGCCGCACGAGGCGGTCACCGAACCCCGCCTCGGCGGGCTGGCGTGGTTCGTCGACGGGGTCGAAGACCTCTGGTCGGAGCTGCGGCGCCGGGACATCCGCGGCACCGACATGACCGGTCGCGTCCCGGAGGGCGACGGCCCGCCCCTCGACGTGTCGTCCAGGCCGATCATCATGACCCTTCCCGAGGACACCGGGCTGAACTACGAGTTCTGCGTGTACGTGCCCCACCGCGACCCCCGCGGCTACCCGCCGGCCGTGGAGGTCAGCCCATCGGACCCGCTCGGGATCGAATGCTGCTCCCACCACACCGTGCTGACAGAAGAGCCTGAGCGGGCGCTCCGGTTGCTGGTCGACGTGCTCGGTGGGCAGGTCATCCACGAGGGACCCAACGACGTGCTGGCCACCCAGAGCACCTACGTCGCCCTCGCCGACGGGGTCCTCGAGCTGGCGCAGCCCCTGGGCGAGGGCTCGCCGGCGATGGAGGAATGGGGCCGAGACGCCCCCTTCGACACCTACAGCTCACTGACGTGGAAGGTGCGGGACCTCGAGCAGGTCGCCGACCATCTCGGGGCGGCGGGTGTGGCGCTCCGAGCACGGACCGACACCATGCTCGTCACCGACCCCGGCGACAGCCTCGGGATCCCCTGGGGTTTCTCTACCGCCTTGTGCCCAGGCGACCGGCGTGCCGGTGGGGTTACGCTGGCCGAATGAGTGGCGGTCGGAGTCGGCGGCGGGGTGCGACGACGGCGGGGGGGTGCGACGGCCTACTGAGATCACATCGAGGAGACAGCGGAAAATGACGCTCCCGTTCAGACTGGTGTCGGCTGACTCTCACATCGCGGAGCCTCCCGAACTGTGGGCGACGCGGATCGACCGCCGGTACCGCGAGCGCGCCCCTCGGTTCGTGAGCAACGAGCAGGGCGACGGGTACGTCGTGCCCGACGACCCGAACCTCGGGGGATCGGTCGGGCTGATGGCGACCAAGGCGAAGTACGCCGATCCCGACGCACGCTTCGGCCTGGAGGGGCGGTGGTCCGACGTGCCCGAAGGCGCCTACGACCCGGCCGCCCGGGCCGCCGAGCTCGACCGGGAGGGCATGGAGGCAGAGATCCTCTACACGAGCACTGCGCTGACGTTCTTCGCGCTCGAGGACCTCGAGTTCCGCCGGGCCTGCTTCCGCGCGTTCAACGACTGGCTCGCCGAGCACTGCGCGGCGGCACCGAAGCAGCTGTTCGGGGTGGCGATGATCGCCACCGACGACGTCGACCGCGGCGTCGCCGAGCTCGAGCGGTGCGTGGGCCTCGGCCTGCGCGGGGCGATGATCAGCATCGGGCAGCGGTCGGGTGAGAGCTACGGCGATCCGAAGTTCGAGAAGTTCTGGTCGGCCGCCGAGGCCCTCGAGGTGCCGATCAGCCTGCACGTCGCCGCCACCGAGACGACGTGGATGAGCACCGGGAGCCGTTTCGTCGACTTCGCCTGTGTCTTCACCCCGACGATGTACACGGTCCTGTCGATGATCTTCTCGGGCTTGTTCGACCGCCACCGCGCGCTCAAGGTCCTCTCGGTGGAGAACGACGCCTCGTGGCCGCTGGCGGTCCTCGAGCGGATGGAGGACCGCTGGCGGCTCGACCAGGTGTGGGCGAACGAACGAGGACCGGGAGCGGCGATCACCTCGGGACGAACGCCGAGCGAGATCTTCCACGATCACGTCGGCTGCACCTTCATGCGCGACCGGACGGCGATCGTCAACCGCGACATCATCGGTCGGGAGAACCTGATGTGGGGCGCCGACTTCCCGCACTTCGACGGTGCATGGCCCGACTGTGCCTCGGTGCTGGAGCGGCAGTTCGACGGGGTCCCGCTGGAGGACCAGATCGCCATCGGACGCAACAACGTGATCAAGTTCTACAACCTCCCACTCGAGCTCACCTCGGTGCCGTCCGACCGCGGGATGGCGACTGTCGGAGGACCGAGCTGAGCACCGCGATCAGCGTGCGTGGTCGGGGTGCGGTGCTCGGCGGGATACCGAGAGACTGCTCAGCATGAATGAATGGTCAGGCGAGGCTGATGGCACGGCGGTCGATTCGACTGCCGTGCCTCGACATCATCCTGCTCCCAGGAACGGCGCGTCGTACGAGAAGATCCCCCCATCCTTCCCGACGAGCCAGTAGCCGCCAGTTGCCGGGTCTGCGGCCATGCCCACAATGGGGGCGTTGAGCGTCATGTTCCCCGTTGAACCGTAGAACTGCGCATTGCCGTAGGCGAAGATGCCCCCATCGCTGGCGACGAACCAGTAGCCCTGGTCGGTCACCGTCGCTGCCATTCCGTTCACGGGTTTGTTAAGAGTGATGTTCCCCGTCGAGCCGTAGAAGGGTGCGTTGAAGGCGAAGATACCGCCGTCGGTCGCCACCTCCCAGTAGCCGCCAGTGCTGTCGTCGGCGACGATGCCGACCACCGGCTCGTTGAGGTGCCTACCACCCATGGATCCCTCAAAGGAAGCGTCTCCGAATGCGAACACGCCACCATCGCTCGCCACCAGCCAGTAGCCGTTTCCATCGTTGGTCGGGGCCATGTCCACCACTGGTGCGTTCAGTGGTTTCCCGCCCATCGAACCGAAAAACCCTGCATCTCCGAAGGCGAAGGTGCCACCGTCGGCAGCCACCAGCCAGTAGCCCTTTCCACTGGGAGTTGCGACGATGTGACTCATGGGAGCGTTGAGAGGTTTGCCCGCCATATCCCCGTAGTTCACCGCATTTCCATGCGCCGTCACGGCGCCGGCCGCGTTGACCGTCCAGTAACCGCCACCATTGGGGGTCGATGCCATCCCGGTGACCGGCGATTGCTGCGGCGCTGGGGCTGGTGCCGGCGGCGGAGATGACGCCGAGCTGAGCGCGATCGACCATTGGCACTCGCTGAGCACCTGAGCTTGGAACGTGCCGGAGTCGGAGTAGCTGTCGGTGCCGCTGCCGCTCATCGCGAGTTCGTTCGGACCCACATCGGACGTGGCCGCTCCGGAGGTGTCGCTGAAGCCCACGATGAAGTTCCCCGGTTGCCCCAAGTTGGCGCAGTTGTAGCTCCACGTCATCTGCCAGGGGGCAGCCACGGTGAATTCCGGTGGGTTGGCGGTTTCCCCGTACTCGGTGGAGGTGAAGGTGACTGGGGTCCCATCGGGTGTCCCGGAGGCAGGCTGTACGGTGATCGACCAGTTGCATTCGCTGGTGACCGATAAGTTGAAGACGCCCGTGTCGTAGTAGTAGTCGACGCCGCTTCCCGACGTATTGAGTTCGTTCACGCCAAGGTCCGGATAGTCGTCTCCTGCAGGTTGATTTACGTTCACGACAAAGTTGCCGGCTTCACCGAAGCTGTCGCAGTTATAGCTCCAGCTCATCTCCCAGGGACCTGTCTGGGTGAACTGGGAGGTACTGCCGGAGGTTCCCACCTGGCCACTGGTGAATGTATCCGTGTCGGCGCCGGCGGGGGTTGCCGCCGTCAGCACAGCGGCCGAGCTCAGGAGTAGCACGGGGGCTATCAGGGGGGCTATCAGACGCATGAAGGCCCGCATTCGAGCGCGTGAAGAGTCCCACCACATGGATCCCCCTCCATTCCGTCACGCCGAGAGAGCGGCGCCGATAACAGACGGTAGCTACTGGGCTTCGTGCGGTCAATCGACACCGGAAGGTCGTCGCCAAGCAGGTGAAGAGGGGTGACGGTATTGCGGCTCTTCCGGAATGACTGGGGAGGGAACCCTCCGATCGTGAGCTGAACCATCCACCAACGAGGCCAGGGACCTCGACATCGTTGCGGTGATTGCACCCACCCAACGAAGGAGGCCCCTGACGGTGAGCGACGGTACTGGGCTGGCGGAGAAGATGCTGGGACTGCCGGGTCTCGTGGTGCTCGACGTGGAGGAAGGCATGGGCGAGGTCATCGTCCGCGTCGAGTCCACGAGGAGGAAGGCCTACTGTCCGTCGTGCCGGCGCCGGGCGCAGGCCCAGGACCGGATCGAGGTGCACCTGCGGGACCTCCACTGCTTCGGCCGTCCATGTCGTCTGGTGATCCGAAAGCGCCGCTGGCGATGCCCGACGGAACGCTGCCTCAAGAAGACCTGGACCGAGAGGCTCACCGGCATCGCTCCCCGCCACGTCCTGACCCTGCGGGCCGGCGCGGAGGTGACCCGCCAGGTCGGCCAGCTGTGCCGCTCGGTGTCCTCGGTGGCGGCCGAGTACGGGGTGGGCTGGGACTGCGCCTGGGCAGCGATCACCCTCCACGGCACGCCGCTTCTGGAGGACAGAGCCCGAATCGGGACGGTCCGGGCCCTCGGCGTCGACGAGCACTCCTACCTGTCGGCCAAGCGCACCCATCCCACCGTCTACGCCACCACCCTGGTCGACCCGGACCGCCGTCGGATCATCGACCTGTTCGAAGGGAAAAGTGCCGCCAAGCTGCGACGATGGAGCGGGCGTCACTCGAAGCGCTGGTTGGGTTCGGTGAAGGTCGTGGCCTTGGACCTGACCGAGACCTACCGGGCCGGGCTCTCCCCGCACCTGGCCCACGCCTCCAAGGTGGCCGACCCCTTCCATGTGTCCCGGGTTGCCAACCGGATGGTCGACCAGAGTCGAGGAAGCCCTTCATGCCGCCGGGCTGGTAGAGCCGGGTGAGGTAGCCCTTGAAGATGAGCCGGTCGAAGCAGGTGAGCTTGCCGACGACCCGATCTTGGTGAACGATCTCGAACGCGGACATGGCCTCGTCGCCTCCCCTGGAACGTGCTCATCGTGCCGAGGAGTAGTTCACCGGAGCAGACGCGACGTGGCCAGTCCGCCCCTGGTGGGCAGCTCCGGTCGGACCGCCGAGGGCCGGCTTTGCCGGCCCGTCCCGGCTCGTTGCGCACGCGGCCGCGCTACGACCGCAGGCTTCGGCCGCTCCCCGTCCGATGCCGGTTCAGGCAGTCACGAGGCGTTCGGTTGCGGCCGAAGGCTGCGGTATGAGCACCGGTGTCGTCCAGCTCCCAGACAGTCCCGAGGATCGAGGCTAACGACCCCTGCGGGCCCTCCGGCCTTGCCGGCGAGCCACGGCGAACAGGCGACCGGGCCAGATGAGGAGTACGGCGCCCGCACCGAGCAGGACAGCGCCGGTCAGGGCCAGGATCCAGAGCCCGCTGCCCACCCCGGTGAAGGCCAACTGCGGACGGGGGGACGAGGCCGGCGACGGGGCGGTTGCCGTCGGGGGGCTCACCGGAGAGGACTTCGTCGCCACCGGCGTGGTGGTCGTCGTGGTGGTCGGCGGCACGGTCGTCGTGGTCGTGCTCGTCGTCGTGGTGGTCGTGGTGGTGGGGGGCGGTGACACGGCGGCGGTGTCGATCAGTTCGGTGCCGCCGTCGGTGCAGTCGATCGACCTGGTTACGTGGTAAGTGGGCACGCTCACCGTCAAGACCAGCGGATCGGTGGCGGTGAAGGCCGGGACGCCGACGCTCACGGTCCCGCTCGACCCGGCCACGATGCTGCCCACGGCGGTCCCTCCGAGGACAACGGCCGGGGTGTTCGCCGGGGGTGCCGGCGGCATGGCGAACGTGCCGCTGAGCGACAGGGTGGCCGGGGGGGTGGAGGTGCCACCGGTCACGGTCAGGCTGATCGGCGAGGTGCTCGACATCGTGATCTCGTTTCCGCCCGAGATCGACGACAGCCAGTTGGCGAAGGACGGCCCGAGCTGGATGACCGCCCCGAGTCTGGAGTCCGGTGGGACGAGCAGGGTCACCGCGCTGCCGAACGCCGATCCCGGGACGTCGGTGCTGTCCCGCACCACGCTGAGCGTGGCACCGGGCGCGACGCTCGCCGACCCCGGCGTGGCCGACGTACCGCTCGCCGCGAGCGCACCCTCGATGACGAAGGGTCTCGTGGTGGTCACCGATGGGGTGACGATCTCCTCTTGGAGCCGCGGGATGCTGCAGCTCAAGGTGGCCGTGGTCGGCGTGTCGGCGACCGCCGGGCCGCACGTCAGCGCCAGGGGCACCGCCACGGCCAGTAGCGGGATCGCCGACAGGGCCTTCGGGCACGGGTAGAGCCACCGTCCCCCCCAAGACCAAGACGCCCCGGAACGCACCGTTTCCCTCCCCGCCCGGGATCGTCCCGTGCCGACGCCACCACGACGGCAGATCGGGCGACAGCCTGGCGACACGTGCTGGTCGCCGTCAAACCGAGACGTCTCGGGATGCCCGGCGCCAGCCCGACGAGGCAGCCGGCGCCCCAAAGGGATCCCGGGTCACCTGCGAGGTACTCTCGGCACCGGTGAAGGCCGTCAAGGGGGACCGGGACCGCCAGTCGCCGGGGTCGCGGCGCGGCGGCCTGTGGGCTCGTCACCCTGCGGGCATGGTCGCCGGCTTGGTCTGCGTGGCGTTCGTCACCGGCGCCACCGCGTTTCCCGGATCGGCGGCCGAGGCTGCACCGCCGGCCGTCGGGTCGGGCGCATCGGTCGCCCAGCACAGGGCCGAGGCTTCGTATTGGGCGCTCCAGCGGAACTTCTACGTCGGCGGGACCTCGCTCTATCTCGGGTCGCCGTCGAACACCTGCGGCACCTACTCCTGTCTGTGGCCGTTCTCGAACGCCGACGCAGGGACGGCGTTCCTGTCCGGCGCGCCGGCGGGTGCCCGTTTCCTGGCTGCCACGACGGCCCGACAGGCCGGGCTTCGCCACTACTTCGACGTCCACGAGGTGTCGCCGGGGGGATCGCCCCAGCCGCCTGCCTACGAGTCGGCGGTCAAACCACCGCTCGGACCGGGCGGCTCGACGTACTACGACGACAACGCCTGGGTCGGCCTGAACCTCGTGCACGCCTACCAGCTGACCTCCGACACCACCTACCTCACGATGGCCCAGGACGAGATCGACTTCGCCGTCACGGGCTGGGACACGAGCACCACCGACGGGTGTCCCGGGGGCATCTACTGGGAGGACGTCGCCGGCAGCCAGCGAAACACCACCGCCAGCGGCGCCAATGCCGAGCTGGCGCTCGAGCTGGCGTCGCTCACCGGTGACCCGTCCGATCTGGCCTGGGCGACCCGGATCTACGGATGGGTCCGCACGTGCCTTCTCCAGAGCAGCGACCTCTACGGCGACCACGTCAACCCGAACGGCACCCTCAACACGACGATCTGGAGCTACAACCAGGGGGTGATGATCGGGGCAGGCGTGCTGCTCTACCGGGCCACCGGCGACAGCACGTACCTGGAGGAGGCCGAGCAGACGGCCTCGGCGGCGGTCGCCTACTTCGGGACCGGGTCGACGCTCCTGAACCAGGGCCCGGCATTCGACGCGATCTATTTCCGGAGCCTCCTGTTCCTCGGCGGCGTCGCCCCGGACAGCGCCTACACGGCGGAGGCCCGGAGCTTCGCCCAGTCGATGTGGTCGCAGCGGCAGACCACCACCGGGCTGATCGACCCGCAATACGGCGTGAACGGCACCGCCCCCATGGTCGAGATCTTCTCGCTGCTCGCCGGCAGCGCCCCGGTGCCGTGATCCCGGCCGGCCGGATGCCACCCCGATGACCGACGGTCCGTCTTCGCGTGCAGGGGGGTCGTCGGTTCACCCGACGTCGATGGAGGCGGTCGACCTCACCGATCTGGACCTGTTCGCCTCTGGCTTCCCGCACGACCTCTTCGTGCTCCACCGGAGGGAGGCCCCGGTGTGGTGGCATCCGCCGACGACCCACACTCCCGATGGCGAGGGGTTCTGGTCGGTGGCGACGTACGCCGAGACCCTGGCCGTCCTGAACGACGCCACGACCTACTCGTCGGAGACCGGCGGTGACCGCCGTCACGGGGGCACGCTCCTCGAGGACCTGCCGGTGGCCGGGGTGGTCCTCAACATGATGGACGACCCTCGTCACGCCAGGATTCGACGCCTCGTCTCCGGCGGTCTCACGCCGAGGACCGTCCGTCGGCTCGAAGACGAGCTCCGCCGGCGCACGCGGGCGCTGCTGCAGCCCGTCGGTGTCGGTGACCAGCTCGACTTCCTCACCAGGGTGGCCGCCGAGCCGCCGATGCAGATGATCTGCATCCTCCTCGGGGTGCCCGAGGAGGACCGCCACGAGCTGGCCCGGGCGGTCGAGCCGAACTTCGACCACCGCCTCCCCTCGGCGAGCGGCCGTCCGGCTCGTGCCCCTGACCCCGGGTGGATGGCTGACTACGGCAGAGCGCTCATCGCCGAGAAGCGCCGCCGCCCGGCGGACGACCTGCTGTCGGTGGCCGCCCACGCGACGCTCGACGACCTCGACCCGCCACAGTTGTCCGACGACGAGCTGTTCTCGTTCTTCTCACTCCTGTTCGCCGCCGGGGCCGAGACGACCCGCAACGCCATGGCGGGCGGTCTACTGGCGCTGCTCGACCATCCCGACCAGCTGGCCGATCTCTACAGCGATCCGGGCCTTCTTTCGGCAGCGATCGAGGAGATGCTGCGCTGGACGACTCCGTCGCCGTCCAAACGCCGGACCGCCACTCGGCGCTCGGTGCTCGGTGGCTGTCGGATCGAGCCGGGTGACAAGGTCGTCGTCTGGGAGGGTTCGGCCAACCGCGACGAGCGGGTGTTCGAGCGTTCGATGTCGTTCGACATCCGTCGCGACCCCAACCCGCACCTGACCTTCGGCCACGGCGTCCACTTCTGCCTCGGGTCGAACCTGGCGCGGCTCGAGATGCGGGTCCTCTTCGAGGAGCTCCGACATCGCCGCCTCTGCTTCGAACCGGCCGGAGCGGTCGAGTGGACACGGAGCAACCGCCACACCGGCATCCGGCGCATGCCCGTCCGGGCAGTCGAGCTCGACCCGGGACCCGGGACCACGGCCGTCGAGCGTCCACCGGTCGGCTGACGGCGACCTTACGGGAGCCGACGGCGCCACCCACCGGTGTGGTGCGAGTCCCTACCCTGGGGCTTCGTGCCACCCTGCTCGTCAGGCCGGGGGGTCCCCTCCAGGGGAGCCGACCTCCGCCGGTGCCCGGTCGTCCTGCTCATCGCGGCGCTGGCGGTGGCGGTCGCCGCCGCCACCGGCCTCGTCGGCCCGATGCCGGCGCTTGGCGCGCCGCGGAGAGCGAAGACCGCCGCCGCCCACCCGGCGCCGCTGGCGCCGCCTCGGTCGCTGACCCCCTTCGTCGCCGGCGCCTCGCCGACCGACGACGGCACATGGAGCCCCGCCGGGCGCCCGGTCGACGGCGACCCGGCCGTCTACGAGACCGCGCTCGTCCCCCCCGGCGGCTCGTCACCGGCCGGGATCGCCTGGATGGACACCCGGCTGCTCTCGGCGCGGCTGTACTCGGGCTCGCTCAGCCCCGGCGGCGGCCCGTACACCTACACCGCACCGGTCGAGCCGGCACAGGCGGCCACGCTGGTGGCCGCTTTCAACGGGGGCTTCCAGATGAAAGACGCCGGAGGCGGCTACTACACCGAGGGGCGGATGGTCGTGCCGGTCCGGGCAGGGGCGGCGTCACTGGTGATCTACCGCGATGGCAGCGCCGACGTCGGGGCCTGGGGGACCGACGTCAAGATGACCCCCGACGTCGTCGCCGTCCGCCAGAATCTCGTCCCGCTGGTGGCGGCCGGGCGGCCGACGGCCTTGGCGATGAGCGCCGACTGGCAGGCCTGGGGCGACACCTGCGGCGCCGACTCGTGTGCCTCGAGCGTGCCCGGCATCGAGAGCCAGTGGCGTTCGGCGGTCGGGGTAGCGGCCGACGGGGCGCTGGTGTTCGTGGCCGGGCCGTCCCTCGACCCGTTGCAGCTGGCCCAGCTGCTGGCCCGGGCGGGCGTGGTCCGCGGCATGGAGCTCGACATCAACCCTGACTGGCCGGTGCTCGCCACCTACGACCCGCCGCCGGGCGGGCTGGCGTCACCGGCGAACGGCAGCCGGCTGATCGCCTCGTCGATCCAGGGTCCGGCGACGTTCTTCGAGCCGTCGTGGAACCGCGACTTCGTCACCATGTCGGCGCGGCCGTCGACTCTCAGCGGCACGATCGCCTTTCCGGCCCAGCGGTCGGGCGGGGGCCACCGCGTCCAACCCCGCAAGCGCCGCCGGAGCTGACATTCTGCGCGACGAAGGCGGTCCACGCCCGTCTGTGGTTCGCGGCGACCGCAGCGCCCTGGTCGCCGAAGGGCCAGCTCAGGGGATCGAGACCGATGCCGCCGTGGCGAGGAGCTCCGCCCGGTCTGCCGGGAGGATGTAGCCCCGCCGGATGGCCAGGTCGAGGCTGCGGGTGTACTCGGCGAGATAGGTCTGCTTGTTGTGGTAGAGGCTGGCGAGCTCGCTGGCCGAGAACGGGGTGGTCGACCCGAACAACGAGCACAGGGCGGAGGCGCCGGGCGGGGCGGCCCCGCTGAGGGTGGCGATCGGGACGTCGACGGCCGGCGTACGGACACCCCCGATCACGTTCCCGTGGCTGTCGAGCGCCAGTGTCACCGGATGCCGGCTGGCCAGGCGGAAGGGCGGCGGGGACGGAGGTGGGGTCCCGTGGACGACCCACCGCACGAACGCGGCGAACGCCGCCTGGACGACGACGTGCTGGGGACCGCTGTTGACCGGGGTGGTGCACCCGAGCAGGCCGGCCGCCCCGCCGACCAGGTAGGAGTCGGCGTGGGAGGTTCCGGCCACCTCCCAGGTCCGGATGCGACGGGTGTTCGGTTGGAGGGCGGGGGTGAAGCCGAGCTCGACGGCGTCGGTCTGGGTCTCGAACATGAACACCGGGACCGACAGGTCGGTTCGGATGCGGAGGACCTGTGAGCCGAGGTTGGAGGTGATCGATGCGCCGCTCAGCGGGGCGCCGCTGCCGCCGCGGCTGTGGATGAAGATGCCGTCGAAGGCGTGGGTCACGGGTTGGAGGGCATCGGCGAAGGTGGTGAGGTAGAAGGCCGACTGGGACTCCCCGACGGCGACGACGTGGCTCGGCCGGAGGCCGCCGAGCGCCGTCTTGCCACCCGGGCCGCGCAACGCCAGGCCGATCTGGGCGAACATGTCGAGGGCGTACTGGTCGCCTGGGTGGTGCAGCGACCCGTAACGCGACGGCTCCTGGCCGACGAGGCCGGGACTCGACCCGGCACCCGGGGTGCCGAGGATCGCTTTGCCGCCGTCGACCCCGAGGGCCTGGGCCGACACGCCGACGTAGGCGTACCCGTCGTCCATGAGCTCGGGGTTGAGGTAGTCCCAGTCCGGCGCCGACTCGCCGGCAGAGACGTTCATCCACTCGACGACGACCGTGCCGTTGAACCTGGATCTGTTCGCCGGCCGCCGGACCAGGATCCGGGTCCGGTAGGAGGCGGTCGTGGTCGGTGCGATCGACCACCGGCCGTCGGTAGGGGCCTCGGTCGCCCGGAACGCAGCGGCGCTGCCGGAGGCGAAGAACTCCTGCTCGACGTAGCCGTGAGCCGAGAGGTCGAGCGGATGGGCGGAGAGTGGCTCGATCACGTGCCCGGTGGTGATCGGGCCGGTCAGCGTGGCGGTCGCCCGGTAGAGGCGCGACGTCGAGCCGACGAGGCGGTCGCCGGCGACCTGACCGCCGGCGACCTGACCGCCGGCGACCTGACCGCCGGCGACCTGACCGCCGGCGCCGACGCCGATCGGGAGCACGACCAGAAGGACGGCGACGACGGCCGTCATGCGCCATCTCACCATGTCCCCACCCCTTTGTCGTCGAACCGGTCCGCCACCTCTCACCGGCGGTCGTGGCGATTACAGCCGAGCCACCGGCCGGTGTCCATCGGGCACCAGCTGCGGTCGGGGTGATGTTGACCGGCCTGGCCGGCGTTACCCTGCGTGGCCACGATGGTCTACACCGTGGTGGCCTACGCGGCCGGCACCGTGCTGGGGTTCCTCGCCGATCGCGGCGGCCCACGGGTCAGACGCGACTGGCCCGTCTATCTCCGGGCACAGTTCGTCGCCACCTCGGCGCTTCTCGGGTTGGTCGCAGCCTGGCGGCTGCACGACCCGTTCCAGGCGGTCCCGTCGATCGCCATCACGGCCGTCGGCGTCGTGGTGCTCGGCGTCGCCCTGTTGACAAGGGGCGGTGAATCGGCCGGCCTGGCGTCGCTCGACGCCTGGTCGGCATATCCGAACGGGAGCTTCTGGGTGCTCCCGGTGGCGGCCGGCCTGGTCGGGACGGCGGCCAGCGGCGTGGCGGCGATCTCGAACGCCCTGTACGCAGTGCCGAATGCGGCGCTGATCTACCTGATGCGCCGCGACGCGCCGCTGCGGCAGCGGTCGGTCACCACCTGGGTGGACCAGTCGGCACTGGTCGCGCTGGGCGTCGGACTCCTGCTCCACCTCTCCGGCCCCGCCCCGGCGGCGTCGCGTTGGGTGCTCGTCGTCTCGGCCCCGTTGCTGGCGTTCGTCGGGGCTGCGCTCTTCATCGGGTCGGTGCTCCACCCGCACAACGCCGGCACCGGACAAAGCCCCCAAGGGTTCCGTCGCTGGCTCGTGCTCTCGGCGGTGCGGGTCGCCGGAATGGTCCCGATCGTCGCCCTCGACCACTCCCGGGCGGTGGACGTGGTCGCCATCCTCTCGGCGTGTGGCGCGCCGGCGTTCAACCCGGTACAGCTGGCGGTCCTCTACCGCTACCGGTCGGCGGCGGTCAACGTGGCGGCGCGGTGGGGATGGGCGCTCCTGCCGATCGGACTTGCCGTGGCGGTCGCCGTGGCGTGACCACCGGGGGCACCGAGACAGCGCTGCCGCCGGCCGCGTACACTCCTGCGCTCATGGCGCGCTACTTCGACGAGAGGTCGTATGCCGTCGTCCGAGCGGCGTGTGCTCGGCTCATCCCTACCGACCAGGATCCGGGTGCAGAGGAGGCGGGGGTCGTCGACTACATCGACGGCTTGCTCGGGGCTTTCGCCAGCGACCCCCCTCTCATCTGGGCCGGCGGCCCGTTCTCGGGCCGCTTCGGCGGGGCGCCGGGCTTCGCCACCTTCCATCGGCTCACCCCGGCCGAGGAGCTGGCGTGGCGGACGAGGATCGAGGGCTCGCTCGGCATACCCGAGCGGGAGCGCTTGGGCCCGGTGGTCGGCCTCCAGGAGCGCTACCAGGCCGGGATCAGCGCCCTCGGCGACGACTTCTGCGACGTCGGCCCCGAGGAGCAGGACGAGCGGCTCCGTCGTCACGACTCGTTCACGTCCCTTCTCCTCGAGCATGCCTGTGAGGGCATGTACGGCGCACCGGAGTACGGCGGCAACCGCGACCTCGTCGGGTGGCGCTACATCGACTACCTGGGCGACGTCCAGCCGCGTGGGTACTCGGACGAGGAGGTGAGCCAGCCATGAGCCGTGACTTCGACGTCATCGTCGTCGGCTCCGGACCCGGCGGGTCGACCGCCGCCGACGTGCTCACCGCTGCCGGCAAGTCGGTCGTGGTCTTCGAGCGCGGGAGGAACCGTCTGATCGACCTCGACAACCCGAGCGAGCTCCTGTACGAGTTCTCGAACGACGAGATCAAGTTCTGGAGCCGTCACTTCCTCGGGCCGGACCCGTGGCTCGAGCCGCGCACGTTCAGGTTGCGAGAAGAGGACGGGCCGAGGACTCACGTCGGCGAGGTCAACAACCTCCCGGCCACCGTCGGCGGGGGAGGGGTGCATGCCGACGGGAAGCTCCCGAGGTTCCGGGAGGACGACTTCCGGATGCTCAGCGAGCTCGGCCCGGTCGAGGGTGCCTCGCTGGCCGACTGGCCGCTCGACTACGACGAGCTCGAACCCTGCTACGCCGAGGCCGAGCGGCTCGTCGGCGTGGCCGGCGAGGCCGGTGCCAACCCGTTCGCCGCCTGGCGCTCCGGTCCCTACCCGATGCCGCCCGGAGCGCCGATGTACTGCGCCGTCCTCACGACCGCCGCCGCCGAGCGGCTCGGGTACCACCCGTACCCGGCGCCGACCGGCTGCAACTCGGTGCCCTACGACGGCCGTCCGGCGTGCAACAACTGCGGCTTCTGCGGCTACTTCGGGTGCCCGATCCACGCCAAGGGCGACCCGGTCGCCTCGCTCCGCCGGGCGCTCATGACCGGGAAGGCGGCGCTGCGCCCCGACGCCTTCGTCTCGCGGATCCTCGTGGAGAACGGCCGGGCGACCGGGGTCGAGTGGATCGACCTCGACGGCGAGCGGCACATCGAGACGGCGGACTCGGTGGTGCTCGCGGCCGGCGCCATGGAGACGCCCCGGCTACTGCTCCTCTCGGGTTTCGACCATCCGATGATCGGCCGGAACCTGATGTTCCACTTCCAGACGCTGACGTTCGGCCAGCTCCCGGTCCGGGTGCATGCCCACAAGGGACGGTCGGTCACCCACGCCCACGACGACCACATCGTCGTCACATCCGGGGCCCGGGCCGCCGCCGCCGAGGCCGGGCTGCCGTTCATCAAGGGAGGGCTCGTCGAGCACGGCGGTGCGGCGCACCCGACGCTCGAGGCGAAGTTCTACCCGTGGGGCCCCACCCACAAGGAGATGATGAGGGCCTCTCCGATGCGCGACCACCTCGTCGGTTTCACCATGCAGGGCGAGGACCTCCCGCAACCGACGAACCGGGTCGACCTCGATCCCGACGTGCGGGACGTCCACGGGTTCCCGGTGGCCCGCGTCACCTACCATCCGCACCGGCACGAGCTGGTTGCCTCGGCCTTCTACGCACCGAAGCTCGAGGCGATCCTGCGAGAGGCGGGAGCGGTGTGGGCCCGTTCGACCACCTCACCGGACGTCTCCGGCCCGGCGATGGACGGGCGCCGGAAGATGGGGAGTGTGCCGGCTTCCCGGCACGTGGTCGGGACGTGCCGGATGGGCTCCGACCCGGCGACCTCGGTCTGCGACGAGTGGGGGCGCCTGCACTCCACCCCCAATGTCGTCGTCTGCGACTCGTCGCCGTTCCCGACCGGTGCCGGCTACGGTCCGACGCTCACCCTCGTGGCGCTGGCGATCCGCAACGCCCGGGCGCTCGCCGGCTGAGGGGGCCACCAGGGAGGACGACGCCGCCGGCACGCTCGACCGGGATTGGTCTCGTTGCCCATCGGCGGCGCGGTGCCGGTGTCGGCAGCGGGACCGATGGTGTCGGGGATCGCCGGGTGCCGGGGCTATCGTGGACCTCGATGCCTACCGCTCGGCAGGTGGCGCCGGCCGTCGAGCTCGTCCCGCTCTCCGGTCTCGTGAAGCGTCCGCTGGTGGACCAGGCCGGCGACCGGATCGGCAAGGTCGTCGACCTCATCGCCCGGATCGGTGCGTCCCCCCACCCCCCGGTCACCGGCCTGGTGGCCCGTATTGCCGGCCGTGACCTGTTCGTGCCCATCGCCAAGGTCGAGGTCGAGCCCGGGCGGGTGCGGTTCTCCGGCAACCGCGTCGACCTGCGCCGCTTCGAGCGGCGGCCCGGCGAGCTCCTCTTGGCGCGTGACCTGATGGCCCGCCACCTCATCAACTACGTCGGCGGCCGGCTCATCCGGGCAAACGAGATCAACCTTGCAAGGGTGGACGGGACGTGGGAGGTCGTCGGCGTCGACCCGTCGTCCCGACCACTGCTGCGCCGGTTGCTGCCCCGCGGCCGCCGCAGCGTCACCCCGGCAACATTGGTCGACTGGGCGAGCATCGAGCCGTTCGTGGCCCACGTGCCGACCGCCCGTCTCCGGATCCCGTACCGCAAGCTCGCCCGGTTGCACCCGGCGCAGATCGCCGACCTGGTGGAGGCCGCCTCCCACGAAGAGGGCGAGGAGATCATCGAGGCAGTCGGGCAGGACCGCGAGCTCGAAGCCGACGTCTTCGAGGAGCTCGACACCGAGCATCAGCTGGAGTTCCTCCGGAGTCGTTCCGACGCCGAGGCAGCCCGGCTGCTCGGTTCGATGGCACCCGACGACGCCGCCGACCTGATCGTCGAGGTCGACCAGGATCGGCGGTTGCCGATCCTCGATCTCCTGGCGGAACCGCAGCGCCGGAAGGTCCGGTCGCTGCTGAGCTACAACCCGGAGACGGCCGGGGGCCTCATGAGCCCGGACTTCTTGTGTCTCCCCGCCACGACGACAGCCGGTGACGCACTGGTCGCCGTGCGGCGGAGCACCGCCCCGCCGGAGGCGTTGAACATCGTCTTCGTCGCCGACGCCGAGGGCAACGCCATCGGATCGGTCTCGGTGATCGAGTTGATCAAGGCCGAGCCGACGGCGACGCTGGCGTCCCTGGTCGGCGAGGAGGACCTGGCGCACGTCCATCCGGACTGGGACCTGGCGGCGACGGTGCGGAAGATGTCGGACTTCAACCTCGTGGTTGCGCCGGTGATGGATCCCGAGCACCATAGGATCCTGGGTGTCGTCACGGTCGACGACGTGCTCGAGCTGTTGTTGCCCACCGGCTGGCGTCGTGACTTCGGCGTGACGTCACCGGAAACCTGAGGTGAGCGGCTCCTGGCAGGGACGGAGTCCGGCCTGGGGCCTCACCGGCCGAAAGGAGCAGCGCTGAGCGCTGGTAGTGACATACCAAGACGTCGCGCGGCGGCTGCCGGGTGGTCTGCGTACGGAGTGGCGCTCGTTCTCGTGCGCTGAGCCTCCCCGGACGCCCGCAGCCGAGCCACGCGCGCGGGCAGGACGAGGGAGGTGAACCGTGGCCGACGAGGCGGCAGAGACGGCGGACGCCGCCGGAAATGAGACGTCCGCCGGTGTCATCGGCGACGGGGCCGGGGAGCGACTCGCCGAGCGGCCGTCCGCCGTCCTCGACGAGGCACACCTCGGGGACATCGAAGGCGCCTTCGGGACGATCCGGGCCCACGACCTCGCTTCCCGGCGCTCGTGGGCCGCCCGGCTGCTGACCCTCCTGGCGATCATCGGCCCTGGGCTGATCGTGATGGTCGGCGACAACGACGCCGGTGGCGTGTCGACGTACTCGCAGGCCGGGCAGAACTTCGGGCTCACGCTCCTGTGGACCCTCCCGCTGCTCATCCCCGTGCTCATCGTCAACCAGGAGATGGTCGTCCGCCTCGGGGCGGTGACCGGCGTCGGCCATGCGCGGCTGATCAACGAGCGGTTCGGCAAATTCTGGGGTGCCTTCTCGGTCGGCGACCTGTTCATCTTGAATTTCTTGACGATCGCCACCGAGTTCATCGGCGTGGCCCTCGCCTTCGATTTCTTCGGGGTCAGCCAGTACCTCTCCGTCCCGATCGCCGCCGTCTTCCTCGTCGTCATGACCGCCACCGGGAGCTTCCGGCGCTGGGAGCGGTTCATGTTCGTCTTCATCGTCGCCAATTTCCTCGTTGTCCCACTCGCCGTGTTCCGCCATCCGTCGGCCGGCCCGTTCTTCCACGATCTCGTCGTCCCGGGCATCCGCGGTGGCTTCAACTCGACGTCGATGCTGCTCATCATCGCCATTGTCGGGACGACCGTCGCGCCGTGGCAACTGTTCTTCCAGCAGTCGAACATCGTCGACAAGCGGATCACCCCGCGGTGGATCAACTACGAGCGAGTCGACACCGTCGTCGGCTCGCTCGTCACCGTCTTTGCTGCCTCCCTCCTCATGGCGATCACCGGGGCCGCCTTCTCCGGCACCCACCTGTTCGGACATTTCACGAACGCCCTCGGTGTCGCCAACGGCCTCGAGCGCCACGTCGGGCATGCCGCCGGCTCGCTGTTCTCGATCATCCTGCTCAATGCCTCGATCATCGGTGCCGCCTCGGTGACGCTGTCGACCTCGTATGCGTTCGGGGACGTCTTTGGGGCTCGGCACTCGCTCCATCGCAGCTGGCGCGAGGCGAAGCTGTTCTACGGGACCTTCAGCGCCATGGTGGCCCTGGCCGCCGGCATCGTCATCATCCCCGGGGCACCGCTCGGGCTGATCACCACCGGTGTCCAGGCCCTCGCCGGGGTGCTCCTCCCGAGCGCCACCGTCTTCCTCCTTCTGCTGTGCAATGACCGTGAGGTGCTGGGGCCCTGGGTCAACCGGACCTGGTTGAACGCCGTCACCGGGTTCATCGTCTCGCTCCTGCTCGTGATGTCGCTGGTGCTGATGATCACGACGATCTTCCCGTCGATCGACGTCCGTGTGATCTCCCTGGTGCTCGGGTCCGTCCTGGCTGTCTCCTACGTGATCGCCGGTGCCGTCCTCGTCCGGGGGCGCCGCCGCCAGCCACCGCTGCCAAGCGACGCGATGGCCCGGCGGGCCACGTGGCGGATGCCGCCACTCAACCTCCTGGCACGGCCGAAGTGGTCCAGGACACGCCTCCTCGCGATGTCGACCTTGCGGGTCTACCTGGTCGTCGCCGTGCTCATGCTGCTGGTCAAGGCCGTCCAACTGGGACTGCACAAGTAGTCGTGGGGCCGTCGGCGCCGGCGGGGATCTCGGCCAGTGACCTCGGCCTGGCAACGGCGACGCCGAGCCCGGGATGGGTCCGCCAGGGAGGGGACGTAAAGTCAGCGGCCAAGTTGGGCCTTGGCTGCGTGGCGGTCGGTACCGGCCGTCGCCGTGGCCGCCGGCCGCTCGGCACCCATACACCTACGTCAGCGCGTTGGTGACGTAGGTGAGGCGGTCTCCGGCCCTTCGGCGGGCGCCGGGGGTGGCGTTGGGCCAGGATGCACTGCGAGACCGAAGGGGAGGGCCGCCGGTGCCGGTGCTGATCGGGACGTCGGGCTGGCAGTACCGCCACTGGAAGGGGACGTTCTACCCGGCGGCGGTGCCGACGTCGCGATGGCTCGAGCACTATGCCGAGCGCTTCGCCACCGTCGAGTCGAACAGCGCCTTCTATCGGCTGCCGGAGCGCCGGACGTTCGAGGACTGGGCATCACGAACGCCGGACGACTTCGTCGTGGCAGTCAAAGCGAGCCGCTACCTCACCCACGTCCGCCGGCTGCAGGAGCCGCGCCAGCCGGTGCGCCGCCTGGTCGACCGTCTCGCCGGCCTGGGAAGGAAGTGCGGACCGGTACTGCTGCAGCTGCCGCCGACGCTCCGGCTGGATCTGACGTCGTTGGCGGCGACGCTCGAGGCGTTCCCCGACGACGTCGAGGTGGCGTGCGAGTTCCGCCACGACTCGTGGTTCACCGACGACGTCCGACGACTCCTCGAGGATCACGGCGCTGCGGCATGCCTGGCCGACGACCTGGGACCCCGGACACCGATGTGGCGGACCGCTGCCTGGGGTTACGTGCGGTTCCACCAGGGGAGGGCGACGCCGTCGCCCTGCTATGGCGAGCAGGCGCTGGCCACCTGGGCCGACCGGCTCGCCGAGCTCTGGTCGGACGACGATTCGGTCTACTGCTACTTCAACAACGATACTCGGGGGTGCGCGGTGCGCGACGCCCACCGGTTCGCTTTGGCGGTCCGCCGACATCGGCGCACGCCGACGCGGACGCCGCCGGCCGCCGAGGTCTCGGTTGACTGCTCCTAACGGCTACCGTCGGATGCCGGAGGAGCGGGGGAAGCGCACCATGGGCAACGGCGAGAGCGAGGAGCAGCCCGAACGCCTTTTCGAGGGGCGTTCTGGGATCGCGCCGGTGTGGAGCGGCCTCGTCGGGGCCGGCGTCTGGCCGCGAGACCCGGCGACGTCGACACCGCTCGACGTCGGCGAGGATGGCGACCTGCCCGAGGCGGTGCTGTGGGCGATGAAGTACCACCGCCACGTCCACTTCGGGAGCCGTGAAGGAGAAGAGCTGCGGGCGAGGCTCGGTGACGGCGACGCGACGGTGTACGTCATCGACGACGGCCCGAACCGGTGCATGGTCGGCCGGGTGGTCGGGACCGGTGCCGACGGCTGCACCTACTGCCTCGTCGCCGGGATCGACCTCGGCACGTACTGGAGGTTCGCACGTGGCGACGACCAGGTGACCGGCATCTTCGCCGAGGCCCGGCACCACGTGCTCTGCGCGGTCTACGTCGACGTCCCCGGGGTCTCCAACGTCGTCGAAGCGGCCCGTTACCGGCACGCCGACGACGTACCCGTCGAGTACCTCCCGGGCAACCCGCCGGTCGACTTCGCCGACACCGCCGGGTAACCGGCCGGTACCAGCCGACGAGTGCACGCGGAAATTGGGGATTGCGTCGGCGCGTGTGGCTGCTGTTAACTGTTGTGACTGCTGAGGTGGTGGTGATCGCGCTCCCGCGATCACCGGACCGGGCAGCAGGACGAGCCGTGCCCCGCCCGGTCCGGGGCCTGCGGCGGGACGACCGTGACCGGCCGGGGTCGGCTGCCCCCGAGACGAGATGGTGACGAGCCGATGCGGCTCCGTCCGGGGAAGTGCTGCGCTCCGCAGTGGGACGACCGCACCAGTGCACCCTGCACCCGATGGAGATGCAAAGAACATGGACGTTCATCTCTCTTCGCTGTTGCCGTCTGCCCGCCGCCAGGCCCGACGTCATGTGCGCGCCGCGCTCGTCCGGGCGAACGTCGGTGCCGCCGCCGCCGGCGTCGCCGCACTGTTGTCGGCTTCGGTTGCCGGTGCCGCCTCGACGACGGTGAGCCCCGGGGACACCCTGTGGTCGATCGCCGCCCAGTACGGCACCAGCGTGTCGGCGTTGGCGTCGGCCAACGGCATCAGCGATCCGAACTGGATCGCGGCCGGGCAGACGCTGCAAATACCGGATGGGTCGTCCACGATCGAAGTCACCGTCTCGGCCGGGGACGACCTCTCGTCGATCGCAGCGCAGTACGGCACGACGGTCTCGGCGCTGGCGGCGGCCAACGGGATCGCCGACCCGAACCTGATCGACGCCGGGAGCGAGCTGACGGTGACGACCGGCGGTGGCGGTCCTGGCACCGGTGCCCCGACGACCGGCGGGTCCGGAGGCGGTGGGAGTGCCACCGGCACGGTGGCGTCGACCTCGTCGGTCGTGACGGTGCAGCCGGGTGACGACCTGTTCTCGATCGCCGACGCCTACCACACCACCGTCGCCCTGATCGTGGCGGCCAACAACCTGTCTGACCCCAACCTGATCGAGGCCGGGGCCCAGCTGGCCATTCCAGCGTCGGCGTCCACCGGCACCGCCGGGGGCGGTGCCACGGGCTCGACGGCGGCGGCAGCGACGACGGCGGCCGGCGGTTCGACCGGTAGCGGGCCGGTCGTCCCGGGTCCCCCGCCAGGTCAGCTGGCGGGGTACTTCGCCGAATGGTCGTCCGCCTACGGGGTGCCGCTGAACCTGCTCGAGGCGCTCACGTGGTGGGAGTCGGGATGGAACAACCAGGCGGTGTCGTCGGCGGGGGCGATCGGCCTCGGGCAGCTCGAACCGGCGACGGTCGACTACATCCGCACCTACCTCGTCCAGGACCAGAGCCTCGATCCGAATGTCCCCGGCGACAACGTCGAGATGACCGCCGCCTATCTCCATTCGCTCCTCGCCGCCACCGGTGGAAGCGAGTCGATGGCCTTGGCCGCCTACTACCAGGGCATCGGCTCGCTGACCGGTGGCGAGCTCCCCTCGACTCGCAACTACGTCGCCGGCGTGCTCGCCTACGCGCAGATCTTCGGCTCGTGACCCGAGGACGTCGCTAACCTTTCCGCCCGTGCGGCAAAGCTCCAGCGCGCCGGCCCCCGCAGCGCTCGCCGGCGTCGCGCTCGCCGGCGCACTGCTCGTCGCGGCGCTCTGGCAGGTGCCGGGCTCGGCCGCCGGGGCGGCCACGATGGCCCCGGCGAGGGGGACGAGCGCCGGGACGGCTGCTGCTACGGCGTCGTCGGTCGGCCCCACGGCGTCGTCGGTCGGTGCCGACCACCGCTGTGTCGTCGGCCCCGGTCGGCCGCGGATCGCCTGGTCGAGGTTGCGAAACCCGATCCTGTCGTCGCCCGACGCCGCCGAGAAGGACGAGGCGATCGTCTGGTACGCCGGACGGTGGCACATGATCTTCAGCTACGCCCGCCACGACCGGACGGCGCCGGGCGGGGTGCGGTGGGACATCGCCACTGCGACCAGCACCGACCTGTCGCACTGGTCGGCCGCCGAGTTGTGGCCGCGCCAGCCGGAGGCGCTGGGCACCGCCTCGCCGGACGTCGTGAGGGCGCCGGACGGGCTCTTCGTCGTCACCTACCAGTCGGACCCGGGCCAGGTCGGGGGCGCGCAGGACCGCCTCTACTATCGGACGTCCCGCGACCTCGAGCACTGGTCGGCGCCGCACCCGCTGGCCCAGAACCTGGCGCCGGCCCCACGGGACCGGATGATCGACGGCGCCCTCGCGTTCACCGGCGGCGGTGCGATCCTCGGCTTCAAGTGGGGGACCACCGGAGGTACCCAGGTCTTCGAGATCGCCTGGTCGCCGCGCGGCTCGCTCGCTGGGCCGTGGCAGCTCGTCGGGCGGCCCGACGTCTCGGTCTACGGGCAGACGGTGGAGAACTACGAGTTCGTCGGCGTCGGTGGCCACTGGGACCTCGTCGCCACGACCAACATCCTCGACCAGCCGTGGCTCTTCACCCTGGCGGGCGATCCGGCGCGCCCCTCGGGTTGGCTGCGGTGGGACAAGGGGCGCCAGCTCGAGGTGCCGGCCGGTAGGTGGGACTCGGCCCCGGGGCTCTCGAGCGTCACCCACGAGGTGGACAACTCGGCGTTCCTCTGTGTCGACCCGGCCGACGGGACCGACTACCTCCTCTATGCCGGCAGCGACGAGCTCACCCAGTTCGGCGGGTGGGGCCACGCCGAGATCGGGATCGCCGCCAGCAACGACCTCGTCCACTGGAAGACGCCATGACCGCCGGGGCGCCGGGACTGCCGCCGTCGGTCGTCGTGCGGGAGGTCGGCCCGCGCGATGGCCTCCAGTCCGAGCAGCCGGTGGCCGCAGCCGAGCGGGCCGCCCTCATCGATCGGCTCTTCGCCGCCGGCCTCCGTCGGGTCGAGGCGGTCAGCTTCGTCTCGCCACGGGCGGTGCCGGCGATGGCGGACCCGGTGTCGGTGCTCGAGGCGATCCACGTGCCGGCGGGCGGGAGCGTCGCCGCCCTGGTGCCCAACGAGCGCGGCGCCGGCATGGCCCTCGAGGCCGGGGTCGACGAGCTGACGGTGACCATCGCCGCCTCGCCGGGGTACAACGAGGCCAACGTGGCGATGTCGATCGACCAGTCGCTGGCCGCCATCGGCGCGATCTGCCGGATGGCGGCCACCGCCGGCGTCCCGGTGGACGCCGTGGTGTCGTGCGCCTTCGGCTCGCCGTACGAGGGCGACATACCGGCCGGCGTGGTCGGCGCGCTGGTCGGGCGACTGCGTCAACTCGGGGCGTCAGCGGTGACGTTGGCGGACACGACAGGGATGGCGACGCCCCGGGTGCTCGACGAGGTCCTCGCGGCCACCGGGGACGACGTCGGCCTGCACTGCCACGAGACGCGCGGCACCGGGCTCCTCAACGTCTACGCGGCGATGGAACGGGGCGTGGCGCGCGTCGACACCTCGATCGGCGGCCTCGGCGGATCGCCGTTCGCCGCCGGCGCCGCCGGCAACGTCGGCACCGAGGACCTGGTGGCCCTCCTCGACGACCTCGGCATCGAGACCGGCGTGTCGCTCGAGCGGTTGCTCGAGGCCTCGGCGATGGCCAGAGACCTGGTCGGCCACGAGCTGCCGAGCAGGGTCGCCCGGGTGGGGCCGAGGCTGGCGCTCGCCCCTGTCCCCAAAGAGCCGGGCGGCTGAGACCGAAGGCGTGCTGGCGGCATCGGCCCGAGTGGGGCCGGAGCCGGCGCTCACTCCGACGACGGTGGCGCTCCGCCACCGGGCGGCGTCGGCGTCGGTGCCGGCTCCGGCTCGGCCTGCTGCTCGTCCAGCCACTGGCGCTGGGTCTTGGCCTCCTCGACGAACCCGACGTGCACCCGCTGCTCGGGTCGCCGGCGGTTCTCGATTGCCTGGGCGGCCATCGAGCGCTGGTCCGCCTCGGTCAACGGCGGCTGCACCATGCCGCGGGGCCACAGGCGGCGGGCGAGCACGGTGTTGAGCTCGGCGGCGTACACCGAGAGCTCGACGCCGAGGTAGAGCCAGGCGACCAGCCCGAGGACGATCCCGAAGGTGCCGTAGACGGCGCTGTCGTTGCGGAGGTCGTGACCGACGAGGTAGCCACCGGCCGCCTGCAGGATCGTCCAGCCGATGCCGCCGACCAACGCCCCGGGGACGAGCTGGCGGGTCGGCACCTTCTTGGGCGTGAGGACCCGGAACGCCAGGAGGTACTGCCCGACGTTCACCGAGGCGGCGAGCACCTCGCCGACGATCCCGAGCCAGAGGTTGTGGCGACCGAACGTCCCGAAGCCGGCGAGGAACGTGGTGACGATCAGCCCGACGGCGATCACCGCCAGGAAGCCGAGGCTCCGCATCAGGCGGGTGAGGTAGTTCGGGCGGTCGGGGCCCTCGAGGTTCCAGACCTGGGCCATGGTGAACTGGCCGGACTGGGCGAGGCTGCTCGAGCCCCAGAGGAGCCCGAGCACGCCGACGGCCAACCCGACCGACGAGCTCTTCTTCAGCGTGTGGATGTTGTGGCTGAGGGTGCTGCCGACGAGCGGGAACTCGCTGAACGTCGAGTGCAGGAGCCGCTGGCGGGCGCTCGGATCCGACGCCAGCACGAGGGCCAGGATGGTGACGAGCACCAGCAGGAGCGGGAAGACCGCCACGAACGCCGAGTACGCCAGGTTGGCCACCAGGACCCCGGCGTTGTCGTCGCCGAACTTCTTCATGACGCCGTAGAGCACGGCCGCCACGGTGTGGCGCTGTTGGAACGCGTCGAGTCGCCGAGCTGTCCGCTCGATCGGGTTCATGGCCCGCCTCTTCGCTCTCTGGCGACCGTGACGGACCGGACGCTCAGTCCTGGTGGCGCGACGTCTGGTGGGGCTGCACCCGGGCGACGGCGAGCGCCAGCAACTCGCCGGGGTAGCCGGTGGCCGGTGCGCTCCGGGCGAACGCCCGAACGGCCGACGGCTCCTGGTGGGTCAGCGGGTTGAGCCAGGCCCACGGCGGGACCCGCTCGCCCCGGCGCCAGAAGATCTCCGGCGACTTCCCGAGGAGGAAGGCGGGGGTCTCGTCGACCAGCTCCTCGACGTCCGCGGAGCGGGGCCGCTTCTGCCCCCGTCGCCATCGCAACATTGCAACCTCCTCCACCATGCTGACGCGCCGCCGATCCCGACCGCTGTCTGTGTTACCCGGCCCGGGTGCCGATCAGGCCCCCGGGTCCCGCCGGTCGATCGGTTGCGGCTCGCTCGGTTGTCGGCATCTCGGCTGTCTCCTCGCGGGCGTCTGTACTGGCCGGCGGTCAACCCGCCATACCCGCGCGTCGACAGCCGGAAACGACCCCGGTGACCCTCGGCCCGTTACCCTCGGTGGGTCGGTGCGCACGAGACACCGTCCCGTCGAACCGCACGGGTCACCGACGCGAGCGCCGGGAGGACGAGATGCCCGAGCAGGCCGACGTCGTGGTGGTCGGGCTCGGTCCCGGCGGAGAGGACCTGGCCGGACGGCTGGCGACCGAGGGGCTCGAGGTGGTGGCCATCGACGGTGGGCTCGTCGGCGGGGAGTGCCCGTACTGGGGATGCATCCCGTCGAAGATGATGGTCCGGGCCGCCGACCTGCTCGCCGAGAGCCCGAGGGCGGCCGCCTTGGCAGGTCCGTCGACGGCCCGCCCCGACTGGTCCCTGGTGGCCGGTCGGGTGCGCGAGGCGACGAGCCACTGGGACGACCGTGAGGCGGTGGCGCGCCTCGAGGGCAAGGGCGCCCGCTTCGTGCGGGGATGGGCGACGGTGGTCGGCGAGCGGTCGGTGGCGGTCGAGGGCCGCCGGTTCGAGGCCCGACGGGCCCTCGTCCTGGCGACCGGCGCCGCTCCGTGGGAGCCGCCGATCCCCGGGCTGGCCGACGTGCCGCACTGGACGAACCGACAGGCGGTGGCGGTCGACGAGCTGCCGCCGTCGTTGACGGTGCTCGGTGGCGGAGCCATCGGGCTCGAGCTCGGCCAGGTCTTCGCACGCTTCGGGGTCGAGGTGGCGGTGGTCGAGGTGGCCGACCGGCTGCTGGCGATGGAAGAGCCCGAGTCGTCCTCCCTGGTCGCCCGGGCGCTCGGTCACGACGGGGTCGCCGTGCACACCGGCTGCGACGTCACCGCCGCCGAGCTCGACCACGGGCGCCCTGCGCTGGCACTGGCCGACGGCCGCCGGGTGGTGGCCGACGCCCTGCTGGTCGCCACCGGCCGCCGGTCCGACCTGGCGGCGCTCGGCGTCGGCGTGCTCGGCATCGACGAGCACGACCGCGGGATCCCGGTCGACGGCCAGCTGCGGGCCGGCCCCGGCCTCTGGGCGATCGGCGACGTGACCGGGATCGGCGCCTTCACCCATCTGTCGATGTACCAGGCGGCGATCGCCGCTGCCGACATCCTCGGCCACCCCGGCCCCGCCGCCGACTACCGGGCGCTGCCACGGGTGACCTTCACCGACCCCGAGATCGGAGCCGTCGGGTTGACCGAGTCGGCCGCCGCCGAGCGTGGTGTCGACGTGCGGACCGGCATCACCGACCTGGCGACGTCGGCGCGTGGGTGGATCCACGGCGGGGGGAACGACGGCTTCGTCAAGCTGGTCGAGGACGCCGAGCGACGGGTGCTGGTCGGGGCGACGTCGGCGGGGCCGTGCGGCGGTGAGGTGCTCGGCTTCCTCGCCCTGGCGGTGCAGGCCGCCGTGCCCACCGACGCACTCCGCCACATGATCTACGCCTACCCGACCTTCCACCGGGCGATCGAAGCCGCCCTGGACGACCTGGCGGAGTGACCCCGCCCCGGTCGGGGGGCGCCGGCAGAAGCCGTCGGGGTCAGGGGCGCTGGCAGAAGAGGTGCCAGCCGGCGCCCGCCCAGGCGGCCAGGGCGAGCACCCGGCCGAGCCAGCTGCGCAGGAACCACCGGACGACGTCGACGATGCCGGGGAGGCGCCGCGGGCCGGCCGATACCGTCGTGAGCAGCCAGGCGGCGACGACGCCGGCGAGGATCGTCCAGACGACGGCGCCGACGGTCATGGCTCGTCACCGTCGGCCGAGGGCATCACCGGCCGCCGCCACCCGACGGCCACGTAGGTCCCGACGCCCAGCCAGCCGGCGAAGACGGCCGAGCGGCCCCACCAGTGGCGGGTGACCTTCCCGACGATGTAGCTCAGGGTCGGCAGGTCGTGCGCCTGGTGGGCGAAGGAGTTGAGATCCCAGCCGACCACGGCGGCGATCACGAGCACCCAGGTGACGACCCCGGCGACATAGGCCGGGCGATCGCGCCAGCCCTCGGGACCGGCGACCGAACGGACCCCGCGGCCGGCCGCCGCCAGCCAGGCAGCGCTTCGTTGCCGCTGGCGCCGGTGACCGGCCGCGACGGCGACCATCACAGCCAGGACGACGACCGCCGCCACGCTCCAGTGCGCGGCCGCGGTCTGCCGCCGCTGGGCCCCTTCCCACACGGCCAGGACGGCCCCGCCGAGGGTGGCAGCCACTGCCCCGGTGATGTTGCGGCGCCTGGCCGGCGGATGGAGCCGTTCGCTCATGGGGTCCATGGTGTCCGAGCGCGAGACCCGCTGCAGGGATGGCCGGCGGGATCGGTGGCGACCGTTCAGCGACCTTCGACGAGCCGGGGGTGCTCGAATCGGTAGTCGGGGTTGAAGATCACCCCGGTCCCGTCGTCGAGCACGGCGTCGAGCCAGGAGCCGGGGCCGGTGCCGAGGGTGCGCGCCGGCTTGCCGTGGGCACGGCGGCCGAAGCCAGCGTGCCGGTCACCGTCGCCCGGCAGCGCAAGAGGGCGTCGGCGACGGTGCGGGCGACCGGCCGTCCACCCCACTCGGTCGTTTCGTCGGGGAGCCAGTTGCTCACCGGAGCTTGGCCAGCGCCTCGTTCAACTGCAGCACGTTGACGTAGGAGCTGCCGAGGAAGCCGAGCTCGGGCCCCCGGGTCTGCCGCGCGATCAGCGCCCGGAGGCTCGAAGGCGCCACGCCGGTCGCCCGGGCGACCATCGGGACCTGGACGCGCGCATCCTGCGGGGTGATGTCGGGGTCGATCCCGCTGCCCGACGTGGTCACGAGATCGGCGGTCGGGCGGACACCGACCTTGTGCCAGGCGAGCACCAGCGCGCGGACGTCGTGGACGAGGACCTCCGAGCGCGGGCCGAGGTCGGCCGACCCCGAGCTGCCGGCCTTCCGATTGGCGACCAGCGGGTTGTCGGCGTCGGGCCGGCCGTGGAACCACTGCGGGTCGAGGATCCTGGTCGACGAGTAGCCGTTCCAGTTCTGGCCGATCAGGGTCGAGCCGTTGGCGGTGATCGAGCCGTCGGCCTGGTGCCGGAAGAAGAGCTGCGCCACGCCGGTACCGAGGAAGCCGTAGGCGAAACCCAGTAGGACGACGAAGACGACGGCGAGGACCACCGAGCGCCGCAGTTGGTCGAGCATTCGGTGCCTCCTCTCAGTACCAGTGGACGGCGGTCAGGAACAGGTCGATCAACTTGATGAAGATGAAGGGGGCGACGATCCCGCCGACGGCGTAGATCATCACGTTCCGGCGGAGGATCGCCTGGGCGCTGCTCGGCCGCCACCGGACGCCGCGCAGGGCGAGCGGGATCAGGGCGACGATCACCAGGGCGTTGAAGATCACCGCAGAGAGGACGGCGCTGTTCGGGCTGTGCAGGCGCATGATGTCGAGCGTGTTGAGCTGCGGGTAGGTGGCGACGAACAGCGCCGGGATGATGGCGAAGTACTTCGCCACGTCGTTGGCGATCGAGAAGGTCGTCAGCGAGCCGCGGGTGATCAGCAGCTGCTTGCCGATCTCGACGATGTCGATGAGCTTGGTCGGGTTCGAGTCGAGGTCGACCATGTTGCCGGCCTCCTTGGCGGCGGTGGTGCCGGTGTTCATGGCCACGCCGACGTCGGCCTGGGCGAGCGCCGGGGCGTCATTGGTCCCGTCGCCGGTCATCGCCACCAGCCGCCCGCCCTCCTGCTCGGCCTTGATCAGCTCGAGCTTGGCCTCCGGCGTGGCCTCGGCCAGGAAGTCGTCCACCCCGGCCTCCTGGGCGATGGCTGCGGCGGTGAGCGGGTTGTCGCCGGTGATCATGACGGTCCGGATGCCGGCCGCCCGCATCTCGGCGAACCGCTCGGCGATGCCCTCCTTGACGACGTCCTTCAGCTCGATGACGCCGAGGATGTCAGGACCGTCGGACACGACGAGCGGGGTCGAGCCCTGCCGGGAGATGTTCTCCATCAGGTCGTCGAGATCGGCGGGCACGGCGCCGCCGTGCTCGGTCACCCAGCGCCGGACGGCCTCGGCCGCCCCCTTGCGGATCTGCCGGCCGTCCACGTCGAGGCCCGACATCCGGGTGGTGGCCGAGAACGGGACGAACTCGTGGGCGCCGGTCAGCTCGCGCTGGCGGATGCCGAACCGCTCCTTGGCCAGCACGACGATCGAACGGCCCTCGGGTGTCTCGTCGGCCAGGGAGGCGAGCTGGGCGGCGTCGGCCACGTCCTGCTCGACGTGCCCGCCGGCGGGGAAGAAGCCCGAGGCCATCCGGTTGCCGAGGGTGATCGTGCCGGTCTTGTCGAGGAGGAGGGTCTGCACGTCGCCCGCCGCCTCCACCGCCCGGCCGCTCATCGCCAGGACGTTGCGCTGCACCAGGCGGTCCATGCCGGCGATCCCGATCGCCGACAGCAGCGCGCCGATCGTCGTCGGGATGAGGCAGACGAGCAGCGCCACGAGGACGACCACCGAGACGGAGGCCCCCGCATACTGACCGAAGGGCTGCAGGACCACGACGACGGGGATGAAGACGACGGTGAGCACCGCCAGGAGGATCGTGAGGGCGATCTCGTTGGGGGTCTTCTGCCGGTTCGCCCCCTCGACGAGCGAGATCATCCGGTCGAGGAAGGTCTTTCCTCGCTCGGCCGTGATCCGGACGACGATCCGGTCGGAGAGCACCCGTGTCCCGCCGGTCACCGCCGACCGGTCACCGCCGGACTCGCGGATCACCGGCGCCGACTCGCCGGTGATCGCCGACTCGTCGACCGAGGCGACGCCCTCGACGATCTCGCCGTCGGAGGGGATGAGGTCCCCGGCCTCGCACACCACGAGGTCGCCCTTGGCCAGCTGGGACGCCGCCACTCGCTCTTCGACGCCGTCGCACAGGAGCCGGGCCTCGGTCTCCGAGCGCATCTTGCGCAGGGTGTCGGCCTGGGCCCTGCCGCGCCCCTCGGCCATCGCCTCGGCGAAGTTGGCGAAGAGCACCGTCATGAACAGCCAGGCGGTGATCGACCAGGCGAACAAGGTGGGATGGGCGATCGACTCGACGAGGGTCACCACGGTCCCGACGAGGACGATGAACATCACCGGGTTCCGGACCTGAACCCGGGGGTCGAGCTTCTTGAAGGCCTCTCCGCCGGCGTACCCGAGGATCTCGCGGTCGAAGAGGCTTCGCTGGCCGGCCACCCCTCGCCGGACCGGGGTCTGGGCGTCGGCGCCCGACGACGGTGCGACCGGTGCGGTTCCGGTGCCGCTCATCAGAGGGCCCCTCCGCTCAGCAGGTGCCCGACCGAGGAGGCGGTGGTCGAGAAGATGGCGAGCACCGGCCCGAAGGCGGCCCCGAAGAACCTGTGGTGGCTCAGCTGTTCGACGATCGGGCCGAGCGAGACCGCCGGGAAGAACGTCAGGCCGCCGACGATCAGGATCACGCCGATCAACAGGCCCACGAACATGGTGTTGTCGGTCCGGAAGGTCCCGGCCGACGCCGGCACCAGGTTCTTGGCCGCCAGCGCACCCGCCAGGGCGAGGGTCGCCACGATGACGGCGAAACGACCGAGCAGCATGGCGAGGCCACCGGTGACGTTGTAGAAGGCGGTGTTGGCGTTCAGCCCGGCGAAGGCCGAGCCGTTGTTGTTGGCCTGCGAGGTGAAGGCATAGAGGATCTCGGAGAAGCCGTGCGGTCCGGCGTTGAGGGGGCCGGCCCGTCCGGCGTGGATGGACACCGCCACCCCGGTGAGGACCAGCACGGTGATGGGCATGGCGAGGATCCCGAGGCCGGCCAGCTTGACCTCCCTGGCCTGGATCTTCTTCCCGAGGTACTCGGGTGTCCGGCCGATCATCAGCCCGCCGATGAAGACGGCGACGATGGCGAACAGCAAGATGGTGTACAGCCCGCTCCCGACGCCGCCGGGCGACACCTCGCCGAGCATCATCCCGGTGAGCAGCCCGAAACCGCCCATGGCGTTGTAGGAGTCGTTGGAGCCGTCCACCGAGCCGGTGGACGTCTGGGTGGAGGCGACGTCGTAGAGGGCGGACTGGGTGTCGCCGAAACGGACCTCCTTGCCCTCCATGTTGCCGCCCGGCTGGTGGACCACCCCGGCGGCCGCAACGGCCGGGTTGGACTGGTGCTCGGCGTAGGAGGTGAAGGTCAGCCAGGCCCCGAAGAGGATCGCCATGGCGGCCAGCACCGCCACGCCCTGGCGGATCGACCCCACCATCTTGGCGAACACGTAGGTCAAAGCGACCGGGATGGAGAGGATCAGGACGACGGAGAGCAGGTTGGTGAGCCCGGTCGGGTTCTCGAACGGGTGCGCCCCGTTGGCGTTGAAGAAGCCGCCGCCGTTCGTCCCGAGCTGCTTGATCGCCTCCATGAAGGCGACCGGGCCGAGGGCGATCAGCTGGGTGACGCCGTTCAGCGCGTCCTTGACGTGGACCGGGCCACCCAGGGTCTGGGCCGCCCCTTGGGCGACGAAGACGATGCCGGCCACGAAGGCCACCGGGAAGAGCACGTAGAGACAGCCGCGAACGGTGTCCACCCAGAAGTTGCCGATGGTGGGGGAGCCCTTGCGGGAGAAGCCGCGGATCAGGGCCACGGCGACGGCGATGCCGACGGCGGCCGACACGAACTGCTGCACCATCATCACGCTCATCTGCGTGAAATAGGTCATCGTCGTCTCACCGGCGTAGTTCTGCCAGTCCGTGTTGGTGAGGAACGACACGGAGGTGTTCCACGAAAGGGCCGGCGACACCGCCCCGAGGTGCTGGGGGTCGAGCGGGAGCGAGCCCTGGATCCGCATGATGAGGTAGCCGAGCAGGAGGGTGACGCCGGAGAAGACGATCAGCGAGCCGGCGTAGCGCGTCCAGCTCTGCTCACGCTCGGGCGCGGTGCCGAGCAACCGGTAGATCGGTCGCTCGAGGAAGCCCAGGTAGCGAACGCGGCCTTCGTAGACGGCCACCATGTACTGGCCGAGGTAGCGCCAGGCGAGAGCGACCACGACGAGCATGGCCACGATGGTGAAGAAGAAGCCCAACGACGGTTCCCCTCAGAACCACTCGGGCTTGAACAGCGCGACGCCGATGTAGACGAACGTGCCGATCGACAGCGCGAGGAGGAGCCCCTGGACGACGGTCATACCCGCTCCAGCGCCCAGATCAGCCCGAGCATGGCCGCAAAGAGCAGGACCGTGCCCAGCACCGCAAGGAAGTCAGCCATGGATCGAGTCTGTCGGCCGGGACGTCAACAGCCCGTTGCGCGTCCCTGGCGGTCCGTCAACAATTCGTCAACGCTCTGCCGGCCGGCGAGGGCCCGGCCGGTCAGTCGGCCAGCAGCTGGTAGCCGACGCCGGGCTGGGTGCGCAGCATCGAGCCGGCGTCGCCGAGCTTGCGGCGCAGCCGGTGGGCGTAGACGCGGAGGTAGTGGGCCTCGCTGGTGTAGCCCTGGCCCCAGACGTCGCGCAGGATCATCTGGTGGGTGCAGATCTTGCCGGCGTGCCGGGCGAGGTAGGCGAGGAGGTCGAACTCCCTCCCGGTCAGCTCGAGCGGGGTGCCGTCGACCTCGGCCATGTGGTGGACGAGGTCGACGCCGAGCCGGCCGACCTGCAGCACCGCTGGGACCGCCGGCTCCCGGGCGGCGGCCGACCGGCGCAGGGCCGCCCGCAGCCGGGCCTCGAGCTCGGGCATGCCGAAGGGCTTGGTGACGTAGTCGTCGGCCCCGCTGTCGAGGGCGGCCACCTTGCGCTCCTCGTTGCCGGCGGCTGAGAGCACGATCACCGGCACCTGGCTCCACTGCCGTATCCGGCGGCAGACCTCCACCCCGTCGATGTCGGGCAGGCCGAGGTCGAGGACGACGACGTCGGGGTCGGTCAGCGACGCCTGGTCGACCCCCTCGGTGCCGGTCCGCGCCAGCACGACCACGTGGCCGCGGGCCGAGAGGGCGATCCGCAGGGCCCGCAGCAGGGCGGCGTCGTCGTCGACGAGCAGGATGCGGGCCACGACCTCAGCCCTCCGGCTCGGACGAGGGGGACGCCTCGGCAGGCTCGGTGGCGGCCCTCGGCAGGCCGACGACGAAACGGGCACCGCCGCCCTCGGCGTCCTCGAGCGAGATCCGCTGTCCGTGGGCCTCGACGAACGATTTGGCGATCGTGAGGCCGAGGCCGGCCCGCCCGCCGCCGGTGGTGTTGAACATCTCGAAGATCCGGTCGCGCTCGGCCGGCGCGACACCGGGCCCGTGGTCGCGCACCGCCAGCTGGACGATGCCGTCGCGGGCGGTGGCGGCGACCTCCACCGGCGAGCCCGGGGGTGAGTAGCGGACGGCGTTCTCGAGCAGGTTGACGAGCGCCTGCACCATCAGCACCTGGTCGACGTCGACGGCGGGCAGGTCGTCGGTCAGGTCGGCCGTCATCGACACGGGCTCGCCGGCGGTGGCCAGCGTCCGCCACGCCTCGTCGACCAGCTCGACCACCGGCACCACCTCCCGCCGCAGCTCGATGGCGCCGGCGTGGATCCGGGTCATGTCGAGCAGGTTGGTGACGAGGCGGCCGAGGTTGCCCGACTGGGTCTCGGCGAGCTCGAGCAGCTCCTCGCGGTCGGCGTCGTCGAGACCCACTGCGCCGCGGCGCAGCGCCGAGACGGCGGTGGTGATCGAGGCGAGCGGGGTCCGCAGGTCGTGGCTGACCGCCCCCATCAGGGCGTCGCGCCAGCGGTCGACCTCCTCCAGCAGCTCGCTGCGGACCGCCTGCTCGCGCAGCTGGCGGCGCTCGATCGCCAGGGCGGCGTGGTTGGCGTAGGTGCGCAGGAGGTCCTGTCCGTGGCGGTCGAGCGGCGGCCCGGCGAGGGCGACCATGCCGATCGGGCGCCCGGAGGCGGTGAGCACCACCCGCAGCCACCCGTCGGCCCCCTCGGCTCGAAGGGTGTCGGTCCGCCCGGCGTGGAGACGCAGGCGGCGCAGCTCCTCGGGCGACGGCGGGGCGCCGGCGGTGGCCGAGAGGTCGAGCACGCCGTCGCCCTCGGGCAACAGGACCGCCACCGATCGGGCGTGGAAGGCGCGCTCGATCGTATCGGCGGTCAGCTGCAGGAGGTCGCCGAGCGGCTTGTCGGTGATCAGAAGGTCGGAGAGCACGTAGATGCGGCGGGGGTCCTCCTCCCGGCGGTGGGCCTGGGCCCGGGCGAGCTGGAGGAACGAGACCACCCGGGCGACGAGCAGCATCACCGCTGCGTAGACCCCGAGGGCCACCCAGTCCTGGGCGGCGCTCACCGCCAGCGTCCCGTACGGGGGGATGAAGAGGACGTCGTAGGCCAAGAACCCGGCGGCCACCGCCACGACGCCGGCCGGGATGCCGCCGACGACCACCCCGGCGACCACCGGCACCACCAGGACGAGCGGCGGGATCGCCGGGAGGAGGTGCGGGCGCCAGACGACCATCAGCCCGCTGAGCGCCCCGACCCCGCCCAAGGCGACCAGGATGCCGGCGGCACTCCTCCGCAGCGACGTCACCGCAGCCTCACCTCGCCTTCTTGCGCAGTGTAGGGGCACTCCGGAGGGGGCCAGGTGCCCGCGGTTCCGCCAGAATGGGACCGTGACCACCCTCCCGCAGGGCGTCGACGAGGAGACCCAGCAGGCGGTCCGCCCGGCGGGGCGGTTCCGCGTCTACGTCGGGTCGGCGGCCGGCGTCGGCAAGACCTGCGCCATGCTCGACGAGGGCTGGCGCCGCCAGCACCGCGGGACCGACGTGGTGGTCGGCTTCGTCGAGACCCACGGGCGGGTGCACACGGCCGAGCAGATCCGCGACCTCGAGGTCGTGCCGCGACGCAGGGTCGTCCACCGGGGGGCCACCTTCGAGGAGATGGACCTCGACGCGGTGCTCGCCCGCCGGCCGGAGGTGGCGCTGATCGACGAGTTGGCCCACACCAACGTGCCCGGCTCGGGACGCCACCCCAAGCGGTGGGAGGACGTCCTCGAGCTGCTCGACGCCGGCATCGCCGTGGTCACGACGGTCAACATCCAGCACCTCGAGTCCCTCGCCGACGCCGTCGAGGAGATCACCGGGGTGAAGGTCCGCGAGCGGGTGCCCGACTGGGTGGTGCGCAAGGCCGACCAGATGGAGCTCATCGACTCCTCGGCCGACCAGCTGCGCCGCCGGATGCTCCACGGCAACATCTATCCGGGGGAGAAGGTCCCGAGCGCCCTCAACGGGTTCTTCCGCACCGAGAACCTGGTGGCCCTGCGGGAGCTGGCGCTGCGGTTCGTGGCCGACGAGACCGAGGAGGAGCTGCTCCGCTACCTGCGGGCCCAGCGACCGGCCGGCGTCTGGGAGACCGCCGAGCGGATCCTCGTGGCCGTCACCGGCGCCCCCGGCGCCGACTCGGTGGTACGGCGGGCCGCCCGGATGGCCCAACGCACCAAGGGCGACCTGCTGGCGCTGCACGTGAGGGTCGAGGACGCCGCCGGCAAGGAACCGCCGCCGCCGCTCAAGGCGCTGGTGGCCGACGTCGGCGGGAGCTGGCACGAGGTGTCCGGCGACGACCCGGCCCGGGCCGTCGTGTCCTTCGCCGCCGAGCACCAGGTGACCCAGATCGTGGTCGGCGCCACCCGCCGCAGCCGGTGGGAGGAGTGGCGCCGCGGTACGGTCGTGCGCAAGGTGCTCCGGTTCGCCGCCGACGCCGGGATCGACGTGCACGTGATCGCCCGGCGCGCCGAGGACGGCACGGCGGCGCAGCCAGACGACGACGAGACGGCGGAAGCGGGGAGCAGCGAGGGATGACCACCACCCAGTCCACGCAGTCCACGGCGAAGGAGGCCGACGGCGGTCGCCCCGGCGCTTCGGCGGCCGACCTCGAGCTGGTCGACCGGCTGATCGACCAGCTCCTCGACGACCTGCCGCCCGGCACCACGAAGCCGGTCGAGTTCCTCGGCGCCCAGTTCGACCGCGGACTGGCGTGGGTCCACTACCCCAAGGGCGAGGGCGGGCTCGGCCTCGCCCCGGCGGCCCAACAGCACGCCGTCGCCCGCCTGGCGGCGGCCGGCGCTCCGTCGTCGGGGCGGCGCAACCCGATCGGCTACGGGATGGTGGCCCCGACGGTGGCGGTCCACGGCACCGACGAGCAGCGGGCCCGGTACCTCCGGCCGCTGTTCACCGGCGAGGAGGTCTGGTGCCAGCTCTTCAGCGAGCCCGGCGCCGGCTCCGACGTGGCCGGGCTCGCCACCCGGGCGGTGCGCGACGGCGACGAGTGGGTGCTCGACGGCCAGAAGGTCTGGACCACCCTGGCGCACGTTGCCAGCTTCGGGCTGCTGCTCGCCCGCTCCGACCCCGAGGCGCCGAAGCACCGCGGCATCACCTGCTTCCTGGTCGACATGCACGCCCCCGGGGTCGACGTCCGCCCGCTCCACCAGATCACCGGGGAGGCGGAGTTCAACGAGGTGTTCTTCACCGCCGCCCGGGTTCCCGACACCGCCCGCCTCGGTGCGGTCGGCGACGGCTGGGGGGTGGCGATCACCACCCTCATGAACGAGCGGGTGTCGATCGGCGGCAACGTCGCCCGGCGCGGCCAGGGGCCGATCGGCGACGCCATGGCGATCTGGCGCCAGCGCTACGCCGACGACCGGTCGCCGCGGGCGATGGCCCTGCGTGACCGGCTGATGGCCGCCTGGGTCCGCAGCGAGGTCGGTCGCCTCACCAACCTGCGGGCCGCCCAGGCACGCCGGGCAGGCACGCCGGGTCCCGAGGGCTCGGTCGCCAAGCTGGCCTTCGCCGAGGAGAACAAGCGGGTCTACGAGCTCTGCGTCGACCTCCTCGGCGCCGAGGGGATGCTCCACAGCTCCGACTACCCGAGGGTGCGGCCGGTCGAGGTCGCCCTCGGCACCACCGACGTCCACAAGGCGTTCCTGCGGGCCCGGGCCAACTCGATCGAGGGCGGGACCTCCGAGGTCATGCGCAACATCCTCGGCGAGCGGGTGCTCGGGCTCCCCGGCGAGCCCCGGGGCGACCGCGACGTCGCCTGGAAGGACATCCCCCGGAGCTGACGTCCCGCCTCGCTCGGCCCGCCGGCCGACCCGACGGGCGGCGCCAGCCCGGTGGCCGGTGCCGTCGGTGCGCCCGATGCCCCCGTCCAGGGTTGCAGTCTCGGTAGGGTGGTCCGAGCCGAGAAGGGGGCGTGCCCGTGGTCAGTCGGTTCGACCGGAGGTCGTTGCTGGGGGGTGGTGCCGCCGTGGGTGCCGGGCTCCTGCTCGGGGCCGGCCTCGGCGAGGGGGTGGCCGGTGCGGTCCGGACCAACGGTCCCGGGCGCAACGGGGTCAGCAGCGCCAGGCCGCGGCGCGGCGGCTCGCTGACCGTCGGCACCGATGCCGAGGAGCAGGGCTTCAACCCGACGTCGGCCCGGTTCGATGCGGCTGGCTTCCTCTACGGCCGCACCGTGTTCGACCCGTTGATGGCCGTCACCGCCGACGGCGGGGTGGCCCCGTACCTGGCCGAGTCGCTGACCCCGAGCGCCGACTACAGCGTCTGGACGATCACGCTGCGACCCCACCTCGTCTTCCACGACGGGACGCCGTGCGACGGCGCCGCCCTGCTGGCCAACGTCGAGGCCCAGTACAAGTCGCCGCTGACCGGGGTGGCCCTCCAGCCGCTGATCGCCGGCTACGACCAGACCGGGCCGCTCTCGATCAAGCTGACGATGAAGCACCCGTGGGTGACGTTCCCCTACACGCTGGCCGAGCAGCAGGTGTGCTTCACCGCCGCCCCGTCGATGCTCGACGCCCCGAACGGCGGAACCGACAACCCGATCGGCACCGGACCGTTCCGCTTCCAGGAGTGGCTGCCCAACAGCCACTTCACGGCGGTCCGCAACCCCCACTACTGGCGGCCGAACATGCCGTACCTCGACTCGATCACCTTCCGCCCCCTGCCCGACGGGGGCGCCAGGGCCGAGGCGCTGCAGTCGGGGACGGTCGACATGATCCATCTGGCCGAGCCGCAGCAGATCCTGCAGTTCCGCGGCAACCGCAGCTACTCCTACGTCGACGACAGCGGGAAGATGGTCGGCTCGCCGAACACCAACTGCGCCATGCTCAACACGTCGGTGCTCCCGTTCAGCGACCACGACGCCCGGCTGGCGATGGCCAAGGCCACCAACCGGCAGCAGTACGCCAAGGTGATCGACCTCGACGTGAACGCCCCGTCGACCGGCATCTACCAGCCGGGCTCGCCCTTCTACTCGACGACGACCTATCCCGCCTACGACCCGGCCGGCGCCAGGGCGCTGGTCAAGAAGTTCGAGCGGACCCACGGCCGTCCGCTGGCCTTCAACTTCAACGCCGTCGCCTCGCCCTACACCTACCGGATCGCCGAGTACGTCCAGCAACAGCTCCAGAGCGTCGGCATGAAGGTGACGATCAACTCGATCGAGCAGAACCAGCTGATCAACGACGCCCTGGCCGGCACGTTCCAGGCCACCGAGTGGAGCCAGTTCGGCGCCATGAGCCCCGACCTCAACTACGTCTGGTTCTCGACCACCACGGTCAACGACCACGGCATCTCGATCAACATGGCCCGCAACAGCGACCCCCGCATCGAGCGGGCGCTTCTGAGCGGGATGGAGAGCGGCGACCAGGCGGTGCGGGTTCGCGCCTTCAAGGCGGTCAACGAGTACCTGGCCCAGGACCTGCCCTACATCTGGACCGACCGCTCGACCTGGGCCCTCGTGTCGACGCCGAAGGTGCAGAACTGGAACAACCCGACCACCCCCGCCGGCAGACCGGCGCTGGGGCTCGACCAGGGTGTGTTTTGGCTCCCCGAGATCTGGCTCGGCTGAGGCCCGAGGTCCTCGACCGCCGGTGACCGGACCCCCGCCGGGAGTGCCGGCCGGCTGGTGGCTCGCCTCCGACGGCCGCTGGTACCCGCCGGAGCTCCATCCGTCCCGCCGTGCCGCCCCCCCGCCGCCGCCGACGGTGCCGCCGCCGACGGTGCCCCCGCCGACGGTGCCCCCGCCGACGGTGCCCCCGCCGACGGTGCGACCGGCGACAATGCCGCCGGTCGAAACCTTCCAAGCGATCCCGGTCCACCCGCCGCTGGCGCCGCTCAGCATGCGCCAGTCGACGCCGCACCGACCGGGGAGCACCCCGGTGGTCGGCGCGCCGTCACCGGCCGGCTCGCCGGGACGGGCGCCGCAGCCGACGCGCTACGTCGTCCAGTCGACGGTCGACCGTGCCACCCGGCCCGACCTGTCGCTGGGCCCGGCGTCGCTGGCCAGCGGCGGTCGTCGGCGCCGGTCGCGCCCGGTGCCGCTGGGGTGGCTCTTCGTGGTGGTGGCGGTGGCGCTGGCGGCGGGCATCGGCGTCTACTGGTACCGCCATCGGGCGACGCCGCACTCCTCGGCCGTCAATGCCGCCGAGGCGTTCGTCAGGGACCTCTACGGCGGGTCGCCGGGGGCGGCCCAGGCGATGCTCGTCCCCGGGCAGCAGCTGAGCGTGCCGACCCACCCGTCGGCCACCGTCACCTTCGGGGCCCCGTCGGTCACCCGCAGCGGTGCCGACGACGACGTCACCCTGGCCGTCTGCACGACGTCGAACGGGCGCGGGTGCGGGGCGGAGTCCGGCAACGGGACGTCGGCGGTGGTGCCGACCCGGCGGGTCGACGGGCTCTGGTACGTCGACCAGAGCTTGATCGCGCCGTGCGGTGGGCAGGGCCCCACCGAGGCGGTGGTCTGCCAGCAGTGAGCCGGCTGGTCAGCCGCCGATGTGCCGGCCGGCCGCCGCCACGAGGTGGGCGAGGGCGCAGGTGACGGCGCCGGCCATCGGCAGGTGCAGGAACTCGTTCGGGCCGTGGGCGTTGGAGCCGGGGCCGAGGACACCGGTCGCCACGAGCTGGATGCCCGGGAAGCGGCGCCCGAGGGTGGCGAGGAACGGGATGGTCCCGCCCTCGCCGTAGGAAGCGTGGGGGCGGCCGAACGAGGCGACCGAGGCCTCGTCGAGGGCGGCCCGGACCCACGGCGCCGGTTCGGGCGCCAGCCACCCGTCGGCCGGTGCCTCGAGCGTCACCTGGACCTGCGCCCCCTGCGGCGGGTCGCTTCCGAGCACCTCGACCAGCTCGGCCGCCGCCACTGCGGCGTCGGCAGTCGGCGGGAGGCGGAGCGAGATCTTGGCGGTCGTGTACGGCCGCAGCACGTTGCCGCCGTCGGCCACCGCCGGGACGCCGTCGATCCCGGTGAGCGCCAGCGCCGGGGACCACGCCCGGCGGACGAGCTGGTCGGCCGGGCCGTCCCCAAAGAGGCGCAGGCCGGGCACCGTGGGCACGTCGTCGGACAGCGCGCCCGGGAGCTCTCCGGCGATTGCCCGCAGGGCCGCCCGCTCGGCCGGCGGCACCTCGGCTCGGGCGGCCGGCAGGAGGACCTCGCCGGTGCGCTCGTCCTCTATCCGCGAGAGCAGCTGACGGAGCACCCAGAAGGAGGACGGGACGACCCCCCCGGCCAGGCCGCTGTGGACCCCTTCGGTGAGGACGTCGACCCTGATCGAGGCGACGACGTTTCCCCGCAGCGAGCTCGTCCGCCACAGCCGGTCGTAGGTGAGGGCCCCCGAGTCGAGGCAGACGACAAGGTCGGGACGCCCGATCCGCTCGGCCAGGGCGTCGAGGTGGGCGTCGAGGTCGGGGCTGCCGCTCTCCTCGCTGGCCTCGATCAGCACCACCACCCGTGGGCGGGCCACCTTCTGGGCGTCGAGCGCCTCGAGGGCGCCGGCGGCGGCCAGGGCGGCGTAGCCGTCGTCGGCGGTGCCACGGCCGTAGAGGCGGTCGCCCCGGCGGACCGGGTCGAACGGCCCGAGCCCTTCTCGCCAGGCTCCCTGCGGCGGCTGCTTGTCGAGGTGCCCGTAGACCAGCACGGCGCCGCCGGCCCCCCCGGTCGACGGCGCCTCGGCCAAGAGCAGGGGGCTGCGTCCGGTTCGGGCGTGGACCTCGACCGAGAGGTCCTGCAGCGGCCGCCCACCCCACCACGACGCCAAGAGCTCGGCCGCCTCCCTCAGGTGACCGGAGGCCTCCCACGAGGGGTCGAAGGCCGGCGAGAGGCACGGGATCCGCGTGTACGCCTCGAGCACCGGGAGCAGGTCACGCTCCCAGCGGACCTCGACGTCGCGCTGCAGGCGATCGGTGTCGAACCAGGTGCCCATCGCCGGGGACCCTACCGGGGCCGATCGGCCCCAGCGGGACCGGCCCGGAGGTGCGCCGGTGCGCCCGATATCCTGGGGGCGACCACCGAGGCGTTCGGGGTCAACCTCTTCGTCCCCGGCACCGCCGTCCCGGCCGGGTCGTTGACCGGCTACCTGGAGGAGCTCGCCGTTGAGGCGGAGGCCGTCGGGGCCGTTCCCGGGGCGCCGTCGTGGGACGACGACGGCTGGGAGGCCAAGCTGGCCGGGCTGCTCGCCGATCCGCCGCCGGCGGTGAGCTTCACCTTCGGCTGCCCGCCGCTCGCCGAGCTGGTCCGCCGGGTCGTCGAGGCCACCGACGTGCCGGTGGCGGCGGCCGGTGGGATCGTCACCGCCGGCGACGTCCAGGCGGACCTCGGCGCCGGGGCGGTGGCCGCCCAATGCGGCACCGCCTTCCTCCGATGCCCCGAGAGCGGGGCCCACCTTCGCCACAAGGCGGCGCTCGCCGACCCGTCGAGCACCGGCACCGCCTTCACCCGGGCGTTCAGCGGTCGCTGGGCGCGGGGCATCGAGAACGACTTCATGCGGCGCCACCCCGACGCTCCGGCCGCCTACCCGGAGGTCAACAACGCCACCCGGCCGATCCGGGCCGCCGCCGCGGCCGGCGGCGACGCCGGGCGGATGAGCCTGTGGGCCGGCACCGGGTTCCGGGCGGCCACCGACCGCCCGGCGGGCGAGGTGGTCGAGGTGCTCTGCGGCCCCGGCGCATGATCCGCTCACACGAGTCGACCGGGGCGGGAAGGGTCGGCCCCGGCCCGGCGTTGACGGGTGCGTGCCGCAACCAGACCGACGCCAACGACCGGAGCCGGCCAGGCTCTCGGTGCTCGACCTCGCCACGGTGGCCAGCGGCTCCAGCCCGGCCAGGGCCCTGGCCGAGACGACCGAGCTCGCCCGGGTGGTCGAGCAGCTCGGCTACCGCCGCTTCTGGGTGGCCGAGCACCACGGGATGCCGGCGGTCGCCAGCTCGGCCCCGGCGGTGCTGCTGGCCCACCTGGCCGCCGCCACTACCGAGCTGCGGGTCGGCTCCGGTGGCGTGATGCTGCCGAACCACGCCCCGCTGACGGTGGCCGAGCAGTTCGGCACGCTCGAGGCGCTGCACCCCGGCAGGATCGACCTCGGCATCGGGCGGGCACCGGGCACCGACCCGCGGACCGCCCAGGCGCTCCGCCGGACGCCGGTGGTCGACGCCGAGCGGTTCCCCGAGGACCTGGTCGAGCTGATCGGGTACTTCAGCGGGGCGGTCGCCCACCCACGGGCGGTGCCCGGTCTCGGCGACCGGCCGGCGATCTGGCTCTTGGGCTCGAGCCTGTTCAGCGCGCAGCTGGCCGGGCTGCTCGGGCTGCCCTTCGCCTTCGCCCACCACTTCAGCCCGCGCTACACCGAGCCGGCGCTCGACCGGTACCGGGCGTCGTTCCGGCCGGTGGGCGAGCTCGACGCCCCCTATGCGATGGTGGCAGCGGCGGTGGTCTGCGCACCGAGCGCCGAGGAGGCCCGCTTCCTGGCCGGGCCGTCGGCGCTCTCGCTCCTGTGGCTGCGGACCAACCGCCTCCAGCCGCTGCCGAGCGCCGAGGAGGCCGCCGCCTACCCCTACAGCCCCGAGGAGCGGGCGGTCGTCGAGCAGGCGACCGCCACCCATGTGATCGGGAGCCCCGACGAGGTGGTGGCCGGCCTGGCGGCGCTGCGGGCCCGCACCGGGGCCGACGAGCTCATGGTGACGACCCGCGTGCATGCCCTCGCCGACCGGCTCCGGTCGTTCGAGCTGCTGGCGGCCGGCTGGAGCGCCGTCAGCTCGCCTGGCTGACCGAGCTCATGTTGAAGTCGGGGATCCGCAACGGCGGCATCGAGGCCCGGTTGAGCCACTCGCCGAACTCCCGGCCGAGCGTCCGGACGCTCGCCCCGACCTCGGATGCCCGGGCCAGGAGGTCGACCGGGCTCTCGTTGAAGCGGAAGTTGTTGACGGCCCCGACGATCGCCCCGTCCTCGACGAGGTAGACGCCGTCGCGAGTGAGACCGGTGAGCAGCAGGGTGGCGGGGTCGACCTCTCGGATGTACCAGAGGCAGGTCACCAGGAGCCCGCGCTCGGTGCTGGCAACGAGGTCGTCGACGCTGCCACCGCTGCCCGGCAGCTCGAGGATCAGGTTGTCGACCGGCGGCGCCGGCGGCACCTGCGAGCGGGCGGCCCCGGCCCGGTGGTACCGCAGGCGCGCCAGCCGGCCGCCGTCGACCCAGACGGTCCTCTCCAGCGGGAGCCCGTCGTCGAAGACCGAGACGTCGGCGCTGGAGGCGGCGGCGGCCAGGAACGGCTCGCAGCCGAGCCCTGGCTCGGCGGGGTCGCTGCGCAGCTCGAGGGCGAGCGGCGAGAGTGCCTGGCCGAGCCGGGTGCCGCCGCCGGGGGCCGAGAAGACGGTCCGCCCCTCCTCGGCCTCGTGGCCGCTGGCGGCGTCGATGAGGGCGGTCATGAGGTCGGCGACGGCGGCGGGCGGGAGGATCGTCTCGTAGCGGCCCGCCGGGAGGTCGACCCTGCGCTGGGCGCGGGCGAGGGCTTGGGCGACTTCGTCGTCGAGGGCGTCGACGTCGACGTCGGTGAAGTCGGCGCTGCCGGCCCCGACCCACGACGAGCGGGTCCCGTCGGTGCTGCGGGCGACGAGGTGGAAGGCACCGGTCGGCTGGGCGTGGCGCAGGCGGAGACCGGTCGAGCTGCCGAGATAGGTGGTGGCGACGCCGTGCTCGGCGAAGCCGGCGAGCACACGGTCGGCCGCCGCCGCCCTCCCGAAGGCGCCGGCCAGCGTCCCGAGCACGCCCCCGAGCACGTCGAGGCCGGTCGGCGACGGCGGGTCGCCGAAACGGCCGTCGTCGGCCCGCCGGCGGTCCTCGGCGGTCACGAGAGGTGCGGCGTCCTCGGCCGCCGGCGACCCGCAGGCGTCCCGCTCGGCCGCCGCCGCCAGGGCGCCGGGGTCGGCCGCCCCGGCCTGCCGGGCGACCCCGGCGGCGACCCCGCCGTCGACCTCGACGAAGCGCACCACCGTCGTCCGCCGGTCGCGGCGGGCGCCGTTGGTGGTGGTCCGGTTGTTGGCGAACCGGACCTCGACCTCGCTCGACTCCTCGACGACCACGATGCAGTCGCCGCCGGCGGCGGCCAGCGCCGCCTCGACGACGTCTTGGGGCGGGGGCAGCCCGATGACGGTGTTGCCGGGGCGGCCCCGCCGAGCGGGGCTGGTGCCGCTCACCGTCCGGACTCCTCCCGGGCGTTGAGCACCCGGACGCCCTCGACGAGGACGGTCGGACAGCCGTGGCTGACCGGGGCCACCTGCCCGGGCTGCCCCTTGCCGCAGTTGAAGGCACCGCCGAGCAGGTAGCTCCGGCGTCCGCCGACCGCCGCCAGGTCGCCCCAGAAGTCGGTGGTGGTCGCCTGGTAGGCGACGTCGCGGACCTGGCCGGCGAGCCTCCCGTGCTCGATCCGGAAGAAGCGTTGCCCGGTGAACTGGAAGTTGTAGCGCTGCATGTCGATCGACCAGCTCTTGTCGCCGACGATGTAGAGGCCGTGGTCGACGCCGGCGATCAGCTCGTCGGTCCCCGGACCCTCGCCGGGCGCCGGCTGCAGCGAGACGTTGGCCATCCGCTGGATCGGGACGTGCAGCGCCGAGTCGGCGAAGGCGCAGCCGTTGGAGCGGGAGAGGCCGGCCAGGGCGGCGATGCTCCGGTCGAGCTGGTAGCCGACGAGGACGCCGTCGCGGACGAGGTCGAAGGACTGCGCCTCGACGCCCTCGTCGTCGACCGCCACCGTCGCCAGGCCCTGCGGCGTCGTCCGGTCGCCGACGACGTTCATGATCGGCGAGCCGTAGCGCAGGGATCCGAGGCGGTCGAAGGTGGCGAACGAGGTACCGGCGTAGGCCGCCTCGAACCCCATCGCCCGGTCGAGCTCGGTGGCGTGGCCGATCGACTCGTGGATGGTCAGCCAGAGGTTGGTCGGGTCGATCACCAGGTCGTAGCGGCCGGGCGTCACCGACGGGGCGGCGAGCTTCTCGGCCAGCAGGCCGGGCAGGGTGCCGAGCTCGGCCTCCCAGTCCCATCCGTCACCCTCGAGGTACTCCCAGCCGCGGCCGACCGGCGGTGCGACAGTCCGCATGTCCTCGAAGTCGCCACCGCGGCCGAGGGCCAGCGCCTGGAGCTGGGGGTGGACGCGCACCCGGCGCTGGGTGGCGACGGTGCCGGCGAGGTCGCCGTAATGGGTGTCCTCGGTCACCGCCAGCACGGTGGCGGTGACGTGGTCGACGCCGGGGGCGTCGAGGACGCGGCGGCTCCAGTCGGCCAACAGGGCGATCTTGTCGGCCAGCGGCACCGTCGTCGGGTCGGTCCGGTAGGGCGACGACCAGCGGACGAGGCCGTGCCCCGGCTCGTCGGCCAGCTCGGTCCGGGTGCCACCGGCCCCGGCTACGACCCGGGCGATGCCGACGGCCTCGTCGGCCAGCGCCGCCGCTGCCTCGGGCTCGGTGGCGACGGTGGCGGCGAAGCCGAGGACGCCGTCGTGGTGGACCCGGAGGCCGACGCCGAGCTCGGTGTCGTCGGCGGCGGTCTCGAGGCGACCGTCGCGCAGTGCGACCACCTGGGAGCGGATTTTGGCCACCCTGACCTCGGCATGCGAGGCGCCGAGGCGGTCCGCCCGTTCGAGCGCCGCCTGGCGGAGCGCCGCCAGCCGGTCCGGTTCGAGCACGTCGCCGGGCTCGGGCGCCGGGGCGGGCCCGGGCGCCGGGGAGGGACCAGTGGCCGGCGGCACTGCGCGGCGACCCTACCCGGCCCGGCTCAGCAGAGCGCTCGGGTCTTGCGGCCGGTGCCGGGCTGGGCCGAAGCGGCCCGGCCGCTGCGGGCCCGGGTGGTGTTGCGGCCGACCGCCGACCCTGCCGGGGCGCCGCCGCCGAGCGAGGGGCGCGGACCGCGGCGGAGGTGTTCGACCGCCCGCTCGATATCGTCGGCCAGGTTGCCCGCCATGTCACGGCTGAGGCCCTCGCGCACGACGATGCGGAGCACGGCCACGTCCTCGGCGTCGGGGGCCATCCGGTAGGCGGGGACGATCCAGCCGCGGGTCCGCAGCGCGTCGGAGAGATCGAACACGTCGAACGGCTCGTTGCCGTCGAGCCGGACGCAGACCACCGGGAGGTCGTCGTCGCCGACTACGGAGAACGGCCCCATCTCGGCGAGCCGCTGGCGCAGCCACCGGGTGGTGGCGGCCAGGGCGCTCATGATCTCGCGGTAGCCGTCGAAGCCGAGCCGGAGGAAGTTGTAGTACTGGGCGACGATCTGGGAGGCGCCCCTCGAGAAGTTGAGGCCGAACGTGGCGTGGGAGCCGCCGAGATAGTCGACGGTGAAGACGAGCTCCTCTGGGAGATCGTCCTGCTCGCGCCAGAGGATCCAGCCGATCCCGGGGTAGACGAGCCCGTACTTGTGGCCCGAGACGTTGATCGACCGGACCCTTCCCAGCCGGAAGTCCCACCGGAGGTCGGGCTGGAGGAACGGGGCGACGAACCCGCCGCTGGCGGCGTCGACGTGGATGGGGACGTCGAGGCCGCGCTCGGCGCAGAGCGACTCGAGGGCGGCGTCGAGCTCGGCGATCGGCTCGTACTCGCCGGTGTAGGTGGTGCCGAGGATGCCGACGAGACCGATCGTGTTCTCGTCGACCAGCGCCATCGCCTCGTCGACGTCGATGACGAAGCGCCGGTCGGTCATCGGGACGTAGCGGGGCTCGACGTCGAAGTAGCGGGCGAACTTCTCCCAGACGACCTGGACGCCGGCGCCCATCACGATGTTCGGCGTCCCGGGCCGGCGCCCGGCGGCACGGGCGGCGTTGCGCCAGCGCACCTTCATCGCCAGCCCGGCCAGGTGGATCGCCTCGGAGGAGCCGACGGTGGCGGTGCCGACGCTGTCATGGTGCTCCTCGGCGTGGAAGAGGCGGGCGAGGATGTTGACGCAGCGGTCCTGCACCTCGACGGTCTGGGGGTACTCGTCCCAGTCGATTGCGTTCTTGTTGAGGGTCTCGGCGATCAACCGGTCGGCGTGGTCGTCCATCCAGGTAGTGACGAACGTCGCCATGTTGAGGAGCGGGTTGCCGTCGAGGGCCAGCTCGTGGTGGATGGCGAGGTAGGCGACGTCGCCGGGCATCGGCCCATCGGGGAGCTCGTAGCGGGGGACCGGCTCGGTCAGCCCCCGGGAGGCGAACGTGGGCACGATGCTGCGGTCCTCGCCGAGCTCGGCGAGCGGCACCTTGCGGCTCAGCATGTGGACGGCCTCCTTCGAGCTGGTACGGTCCTGGCGGCGGACGAGCCCCGAAGGGCGACACCGGGACCGACGTTATTCCCGGTATGGGGAGCGGCGCGGGCGGGTGTCGTGGCGGACCCCGACCGGCCGACTGGGGGTCTGGCGAGGTGGAGGTGATGTCGGGCCGGGAGTCCACCGGCGGTCGCTCGACGGCCCCCCGCCTGGCGTACCAGCCGGGGCTCGACGGCATTCGCGCTTTCGCCGTGCTGGCGGTGATGGCGTACCACAACGGCTTCTCGTGGGCGGTCGGCGGCTACTACGGGGTCGACGCCTTCTTCGTCCTCTCGGGCTACCTGATCACGAGCCTGCTGGTCGAGGAGTGGCGGGCGGCCGGCACGATCGCCCTCGGCCGGTTCTGGGCGCGGCGGGCGCGCCGACTGCTGCCGGCTCTCTTCGTGCTCGTCGGGGTCGTCGGCCTCGTCGCCTGGCTCTGGCCGAGGGTCCTCGGCACGCCGACGTTGCTCGGCGACTCGCTGGCGACGTTGTTCTACTCGGCCAACTGGTACCTGCTGGCCGGGCACGCCGGCTACTTCACCGCCGCTGCGCAGCCGTCCCCGTTCCTCCACACGTGGTCGCTGGCGATCGAGGAGCAGTTCTACCTCCTCTGGCCGCTGGCGGTGCTGGCGGTGGTGGGCGCAGGCCGGCGCCGTCGCTCGATTGCGGTCCCGGGCCACGCCGGGCGGCTGGTGGTCGGGCTGCCCGGGGAGAGCGACCGCCGCCGGCGGCTCGAGCGGTTGTTCGTTCTCTCGGCGTGCGGGGCGCTCGCCTCGGCGTGCTGGATGGCGGTGCTGGCCTCGGGGACCGACACGGACCGCGCCTACTACGGCACCGACGCCCGGGCCCAGGCGCTGCTGGTCGGGGCGGCGCTGGCGGCGGCGACCGCCCGGTGGGGCACGGCGCGGCGGGCGGGGGGCCGCCGGATGGCGTCGTCGGCCGGCATCGTCGGGATGGCGGCCACCGCGGCGATCTGGTGGCTCGTCCCCTACGACTCGTCGCTGGCCTTCCACGGCGGGGTCCTCCTCGCCTCGCTGGCCGCCGCCGCCGTGATCGCCGGGGTCGTCCACGCCCCGTCGGGCCTCACGTCCCGGCTGCTCGGGGTCGCCCCGCTGCGGCTCCTCGGACGGGTCTCCTACGGCGTCTACCTCTGGTACTGGCCGGTGCTGCTCGTGATGACGCCTTCTCGGGTGCCGCTGTCCGCCTGGCCGCTCTTCGGCGCCCGGGTGGCCGTCACCGTCGGCCTGGCGGCGGCCTCGTACCGCCTGGTCGAGCAACCGGTGCGCCGCGGGGCCTTCGGCCGCTGGCGGGGGCTGATCGCCATCCCGGCCGGCGCCGCCGTGGCGATGGCGACGGTGGTGGCGGCGGTGGTGGCGCCGCTCGCCTGGGCGGCCCCGGGAGCGACCCCGTCGGCGAGCGGTGGCTCGGTGGCGGGCGGGTCAGCGGTGGTCGGCCGTTCGGTGGTGGCCCAACTGCCAGGCACCGGGGGAGGACCGGTCGGCGACGGTTCGCCGACGGTGCCGCCGACGGTGCCGGCGACGGTGTCGCCGGGCCCGCCGGTCAAGGTGCTGCTGGTCGGCGACTCGGTGGCCGGGTCGATCGGGGTCGGCCTCGGCGAGGTGGCCTCCCGCTACGGGGTGGATCTGGTCAACGAGGGGTCGCCGGGGTGCTCGCTGGCGATGGACCAGCAGATCAGGGTGCTCTGGTACACGATGGCGCCGGGCCGCCCGTGCGTGCCCGGCGACCCGGCCGGTCTGCTCGACCAGTGGCGCCGGTGGGTCGGCGCCTACAACCCCGACGTCGTTCTCTACCTGGCGCGAGGCGAGCTCTTCGACCAGGAGCAGGGTGGCGAGTGGTCGAACGTCGGGCAGCCGGCGTTCGACCGGTACCTGGCCGGCCGCTTCGCCGCCGCCCTCTCGGTCCTCGGCTCGCGCGGGGCCACGGTGGTGCTGATGAGCACCCCCTACTACGACAGCGGGACGCAGCCGAACGGGGCGCCGTGGCCGGAGGACGTGCCCTCGAGGGTGGTCGAGGACAACGCGATCATGACGGCGGCGGTCCGGGCGGCGGCCGGCCGTTCGCTGGTGAGCGGGATGGGCTGGGTCGGCACGGCTCCCTCGGCGACCGCCCCCGGCGCCCAAGGTGCCCCCTCGGCTGGGGCGCCGGCGCCGGTTGACGTGTTCGACTTCGGTGCCCTGATGTCCCCCGGTGGTCACTTCGACGCCCAGGTCGACGGGGTCCCGACGCGGTGCCAGGACGGCGTCCACTTCACGGCCGCCGCCGGCCAGTGGCTGGCGCCGATGCTGCTTCCCGAGCTGGCGGCGCTCGGCCGTCACCATCAGCAACAGCAGCCCGGCGGTTCGTGGCCTGGCCCGGTGCCGCCGACCGTGCCGAGCTGGTGGGGTCAGCTGCAGTGCCAGTGACCGGCGGCGGGTCGCCCTCCGCCCCCGGCGCAGCCCGAGCGGTGCGCGAGGCGCTGCCGGGCGACGTGGGACCGATGTGCGCCACCCTCGCCCGGGCCTTCGCCGACGACCCGATCGCCGGCTTCTTGCTACCCGACCCACGGCGGCGCCCCGGTGGGCTGCGGGCCTTCTTCGGGGCCCAGATCGCCGGGGACCTGTTGGCCTTCGGCGGGGTCTACACCACTGACGACCACGCCGGGGTGGCGGCGTGGGCCCCACCGGGCAAGCCGATGGCCTCGGGGTTGCGTGCCGTCGCCGGACTGGCCCGGGTGCTGCCGTTCGTGCTCGGCAGCGGCCTCCCGCGAGCGCTGCGCTTCCTGGCCCACATGGAGTCGATCCACCCGAAGGAGCCCCACTGGTACCTGGCCACCCTCGGCACCGACCCGCCGCGCCAGGGGAGCGGCGTCGGCTCGGCGCTGCTCGGACCGGTGCTCGCCCGCTGCGACCGGGAGGGCACGAGGGCCTACCTCGAGTCGTCGAAGGAGCGGAACCTGTCGTTCTACCGGCGCCACGGCTTCGAGGTGACCGGCGAGTTCACCGTCGCCGGGTCGCCGACGGTGTGGACGATGTGGCGGGACCCGCGGCCGGGGGGCGGGTGAGGGCGTGGCGCCCGCCGGGCGGTCAGGCGGCCGACGGCTGGTGCAGCCCGTAGGGCATCGGGTCGGTCTCTCTGATCACCTGGCGAAGCAGGTCGACCACCGTCCGGGTCGGGGCCGACGGCATCCCCCAGCGGCGTTGGGCGACGCCGACGTGCCGTCGCGGGAAGTCCTCCAGCGCCAGCAGGCTGAACAGGTCACGGAGACGTCCCGACACGGCGGTGGACGGCAGGATGGCCGGCCCGTGCCCGTCGAAGGTCAGCGAGGCGATCGTCCGCAGGCCGTCGAGCTCCATCGCCGCCCGGAGCGTCACCCCGGCCCGGCCGACGGCGTCGTCGATCTGCTGGCGCAGCGCCGTCCCTCGTGACGGCAGGACGAGCTCGAGGGAGGAGAGCTCGGCGAGCGGGAGCACCCCGCCGCCGGAGGCCGGCCCGTAGCGGGCGGCGAGCGGGTCGTCGCTCGGCACGACGAGGACCAGGTCCTCTTCGAACAGGGCGGTGGCGGAGAGGTCCTCGCCGGGGACCGGGAGCGTCACCACGGCGGCGTCGAGCTGGCCGGAGACGAGCTGGGGCTCGAGGGTGGTCGACGTGCCCTCGGCGACGTCGAGCTGGATCCCCGGGTGCTGCCGGCGGACCTCGGCGAAGAGCAGCGGCACCAGCCACCGGCCCGTGGTGCCGATCATCCCGATCCTGACCGTGCCCCTGATCTCGTGACGCATCGCCACGACGTCGGCCACCATCGCCTCGAGCTCGCCCAGCATCCGCCGTGCCCGGGCCACCACCACCGCGCCCTCCTGGGTGAGCCGTCCAGAGGCGCGGTCGACGAGGACGACGTCGAGCTCTCGTTCGAGGCGGGCGACGTGGGCGGAGACGTTCGACTGGACGGTGCCGATCGCCTCGGCGGCGGCCGAGAAGCTTCCGGTGTCGGCGATGCCGACCAGCGCCTGGAGATGGCGGAGCTCCATCGTCCTCCTCTTGCATCGTCGCCAGTGATATCAAGTATCTGTCCGAGCTGCTTGACAGATTAGCCGCGTTACCGCACACTGGGTCTCAGACCGCAGGGAGCTCGGAACCCCCCCTCCGTTCCTTGACGAGTCTGAGTGAAGGGATCGCCTTCCCCCCCCGGCGATCCCTTCACCGCGTCCGGGCTCAATTCGGCCGCCGGACGGTCCCGGGCGCGCACTTCCGATGACCGGTCGGGCCCGGGGGCGGCGGTATCCTCCGCACGTGGGCGCAGCGTTCGTCGACCTCGACCGCACGCTGCTGCGACGGGCGAGCGGGCCGGTCCTGGGCGCCGCCCTGGCCGCCGAGGGGGTGGTGCCGCCGGGCCGCTCCCTGCCGGGCGACCGCTTCCTCTACGCCCTCTACGACCGTTTCGGCGAGAACCTGCTGGCCATGGCGCTGGCGCGGGCGGCCGCGTTGGTGGCCCGGGGCTGGGCGCAGGAGGCGGTGGCGGCCGCCGGCCGCCGTGCGGTGGCCCCGCTGGTCGAGCTGGTGGCGCCGTTCGCCCCCGGGGCGCTGGCGGAGCTGCGCGGCCGGGGTCTCCGCCTGGTGCTGGCGACCACCAGCCCCCTCGACCTGGTCCGCCCGTTCGCCGAGGCGATCGGGTTCGACGACGTCGTCGCCACCGTCTACGAGGTGGTCGACGGACGTTACAGCGGGCGCCTCGAGGGCGGCTTCGTCTGGGGCCTCGGCAAGCTCCAGGCGGTCCGGCGATGGGCGGACGCCGGGGGGATCTGCCTCGGCGACTGCCACGCCTTCTCGGACAGCTTCTACGACATCCCGCTCCTCTCGGCGGTCGGCTGGCCGCATGCGGTGAACCCGGACCCGAGCCTCCAGGCGGTGGCCACCGTCCGCCGGTGGCCGGTCGAGCACTGGGACCGCCCGCCGGGGGTGCCGTCGCTCGCCGGCCTCGAGCCCTACCACCTGCTGCGCCCGTTCGTCCGCCCCCAGGCGTTCCCGTACGCCCGCTTCGATCTCGGGGGGATCGAGCGGGTCCCCGAGCGCGGCCCAGTGCTGTTGGCCGCCAACCACCGGAGCTACTTCGACGTGGCGGCGCTGGCGGTGGTCGCCGCCCGTCTCGGCCGGCCGGTCCGCTTCCTCGCAAAGCGCGAGCTCTTCGACGCCCCGGTGCTCGGGTGGGTCGGCCGGGCCCTGGGCGGCATCCCGGTCGACCGTGGCAGCGGGTCCGACGCTCCGTTGCGTGAGGCCGAGGCGGCATTGCGGGCGGGGGAGGTGGTGCTCGTCCTGCCGGAGGGCACGATCCCGCGCGGCCCGGCGTTCTTCGACCCGGTGCTTGCCGCGCGCACCGGCACCGCCCGGCTGGCCGCCGCCACCGGGGCGCCGGTGGTGCCGGTCGGGCTGTGGGGGACCGAACGGGTCTGGCCGAGGTCGTCGCGCGCCCCGGAGGTGACCGAGCTCCTCCACCCCCCGACGGTCCGGGTGCGGGTGGGGGAACCGGTGGCCCTCGGGCTGGTCGACGCCGTCGCCGACACCGAGGCGATCATGTCGGCGATCGGCCGGCTCCTCCCGCTGGAGGCGTCGATCCCTCGCGAGCCGAGCGAGGCCGAGCTGGCTCGCACCTACCCGCCGGGCGGCACCCGGCGTCACCAGACGCCGGCGTGACGGCGGCGTGAGCGGGGCGGCGGGCGAACGGTTGCCGGCGCGGGCCAGGGCGGCGGTGGCGGTGGTGCGTGCCGTCAACGGCGTCTCCCGGCGGCTCGCGCTCGGGAGCGGCACGGTGATCGGTGGCCGTGCCGGCCTGGTGGTCGACCCGGCATTGCTGGGACACCTGGCGGCGGGGCGTCACGTGGCCCTCGTGAGCGGGACGAACGGCAAGACCACGACCACCGGCCTGCTGGCGGCCGCCCCCTCCGCGGGCCACGGGCGTCCCGGGCTCCCCCACCACAACCGGGGCCACACGGCCGCGGGGCGCGCCCCCCGCCCCGCCCCCCCCCGGGGCCGCCCCCCCGGGCGGGGCCAGGG